>Ga0209211_10002072_pt1 | contig 35520 bp, 35 predicted proteins | sample RifGroA2_FD_183992 | JGI IMG/M metagenome (GOLD analysis project Ga0209211, IMG submission 183992) | Groundwater microbial communities from Rifle, Colorado, USA - Groundwater A2 (SPAdes) (version 2) | ecosystem: Environmental > Aquatic > Deep subsurface > Groundwater | place: Rifle, Colorado... | reverse complement strand
TGGTACGCATCATCTTCAGCATGCTCGTCAACGACCGCGACTATCGGTTACCGAACGTTTAGAATGCAAAAACTGCTTGAAATTTACAGAGGGATGTTCGGAGTCGAATTGTTTTTGACGAAAGAAATCGACCCCGGTACTTTTCTTGTGGTCAGAATTCTGTGTAAACAGCAGTATTGAATGACCGGTTTCTGGAAGTTGCGATGTCCGCTTAGGGTCGTAAGCGGTAGCTTGGGCTGCCAGATCAATCCTTTTTTTACCGCGTAGAGAATCGCATAACTTCGTTGCCGCAGCATCCCACCCGCCCTATTGGGTAGAATGCGCATCATGCCAATGCTGAAGATCGCTACCTACAACATCCACAAGGGGTTTTCCCGGTTCAACCGCCGTTTCGTGCTGCACGAGCTGCGCGACCGTTTGCGCGAGCTGGATGCCGATGTGGTGTTTTTGCAGGAGGTGCAGGGGGCGCATGCGCACCATGCCGGTCGCCATCCGGACTATCCCGGCGCGCCGCAGCACGAGTTCATCGCGCAGGATATCTGGCCGCACGCCGCCTATGGCAGGAACGCGGTGTATGAGACCGGGCATCACGGCAATGCCATCCTCAGCCGTTTCCCTATCGAGCAGGTTTGCAACAAGGATGTCTCGGCGCATCGGTTCGAGAGCCGCGGGTTGCTGCATTGCGCGATCGGGGTCGGCGCGGTGCGGGTGCATTGCGTGTGCGCGCATTTCGGCCTGTTCGCCAAGGGCAAGCGCGCGCAAACGCGGGCGCTTATCGAGCATGTGCGCGACGAGGTGCCGCCCGATGCGCCGCTCGTCATCGCGGGCGATTTCAACGATTGGCGCAACGAGATGGGGCGTGTCATGGCGGAGGAGCTGGGGATGCGCGATGTGTTCCACATGCATAGCGGCACTCCCGCGCGCAGTTATCCCGCCGGCCTGCCGCTGTTGCGCCTGGACCGCATCTATGTGCGCGGCTTCGATGTGCAACACAGCCATGTGCATGCCGGCGGGATGTGGCGGCGGCTGTCCGATCATGCCGCACTCTCCGCGCAGCTGAAAAGAACATGAAGCGCATCCATCAGGTGGGCGGCGAGCAGCTGATGCTGTTGCAGGACGGCGCGGAGTTTTTCTCGCAACTGTGCGCCGACATCGAGGCCGCGCAGCATTCCATCTATCTCGAGACTTATATCTATGCCGATGACGCAACCGGGCGCATGGTGGCCGATGCGCTGTTGCGCGCGGCGGCGCGCGGTGTGGCGGTGCGCATGCTGCTGGACGGCTACGGTTCGGCGGAGCTGCCGCAGCACTGGATAGACGACCTGCGTACGGCGGGCGTCGAGGTGCAATGGTTCCGGCGCGAGATATCGCCCTTTACCCTGCGCCGCAACCGCTTGCGCCGTTTGCGCCGGTTGCACCGCAAGATGGCGGTGATGGATGGCGAGGTCGCCTTCGTCGGCGGCATCAATATCATCGATGATTCGGCGGGCATGGCAGAGCCGGGTTTGCCGCGCCTCGATTATGCGGTGCGCGTGCAGGGCGGGCTGGCGGGCGAGGTGCATGCGGCGATGCGGCACCTGTGGGTGGTGGTGTCATGGGCGACCCTGCGTCTGCGGATCAGGGGTTTGTACCGGCGTTCCGGCAGGCGGGATGGGCAGCCGGACGGCGGCGCGGCGCTGGTGCTGCGCGATAACGTGCGCCACCGGCGCGACATCGAGCGCGCCTACCTGAAGGCGATCGCTGGGGCGCAACGCGAAATCATCATCGCCAATGCCTATTTCCTGCCCGGGCGGATGTTCCGCCGCGCACTGGTGCATGCGGCGCAACGCGGCGTACGGGTGCAGCTGCTGTTGCAGGGCAGGGTGGAATACCGTTTGCAGCACTATGCGACGCATGCGCTGTATGACCGGCTGCTGGCGGCGGGTATCGAGATATGCGAGTACCAGTCCGGCTTTCTGCATGCCAAGGTCGCCGTGGTGGACGGGGAATGGGCGACGGTGGGTTCCTCCAATATCGATCCGTACAGCCTGCTGCTGGCGCGCGAGGCGAACCTGGTGGTCCGCGACGCCGGTTTTGCCGGGGAGCTGCGCGCGAGCCTGCTGGAAGCCATCGAAAAAGACGCCCTCCGCATCGGCCCCGAATATGGCAGCCAGCGCAGCCGGCTGGGGCGGCTGGTCGCGCGCCTCAGCTATGGCATCGTGCGCCTGCTGGTGGGGCTGACGGGGCAGCGCAGGCCGGGCGGGGCGTGAATCGAACCCAAACCGTAAAATCAGGTTGAACATTTCCGGCGCCTTCTGTAGAATCCGCGCTCTTTTGCAAACAGGTTGGAGTAGAGCTATGGCACGTGTCTGTCAAGTGACGGGAAAAGGCCCGATGGTCGGGAACAATGTTTCCCATGCCAATAACAAAACCAAGCGTCGTTTCTTGCCGAATCTGCAACGGCGCCGTTTCTGGGTCGAAAGCGAGAATCGCTGGGTCAGCTTGCGCTTGAGCAATGCGGCGCTGCGTACCATTGACAAGAACGGCATCGATGCCGTGCTGTTCGAGCTGCGCGCGCGCGGCGAGAACGTCTAAGGGGAATTAGAGATGGCTAAAGGCGCACGCGAAAAGATCAAACTGGAGTCCTCGGCTGGCACCGGGCACTTCTATACCACCAACAAGAACAAGAAGACCACGCCGGGCAAGATCGAGATGAGCAAGTTCGATCCGGTGGTGCGCAAGCACGTCATGTACAAGGAAACCAAGCTGAAGTGATACTTCACAGGCTTCATCAACGGAAACCCCCGCTTTGCCGGGGGTTTTTTATGGGTGAAATATCGAGGTCGCTGAAGCGATAGTCGATTAGAATCCTGTAAATTTTTTCGCATCAGGAGGCTTTTATGTTTCAAACAGTCAAGGGCAGGATATGGTTGCTGGCTGCTATCGGCGCGCTTCTGGCAACGGTCCAGTTCGCCATGGCCTATCGCTCGGCAGTCGAGGTGCGGAAACAATACGCACTGGTCAATGAGGTCGCCAACCAGGTGCAGGGCGTCATCAAGACTTCCTTTAACTATTATCTGGGCGGCAAGGATGCGCGGCAGATGCTGGAAGAGAAGAAGCCCCTGCTTGCAGAGGCGCAGTCGGCTCTGACGGGCGATCGCCTCTTTTCGGGGGAAGTGGTCGGGAAGATAGCAAAAACCGTCGATGAGATGGTGGATGCGGTGTATGGCCCCAAGGGGATCGTCACTGCCATGGAAGAGCACGGCCGCTACAAGACCGGCTTGTATGCCAAGCTTCAGGAAGATGTCCACCACATGGAGGGGGCGCTCGGCTATGGCACTTATGTCTCCAAGGAAAAGCAGCGGGACATCTCGATGAAGCTCAAGTTTGAGCAGCAGAAGTTGCGCCGTACCGAGAAGGATATCGTCATCTATTCCAATGTCTGGTACGAGCGCCCGGTCGATTCATACTGGAAGACCTATGACCAGGTGGTCAGCGATTTCAAGGCCGCGCTCGAAGCGGACAAGATGTTCAACGATGCAGAGCGCGCCGAAGCCTTCAAGCATCTGGATGCCTATGTCGCCGATTTCCGCCGTGTGGCCGAGCTTCAGAACGGCACGCAGGATCAGATCAAGCGGCTGACTGTGCTGTCCAACGAACTCGATGCCGAACTCGCCGAGTTGCGCGGGCAAGCAGATTCCGCCGCCGATACCCAGGCCATGCTTTCGGTGATCGTTCTGGCGCTATGCGTCGGCTTGCTCATGTTCATCGCGTTCCTCATCGTCAAACGGGTCAATATGCGCATCGCCGCGCTCAATGCTTTCATGAAGGAGCTGTCCGAAGGGAGCGGCGATCTTACCCGCCGGCTGGACGAGAGCGGCAAGGACGAGTTCGCCCAGACCGGAAAGCTGTTCAACCTCTTCATGGCGCATCTGCGCGACATGGTCATGCAGATCAAGCAGACCGGCAATCTGCTGGGGGAGAGTGCCGCACAGATCGCCACGGCTTCCGGACAGATCGCTGCGGCATCGCAGCAACAGTCGGACAAGACTTCGGCGGTCTCTGCTGCGATGGAGCAGACCACGGTGTCCATATCCTGTGTCAATGACAACGTGGAAACGGTAAAGGGCAGGGCGGCAGAAACTGTTGCAGCGCTGACGGAAGGAGAAAAGGCCATCGAGCAGACCCGGCGTGGCGCGAGCGTCATGGAACGCTCCGCGGTCTCGGCCAACAGCGCGCTCGATACGCTCATCAAGCATTCCGGCGACATTCGCGCGGTGACCGCTGTGATCAAGGAGATCGCCGAGCAGACCAATCTGCTGGCGCTCAATGCCGCCATCGAGGCGGCGCGTGCCGGCGAACAGGGGCGGGGGTTCGCCGTGGTGGCCGACGAGGTGCGCAAGCTCGCCGAGATGACTTCCAACAAGGTGGTCGAGATCGGCGCGATCATCAGCGCGATCGAGGGCAGCATGAACACCTTCTCGGGCGTCATCGCCGAACAGAAGGGCATGGCAGTGAGCGGCTCGAGCAACGCCGAGGAAGTGACCAGAGTGCTTTCCGGTGTGTTTGAAAGCGTTCGCCAGATCGTCGGCAGCGTCAATGATATTGCCAATGCGATCGGCGAGCAGCGTGTGGCCAGCCAGAACATCGCAGCCAATATCGAGGGGGTGGCGTCGATGACGGAAGAAACGTCCAGGACGGTCGAACAATCGAGAGAGCAGGCGGCGCAGCTTCAGGTGCTTTCCGGCAAGCTTATCGAGGTGGTCGGCCGGTTCCGCGTATAAAACGTCCCCCGTTCCCTTGACGGCCTGCCCCGAGCCGCAGTGCCTGCCGGGACGCGGCGCGGGGGCGCAATTCCGCGATTTAAAAAGAGTTATGCGCCGCGTTGAATTTTGAGGGCGGTGGGTTTTGCGGTATCATCGCGCCCTACGAAAAACTCATGTCCGGGCACCCGCATGACCAAGTACATCTTCATCACCGGCGGCGTTGTTTCTTCCCTGGGGAAGGGCATTGCCGCCGCTTCGCTTGCGGCTATCCTCGAATCGCGCGGCCTCAAGGTGACGATGCTCAAGCTCGACCCCTATATCAACGTCGATCCGGGCACCATGAGCCCGTTCCAGCATGGCGAGGTGTTCGTCACCGAAGACGGCGCCGAGACCGATCTGGACTTGGGGCATTACGAGCGCTTCATCTCGGCCAGGATGCGCAAGGCCAACAATTTCACCACCGGCCAGATCTATGAGAGCGTGATCCGCAAGGAGCGGCGCGGCGAATATCTGGGCAAGACGGTGCAGGTGATCCCGCATATCACCAACGAGATACAGGCCTTCGTCGAGCGCGGCGCGGCTGCCTCGCTCGACGGCAAGGCGGAGGTGGCCATCGTCGAGATCGGCGGTACGGTGGGTGACATCGAGTCGCTGCCGTTCCTCGAGGCGGCGCGCCAGATGGGCTTGCGCATGGGGCGCAGCCAGGTCGCTTATGTCCACCTGACGCTGGTTCCCTACATCGCCACCGCAGGCGAGTTGAAGACCAAGCCGACCCAGCACAGCGTGCAGAAGCTGCGCGAGATCGGTATCTTTCCGACCGCGCTGATATGCCGCGCCGATCGCCGCATCCCGGACGACGAGCGCGCCAAGATATCGCTGTTCGCCAATGTGCGCGAAGACAGCGTGATCTCGATGTGGGATGTGGACAGCATCTACAAGATTCCGCAAATGTTGCATGAGCAGGGGCTGGATCGCATCGTCTGCGCAGAGTTGGCGCTGGATGCGCCGCCCGCCGACTTGTCGGTGTGGAGCAGGCTCGTGGCCGCGCAGCAGAGTCCGCAACACGAGATCACCATCGGCATGGTCGGCAAGTACGTCGATCTGACTGAGTCCTACAAGTCGCTGATCGAGGCGTTGCGCCACGCTGGCATCCATACTTCGACGCGCGTTAACATCGAATACCTGGATTCAGAGGCCATCGAGGGCGAAGGCACGGACAGCCTGAAAAACCTCGACGCCATCCTGGTGCCGGGCGGCTTCGGCAAGCGCGGCACGGAAGGCAAGATCGCCGCGATCCGCTATGCGCGCGAGAACAAGATACCCTATCTCGGTATCTGCCTCGGCATGCAGCTGGCCGTGATCGAATATGCGCGTCATGTCGCGGGCATGAACGACGCGAACAGCACCGAGTTCGACCTTGAAACCGAGCATCCGGTGGTCGCGTTGATCACCGAATGGCTGGACCGCGACGGCAAGGTAGCCAAACGCAGCGCCGATTCGGATATGGGCGGCACCATGCGCCTCGGCTCCCAGCGCTGCCCGGTCAAACCGGGAACCATGGCGCAGAACATCTATGGCGATGAGGTGAACGAGCGCCATCGCCACCGTTATGAGGTGAACAACCATTATGTCCCGGCGCTGGAAAAGGCCGGGTTGGTCATTTCCGCGCGCACCCCTTCCGAAGACCTGCCGGAAATGATGGAGCTGCCACAATCCATCCATCCTTGGTTCTTCGGCGTGCAGTTCCACCCCGAATTCACCTCCACTCCGCGTGCCGGACATCCGCTGTTCAAGGCGTTCGTCGAGGCTGCCCTGCATCGCAAGGGATCGGCATGAAGCTGTGCGGATTCGAAGCGGGTCTGGGCAGTCCGCTGTTCCTGATCGCCGGGCCGTGCGTGATCGAATCCCAACAGATGGCGCTGGACACCGCCGGCCAACTGAAAGAAATCTGCCGCGAACTGAACCTGCCGTTCATCTACAAATCCTCCTACGACAAGGCCAACCGCAGCTCCGGCAAGTCATTCCGCGGTTTCGGGCTGGATGCGGGGTTGAAGATACTGGCCGAGGTGAAGCGGCAGATCGGTGTGCCGGTGCTGACCGATGTACACTCCATCGAGGAGATCGCGCCGGTCGCGGCCGTGGTGGATGTGCTGCAAACACCGGCGTTCCTGTGCCGCCAGACCGATTTCATCCACGCTGTGGCTGCCTCGGGCAAACCGGTGAACATCAAGAAGGGGCAATTCCTGTCGCCGTGGGACATGAAGAACGTGGTAGACAAGGCGCGCGAGGCGGGCGGCACCGACAACATCATGGTGTGCGAGCGCGGCGCGTCGTTCGGCTACAACAACCTGGTGTCCGACATGCGCTCGCTGGCGGTGATGCGTGACACAGGTTGTCCGGTCGTATTCGATGCGACCCATTCGGTGCAGTTGCCGGGCGGGCAGGGAACGGTTTCCGGCGGCCAGCGCGAGTTCGTGCCGGTGCTGGCGCGTGCCGCAGTGGCGGCGGGTGTGGCCGGCCTGTTCATGGAGACCCATCCCAATCCGTCATGCGCATTGTCGGATGGGCCGAACGCCTTCCCGCTCGGCCATCTCGGGGAGTTGCTGGAAACCTTGATGGCGCTGGATGGAATAGTCAAAGGCCGAGGCCTGATCGAAGAAAAGTTTGATTTGAAAAACGTCTAATTAAGAAGGAAAGATCATGAGCGCAATAGTTGATGTGATCGCCCGCGAAATCCTGGATTCGCGCGGCAACCCCACCGTGGAAGCGGACGTGCTGCTGGAATCCGGTGTGATGGGACGCGCTGCCGTGCCATCCGGCGCTTCCACCGGCGAGCGCGAGGCGGTCGAGCTGCGCGACGGCGACAAGCAACGCTATCTGGGCAAGGGCGTACTGGAGGCCGTGGAAAATGTGAATACCGAGATCGCCGAGGCGATCGTCGGGCTGGATGCCGCCGAACAGGCCTTCATCGACCAGACCATGATCGAGCTGGACGGCACCGAGAACAAGTCGCGCCTGGGCGCGAATGCGATCCTCGCCGTGTCGATGGCGGTGGCGCGCGCCGCTGCCGAAGAAAGCGGTTTGCCGCTGTACCGCTATCTGGGCGGTTCCGGCAGGATGGAGATGCCGGTGCCGATGATGAACGTCATCAACGGCGGCGCGCATGCCACCGGCGGCGCAGACATGCAGGAATTCATGATCGTCCCGGTCGGCGCGCCGAGTTTCCGCGAGGCGTTGCGTTACGGCGCCGAAGTGTTCCACAGCCTGAAATCGGTGCTGCACCATCGCGGCCTGCCGACCACGGTCGGCGATGAAGGCGGCTTCGCGCCTGCGCTCGGCTCCAACGAGGGCGCGTTGCAGGTCATCGTCGAAGCGATCGAGGCCGCCGGCTATGTGCCCGGTGCGGATGTCGCGATTGCCATGGATCCGGCCGCTTCCGAGTTCTACAAGGACGGCATGTATCACCTGAAGGCCGACGGGATGGTGCTGAATTCCGTGCAGATGGTCGACCTGTATGCCACCTGGGTGGACAAGTATCCCATCGTCTCCATCGAGGACGGCCTGAGCGAGCGCGATTGGGACGGCTGGAAGATACTGACCGAGCGCCTCGGCAAATCCATCCAACTGGTGGGCGACGATATCTTCGTCACCAACACCAGGATATTCCGCGAAGGCATCAAGCAGGGCATCGCCAATTCCATCCTGATCAAGGTCAATCAGATCGGTACGCTGACCGAGACCTTCGCGGCTATCGAAATGGCCAAGCGCGCCGGCTATACCGCCATCATCTCGCACCGTTCCGGCGAAACGGAAGACTCTTTTATCGCCGACCTCGCAGTCGCCACCAACGTGATGCAAATCAAATCTGGCTCGGCCTCGCGTTCCGACCGCATGGCGAAATACAACCAGCTGTTGCGTATCGAGGAAGACTTGGGCGATACAGCTTCCTATCCGGGGCGCGAGGCGTACTACCAACTGGGCTAGTCTGGTAGGGTGGGCACGTTTTTTGTGCCCACGCGGTCGGCGAAGGTTATTTCCGCGTGGGCACAATAAACGTGCCCACCCTACTCGAGGCGGGGAAATATGCGTCGCGCTGTCACTTTGGTACTGGTCACCCTGCTGCTGCTGTTGCAGTATCCGCTATGGCTGGGCCGAGGCGGGTGGCTGAAGGTGTGGAATCTGAACCAGCAGGTCGAAATGCAGCAGCAGGCCAATCAGCAGACGCAGGCACGCAATGCCTTGCTGGACACCGAAGTGCGCGATCTCAAGCAGGGCACCGAGGCGATCGAGGCGCGCGCACGCAGCGAACTCGGCATGGTCAGGCATGACGAGACATTCTTCCAGTTCATCGGCAGCCAGCCGCCGTCAGCGGTCGTTGTCGCACCCCAGACCGAATCTGCCGGTCATTAGGCATCTCTCTTGCAGGCATCCGTGGCCACCTCCTCTCCGCAACAGATCCTCCGTGAGGTTTTCGGCTACGCATCATTTCGCGGTGCGCAGCAGGTCATCGTCGAGCATGTCGTAGCGGGTGGCGATGCGCTGGTGCTGATGCCCACCGGCGGCGGCAAGTCGCTGTGCTATCAGATACCTTCACTATTGCGGCCCGGAGTCGGCATCGTGGTGTCGCCGTTGATCGCGCTGATGCAGGATCAGGTGGATGCGCTCAAACAGCTCGGCGTGTCCGCCGCTTTCCTCAATTCCAGCCTGGATGCCGATGCGGCACGCGAGGTGACGCGACAGGTGATGCGCGGCGAGTTGAAGCTGTTATACGTCGCGCCGGAACGGTTGATGACGGAAGGTTTTCTGGATCTGTTGGAACGCTTGCACACTGTCGCCCCCTCTCCCCTCGCGGGAGAGGGCTGGGGAGAGGGGGCTACTTCAGGCATCGCCCTGTTCGCCATCGACGAGGCGCACTGCGTATCGCAATGGGGGCACGATTTCCGTCCCGAGTATCGCGCACTGACGGTATTGCATGAGCGCTTCCCCGGCGTGCCGCGCATCGCGCTGACCGCCACCGCCGATGCGCCGACGCGGAGCGAGATCGTCGAACGGCTGCAACTGGAACAGGCGCAGCAGTTCGTCTCCAGCTTTGACCGTCCCAACATCCGCTACCGCGTCACGCAGAAGAACAACGCGCGCCAGCAGTTGCAGGCTTTCCTTGAGACCGAGCATCCGGACGACGCGGGTATCGTGTATTGCCTGTCGCGCAAGAAGGTCGAGGAGACTGCCGCGTGGCTGAAAGAACAGGGCTGGGATGCGTTGCCGTATCACGCCGGACTCGATGCTGCCACGCGCAATAGAAACCAGCGAAGATTCCTGCGCGAGGAGGGCGTCATCATGGTCGCCACCGTCGCGTTCGGCATGGGCATCGACAAGCCCAACGTGCGCTTCGTCGCGCATCTCGACCTGCCCAAGAGCATGGAAGGTTACTATCAGGAAACCGGTCGCGCCGGGCGCGACGGCTTGCCCGCGAATGCGTGGATGGCTTACGGCTTGGGCGATGTGGTATCGATGCGCCAGATGCTGCTGTCCGGCGATGCGCCCGAGGAACGCAAGCGCGTCGAGTTGCAAAAACTCGATGCGCTGCTCGGCTTCTGCGAATCCACCGCCTGCCGCCACCAGACCCTGCTGCGCTATTTTGGCGAGGAACATCCCGGCGCTTGCAACGAATGCGACAACTGCCTGTCGCCGGTAGATACCTGGGATGCCACGCAGGCCGCGCAGATGGCGCTGTCCTGCGTGTATCGCACCGGCCAGCGCTTCGGCGTCGTGCATCTGATCGACGTGTTGCTCGGCAAGGAGACCGCGAAGGTCGGGCAGTTCAATCATCAACAGCTATCCACTTTCGGTATCGGCAAGGAGCTAACGCAACAGCAATGGAGCGGCGTGTATCGCCAGTTGGTCGCCGCCGGATTCATCAACGTGGACATGGAAGGCTACGGCGGATTGAAACTCACCGATGCCGCGCGCCCGGTACTGCGCGGCGAACAGGAAGTGTGGCTGCGCCGCGATGCCGACCCGGTCAAGCGCAAGGCGCAGCGCGCCGAGCGCAATGCCAAATCACGCGAACCTTTCGCCGGTGCGAACGACGATCCGCTATGGCTCGCGCTCAAAGCCAGACGCACCGAGCTGGCGCGCGAACAGGGCGTGCCGCCCTATGTCATCTTCCACGACAGCACGCTGCTGGAAATCCTCAAGTGCCGTCCGCAGACACTGGACGAGATGGCGCAGATCAGCGGAGTGGGGCAGGCCAAGCTGGCGCGCTATGGCGATGCGTTCCTGCAAGCGTTGGCGGAGGTGGCGAATGGGGCGGGATAAGGCCGGGTTGCTCATGCGCAGAATAATATGCCTGTTCGCGCTGGCATTTTCGGCGCAGGTATTTGCCATCGCAGATCCGCGTTGCGGCGTCGATGCTTTCGGCAATGCCGTCTGCATCGACAAGGACGGGGTGGTGACGCCCGCCCCGAAGGAATCGGGGAGCGAGCGGACGGGCAGCAGTGCCCGCGGGGATAGTACCTCGACCGAATCCGGGGACCGTTCCGGGCGCGACGATAAAAATTACCGCATTCGTTGCGGAATCGATCCCTTCGGCAACAAGGTGTGCCGCTGATACGCTGCGGCTTTTACAGGTCGTTGACGGCATTACCTCCCGGTCATCCGCTCCGCCGCCTGCACCGTGTTCGCCACTAGCATGGTGATGGTCATCGGGCCGACGCCGCCGGGCACGGGTGTGATCCAGCCGGCCACTTCCTTGGCAGAATCGAAATCCACATCGCCGCACAGTTTGCCGTCGGGCAGGCGGTTGATGCCGACGTCGATCACCGCCGCACCGGGCTTGATCATGTCGCCGGTGATCATCTTCGCCCTGCCGGTGGCGACCACGAGGATGTCGGCGGCGCGCGTGTAGCTGGCGAGGTTCACGGTCTTTGAGGTGCAGATGGTGACGGTGGCATTGTGCTGCAACAGCATCAGCGCCATCGGTTTGCCGACGATGTTGCTGCGTCCCACTACCACGGCGTGTTTGCCTTCGATGGCGACGCCCGCTTTCTCCAGCAGCTTCATTGCGCCGTAAGGGGTGCAGGGCGCGAAGCGCATGTTGCCGGTGGTCAGCAGGCCGACGTTGACCGGATGGAAGCCATCCACATCTTTGTCCGGGCTGATGGCTTCCAGCACCTTGCTGCTGTCGATGTGTTTGGGCACCGGCAGTTGCACCAGGATGCCGTGTATCTTCGGGTCGGCATTCAGTGCGGCGATCTGCGCCAGCAGCGCGGCTTCGCTGGTGTCGGCGGGCAGGGCGATATGCTCGGAATGCAACCCGAGTTCGGCGCATGCCTTCACCTTGTTGGCGACATAGACCTTGGAGGCGGCATCTTCGCCGACGATGATGACCGCCAGTCCCGGCGTGATGCCGCGCGCTTTCAGCGCATCGGCGCGTACCTTCCATTCGGCGCGCACTTCCTGCGCAATCGCCTTGCCGTCGATGATCTGTGCCACCATGATTCGTCTCCCGTTGAATTAATTGTTTGCGGATTTTTGCTTGTAAAGCTCCAGACCTCTCATGATCTCGGCATGGGCCGCCTCCACGCCTTCCCAGCCCCTGATCTTGACCCACTTGCCCGGCTCCAGCGCCTTGTAGAGCTCGAAGAAATGCTTGATCTGCTCCAGCTTGATCTCGGGCAGATCCTGATAAGTCTTCACATTGTGGTACAGCGGAGTGAGTTTGTCAGTGGGTACGGCGATGATCTTGGCGTCGTCGCCGCCTTCGTCGGTCATCATCAGCACGCCGACCGGGCGGCAGGGGATGATGGCGCCATGCACGATCGGAAGCGGGGTGACCACCAGCACGTCCACCGGGTCGCCATCGTCCGCGATGGTTTCCGGGATGAAGCCGTAGTTGGCCGGGTAGCGCATCAGCGAGCCGATGAAGCGATCCACCACCAGCACTCCCGAGGTTTTGTCCACTTCATATTTGACCGGATCGGCGTGTTTCGGGATTTCGATGATGACGTTGCATTCGTGGGGCAGATTGTCGCCGGGGCGGACATTTAACAGGCTCATTACAATTTCCTTGGGTTTCGTGAAGTTGAAAGCCCGCGATTATAGCCGATGCCGGTCTATGCGCAGAAACAACCAATTGCCAGAGGAGGTGGCCACAAAAGAAAACGGGGCGGAAATTCCGCCCCGTTTTTTGCTCCGGTGATCCGGCTTAAAGCAGCGGTACGATCATCAGCGCGACGATGTTGATGATCTTGATCAGCGGGTTCACCGCCGGGCCTGCCGTGTCCTTGTAAGGATCGCCGACAGTGTCGCCGGTGACGGCGGCCTTGTGCGCTTCCGAACCTTTTCCGCCGAAGTTGCCTTCCTCGATGTATTTCTTGGCGTTATCCCACGCGCCGCCGCCGGTGGTCATCGAGATCGCGACAAAGATGCCGGTGATGATGGTGCCGACCAGCACGCCGCCGAGCGCCTGAGCGCCAAGCGTCAGGCCGACGACCACCGGAACGGCGATGGGCAGCAGCGACGGGACGATCATTTCCTTGATCGCGGCCTTGGTCAGCATGTCCACGCAGGTGCCATATTCCGGTTTGCCGGTACCTTCCATGATGCCGGGGATTTCCTTGAACTGGCGGCGCACTTCGACCACCACTGTTCCGGCGGCGCGGCCCACTGCTTCCATGCCCATCGCGGCGAACAGGTAAGGCACCATGCCGCCGATGAACAGGCCGATGATGACCATATGGTTCGACAGGTCGAAGGACGTGGTCACACCCAGTTTCGCGTCCAGCGCATGGGTGTAGTCGGCGAACAGCACCAGCGCAGCCAGACCGGCAGAGCCGATGGCATAGCCTTTGGTGACGGCTTTGGTGGTGTTGCCCACCGCATCCAGCGCGTCGGTGATGACGCGTACGTCATCCGGTAAGCCGGCCATCTGGGCGATGCCGCCGGCGTTGTCGGTAATCGGGCCATAGGCATCCAGTGCCACGATGATGCCGGCCATCGACAGCATCGAGGTCGCGGCGATGGCGATGCCGTACAGTCCGGCCAAGTCGTAGGCACCCCAGATGGCGATACACACCGCGATCACCGGTGCGGCGGTGGATTTCATCGATACGCCCAGTCCGGCGATGATGTTGGTGCCGTGTCCGGTGGTGGAGGCCTCGGCAATATGGCGCACCGGGGAAAATTCGGTTGCGGTGTAGTACTCGGTGATCCACACCAGCGCGGCGGTCAGTACCAGGCCGATGATGGTCGAGCCGTACAGCGCGCCGACCGAGTAAACGCCGTTATCGCCCATGATCCAGCTGGTGAGCGGGTAGAACGCGATGAGCGCCAGCCCGGCAGAAACTCCCAGGCCGCGATACAACGCGTTCATGATCTTGCCGCCCTCGCGTGCCGTGACGAAGAAGGTGCCGATGATGGAGGCGATGATGGAGAAGCCTCCCAGTACCAGCGGGTAGATCACCGCGTTCGGTCCGGAATTTGCCATCAGCAATCCGCCCAGCAGCATGGTGGCGATGATGGTGACGGCGTAAGTTTCGAACAGGTCGGCTGCCATGCCGGCACAGTCGCCGACGTTGTCGCCGACGTTATCGGCGATCACCGCCGGATTGCGCGGGTCGTCTTCGGGTATGCCGGCTTCAACCTTGCCCACCAGGTCGGCGCCGACATCCGCGCCTTTGGTGAAGATACCGCCGCCGAGACGGGCGAAGATCGAGATCAGCGAACCGCCGAAAGCCAGTCCGACCAGTGCGTGGGTCGCTGCGGCAGTGGATGACCCCGTGCTGACCAGCAAGCTGTAATAACCCGCCACACCGAGCAGCCCCAGTCCCACCACCAACATGCCGGTGATCGCACCGCCCTTGAAGGAGACGTTCAGCGCCGCGTTAAGGCTTTCCTTGGCGGCTTCGGCGGTGCGCACATTGGCGCGCACCGACACATGCATGCCGATGAAACCGGCTGCGCCAGAGAGCAACGCGCCGATCGCAAAACCGATCGCTGTTTGCCAATCCAGCGCGACGAAGATGATGACGAACAGCACCCCGCCAACGATGGCGATGGTGGTGTATTGACGGTTTAGATAGGCAGAAGCGCCTTCCTGCACGGCAGCGGCAATTTCCTGCATACGCGGGCTGCCGGTTGATTTAGCCAGTATCCACTTGATCGAAAATACGCCGTACAGAATCGCTGCTATTGCACATAACAGTGCAAAACCCAAGCCACCAGCCATGATTTCCCCTCCCCAAGTAAAAACCGCCCCTTGTGGAGCGGCGTTAAAAATCAAATATTGAACTCCCCCAGTTTTTTTGCGACGGCTACATTTTTTAATTGTACATATTGCGGCAACCCGTCTTTGTAAGACGGGTAGTCCTCGCCCTTGATGAGCGGGGTCAGGTAGGCGCGGCATTTGGCGGTGATGCCAAAGCCGTCCGGTGTAATGAAGTCGCGCGGCATGAATTTTTCCACGTTGGCGACCTTGGCAAGCGGCGCGACGCCGACCTTCCATTTGTACGGTTTGTCGGACAGGCGTTGCACCGTCGGCATCACGGCGTTCTGTCCCTTGAGCGCAAGCTCCACCGCCGCCTTGCCCAGCGCATAGGCCTGCTCGACGTCGGTCTTCGACGCGATGTGGCGCGCGGCGCGTTGCAGGTAATCGGCGACCGCCCAGTGGAACTTGTAACCGAAGGCCTCCTTTACCATGTTGGCGACCACCGGCGCGGCGCCGCCCAGCTGGGCATGGCCGAAGGCGTCGCGCGTGCCCTGTTCGGCGAGGAACTTGCCGTCGGGATAATGGCAACCCTCCGATACCACCACGGTGCAATAGCCGTGCTGCTTGACCAGCGCATCGACTCTGGTGAGGAATTTTTTCTGGTTGAATTCGATCTCCGGGAACAGAATCACCACCGGGATGACTTGCTCTTCCACCAAGCCGCCCGCAGCGGCGATCCAGCCGGCATGGCGTCCCATCACTTCGAGCACGAACACCTTGGTCGAAGTCTTGGCCATGGAGCGCACGTCAAAGCTGGCTTCCAGCGTGGAGACGGCAACATATTTGGCGACCGAGCCGAAACCGGGGCAGCAGTCGGTGATGGGCAGGTCGTTGTCCACGGTCTTGGGCACATGGATGGCCTGTACCGGGTAACCCATCTTTTCCGATAGTTGCGAGACCTTGTAGCAGGTGTCGGCGGAATCGCCGCCGCCGTTGTAGAAGAAGTAGCCGATGTTGTGCGCCTTGAATACCTCGATCAGGCGCGCGTATTCGCGCTGGTTCTGTTCCAGCGATTTGAGCTTGAAGCGGCAGGAGCCGAATGCGCCGGAAGGCGTGGTGCGCAGTGCAGCGATGGCTTTGGAAGATTCTTTGGAGGTGTCGATCAAATCTTCGGTAAGTGCGCCGATGATGCCGTTGCGTCCGGCATAGACCTTGCCGATCTTGTCCTTGTGTTTGCGCGCCGTCTCGATGACGCCGCAGGCCGAGGCATTGATGACGGCGGTGACGCCGCCGGACTGAGCGTAAAACGCATTTCTCTTGGTCACAATCCCCCCCGGAATTCTTGATGGGCATTCTCTTAACGCGGGCAATCTTACCGTCTTTTTTGTCCAATGGGTGAGCGATTTGGGGACTCTGCCATGAGCCGCGTCAGGTTGGGCATGCGTACGGTTTTCCCATGCGCTACGGCCTAGTCACTCCTGTGTCAGCGCACTCGCACCCGCCGCCGCGATCTGTCCGTCCTGGAACGAGCGCACGCCGCTGATCCCCAGTCCGCCGACGACAATGTCTTCGCGCAGCAGCGGTATGCCGCCTTCCGCAGGGATCACGCCGGGCAGGGCGAGGTGAATCAGCCGTCCGCTCAGCACTGCGTCTTCCGACGCCTTGGTCGGGCGCTGGAAAGCGACCGCGGCATGCGCCTTGGCGATGGCGGTCTCGACGCTGCCGAACTGCGTGTCGTGGCTGCGTTGCAGATAGAGCAGGTGGCCGCCCTCATCCACCACGGCGATGACTACGCGCCAGCCGTTGCGGTTCGCCTCGGCTTCGGCTGCTGCCGCGACGCGCTTGGCATCTTCCAGCGTGAGCACCGGTCTGGTCGCCATGTTCAGGCTTCCAGGGCGCGAAATATCTGGTCGCGGATGTTTTCCACGCTACCGACGCCGGGGATATTGACGCATTTCGGCGCATCGGCAGCGCCGGTCTTTGCCCAAGCCGTGTAGTAATCCACCAGCGGTCTGGTCTGCTCGTGGTAGATGGTCAGGCGCTTGAGCACGGTCTCTTCGGCGTCATCCGGGCGCTGTACCAGGTCTTCGCCGGTGATGTCGTCCTTGCCGGCCACCTTGGGCGGGTTGAACTCGATATGATAGGTGCGCCCCGAGGCCAGATGTACACGGCGGCCGCCCATGCGCTTGACGATCTCGCTGTCGGCCACTTCGATCTCCACTACGTAGTCGATGGGGATACCCGAGTCCTTCATCGCCTGCGCCTGCGGGATGGTGCGCGGGAAGCCGTCGAACAGGAAACCGTTGGCGCAATCCGCCTCCAGGATGCGCTTCTTCACCAAGTTGATGATGATGTCGTCCGAGATCAGGTTACCCGCATCCATCACCTGCTTGGCGGCAAGCCCGAGCGGGGTGCCAGCCTTGATTGCGGCGCGCAATATGTCGCCGGTGGAGATTTGCGGGATATTGAATTTTTCCTTGATGTAGTTGGCCTGGGTGCCCTTGCCCGCGCCCGGCGCGCCTAGCAGTATCAGTCTCATTTGTTTCCCCCTTTATTGGTTTCGCTATCGAAAATCTGCCGTGCTGTATGCAGGTCTTGTTCGGTGTCCACGCCGGCGGGCGGTGCCTCCTCGGCCAGCACCACGCCGATCTTGTAGCCGTGGTACAGCGCGCGCAGCTGTTCCAGCGATTCTGCCTGCTCGATGGCAGCGGGCGCAAGCTGCCCGTAGGTGCGCAGGAAGCCGGCGCGGTAGGCATAGATGCCGATGTGGCGCAGCACGGGTATGTCCTGTGGCAGCGGCTGTTGCGCGGCGAAGGCATCGCGCGGATACGGGATGGGTGCGCGGCTAAAATACAGCGCGTTGCCGTGCTTGTCGAGCACGGTCTTGACGATGTTCGGGTTACGCAGCGCAGCCTCGTCGTGGATGGGATGGCAGGCCGTGGCGATGGCGCATTCCGGATGTTCGTGCAGGTGCTGTGCCACGGCGCGGATCAGTGCGGGCGGCATCAGCGGCTCGTCGCCCTGCACGTTCACCACGATGGTGTCATCCGGCCAGTCCTGCCGGATGACGACTTCGGCGATGCGATCCGTGCCGCTGGCGTGGGTGTCCGCGGTGAGGCAGGCCTTGAAGCCGTGTTCATGCACCACGTTGGCGATGGCATGGTGGTCGGTGGCGATCCATATCTGCTGCGCCCCGCTTTGCGCCGCCTGTTCAGCGACGCGCACCACCATCGGTTTGCCGGCGATATGCAGCAGCGGCTTGCCGGGCAGACGGGTGGAGGCGTGGCGCGCCGGAATGACGACGTGAAAAGCGAGCATCAAAGTTTTTCGGCTTCTTCCGCAGTGAGCTTGCGCGCCTCGTCGGCCAGCATCACCGGGATGCCGTCCTCGATCCGGAAGGCCAGGCGGTCGGCCTTGCAGATCAATTCCTGCTCGGCCTTGTGATAGACCAGCGGGGATTTGCACAGCGGGCAGACGAGGATATCAAGCAGTTTGGTGTCCATGGGAGGCGATCTTTCGCAGTAGGGATTCGGTCAGGTCAGGGGCGATTTGCGCGTCCACGCGCAACACCCAGAAGCGTGCATCGGCAAACGCGGCACATTTTACCGCATCTTTTTCGGTCAGGAGTATCGCGTCGCAATCCCCGAAGGCGAGATCGGACGCAAGATAGGGGTGGTGATCCGGGAAAGGATGCGGCGTGAAGGGGATGCCCATGGCCGCCAGATGCCGGAAGTAGCGTTGCGGATCGCCGATGCCGGCGACAGCGTGATTGCGCAGTGCATGGAAATGTACGGCGGTGACGGTATGGGCGTGATCGAGCAGGTTATGGAAGACCGTCCCGTTCAGGCTCATGGCATATTGGCCGGCGGCAGCTTCGCCGCCGTTCACCACGACGGCGTCCACCGTGCGCAGGCGCGCAACGGGTTCGCGCAGCGGGCCGGCCGGCAGCATCAGACCGTTGCCGAAACCGCGCACACCGTCCACGACGGCGATCTCGACGTCACGGCGCAGACGGTAGTGCTGCAAACCGTCGTCGCACAGCACCACGTCGCAGCGTGGGTGGGAGTGCAATGCGGCCTGCGCGGTGGCGGCGCGATCCCTGCCCACCCAGACCGGGCAGACGTTGCGCCGCGCCATCAGCAACGGCTCATCGCCTGCTTGCCGCGCGTCGCTGTCCGGGGTGACGGGGCGCGGATCTGCGCAGGCACCACCATAGCCGCGGCTGACGATGAGCGGATGGCGTCCGCGCTCGGCGAGCTGTTGTGCCAAGGCAAGCGTGAGCGGGGTCTTGCCGGTTCCGCCGACAGTGATGTTGCCGATGACGACGACCGGCACCGGCAATCTGACGCTTTGCAGTAGTCCGGTGCGGTACAGTAACCGGCGCAGGGCGGCCAGCGGGCGAAACAGCAGGCTGAGCGGGTACAGGACGAGATGCAGCGGGGTGATGCGATACCAGTATCGTTGCAGCCAGTGCACGGCGTTATCGGGACTGTCTCTGCGTGGTGAAGGTGATGCGCTCGTAGCCCGCCAGCCGCGCTGCTTCCATGATATTGATGACGGCCTGATGGGGCGCACGGGCGTCGGCGCTGATGACGATGGTGGGGCTGGTCTGGCCGCCTGCTGCATTCTTCAGCGAAGCAGCCAGGGTCTCCACGCCGGTGAAGGCGATGGCACGGCTATCGATGGCATAGCGTTCCATGGCATCCACGCCGATGCTGATCGGTTTGGCTTCAGTCACGCCGGCTGCACCACCGGCCTGCGGCAGATTGATTTTTAATTCGGAGAACTTGGCGTAGCTGGTGGTCACCATCAGGAAGATCAGGATCACCAGCAGCACGTCTATCATCGGGATCAGGTTGATCTCGGGTTCATCGCGGCGGCGCCTGCGCTGGAAGTTCACGGCCTAATCCCTGCGCTGGCCGTGCACGATCTCTACCAGCTTGATGGCTTGTTGCTCCATTTCGACGGTCAGGCTGTCTACCTGGGCGCGGAAATGGCGGTAGAAGATCATGCTTGGGATCGCCACGATCAGGCCGAAGGCGGTGTTGTACAGGGCGACCGAGATGCCGTGGGCGAGCGTGGCGGGATTGCTGCCTAAAGCCGATTGCGAGCCGAATATCTCGATCATGCCGACCAATGTGCCGAACAATCCCAGCAACGGGCTGATCGATGCGATCGTGCCTAGTGTGGTCAGGTAGTGCGACAGATCCTGCGCGACTGCGCGTCCCGCTTCTTCGATGGAGTCCTTCATCACTTCGGGCGTGCTCTTGATGTTCTTGAGCCCTGCGGCGAAGATGCGTCCCAGTGGCGAACTGGCGGCGAGTCTGGACAGCATGCCGTCGCTGACGCCGCGCTGTTTCATTTCCTTGATGACTTCATCCAGCAGGGCGGGCGGGGAAACGCGGTTTGCGCGCAGGAAGACCATGCGTTCAATGATCAGTCCGAGCGCAACGACCGAAGACAGGATCAGGAACCAGATCGGCCAGCCGGCCGCTTCAACGAGTGCGAACACGCGAATTCTCCAATTGTGCTTAAATGGGCGGAAAGCCGAACGGGACTCATGTGCGTCCCGGATTTTCAAGGCCGCAACTGTAGCGTGTCACACTAGCTTGAGCAACATTTCTCAGGGGTTACTTCAGCAACATTTCGTTAACTTGCCATTTGAAAAGGCTATTTCGGTTTACCCACAAAACCTGTGGATAACTTTGTGGATGATTCAGTGGCATTGCTATTCAAGGTGGCGTCAGACAAGGACTTTTCTTACCTTGCCTATTTTTTATGTTGCGATAATTCTTATACAAAACAATACGTTACTGTAATTTGAAGATTTTGTTGCGTCGTCATGCGACAGAAATGGCGAATTTGCTGGCTTTGTGAATTATTTCAGGTTGTCAATATGCCTTTAGGTCTATTTTTGGAAGAAAAAAACCGCGTCTGGCACATCGCGGAACTCAATTTTGCAATCAAGCAGTTGCTGGAAAACAGCGTTCCTTTGTTATGGGTGCGCGGCGAAATTTCCAATCTGGTGAAGGCAGCCTCCGGCCATTATTATTTTTCTCTGAAGGACGATCAGGCGCAGGTGCGCTGTGTGATGTTCCGGCACAAAAGCCAATTGTTGAGTGCGCCAATCGGCAATGGCCAGCTCGTCGAGGTTCTCGCGGTCGCGACCCTGTATGAGCAACGCGGCGATTTTCAGTTGACTGTAGAGCAGATGCGCCCGGCGGGACTGGGCGTACTGTATGAACAGTTCGAGCGGCTGAAACAATTGCTGGAAAGCCAGGGGCTGTTCGCCGCTTCGCGCAAACGTGCTTTGCCATTTCTTCCGAAAAGCATCGGCATCGTCACTTCGCCTCAGGCCGCTGCGCTGCGCGATGTGCTCACCACTCTGCGCCGGCGGTTGCCAAGTGTGCCGGTAGTGCTGTATCCCACGCCGGTGCAGGGCACGGGCAGCGCGGAGAAGATCGCCGCTGCCATCCAGACCGCCAACCGGCGCGCGGAATGCGACGTGCTGATCGTGTGCCGTGGCGGCGGCAGCATCGAAGACCTGTGGGCGTTCAACGAAGAAGTCGTGGCGCGCGCCATCGCCGCCAGCGCCATTCCTGTCATCAGCGGGGTCGGGCACGAAACCGATTTCACCATCGCCGATTTTGTCGCCGACGAACGCGCGCCGACGCCCACCGCCGCCGCGCAGCGTGCCGTGCCGGATCGGCATGCCTTGCTCAAGGGGTTGTATGGCACGGCGCAACACCTGCAGCGCGCGCAGCGCAACCGGCTGCAGAACGCCATGCAGACGCTGGATTATCTGCAGCGCCGCCTGCTGCATCCGGCACAACAGTTGCAACACCGGGCGCAGCAATTGGAACAACTGCAACGGCGCATGCAGCGTGCTTTTGCTCATGGCGCGCAGCAACGACACTGGTCGTGGCAGTCCATGGCGCAACGCCTGCGCGCGGCAAGCGGCGATTTCGCCCGTCTGCATGACCGGCAGAACAATCTCGCACAGCGTCTGCCCAATGCGATGCGCGCGCTGCACGCCCAGCGCGCAGGACGGGTAGAGAATCTCGCGCAGCACCTCATGCTGCTTGATCCGAAACAGGTGCTGGCGCGCGGCTATAGCCTGGTTCAGGACACTGACGGCGGTGTGGTGTCTGATGCCGACAGGTTGGCTATGGGTGCGGAGCTGCGCATCACCTTTGCGCAAGGATGGGCGCTGGCCAGGGTGGAAGAGAAGGGGTAGAGCTACGCCTAACGTGTCGTGCTGCGGTATCATCGCGCCCTCGCAAATCCGCCATGCTGTCCAATCGTAATGACGTCTGCAAATTTCATTGATCTCCCCCCTTTGCTTGGTGCGCGTGGCACGGTCACGTTGCCCGGCTCGAAGAGCATCTCCAACCGCGTGTTGCTGCTGGCGGCACTGGCCGAAGGCGTCACCGTGGTGCGCGATCTGCTGCATTCCGACGATACAGAACGCATGCTGGACGCCTTGCGCACTTTGGGCGTGAAGGTCGAGTCTTTGGGTGATAACGCTTATCGCGTCACAGGTTGCGGCGGCGATTTCCCGGTCAAGCAAGCCAGGTTGTTCCTCGGTAATGCAGGCACGGCGTTCCGCCCACTGACGGCGGCGCTGGCGCTGTCGGGCGGAAGTTATGAATTGTCCGGCGTGCCGCGCATGCACGAACGCCCTATCGGCGACCTGGTGGATGCGCTGCGTGCGCTCGGCGCGAACGTCGATTACCTGGGTAATGAAAGTTTCCCTCCGCTGGGGATTTTTCCCGCGGCATTGAGTGATACAGCGCGCGTCAGTGTGCGCGGCGACGTGTCCAGCCAGTTCCTTACCGCGCTGCTGATGGCTTTGCCTCTGCTGGAGCGTGAGGTGACGGTGGAGGTGGCGGGTGAGCTGATCTCCAAGCCATATATCGAAATCACACTAGCGATGATGGCGCGCTTCGGGGTGAGGGTAGATCGTTCTGGTTGGTCATATTTCAAGGTGCATGGAGGCAGTAGGTATAAGAGTCCCGGCACGGTTTATGTGGAGGGTGATGCCTCGTCCGCCTCGTATTTTCTTGCGGCCGGTGCCATAGGTGGCGGGCCGGTGCGTGTCGAAGGTGTCGGCAAGACCAGTGTGCAGGGCGACGTACATTTTGCCGAGGCACTGGAAAAGATGAACGCTGTCATCATCATGGGTGACAACTGGATCGAGGCGCGCGCGCCCGCGAGCGGAAGGCTCAAGGCCATCGACCTCGACTGCAACCACATCCCCGATGCGGCGATGACGCTTGCTGTGGCTGCGCTGTTCGCCGACGGCACGACCACACTGCGCAATATCGCCAGCTGGCGCGTCAAGGAGACCGACCGCATCGCGGCGATGGCGACGGAGTTGCGCAAGGTCGGCGCGACGGTGGAAGAGGGCGCGGATTACATTCGCATCACGCCGCCCGTGCAGATCAGGCATGCTGCCATCGATACTTACGACGACCACCGCATGGCGATGTGCTTCTCGCTGGCTGCGTTCGGCGGAGCAGGTGTGCGCATCAACGACCCGGATTGCGTCGCCAAGACCTTTCCCGGTTATTTTGCGGCATTCGCCGGCGTGACGCAGGCGGTGCCGGTCATCGCCATCGACGGCCCCTCCGCTTCCGGCAAGGGCACGGTGGCGCAGCTCGTTGCCGCACAACTGGGCTTCCACTACCTCGATAGTGGCGCACTGTATCGCCTGCTGGCATTGGCGGCGCAGCGCGATGGCATTGCGCTGGAAGACGTGTCCGGGCTGACAGCGCTGGCTGTCCGCATGGAGATATGCTTCGAAGGCGCGGAGGTCTGGCTGGATGGCGCATTGATGGGTGACGAGTTGCGCGGCGAACAGTGCGCGGCGGCAGCTTCCAGGGTGGCGGCCTATCCCGGGGTGCGCGTAGCCTTGATGAACAAGCAACATGCCTTCCGCCGGGCGCCGGGGCTGGTGGCGGACGGGCGCGATATGGCTTCCGTGGTGTTCCCGGATGCAGTGTTGAAGATATTCCTGACCGCCAGTGCCGAGGTGCGCGCCGAGCGCCGTTATAAGCAGTTGAAGGAAAAAGCAATGGATGCTAATATCGCCGCCCTTTTGCAGGATATCCGAGCGCGCGATGAGCGGGATACCCAACGTAGCGTGGCTCCCTTGCAACAGGCACCCGGTGCAAGTCTGCTGGATACCACGGCTTTGAACATCGAGCAGGCGGTACAGGAAGTATTGGCGCGCTATCGGGAGAAAAGCCAGGCCCCATGAGGCTCTCCGTCTCTGGGAATGTTAACCAACCGCCGTGCAAACGGTTTTACTCTGTTAGGTATATCAATGAACGCAACCGCTGAAGCTGTACAAAATCCCGATAGTTTTGCCGCAATGTTTGAAGAAAGCCTGACGCGCAAGGAAATGCGCGCCGGCGAACTGATCACTGCGCAAGTCGTGCGTGTCGACCACAACGTGGTGGTCGTGAATGCCGGACTGAAGTCCGAAAGTTTGATCCCGGTCGAGGAATTCCTCGATGCCAAGGGCGAAATCGAAGTCAAGGCTGGCGATTTCGTCACCGTCGCCATTGAATCGCTGGAGAACGGCTATGGCGAAACCAAGCTGTCGCGCGAGAAAGCCAAGCGTCTGGCCGCATGGCACGATCTGGAATTGGCCATGGAAGAAGGCAGGGTCGTCGAAGGTTTCGTCAGCGGCAAGGTCAAGGGCGGCCTGACCGCGATGGTCAACGGCATCCGCGCGTTCCTGCCGGGCTCGCTGGTGGATATCCGTCCGGTCAAGGATACGACACCGTACGAAAACAAGACCATGGAGCTCAAGGTCATCAAGCTGGACCGCAAGCGCAACAACGTGGTGGTATCGCGCCGTGCCGTGCTGGAAGCCTCGATGGGCGCCGACCGCGAAGCGATCATGGAAAACCTCAAGGAAGGTGCGATCGTCAAGGGCGTGGTCAAGAACATCACCGATTACGGCGCATTCGTCGACCTGGGCGGCATCGATGGCCTGTTGCATATCACCGATCTGGCATGGCGCCGCGTCAAGCATCCGTCCGAAGTGTTGACGGTGGGCGATGAAGTCGAAGCCAAGATACTCAAGTTCGACCAGGAGAAGAACCGCGTCTCGCTCGGCATCAAGCAGATGGGCGATGATCCGTGGGGCGGTCTGGCTCGCCGCTACCCGCAAGGCACGCGCATGTTCGGCAAGGTGACCAACCTGACCGACTACGGCGCCTTCGTGGAGATCGAGCAGGGTATCGAAGGACTGGTGCATGTTTCCGAAATGGACTGGACCAACAAGAACGTGCATCCGTCCAAGGTCGTAGCGCTGGGCGACGAAGTGGAAGTGATGATCCTCGAGATCGACGAGCAGCGCCGCCGCATCTCCCTCGGCATGAAGCAGTGCAAGGCCAATCCATGGGATGACTTTGCACTCAACCACAAGAAGGGCGACAAGGTCAGGGGCGCGATCAAGTCCATCACCGACTTCGGCGTATTCATCGGCCTGGAAGGCGGCATCGACGGTCTGGTGCATCTGTCCGACCTGTCGTGGAGCCAGCCCGGCGAGGAAATGGTGCGCAACTACAAGAAGGGCGATGAAGTCGAGGCCGTGGTATTGGCGATCGACGTCGAGCGCGAACGCATCTCTCTGGGCATCAAGCAGATGGAAGGTGATCCGTTCGGCGGTTTCGTCTCCGGCCACGAAAAGGGTGCAGTGGTCACCGGCACCGTGAAGTCGCTGGATGCGAAGGGCGCGACCATTGCGCTGGAAGGCGATGTGGAGGCCTACCTGAAGGCGTCCGAAGTCTCTGCCGATCGTGTCGAGGACATCCGCAATCATCTGAAGGAAGGTGACAGCGTGACGGCAGTCATCATCAATGTGGACCGCAAGAACCGCGGCATCAACCTGTCGATCAAGGCGCTGAACAAGGCCGAAGAGTCTGCTGCGATGCAGAAATTCTCCGCCGAGAGCACCACCAACGCCGGCACCACCAATCTGGGCGCCTTGTTGAAGGCCAAGATGAGCGGCAGCAAGACCGAAGCCTGAACCGGGAGGATCGTATGACTCGTTCCGATTTGATCGCCAGGCTCGCCGAGTTGCACCCGCAACTGTTGGCCAAGGATGCTGAATTGGCCGTCAAGGTGATTCTGGACACCCTGTCCGCCACGCTGGCGCGTGGTGGGCGCGTCGAGATTCGCGGCTTTGGCAGTTTCGGCCTGAATTACCGTCCGCCGCGTCAGGGACGTAATCCCAAGACCGGCGACAAGGTGAAAGTGCCGGCCAAGTACGTGCCGCATTTCAAGGCGGGCAAGGAACTGAGGGAGCGGGTCTGCAAGCAGGAATCCTGATTCCGGATGTTGGCAGGCAAGATGGCGGCATATCGCAAGGTATCGCCGCCATTTTTTATGCTATCGTTGCAAGGCGCGCGCAATACCGCTGAGCTTGGCGATACGGCGTTCGCCATGTGTTGCAGAGGGCTGGTCGCGACGGTTTTCTTGGGGTGTCTCATGCGTTATTTCAATTGGGTTCTGCGGGCGGCACTGTTTGTTGTGCTGCTTGGCTTCGCCGTGAAAAACGACCAGCCGGTGACGTTGCGCTATTTTTTCGATTACGAGTGGCAGTCTTCGCTGGTGATCGTGCTGCTGCTGTTCTTTTCTGCGGGCGCGGCGGTTGGCGTGATCGCCATGCTGCCCAATGTGCTGTTGCAACGCCGTGAGATCGCACGCCTGAAGCGCGACATCCGGGTCAAAAACAAACTCGCCGATATTGGCGATACGCAGCAACTGCCGATACAACCCTCCTGACAGAGTTAGTCCAGATATGGAATTCCAACCGTGGATGTTGCTGATCTTCCCGTTGTTCTTCGGGATGGGATGGCTGGCCGCGCGCATCGACATCAAGGAATTGCTGTCCGAATCAGGCGCGCTGCCGCAATCCTATTTTCAGGGGTTGAATTTCCTGCTCAACGAGCAGCAGGACAAGGCCATCGAAGCCTTCATCGAGGTGGTCAAGGTCGATCCGCAGACCGTCGAGTTGCACTTCGCGCTGGGGAGCCTGTTCCGCCGCCGCGGCGAGATCGATCGCGCCCTGCGCATGCACCATAATCTGGTGGATCGCGCCGATCTGGACAACGACAAGCGCCAGCAGGCGATCTTCGAATTGGCGCAGGATTACCTCAAGGCCGGCATCCTGGATCGCGCCGAGAGCCTGTTCCGCGAGCTGGAAAACACCACCTATGCCAAGCCGGCACTGGAGTTCCTGCTGGAGCTGTTCCAGAAGGAGCATGACTGGATCAAGGCGATCGGGGTGGCGCAACGGCTGGCTGAAGTGTCGGGCGTGCCATATGGCAAACAGGCCGCGTTTTTCTATTGCGAGCTGGCGCAGGAGGAAGTCGCCGGTGGCGATCAGGATGCGGCACACAAACATTTGCGGCAGGCGCTGGAGAGTCATCCGGCTTCGGTACGTGCCACCATGATGCTGGGCGACATGGCCGCCGGCGAAGGCAGGCTCGACGAGGCTATCGGTCTCTGGAAGAATATCGAAGCGCAGGACGCGCAATATCTGCCGCTGGTGGCGGAGCGCTTGTTGAATGCCTTCCAGAGCATGGGGCGCGAGGCGGAAGCCATCGTCTTGTTGCGCGGGTATCTGCAGAAATATCATTCGCTGGACATGATGAACGTGGTGTTCGACGGCGTGCTGAAGAACGAAGGCCCGGCGGCGGCCTACAAGCTGGTGCGCGACGAGTTGCAGCGCAACCCGACCTTGCTCGGGCTGGACAAGCTGCTCGAAGCGCGGCTACTGGAAGTCCCGCTGGAGCATCGCGCCGATATCGAACTGGTGAAGAATCTGGTGCACAAGCGCACGCGCAACCTGGCGACCTACCACTGCGGCCATTGCGGCTTCAAGGCACGCCAGTTCTACTGGCATTGTCCCGCCTGCCATGCCTGGGACAGCTATCCGCCGCGCCGCACCGAAGAGACAGGGGATGCCATATGAACGATCCGAGGATCATCGTCGCGCTGGACTACCCGGAGGCGGCACCCGCTCTGGCGCTGGCCGAACGGCTGGAACCGGCGACATGCCGCCTGAAGGTCGGCAAGGAGCTGTTCACCGCCGCCGGACCGGCGTTGCTGGAGCAACTGATGCGGCGCGGCTTCGAGATTTTCCTCGACCTGAAATTCCACGACATTCCCAACACCACGGCGCAGGCGTGCAAGGCCGCCGCCGGACTCGGGGTATGGATGGTCAACGTGCATGCGCTCGGCGGGCGCAGGATGCTGGAGGCGGCGCGTGAAGCGGTGTCGCAGGCGGCACAACCGCCCAAGCTGATCGCCGTCACCCTGTTGACCAGCATGGCGCAGCAGGACCTCGACGACATCGGCATAGCGGACACGCCGGCCGGAATGGTGCTGCGGCTGGCGCAACTGGCGCGCGACAGCGGACTGGACGGTGTGGTGTGTTCGGCGCAGGAAGCGGCGCTGTTGCGCGAACATTGCGGCAAGGAATTCTGTCTGGTGACGCCGGGTATCCGCCCGGCACAGGCCGGACTCGACGACCAGTCGCGCGTGATGACACCGCTGGCCGCGCTACAGGCCGGTGCCAGCTATCTGGTGATCGGACGCCCCATCACCCGTGCGGACGACCCGTTGCGTGCCTTGGCGGATATCAACCAGGAGATCGGAGTATTGCGATGACAGCATTGCCTGCATTTGAGAACGCGAAGGTGCTGGTGGTCGGCGATGTGATGCTGGACCGCTACTGGTTCGGCGATGTCAGCCGCATCTCGCCGGAAGCGCCGGTGCCGGTGCTCAAGGTCGAGCGCGTCGAGGAGCGCCCCGGCGGGGCGGCCAACGTGGCGCGCAACATCGGCGCGCTCGGCGCACAGTGCACGCTGCTGTCGGTGGTGGGCGCGGATGAGGCGGGCGATTGCCTGCAACGATTGCTGACCGAGCAGGGCCGGGTGGAAGCTTTGCTGCAACGCGACGATACGATCTCGACCACCATCAAACTGCGCGCCGTGGCGCGTCAGCAACAGCTGTTGCGCATCGACTTCGAGACCCAACCCAGCTATGAAGTGCTGCAAGCCAAACTGGCGGATTTCAGGACGAAGCTGCCACATTGCGATGTAGTGGTGCTGTCGGATTATGGCAAGGGCGGGCTGGCGCACATCGCCGAAATGATCCGGTTGGCGCGCGCGGCGGGCAAGCCGGTGCTGGTCGACCCCAAGGGCGATGACTACGCACGCTATCGCGGTGCGTCCCTGCTCACGCCGAACCGCAGCGAATTCCGCGAAGTGGCCGGTAGCTGGAAGAGTGCGGACGAGTTCGACGCGAAGGCGGAGCGGTTGCGCTGCGAATTGCAGCTCGATACCTTGCTGGTGACGCGCAGCGAGGATGGCATGAGCCTGTATCGCGAAGCTGGCGCGCAACACGAACCGGCGCAGTGCCGCGAAGTATTCGATGTCAGCGGCGCGGGCGACACCGTCATTGCGACGCTGGCGGTGATGCTGGCGAGCGGCGCGGATATGTCGGACGCGATGCGCGTCGCCAATCGCGCCGCCGGCATCGTGGTCGGCAAACTCGGGACGGCGGTGGTGAGCCGGGATGAGATATTGCGGGACATGCAGTAGTAGCTCGTAGGGTGGGCACGTTTTTGTGCCCACGTGGTTAGCGGGGATTATTCCCGCGTGGGCACAAACGTGCCCACCCTACCAACAGTCTTAGGAGAAAACATGTACTACATCGTCACCGGCGCAGCCGGCTTTATCGGTTCCAACCTGGTCAAGGCGCTCAACGAGCGCGGCGCGTTCGACATCATCGCGGTGGACAACCTCGGCAAGGCCGACAAGTTCAAGAATCTGGCGGACTGTGAGATCGCCGATTATCTCGACAAGGCAGACTTCCTGAAAAAGATGCAGGAAGGTTACTTCGACGGGCTGGTCACGGCGATGCTGCATCAGGGAGCCTGTTCCGACACCATGGAGACGGATGGCCGCTACATGATGGAGAACAACTACCGCTATTCGCTGGAGTTGCTGAACTATTGTCAGAACGAGGAAGTGCCGTTCCTATACGCATCGTCCGCCTCGGTATACGGCGGCGGCAGCGTATTCAGGGAGAGCCGCGAACACGAGGCGCCGCTCAATGTGTACGCCTATTCCAAGTTCCTGTTCGACCAGGTGGTGCGCCGCCGCTGGCACAAGCGCAGCGCACAGGTGGTCGGCCTGCGCTATTTCAACGTGTACGGCCAGCGCGAGCAGCACAAGGGGCGCATGGCTTCGGTCGCCTACCATTTGTTCAACCAGTATCGCGCCGAAGGCAAGGTGAAGTTGTTCGAGGGCTGTGACGGCTACGCCGAAGGCGGCCAGCTGCGCGATTTCGTCTCGGTCGAGGACGTGGTCAGAGTGAACATGCATTTCCTCGATAATCCGCACGACTCCGGCATCTTCAATCTCGGCAGCGGGCAGGCGCAGAGCTTCAACGATGTCGCCGTGGCGACTGTCAACGCCCTGCGTGCCGCATCGGGTGAAGCCGCGCTGAACCTCGCCGAGCTGCGCCAGCAGGGCATCATCGAATACATCCCGTTCCCGGAACAGCTGCGCGGCAAGTATCAGAGCTATACCCAGGCAGACATCGGTGCCCTGCGCGAGGCGGGCTATGCCGAGCCATTCCTGACAGTGGAGCAGGGTGTGGCGCGTTATGTCGAACAGTTGCTCAAGGCCGCGGCATGACGATGTATCCGTCTCTCGATGATTTCGTCGGCAACACGCCGTTGGTCAGGCTCAAGCGCATTCCCGGCGACACCTCGAACGTCATTCTTGCGAAGCTGGAAGGCAACAATCCCGCCGGTTCGGTGAAGGATCGCCCCGCGCTGTCCATGATCCGCCACGCGGAACAGCGCGGTACCATCAAGCCCGGCGACACCCTGATCGAGGCGACCTCCGGCAACACCGGCATCGCGTTGGCGATGGCTGCGGCGATGCGCGGCTACCGGATGATCCTGGTGATGCCGGACAATCAGAGTCAGGAGCGGCGCCAGACAATGCGCGCGTTCGGCGCGGAGCTGGTGCTGACGCCGCGGCAGGGCAGCATGGAGCTGGCGCGCGACACGGCGGAGAAACTGCGCGCCGAGGGCAAGGGCATCATCCTCGACCAGTTCGCCAATCCCGACAACCCGCTGGCGCATTATGAAGGTACCGCACCGGAGATTTGGCGCGACACCGGCGGCAGGATTACCCATTTTGTCAGCAGCATGGGAACCACCGGCACCATCATGGGCTGCTCGCGCTTCTTCAAGGAAAAAGATCCCAACATCCAGATCATTGGCGTGCAGCCGGAAGAAGGCGCGCAGATTCCCGGCATCCGCAAGTGGTCGCCGGCCTATCTGCCGAAAATCTATGACGGCAAGAATGTGGATAGTCTGGAATATGTGAGCCAGCGGGATGCGGAGGAAATGACGCGGCGTCTGGCGCGCGAGGAAGGCATCTTCTGCGGTGTCTCGTCCGGCGGAGCGCTGGCGGTGGCGCTGCGCATCTCGCAACGGGTCGAGAATGCGGTGATCGCGTTCATCGTCTGCGACCGCGGCGACCGCTACCTTTCTACCGGGGTGTTCCCTGCTTGAAGTTCCGCCTGCACGATTTTCGGTCTGGATAGTGCCGGGTTCTGTGCGAAATAACGTTTGACCCCTCCCAGGATCGCGTTGGCGATCTTCTCCTGATAATCCTCGTTGTTCAGGCGACGTTCTTCGTCCGGGTTGCTGATGAAGGCTGTCTCCACCAGGATGGATGGGATGTCCGGCGATTTCAGCACGGCGAACCCGGCTTGTTCGACTTGGCCGCGATGCAGGTCGTTGATGCTGCCCAACTCGTTCAGCACATGCTTGGCGAGTTTCATGCTGTCATTGATGGTGGCGGTTTGCGACAGGTCGAGCAGGGTGCGCGCCAGGTAGGGGTCTTTCACCGCGATGTTCACGCCGCCGATCAAGTCCGCTTCGTTTTCCTTTTTCGCCAGCCAGCGCGCTGCCGTACTGGTGGCGCCGCGCTCGGACAGCGCGAATACCGATGAGCCGCGTGCATTCGGCTTGATGAAAGCGTCGGCATGGATGGAGACGAACAGGTCTGCCTTGACCTTGCGCGCCTTGGCGACCCGCCCGCCGAGCGGGATGAAATAGTCGCCTTCGCGGATCAGTACGCCGCGCATGCCAGATGTGTCGTCCATGAGGGATTTGAGCTTGCGTGCGATTGCCAGCGTCACGTTTTTCTCATGCGAGCCACGCCTGCCGCGTGCCCCCGGATCTTCGCCGCCGTGCCCTGCATCGATGGCGATGATCAGGGGGCGCACGCTGAGTTCCGGTTGGGCGGAGTTCGCATGTGGAGGCGGTTTGGCGTTGTCGCCGGTGCTCAGGCTTTGTGACTGGGTCAGCTTCGGCGGAGTTTCGGCAGAAAGCTCCGTAGGAGCCGGCTTGATTGCGGCGGGGGCGCCGGCTGTTTCCTGGCCGGTGCTCCTGGTTGGTTCGAGCAAAGCCATCAGCGGATCGATCGGCTGGGCCGGGTAGATGTCCAGCACCAGGCGATGGCCGTATTCGCCGACCGGCTTGAGGTCGAACAATTGCGGCCTGACTTCGCTTTTCAGGTCCAGCACCAGCCGCATCACGCCCGGCTTGAAACGACCTACCCGTACACTGCTGACATAGGGGTCATCGCTGCTGATCCTGCCGGCGAGCTGGTTGAGCGCTTCGCCGGATTCAACCTCTTCCAGGTCGATCACCAGTCGTTCCGGGTCTTTCAGCGAGAACATGGTGTGACGAATGGGCTGCCTGGCTTCCAGCGTCAGGCGCGTGTAGTCCTGCGCCGGCCAGACACGTGCCGAGCCGATGGCGATGGCGGCATGCGCCTGTGGCAGCCACAGCAGCAACGACAGCGTCCAGAACGTTACAGATTTTCCAAACATCGTTTGCCCATCTCGGTGTTGGCTTGAATCTCCACCTCGCGTCCCTGTGGCGGAATGGTGAAACAAACCTCTATATCGGCTGGCGGAATCAATCCATGAGCCTTCTCCGGCCATTCTATGAAGAAAATGTTATGCCCGTCGAATTCATCGCGGAATCCGGCCGATTCCCATTCTTCATCATGGTGCAGACGGTACAGGTCGAAGTGGCGCAAATCCAGCCCGGCTGCATGATACGGCTCCAGCAGCGTGTAGGTCGGGCTTTTCACGCGACCTGTATATCCCAGAGCATTCAGGACGCCACGCACCAGCGTGGTCTTGCCTGCGCCGAGGTCGCCGCGCAGATAGATCACTATGCCGGGTTCGAGGCAACCGGCGAGGCGCTGCGCGAGTGCGAGCGTGGCGCTCTCGTCGGCGAGAGCCATGCGGATTCGGCTATCATCGGAGCTATGCAAGATGAAACTCCACAACGGGTTGATTACACAGCGCTCACCGCACAGATACGCGTGTGGGCAGAAGAGCTCGGTTTCCAGTACGCCGGTATCAGCGACACCGACTTGTCGGCGGCGGAAAACGGCCTGCTGGAATGGCTGGCGCAAGGGTTGTGCGGCGAGATGGATTATATGGCAAGTCACGGGACGAAACGCAGCCGTCCGGATGAACTGATGCCGGGCACGTTGCGGGTGATCTCGTTGCGTATGGATTATGCCCCGCCCGCTGCGCGCGACAGCCGGCAAGTGCTGGCAGAGGGCGAGCGTGCCTTTATCTCGCGCTATGCGCTGGGGCGTGATTACCACAAGGTGTTGCGCCACCGGCTTGCGCAATTGGCGGACAGGATACGCGCCGAAGTGGCGGGATTCGACGGGCGCGTGTTCACCGACAGTGCCCCGGTGATGGAAGTCGAACTGGCGCGCAAGGCTGGGCTGGGCTGGCGCGGCAAGCACACGCTGCTGCTATCGCGTGAACATGGCTCGTGGTTCTTCCTCGGCGAGATATACGTCAATCTGCCGTTGCCGGTGGATGCACCGCAACAAGAGCATTGCGGTTCTTGCGCACGCTGTCTCGATGCGTGTCCGACCCGGGCCATCGTCGCGCCTTATCGTGTGGATGCGCGTCGCTGCATTTCCTATCTCACCATAGAGTTCAAGGGCAGCATGCCAATCGAACTACGTCCGCTGATCGGCAACCGCATTTACGGCTGTGATGACTGCCAGTTGGCATGTCCGTGGAACGGCTTCGCGCAATCCAGCATCGAGCCTGACTTTGCTGTGCGCCACGGTTTGGATGACATCGCGCTGGCGGAGTTGTTTGCTTGGGATGAGGCGGCGTTCAAGGCGAAGCTGGCAGGCAGCGCAATCTACCGCATCGGCTATGAACAATGGCTGCGCAACATCGCTGTTGCATTGGGTAATGCGCCGAGCAATGTGATCATTGAGGCATCGTTGCAAGCCCGCGCGGATCATCCCTCCGCGCTGGTGCGCGAGCATGTGGCATGGGCGCTGATGCGACAGGGCAGTCAGTAAACGAAGCGTCCGCGCAGATCTTCCAGATTCAGCTCGCGGAGGATGCTTTCCAGCCGCTCACGCGCGTTCTTGCGTGGTACACCGCTGTAGCGGGCGATGATGAGTTCGTTCTTCATCGAGTGTTCCCACCCGACCAGCTCGGTTACCGTTACCTGATAGCCGTGCGATTCCAACAGCAGGCAGCGCAACACGTTGGTGAGGTGGCTGCCGAATTCGCGGGCGTGGAGGGGGTGTCGCCAAATTTCGGAGAGCGGCGTTTTGCCGAAGGATTGGTTTTTGTGCCTGTTCAGTACGCTGGCGACCTCGGCCTGGCAGCAGGGAACCAGTACGATGGATCTCGCGTGTTTGTGCAGGGCAAATCGGATGGCGTCATCGGTGGCCGTATTACATGCATGCAGTGCGGTAATGATATCGATGCGTTGCGGCAACTGCGCTGAACAGATGGACTCCTCCACCGACAGGTTGAGGAACGACATGCGTTCGAAGTCGAGCCTGTGGGCGAGTGCGCGCGATTTTTCGACCAGTTCTTCGCGCGTTTCAATGCCGTAGATATGACCGGCTCCGCGCGTTTTCAGGAACAGGTCATAGAGAATGAAGCCAAGATAGGACTTGCCGGCGCCGTGATCTGCCAGCGTGATGCCGCCGGTCTGATCGAGCGATTCCGTCAGCAAGGGTTCAATGAAGTGGTAAAGGTGGTAGACCTGCTTCAGCTTGCGACGGCTATCTTGGTTGAGCTTGCCGTCGCGCGTGAGGATGTGCAGCTCCTTGAGCAGATCGATGGATTGTCCGGGTTTGATTTCAGGGGTGGTATTCATGGTATCGCTGCACTTTAGCCGAATTCAGGCGCCGTCTCCAGTGCTGCGCATGCATGGTGTCTGAAAGGTTGCACTGGCCGGCAACAGCCGGGTGTCCAAGGCGGGAAAATAAAAACGCACATAATGTTTGACGAGGTATGGATGCTTTGCTATAGTTCGCCTTCTTCGCTGACGCGGGGTGGAGCAGCTCGGTAGCTCGTCGGGCTCATAACCCGAAGGTCATAGGTTCAAATCCTGTCCCCGCAACCCATCAGCCCGATCTTTAAAATTGATAAGAACAACCGACG
>Ga0209211_10002071_pt1 | contig 35530 bp, 39 predicted proteins | sample RifGroA2_FD_183992 | JGI IMG/M metagenome (GOLD analysis project Ga0209211, IMG submission 183992) | Groundwater microbial communities from Rifle, Colorado, USA - Groundwater A2 (SPAdes) (version 2) | ecosystem: Environmental > Aquatic > Deep subsurface > Groundwater | place: Rifle, Colorado... | reverse complement strand
CTTCAGTCGCTGGGCGGGCTGCATTTATTGTCGCCGAGGTTAATTGGGAGGAGAAAAAGCAAAACACTTTCTATTCGGAAAGCAGCTTAGAGATGCCCATTCCGCAAACCTCGTAAAACGGGCAAGGCATATAAATGTAGGATGCTACTTTTACAAACGGTCAGAAGGGCTTCAAAGGCTCTCATACTTTCAGTCGCGGATTGGTCGTGTCCTCTCCGCATTTATTCGCAAATAAATGTCGGCGCTGTGTCTCGCAAGGCACATGTCGCAGCATTTTGGTTGTAAAATGCGGTTCTTGCCAGCAGGCAAGTTTTCCGCATTTTTTGGTAAAATAATAATTGGTGTTCGATGTGTTCACTTTCCAGGCATTTGCGCAAAAGGAGGAGGAGCAAAGTCCCTCATCGCAGGCGAAGAAGAAGGCAGCCGAGCAATCCGCAGAGCCTGAAATAATTTCCGAGCACATAGTCGCCTCAAAGGCGGACATGGACAAGGTATTCCGCAAAAAGGGAATATCCGAATTCCTCACCACCCTCACGCCCGGCGCGCAGAACGCGATTTACGCGGCTTCGGCGGCATGGGGCTACGAAAACGCGGCAAAATACGTGAAGAATTCCATGAAGCTCGAGGAAGTGAAAAACTCCATTGACTCGACAGAACGGAGCAAGTCAGTGCTTGAAAGCGTGACCTCTCAGGCTCAAGCCGAGCACAGCGAAACCTCGCAGGAAACCTCCAAATTCGTCTGGGGATTTTACAACGAGGACATGAAAGAAACGCAGGCGCAGGCAGGCAAATCAGAGCACATAACCGAGAGGCAGAAGGCAGCAAGGCAGGAACTGGTGCTTCCTGCATCCGCTCATTCGGCAGTCATGTCCTCCATTGCAGAGAACACAAACAACCCCGCCCTCCTCTATTGCACATCCGCCCAACAAGTGGCGGAGGACCAGCGGGCAGCACAGCTTGAGGCGCAAAAAAAAGAGGAGCTTGCCAGGCTGGTGTTGCTTCCGGGTGTCAAGGCCGCCTCACCTCCAACGCATAAAGTAGAAGCTGAGCCTTCGTCGCTCGTGCTGTCACGCAGGGAAGAAGTGCTTGCTGAGTATGAAAAAACCGAAAAACAGCTTGAAACAGCGATAAAAGTGCTGGATCAGCTGGAAACCGAAAACAGGGAGGACATGGAAAAAGCGGCTTCCATGCTGCCCAAGGAGCTTTCCAAGCTGGTGATGCGCAAAAAAAGCCTGCTTTCAAGCCGCAAAGCCCTTCGCCTTCAGCTTGTGAAGTGGGTGACATTCTGCACTGACAGCCGCCAGGCAATAAAAGACATGCCGGGCTCCCGACTATTAAAGCTTGCCTCGCTTTCTACACTTCTGAAAATCGGAAAATAGGTTTGCCTTATGGTGCAGGAAACAACCTCTGTATTGCAATTCTCATTCTTCATACTCTTCGCGCTGCTTGGCACAGTGGTGTCCATCCGGCTTCGCCAGCCTTACGTTGTCGGGCTCCTGATTTTCGGCATGCTTGCAGGGCCGCACGTGCTTTCATTGGTTTCCGACACAGGCCTCATCCTGACATTTTCCGAGCTTGGGGCGATCCTGCTTCTCTTTGCCGTGGGCATCGAGTTTTCAATAGTCCGCATACTCAAGTCCAGCTTCTGGGCGGTGTTCGTCACGGCATTCAAAATGTCGGTGCTTTTCATAATCGGCTACGAGGCGGCGCTCTACTTCGGATTGGACCTCACTTCCGCGCTTTTCGTTGGCGCCATGCTCTCCATCACCAGCACTGCCATCCTCTTCAAAATCGTTGCCCAGAAGGGCATGCAAAAGAACAAGATAATGCCGCTTCTCTTTTCCATGCTCATAGTGGAGGACATCGCTGCAGTGGCTGCGCTCACATTCTTTTCCAACCTTGGAGGCGACCTTTCCACGGCCACATATGAGGACAAGGTGTATTCGGTATTAATTTCGCTTGGCTTTTTGGGGGCATTCTACCTCCTTATCAGAAAGCCTGCGGCAAACGCAATCGTGCGCCTCACCTCCACGTTCTCCGAGGAAGTGATGATTTTCGTATCCTTTTCGCTTTGCCTGGTGCTTTCCATGGCAGCCGCGTATTTCGGCCTTTCACCTGCAATCGGCGCCTTCCTTGCAGGAAGCATAGTCTCCTCGCTTCCCAATTCAAGGAGGATAGAGCGGGAGATAAAGCCCCTGCTTTTGATGTTCGCCTCTCTTTTCTTCCTCTCGCTTGGCATGCAGATAGATCCGCTTGTCATACTTGCCAACCTGCCCTTTGCACTTGCGCTGACAGGATTATTCGTGCTGGTCTGCTTCCTGTCTGTCTATTCGCTCCTTTACATAACCGGGGCAGGCTCGCATAACGCGCTTTTCGGAGCCTCGGCAATGGTGGTGATGGGGGAGTTCTCGCTCCTGATTGCCTCGCTTGCCAAGGACGAGCACGGCCCGCTGTTGATTGCCGCAGGCTCTTTCGGGGTGATTGCAACAGCAATCATATCATCTTTCCTGCTCGACAGGCAGCAGAAGCTTATGGAAATCGGGCACAAACAGATGCCCGGAGCACTTCGGCAGGGGGCGCGGTCGCTTTCCCTTTATTTCAAGGGGCTCATCCGTGACTTTTCGCCGTCAGGCAGCTTCTGGCGCATCTCCAACACCTGCTGGGGTTGCATGCGGGCAAAGCTCGGAAGGTTGGCGCTCATTGGGATACTCATGGTGCTTGCCCGCCTTGCCATAGGCCTCATGGACTTTACAGGGCAGCTTCAAGCCGAGCTTCGCGCCGCGGTGCTCATAGTAGGCGCGTTCCCCATTGCCTATTTTCTCTTCGGCCTGCTCAAGGATGCCCGGCCGGTTCTCGACTTACTTTCCCGCACTATTGCAAGGCACCGCAGGGGTGCAAAGGACGAAAGCATTATCCTCCGCGACTTGGCAATAGCACTCGGGCTCATTTTCGCCTCGATTGTTCTTCCAGAAATAGAGTCAGTGCTTCAGCTTCCGGGCATTTTCAGCTTTGCAGACGAGCTCCTCTTCCTTTTTGCGCTGATTTTCCTCTGGGACGTCTACCGCCACTCAAGGAAGCTTGGCATGAAAAAGGGGGGCAACAGCTAGTCAATCTCCTTCATGACCACGGATGTGACCGTCTTTGATACCCCGGCAATTTTCCTGATTTTCCTAATCACGGTCTCGCCAAGCTCATCAATGTCCGCAGCCCTTACCTTTGCAACAATGTCTATTTCCCCGCTCACAATGCTGGCTTCCAGCACGTTTGGGATTCTCCTTATCTGCCGCGCCACCTCCTCCTGCGAGCTAATGCCAGTGTAGCTGACATTCACCAGCAAATAGGCGCACACAGGCAGGCCGACTTTCCGGTAATCCGGGACAGCGGCGTACTTCAGGATCACGCCATCCCTTTCCATCCTCAGTATCCTGTGGTGGGCGGTGCTCATGGGCACCCCGACAATCTTTGCGATTTTCTTTATCCCGGCTTTGCCATCCTGCTGCAGCTCGTGCAATATATCCCTGTCCTTTTTGTCCATATTGTAAATATTCCAAGAAAAAGCTTATAAAATGGCATTATTTTGTAATTTCTCCAATATTTTTGGAATTATTATTATATACCCGGGCAAGTGCAGCCTCTTCATCAAAAGGGGGCAATCGCCATGGAGGACAAGAAAAGCAAAGCATACGTTTCGCTCACTTCGGGCGTGCTTAGGCACACCGCGGATTTTTTCCACAAGAATGGTTTCGCCCAGCTCATGCCTGTAATCCTCTCGCCCATAACCGACCCGCTTGGCCCTGACCCGGGAAGCTCGGTGATAAAGACGGGTGAGATAGAGTATCTGGGCCAGCGCTTGCAGCTAACGCAATCCATGATACTGCACAAGCAGCTTGCAGTTGCCAAAGGCATAAACAGGCTCTTCATAATCTCCCCAAACGTGCGCCTTGAGCATCCCAGGAGGCGCGAAAGCTGCAGGCACCTGTTCGAGTTCTCGCAGGTGGACTTTGAAATCGCCCACGCGAAAAAAGAGGAGGTCTTTTCCCTCATGGAAAGCTATCTTGCCAGCCTGTTCAAGTTCATCTCGCAAAACTGTGCGCAGGAACTTTCGTTTCTTGGAAGGCGCCTGCCCTCTGCCAGTTCGCCATTCCCAATATACACCACGCATGAGCTTCAGTCAAAATTCGGCGTTGACTGGGAAATCCCTGCCTCGCTTGACTCCAGGAAGCCTTTCTGGGCTCTCTGCCACAAAAGGGAATTCTACGACAAAGAAGACCCTTCAGAGCCCGGGCACTTTCTCAACTACGACCTTATCTACCCTGAAGGGTTCGGCGAAGCCTTGTCGGGCGCAGAGCGGGAGCATGACTACGGCACAATTGTGAAAAAGATCTCCCGCGACAGCCTGGACAAAACCCGCTACCTGCCATACCTTTCCCTTGCCGAAAAAGGGCTCACGCCTTCAGCAGGGGGCGGATTCGGGGTGGAAAGGCTGGTGCGCTTCCTTGCAGGCGCCCCACACGTAGGGGATGTCCAGTTCTTCAGGAGAGTCCCTGGGGAGGAAATAACTGTCTAGCCCTTTTTCTTCCTTTTCCTTTTTTTATCCCAGCCGTCCCTCTTTCTCGCAAGCTTCTTCAGGCTGGGGTAAGGCTTCTTCTTATCAAGAAGCAGGTAATCCTCAACATCTCCCACACAATCACCCCTTTTCTGCCGCCTTTGAGAACACCTTCAGGAAATAATCCAGGATGAGGATGACGAACGCCGCAACAGAGACTATTATTGCAAACACCCGGACCATTTCGTTTTCCGCAAATGACTTGAACTCGGATGGATAGTATATGCTTGCGGCATAAGCCATGGCTGCGGCAAGGGCAACAAGCGCCAGGAGGTCCCACCTGTTCATGCTTCACACGCTCGTTTTTCCTATATATAACTTGCCTTTCCGTAAGCGCTTAAAATTCTTCTGGCAGCGACGTGAATCAGCCGCCCGAAAAGCGAGATACCGGCAGTTTTCGCAAAAAAAACCTTTTCGAAAAAGAACGCTCTCCGCCGAAAGAAAATCTTGAGCGCTTACGCCTTTCCGGCAAGCCTTATATTCACCAGCAGTGGAATGTCCCCTGGTGAAATGCAAATGAAACGTTCCCTCCTGCTCGCATTCGCCCTCCTTTCGTTTTCGGGCATGGCATCGGCAGTGGAGTGCGGGACCATATACGACTGCGGCTACCGGGAGAACTGCAAGGCCGGCGTGTGCGTGTTCGACGGCCTCTCCTGCAAATACGACACAGAGTGCGACCCGTTCGAATTCTGCAACACAGGCGCCTACCAGTGCCAAGTTTCCCAGGGAAGGTGCCACACCTCCTCGGACTGCCCGGGAGGGGAGGTGTGCGACGCGAACAACTACTGCGCGGACCAGGTCATTCAGCTCAATGGCAACTATTCCTCCCAATTGCTCAACAACACAACACTTCCCAACCTCTCGGGCTTCGGAAGCACAGACCCGAAGCTGAACAAGACCATACAGAAAATCAAAAGCAACGTGGATACCTCTATTGCGCAGAAAAAGGAGCAAAGCAGGGGCAGCGTGGGGGGATTCTTCGACTTCTTCTTTGAATTCCTTCGCAGACTGTTCGGCGGTTAATGGAAAAATAAAAAGGGGAAAGCCCCCGATGGGATGGAGCGCCGCAGCGCGACAGATTTTGGGCAACAGCCCAAAACCATCTGGTGGCGAACGAAGAGAGCCCCTGATGGGAATAGAAACTGAAGCTAGGTTTATCTTTTTCTTCGAGGTAAATGCTCATGGAATTTGTCTGCCCAGGGGTCGTGGCGTGACCTTGGGCTCTGATGGGTGAGTTGACCTTACATCAATAAAAGAAAAGTAGAATTTTTCAAAACATATGGTTTTATGGGTTTTGAGCGACAGATGATGAGTGGCTGGATGAATAGCGAGAAAACAGCAGTATCCCCAACTTCTGCTTGCTCGCGCCCAGCACAGTTTCTAAAAAAAGACTCGTGGTGAATCTGACGAAATACTCATCTGCATTTGCAGTTATGGTGCTAGGAATTTTTTTGCTTGCTGGTTGCACAGAGAATCAAAAACAACCTATAAATGAAACTACTGGCAACATGACAGGAATAAACAACTCGGGCTCGGCAAATGGAGTTCCTATGCGGCCCTTCACTGATTCCGCAGTAATCAAAGCAAAAGTTTTGGAAGTGCAGCCACAGTCTGCACAACTTGAGATTTTACAGATATTGTCATATACTCCTGATTTGCGGGACGGCACGGTAAAGCTCGCAAATGGCGATATTCGAAATTTCACATTCCAATGGGGCACACTACCTACTTTGGTCGATATGCCGCCCCTCGGGCCGAGCAGTACTGATATGCGCCTAAATGGAGTCTCAACGAGTTCCATTCTAAATGCGAACATATCGATTAGTGGAAATTTATGGACAGTGTATGCATATGAACCGTTGGACTAGGCCGATTATATCTATTTTCGCATTGGTTGCTTTATCCAGCTTGATTTCCGGTGTGCCTGCTTGGCCAGGTCTTCACACATTCCAACAGCCAGATGGCACAACTTTCAGCGGTCACCAGCGAGGTGACGAGTCTGGCGCTTGGTTTGAAACAGAAAACGGCTATATAGTCAAGCAGAGTACATCTGATGGCTGGTATGATTATGTTCAAAAGTCTGCAAGCGGTTCAAATTCTCCTGCGTCAACTCCTCAAAGCATTGATTTGAGAATTGGCTATGCAGACCCAGAATCGAAAAGTGCCATGCGCCAAACAGATTTATCTAGCACAGTGTCAGCATCAAAGAGTGCCAATAAAGATGTGCTGGAACTCACCGAACTTCCAAACCAATTCCGAAGTGCGCCTCCTTTCTTTGCGCCTCCACCCACTGGCGCGCACAACGTTATTGTAATCCTTGTGCAATTCAACGGTACTGTGCACAACTCGAGCCACACCACTGCTTATTTCCAGAATTTGTTGTTCAACGCTTCAAATCCTTACAGCATGAACAGCTACTTCCGCGAGGTCTCGTACGGGCAGTTAAACGTCACTGGTACCGTTGTTGGATGGTATAACAGCAGTCATTCACTTTCATTCTACGGAGCCGATAACGGAAGTGACATTGACGCGCTAAATGGCAATATATTCGAGCTTACCCGTGAAGCTGTGCTGCTTGCCGATCCCGATGTGAACTTTGCAGATTATGATAGTGACGGAGATGGGATAGTGGACCATGTCATAATCATTCATGTGGGTTACGGACAAGAATTTTCTGGCGTTAGCACAGACATATGGTCGCACAGCTGGAGCGTGCAGCCTGCCCAAGCCGTTGATGGCAAGACAGTGTTCGGTTATACCATGAATCCGGAATACGGCGCAGTTGGTGTTTTTTCACACGAGTTTGGTCATGATTTGGGGCTGCCTGATTTATATGATACTGTAGGAACTGGAAAGTCAGTCGACAAGTGGGATTTGATGGGTTCTGGCTCATGGGGCGGCCCGGGCAACGATGGATCAGTTCCAACTCACCTCAGCGCATGGTCAAAGGCGCGTCTTGGGTGGATTAATGTAACAAACATATTCAACACACCTCGTTCCTACAATATCCAGAACATTGAAAGCAATTCAAATGCATATGCGGCAAACAATTCCGTTTTAGTTGGTCAAAACGAATATTTCTTGTTGGAAAACAGGAAACAGGTTGGTTTTGACGCTTATATTCCAAATCAAGGGATAGTTATCTGGCACATAGATGACGGCGTTATCAATGCGTACTATGCTGATAACACCATCAACGGCCATTCGATACAAGGAGTCATTCCAGAGTACGTCTCAACCGTAACCGACGCACCTTACTTGTCACCCTCAAAACAATATTTCAATGCCACAACTACTCCAAATTCTGCGACAAATAACGGTACCGCAACGAGCGTTTCAATCTACGTTCAAAGCCCGATAGGCACCAGCATGACGGTGCACTTTTTTGGCGGAAATTCCTCAGATTTGGACCCTCCGGTTCTAAGTCCTGTCCACATGGGCTCAAACAACAATAACGCAAGCCTGGCAACTGTTGGAAATGTCATCAACCTCTCTTTCACATCCGACAAGGCGCTCAACCAAACTCCAATAGTTACAATCTCCAATCACAGTGTGGCGGTCTCATCAGCAGGTGGCAATTCATATTACGCGCTTTACACCATGACTTCCTCAGATGTTGAACGGGTGATTCCATTCACAATCGATTTCAGCAGCTTCAATTATGTTGCTGGCACACGGGTGATTGGCACAACAGATGGAAGCTCGGTGATTTTTGACAAGACGCCACCCTCCGTTATACTAACACTCCCTCTGAATGCTTCATTCTCAAACAACACAAGCGTTACAACGAATTTCACGGCTTCAGACAACAACAGCGCCATGCTTTCATGCACGCTCTTTGTGGATGGCTCTAGCAACATTTCATGGAGTGCATATGTAGCTGGCACTGCACAAGCAAACACTCAGGCTTTCTCTGCAGGAACCCACAATGTATATGTAAACTGCACTGATCAAACAGGCAACTCCAATACAAGTTCAACCAAAACATTCACAATAGACTTAACGCTGCCATCAATCCTAATCACAAATCCCACCAACAATTCTTTTGTCACTTCAACCATAACCATAAACCTTACTGTATCCGACACAAACCTCAATTACACAAATATTTCGCTGTATAATTCCGCTGGCTATCTGGTCGATTCAACAGCAAACACAACTAATGGCACCTATTCACTCATGCTCACTTCTCCAGTGGATGGGATATACAGCATATTTGCAACGGCGGTTGACAAAGCTCAAAACACAGGCTCATACACTGTCTCAAATCTAACGCGAGACGCAACCTCTCCCTCGCTCACCGTCATCTCTCCCGCTTCCAGTCAGTTGCTCAACACAAGGATTATTACGGTCAATCTGTCGGTGACAGACGCCAACCTTAATTATACCAGCATCTCGGTCTACAACTCGACCAATGCTCTGATAAATTCCACCATCAGCTATGCCTCTGGAACATTTGCGGTTGCTCTTGGCTTGCCATCAGATGGAGTGTACAGAATAAATGCAACTTCCTATGACAGAGCAGGCAATTACAATTATTCCTCGGTGCAAAATATCACTGCCGACACCACAGCGCCGACCGTGGCCCTCAACGCGCCAGCAGCCTATCTCAACACATCCACTGCGAACGTCACATTCAACTGGACCGCATCAGACGTGCCGCTTCCATTCGGCACCCTCACCTGCAACCTCACAATTGACGGCACAGATAACCAGACTGACCTGCAGATGACAAATGGAATCTGGTACAACATAACCGCAACCTCCAACTTCACAGATGGCACCCACAACTGGTCAGTAACCTGCTGGGATGGCCCGAACAACACCAACACCTCTACAACAAGTTTCTTCACAGTGGACACCGTGCCTCCAGCAGTAACTCCCGTCTTGCCAGCGTCGGCAGCCGACCTATCAACAGCCAACGTCACATTCAACTTTACCGCAACCGACGCGCTCACCAACATGTCCTGCAATCTCACGATTGACGGCACATTCAACCGCGCAGTCAGTGCAAACAATGGCACTCCAACCACAACAACAGCAACCTCTGCGTTTGCGCAAGGTACCCACAACTGGTCCGTCTCCTGTCGGGATAATGCAGGCAATGTCAACTCCTCAATGGCAGCCAGGGCATTCATAGTTGATACCACATCTCCATCCATCACCCTCAATTCACCTGCCAACAACACCAACACTACCAGCAACAGCAGCACATTCAACTTTACTGCTGCAGACAACCTTGCCAGCACTCTCAATTGCTCTCTTTACATCAACTCCGCGTTCAACCAGTCAAATGCCTCTACAGCCAACAATACAGCTGTCACACTCACAGTCTCCAACATGGCAAACGGCGTGTACACCTGGTACATATTCTGCAAGGACAATGCGCTCAACAACAACACTTCGGAGATAAGGTCGCGTCTGGTGGACAATACAGCCCCTTCCCTAGCCATCAACTCCCCAGCCAACAACACCACCACCAGCACCAACATAACATTCAACTGGACCGCAAGCGATGTTGTGCCCACCAATATCACCTGCAACCTGACAATTGACGGCTCAACAAACCGCTCCAACATTTCAGTGACAAACGGAACAGCCTATACCACCACCGCTACAGCAAACTTCACCCAAGGCAGCCACAACTGGTCTGTTAGCTGCTGGGATGGGGCAAACAACACCAACACTTCTGCGAAGCGCACCTTCACAGTTGACACAGTGGCGCCATCAGTCACCACAACCTCGCCAGTTGCCTATCGGATATACAACACCACCAACATCAGCCTGAACTTCACTGTGCCAGACGCCACTACAGCTGTATCATCCTGTTGGTATGCCATAAACAGCGGAAGCAACCAGACAGTCGCCAGCTGCGCAAACACAACTCTGAACTCCAGCCTGATGGCCAACGGTACCAAGACATTGGTGCTTTATGCAAACGATACTGCAAACAACACCAATTCTGCAATGTCAATATTCTTTGTCGACACCAGCGGCACCTACGCTTTGCTCAACAACTCCACCTCCAATGTAACTGCCAACGGCACCAACCTGGTAATCACGCCCTTCACGCCGCCATCCAACATCAGCATGTCCTCAAACGCAACCAACGTCACGCTCGACCTTTCCGGCCTTCTCAATAGTACCACGCACAGTGCAACCCTGCCAAACCAGACGAATGTTTCTGCAAATACAAGCCTTGGCACCATAACCTTGCAGATACCCGCGAATACCACAGTTATCGGCACATCTGGCTGGAACGGTTCAATACAGCTGCCAAACGTAAAGGCAAGCGCGTCCACCTCGCCAATAGCAGACTCCAGCTACAGCGTCAGCTCGGTTGATGCAGTGGTGGACATTGGATTTGGTTCAGTGCAGCTCAACTTCAGCAAGGGGGTACGGCTGTTCATACCAGGCATGGCAGGAAAGACCGCAGGCTACTCCAGAGGAGGCAAGTTCACCAAGATATCCGACACCTGTGCAGGGGACAACCAGGCAGTGGGAGACGCGCTTTCCGTAGGCGCAGACTGCAGGATTGACTCGGGAAGCGACCTTGTGATATGGGTCAAACATTTCACCGAGTTCATAGCCTACACGCAGACTGCCACAAGCAGCGGCGGCACGCCAAGCGGCGGAGGCGGCGGTGGAGGTGGTGGCGGTGGCGGAAGCAGTTCAGCCTCCCTCAAAGAAGTCTCAGTTTACATGGTAGATGTTGGGCTTGGCAAATTCTGCCCTGTTAAAATAACTCGCGAAATGAAAAGCTCAACAAACCATTCGGTGCTCACCACCACTCTGGAAAACACAGGCAACGAAAGCTGCAAATTGGATGACTTTACATTTTCGGACACAATCCCGACTATCTTTGCCCCTATAGATAATCTGACTTTTGTTCCGTTATATGACTCGCTCTCCGGCCAATCTGTAAATTTCAGCTTCCCATCTTTCTCAAGCGGGGAGTCAAGGACATTTACATACTCATCTGAAACGCGGATCCCGCCCTCCCGCGCAAAGAACTTCACAACCTACAGCATGTCCGCAAAGAAGCAGGCAGCTGCCGCCCCGCCGCAGGAGAACGCGACAGCGCAGCCTGGGAAAGAGCCACTGGTTCCAACAGTGCCGGCAACAAAGCCCCTGGCGCAGCAGCAGCCAGCGCCTGCCCAGGTGCCAGCGCAGCAGGACTTTTCAGGAATACTGCCGGCGCTTTTCAGAGCTTCAATAATCATAGCCGTGCTGGTGCTGGCATTCTTCCTGTTCGCCAGGAAAAAGAAGTAACCAGGCCGACCTTCCACCTTAAAAAAAGGGATGGATAGTTCAATTCCCCAAGGAGGCATTTTCTTTTACATCGTAAAAATGACTGTTAGCCCCCGATGGGAATTGAACCCACTACCTGCTGCTTTCTTGGCTTCCCAAAGGAAGCTGTGCAACTTCGTTGCACAATTCTGCAACGGTATCCGTTGCAGAAGCAGGGAAACCCACTTTCTGTTCCGCGAAGGGGTTTTCCGTACAAGGCAGCCGCTCTACCGATGAGCTACAGGGGCAGCATTCTTGTCTGTGCATACTAATTTAAACTTTGATCAGACCAAATCCGAACCACGAGGTAATGACTATCAGCATCGCCTGAGGGCGATGTCTGAAAATTCCTGGAGGCAATTTTCATGGGCAAATTCGCAGAGGCTGACGCATACATATCGAACATATTCATCTGCCGCAAGTGCAAGGCGAGGAACAAGCGGAATGCCAAGAAGTGCCGGAAGTGCGGCTCGATCTGGATGCGCCCCAAGAGAAAGGACATACGCGTCAAGAAGTAGGCTTAACAGGTGCAACATATGGCTGAGGAAGGGGAAGTCGCATTCACGGCGCGCTACAAGGGCTGGATGGTCATCAAGAAGATGTCCGTGGACGAAAAGACCACGCCCCAGGAAGTCTCTGCCATACTTGCATCCGTAGAAGCCACCATGTCCCGTAAAAGCTACGAGTTTTCAGGCATAAACCTTTCGCAGATAGACTCGCTTGCCGACCAGCTCATTAAGGGCAAGAGGAAAAGCTACGTCGCGCTTTCAGAGGCGCTTTCCGCGCTCAAGCCAGGCGAGCTCAAGGGCGAGCTTCTCAAGTCCTGCCCGACTGAAAAGCACCTTGCGATTGCCGAAAACTACCTGCTCAAGACAATGCTGGACAAGATGGGCTTCAAAACCAACCTCGACGGCGAGACGCTCCAGCAGGCCTACCCAGAAGTGAAGATTTCAAAGCCCCGCGGGAATTTCGGAAAGAAAAAAAACTGAATTAATCTCAACACTCCCCTCGGCAAAACCTTGTGCAACGGCTCGGTCGCGTTGCACAATTTTTCAATGGTTCGCCATTGGAAAAGGTTTATAAAATCAATCTCTAATATATGACAGCTTCGACTTAAGAAACGGCGTTAAGCTTCGTTCAGTCAGGCGTTATTCTAATGGAGGTGCGTAAAAATGGCGGAAAAAGAGCACATTAACCTGATATTCATCGGACACGTCGACCACGGGAAATCAACCTCGGTCGGGCGCATACTTTACGAGACGGGCGCCCTCACCGAGCAGCAGCTCCGAAAGCTGAAGGAGGAGGCTGAGAAGGTCGGCAAGGCCACCTTCGAGTTCGCCTTCACCATGGACACGCTCAAGGAAGAGCGCGAAAGGGGAGTGACCATCGACCTGTCCCACAAGGAGTTCCAGACCCCCAAGTTCTACTTCACCATCATTGACGCGCCCGGGCACAGGGACTTTGTGAAAAACATGATCACAGGAGCATCGCAGGCTGACGCCGCTGTGCTTGTGTGCTCAGCAAAAGAAGGAGTGCAGGCGCAGACCAAGGAGCATGCTTTCCTTGCGAAAGTGCTCGGCATCAGCCAGCTAATTGTTGCAGTGAACAAGATGGACTCGGTCAACTACGACCACCTCAAGTTCGACGAGACCAAGGTGGCGCTTTCCACGCTGCTCAAGAACATCGGCTACAAGATAGAGAACATCCCATTTGTCCCGATTTCGGGCTACATGGGCGCGAACATCAAGACCAAGTCCCCGGACATGCCCTGGTACGCTGGTCCGACTCTGCTGGACTGCTTTGACAAGCTCACAGCGCCTGTGAAGCCCACGGACAAGCCCCTCAGGCTTCCGATACAGGATGTATTCACGATCACAGGCCACGGCACAGTGCCCGTTGGCCGCGTGGAAACAGGAGTCATGAAACTCAATCAGACCGTCATCTTCATGCCCTCGGGCGCAAAAGGCGAGGTCAAGAGGATCGAGATGCACCACCAGGAGCTGCAGCAGGCCGTGCCCGGCGACAACGTCGGCTTCAACGTGAAGAACGTTGACAAGAAGGACGTCAAGCGCGGCGAGGTGGTGGGCTCCGTGGACAGCCCGCCCAAGGTGGCATCCGAATTCACGGCGCAGATCGTGGTGCTGGAGCACCCGACGGCGATTGGCAAGGGCTACACCCCTGTCTTCCACCTGCACACGGCGCAGATCGCATGCACGATAACCGAAATACTCGAGAAAAAGGACCCCAAGACAGGGCAGACCATGCAGAAGAACCCGGACTTCATCAAGTCTGGCGACGTGGCGATAGTGAAGATCAAGCCGCTCAAGCCGGTCGTCGTTGAGAAGTTCGCCGAGTTCCCGCCGCTTGGCCGCTTTGCCATCCGCGACATGGGCCAGACAGTGGCCGCCGGCGTGGTGCTGGACGTGGTGGCAAAGACTGCCTGAAGTTTTTGAATTTTTTATGGCTTTGAGCTGGATTGGGTGTCCGGTCAAGAGGATCGGAACGGCATATTGGTGAATTGATCAGCATCGCCCTGCGAGGCGATGTCTGAAAATTTCAGGGTGAAATTTTCATGGGAAAAGCGAGGATCAAGCTGATTGGCAAGACCCCGGAGGACCTCGAGGAGGTCTGCAAGCAGATCGTGGAGATTGCCAAAATGACCGGAGTGGAAATCAAGGGCCCGGTCCCGCTTCCCACCCGCCGATTGAACGTATGCACCCGCCGCTCCCCGTGCGGGGACGGCTCGGACACCTACGAGCACTGGGAGATGCGCATCCACAAGAGAATAATAGACGTCGCAGGCGACGAAAGGACGCTGCGGCAGATCATGCGCGTCCGCGTGCCCGAAAATGTCCAGGTAAAAATCAGCCTCGAGTAATAATCTTCTTTTAGTCATTTGCTGCCTGCCCAACTTTCACAATAGTATACGTTGACGCAAGCAGCCGGTCAGCAGTTGTCATGCCCAGGTCAAATGTGCTGCAAAATTCCTTGACATACGGCTCCAGCTTTGAGATTTCAGGATCTGTGAGGCGCCTTCCCTCCACCACCAGCTTGCTTTCGAAAAGAGGAGCTATGTCACCGGTTGCCCTTGCGAGTTTTGCAGCAGCCTCATCAGGGATCGCCCCCTGGTGCTGGTCATTCCTGATTATCCGAAGCACCCTGTCCAATATCAGCGGATTTCTGCGTATTTCCCGAAGCGCGGTTTCGGTTATGATCCCTTCGTCCTTGAGCGCGGAGCAGACCGCTATCACCTCGCGCCTTGAAGGCGGCCTGCCTATTCTTTCAGCAGGCACGTGGCCACGGATGTACGCCTCGCCGCCCACCGCGCCGGTCATCAGGAAGTCGCCGACTATCGGGCTGTCGGTGTCCTCCTTGCCAAGATTTTCAAGCCCGAGCACCACTCCTATGCCGCCTGCGTTCATCTTCAGGAAATAAGGGCCGGCGGTCTCACCGACTATCACCACAGGAGGGCGGCCGTTGTTTGGCCGAAGCTGCTGGAATCCCCTTGCATCCACGCCGCCCCTCACATAGGCGACCCTTCCCTGGAATGCGTTTCCGTACATAAGCGACGCATTTGCGTGCACTATCACGGTGTCCAGCTGCGATGCTTCAAGCGCGTTCGGCTCGGATGACCCCACAATCTCAAGAGAGCCTTTTCCTTCCGAATAGCTGGCCCCGTGGTTGCCCAGGATTCCCGCATAAACCTCATGGCCGTCGATCTTTTTGCCGGCAAACTGGTGCGGGGCGCCGTTTATTTTCGGGATGCCGTCTTTGGCAAGAGCGGGCACGCTTATGTACGGCCGCTGCGTCCTGCCCGAAGATTTGATCCCTGAGCGCGAGGATACCCACAGGTACTTGCCCCTCTCAGGCGAATACGTCTCAACCAGGGGCGAGAATATCTCCAACCCAGCAGCTGCGGTTATCTGCCGCAGCTCGCTTGCAGCGTACACAACCTGGTTCTCGTGGTCTATCACTATCTGGAGCGGACGGAAGTCGTTCCGGTCGCGGAATGCGATCATGTGCACATCATCCTCATATGCAATCAGGGCTATGCACGAGACAGGTCCGTCCAGGCCAAAGCCCTGGTACTTGAACGCCCTTTTTTCAAGGCGGCTGCGCTCCTGGCTTCCGCGCATCAGGCCAGTAAGGTGGTTGTCGAACGGCGGGACAAGAGCCTCCATCACGCCGGACAGCGAGAGGCTCGGATCGGACATCAGCCCGTTTTTCAGGAGCGTGTACATCATGGCGGAAATTATCTCGCTGTCCGTGCCCACCCAGCTCTTCCGCAGGGACGATAGGAATTCGCCAATCCCGTTCTGGGTATTCCTATGGTAGAGCATCGCAAGCAGCGATTCGCATGCAGCAAGATTGGCGCTGTACGAGGTCACGTCCCCGTTGTGCACTATCCCCACGTTCCCAAAGCCGAAAGGATGCGCCCGGACAATCTTGGGCGACGAGCCCGTGGGGTATCTGGTGTGCGCTATCATGGCGTGCGCCTGGATGGAGCTTAGGTTGTACATGCTGTCCAGGGCTGCAAGCGAGTCAAGCCCCTTGAACAGCGTCATCCCGTGCCCGAAGGAGATTATCCTCGCGTCATCAAGCGAGAGGCTGGAATTCGCCTTCACCACCCCGCTAAGAAGCGGCAAATATTCCGCGGTTGTCGTTGCCTGGTAAATGTCCCCTGAGCCTTCCCTTTTGAAATCCGAGGATTGAATCCCGGACTCCGAAAGCTTCGCAGCAATTTCCTCCACAAACACCTGCTTCCTTGCCCATACTATCAGATTTTTCCCGCGCTCGGTCCTGTTCGGGGAGGCGAACATAACCCCGTTCCCGAATATGCCGCCCCTTGCCGCTTCTGCTGCGCAGATGCCCTCCACTGCCAGCCTTCCGGGTATTTTCTTTGCCTCGCCCCCGTTGTTGTTGAACGATATGGCGCCGAATATTGCGCAGGCTGACGCCTCCTTCCTGATCGGTTCAATTTTCCTAAGTGCCAATATAGTCAACTCCCAGCAAATCGGCAGTCTCCTTGGGCAGGTAGTGGTCGGCGCGCAGGATGTTCCGGTTCCCGATTATCGAGCTCATCATGCTCAGGCCCGACGCGCCCATGAGCATCTGGTCTTCGGCCCTAAGGCCCCGGATCAGGTTGAGTTTCCTTTGGTAGGTCGGCTTTGTTATGAGCCCGTCCGGATCGAGTATTACCGCATCAGCGCCAAGGCAGTTGAGCGCGTACAGGTCGCGCGAGCTCCTGAAATTAACCGGCTTTGCGAGTATCTTGAAGCCGTTCCTCAGTACCTTGCCGCTTTCTTCATCTATCTCCGAACTCAGGCTGTGATGAGTTTGGCTGATTGCGATGTCCAGCGGCACGCTGCTTTTCATGGACAGGTCTCCCCCGATTATCACTCCATTGACGCCCAGCTTAGCCAGCCAAACTGCCTCTTCGTTGGTGTTCTCGCCGGATTCGAGCCGAACATACACGGCAGTTTTTGGGGAATGCAGCCTCAGCAGGCGCAGGGCTTCGGCGTTGACGTCCTCCTTGTCCAGTATGACTCCGGCGGATTCCCGTATCTTGTATATGTCCTTAACTATGGATTCGGACTTGATTGGCACCAGCGCATGCTTCGAGTCATCCACTTCGCCGCCTTCCAGCACGATCGTATTGGTCTCCCTGGCAAGCCTCCTGGTTTCCGAGTCGCTGCCCTCCAATATTATCGGCATCCCTATTATGACGCCGCCAGGAAGCCTCACCACGGTTTCTATCACTTCGCGGTGGTGGTCATACGCCGGTCCGACCACTGTCCTGCCCTCGTGCGTGAGATAATCCAAATTTGAGAATCTCGGGTTCAGGTCCAGCGTCCTGCCCATGCTGGCTATGGTGGGCTTGCCGGTTTCAGCAAGATTTTCTAGAAGATCCTGGAAATATTTCTGCGGCTTTATTTCCGGAACAGGATAGATCTGCCCCTTCTTCCTCACGGTCACGCCGAGCGCCTGCGCCAGCAGGTCCGGCATGTCAACCGCATAGAGCAGGTCTGACCTGCCCCTTGATTCGGAAGGGTTCGTGAAGCCGTAAGCCCCAAGCATGAGCTCCCAGGTCGCCTTGAATGAGTCGAAGAAATTCCCGAGGAACAGTGTCCCCCACTCCACGTCCAGGACCTTTTTCTTCACGCCTTTAGATTCCCTAACCGCTGCGATTGCCGCCGGGCATTCCTTGTGGCACATGTTCACCACTACGCAGCCCAGGGCGTTGAGGGAAGCCGTGCCCAGGATGACCCCGTCCGCGCCGAGGAGGTTCAGCTTGAACGCCTTTTCAGGCGAGTCCACCCTGCCCCCGGCGATTATGGCGAACCTGTCCCGCGCTCCCATGCCCTCTATTTCCCGGTGCGCTAGCCTGACTGCAAGCTCTATTGTCATGCCTATGTGGTCGCGATGTATGGCAGGCGCTGCTCCTGTCCCGCCTCCGAGCCCGTCGATTATTATGCCGTCCGCGCCAGAGCGGGCTGCGCCTGCTGCAACCGAGGCTATGGAATGCGAAGCCCCGACCTTTACCAGCACTATCTTTCCGGTGGTCTCCTTTATTGCCTGCACCAGCGCCCTCATCTCCTCTATTGAGAAAACCCGGTTCGCATCCGAAAGTATGTCGATCCCCTCCGGCATTCTCCGGATTTTCCTTATGAGTTCGGTCACTTTCCCTAAAGGGAGCATGCCTCCCTGACCGGTCTTTGCGCTCTGGCTCATTTTTACGGATACCGCAGCGGCGTTGCGAAGCATGGTGGCGTTGACTCCGAAAAGCCCGCTTGCGACCTGCACCATCACCTGCGCCATCATCTCTGCGTTTTCGGATATGGACGGCAAAACCCCGCCCTCCCCTACCCCGAATATGAAATTCTTTGCCCAGGCCGCATTCGCAACCGACTGGTGCACTTCGGGCTGCGTTGCTCCGAGCGAATACTCCCCGAAAATGATGGGTGCGGAATAAGTGCGGCTCCCGAGGCGGAAGGAGAGGCCTGTCGGAGTGCCCTGCGTGCCGGGCGGCTCAACAACAAGCATGTCTGAAACAGAGTAAGGGGGCGTTTCAAACCTGGGCTTGAATTCCGTCAGCCGCCCTATCTCAAAATCAGGCTTGCCAGTGCTGCCCATCCTCTGGATGCGTTCCACAATGGGCTCTCCAAAATACCTCCTGCCGCCAGTTTCCCTATGTTTTCCAGGAACCTTCAGGTAACCTTGGACTACCTTGGTGACCGTGTTTCCTGTGTTCATGTGCGTCCCCTCTGCCAACAACAAGCACCTCTCGCCCATTTTGCGGCATAAGTTGCCTTAGGGACATTCTTTAGTTCAAAAACAGGCACAAGCAGCTTCAAAGAAAATATGATTCCGCATCCTCCGTAAATTGGCTGCCTTTCCACTAGGGTCGCGCTTACCCCTGCAGGCGTTGCCCCTTTCACTTGCATGCCCCACCAATGCGGAAATTTTTTCCTTTTTTGGGCTCACTAATTTATAAGAGCTCGTAACAAAACCGCAAGTAATATCGGCGATAGGCGAACACGCAAAGAGCACGCAGGTGAATGCTTCCCTCGAACGGATTTTTCCATTGGAAAAAAGAAAATCAGATTCTTCCCATATGGGCGGGCTGCTGCTCCCCTCCTGAAGCCAGCTCAAAATATCTACTTTCGGCTCCAAAAACTTGGCGCTGATCGGCACCCTGCCGATCGCCAGGAGCAGCCCCTCGCTTCTTTTCCTGTTCACTTCGTTTTTTTCTAGGTAAACCACCTCTCGCGTTTGTCGCCCTTTCAGGCGCGTGAAAGGGTTCGAGTATTCTATTTATAATAATATATAAAAAAATAATTCTTAATAGAATAAATAACTTCAAACAATTTCCCCGTGGGCTTTGTGGGAAAAGAGCAATCTTTTTTCTTTATCACTTTGCTTTCGTTTCATTAATGAGAAAGAAAAAGCGCCGACGAGGGGTTATTTCCTCCAGAGCGTGTTTTGCTATTCTTATGGCGTGCCACGCCCTAGGAAAATGACTATCAAGAGACGCTGTTAATCCTCTGCGCAACTGTCCCACATGAACTGAAAGAATTTACGGTAGCCGTCAGCCAACTTCCTGCTTTTCATCACGAACTGAATTGGCTCCTCGTATAGTCTGCCTGGCTTGGTACCGACAAAAGTAACGACATAATCTCCGAATATGTCCACTGCCGTTGGACTGGAATACTTTTTTGGCAGGAATTTGTACGGCTTTCCAACCAGCCCCAATATTTCCGGCTTCTGCTCCTTTACCTCATAATCGAACAGGTGCATGAATTTTATTCCAAGCCGCTTTCTTTCCCTCTGGAATCGCGGCAGATAGTTCCTTAGTCTTGGATCCAGCCAGAACGCCTTTGCGCCAATGAAATAGACTGTTTCTTTTGTCTCGAGTATGTCCTGCAGATAATTCTTGAATCCCTCGATTCCACGGTAAAGGTAGGCTTCCTCCTTTTCCTCTGCTGATTCGTACTTTTTTTCCATATCTGGAAGCACGTCGTTTATCCTCTCCTGCTTTTCGTTCACAAGTTCCAGCAGCCTGCGCGGGTTGATTGCCTTGAAATTCTTCTCGCCTCTTACGAATACCTCTGATGCCAGCCCCCTTTCCGCCAGTTTGGTAAGCGAATCGTAAACGTTTCGCCTGTGCACCTTTGCCTTGAGTGAGATACTCTGCACAGATGCTTCGCCAATGGAAAGCAGAGCTTCGTAAACCCTTGCTTCGTTCTGGCTCAGACCGATGTCGCGCAGCAACTCCTCATACATGAACCTATTTTGTTGCCCTTGGTTTAAATCCCTTTCTCTAAATTGGTGGCAATCACCACCACATATATATAAATAGTTCTAACTACGCAAAGAAACACAGACAAACACAGATGGAGGTTGATGGAAATGGTGGGATTCAAAAGAAGTGAAGCTAATGCGCGCCCAAGTGCTACGCCCCTGGGCGTTCTTGACAGGATGAGTTGGAGGAACGCAGGCAATGGCGCTGTGCCCTTCAGAAGCCTTCCACTGATAGACCAGCACACTGTTCTTATGAAAGCCTGGAAAGAGAAAGGAAATAGCCAGAAAGCCCAAAGAAATGCATCTGAAGTGGTTGAAGAAAAAATGAAAGTTAGGGACTACCAGGGCGCTGCCGATATAGCATTCGGATATAGTATACTCGTAATTAATGATCCGGATCCGGCTGCGTGTGAGCGAGTGACGTATAAGCGGCTGGTTGAGCAGTCGGAAAATGCTGCCAGGCAGCTTCATTGGGAGATGATGCGTGGGAGGAACTTTGAAGCCGCTGAGAAAATAGCGGAAAAATATAGTTTGTATGATGCACAATATGGACATAAGATGCGCAAGGGACGTGAGGGGGAATATTACCACTATTACGATGCCCTGCATCTGGCGAAAACGTATGATTTGGGGGAAGGAAAGATCAGGGAAGCTGCTCTTGGGATTTACAATTACATGTTCCAGAACCGTGCTTACCATGATGCTGCGCGCGTAGCAAAGAGAAGCGGCATGGTTGATGAGATGAAAATCGCTGCCTCTAAGTCGTACGAAAGACTAATGTCTGATAAAAGATACTTGGAAGCTGCACACGATGCAGATTTTTTCGGGCTTGAAGAGTTGGCGAAGGGGGCTGCCCTGAAAGCGTATAAGGAGACTGTGTGGTTCGGCAAATCCGAGGAAAGCAGAGCAATAAAAGACAAATTCAAGCTCGAGCTGGGGGATATGCAGGATGTGGCCTTGGATGTGTGTGAAAACAGCATAAGGTTTGAACGCTCAGCCAGATTAGTTCGTGCCATAGCAGAGGAAGAAGGCATAGCGGGTCGAATAGGAGAGGTCGCTCTGAAGGTATATCACGAGAAAATACAGAAAGGGGAGTATGACAAAGCCACGCAAATAGCAAAGGATTATGGTTTGCAGAGCCAAGAACAGTTCTTAATGGGGCTGGCAAGTGTGCTGGGAGAGAAGAAATAGGGATTTGCACGTCAGAAGAATAGCAAAGTTATGCAAGGCATTTTTCACTCTACGACGTGAGAAAGAAAATACGCCGACGAGGAGATTTGAACTCCTAAGCCCCGAAGGGCACCAGATTTCTTCCCACATTCTTCTTTCTTTGGGGGTGGACCCCTCAGCCCCTTTCTTTTGAAAAGAAAGGGGATATGGGCTCAAGTCTGGCGCGATACCGGATTCTGCCACGTCGGCAACTTGTTGCGCCGGTGGCAGATAAGTGGGCTGAAACCCAGTGTGTCTGCCACGTCGGCGTGGTGGAAGTTAGGCTGACAAGGGTTTAAAACGGTTCAGAGGAAAGGCAAGGAAAAAGAAGCGTCACGGATTCTCGAGCTCGACTTCCCCCTTCATTATCTTGCACTGGCAGGCGAGCCTCTGGTTGGGCTTGGCTGCGAATCCCTCAAGGGTCGCCTTCTCGTTGTCGGTCTTTTCGTTCAAATTCTCCATTCCCTTATTGATATTGGTGAGGCAGGAGACGCACACGCCAGCCTTGCACGAGAACGCTATCGATGCGCCGTTGTCTTCTGCCACCTGCACTATCTGGGCGCCGTCCGGAACTTCGACTGTTTTGTTGTCTGACTTGAATGTGACCTTCGCCATTCCTATCGCCTCGAATTGTATTTGCACACAATATTTATATTGCTCACGAATGTTTCTTCGACGATCTGTAATGGGCGGGGCTGCGGATGCAAGGGGCAGCAATTAAAAGTTAGCCACGGAAAACACCTTGGTGGTATCAATGGCATCCAATCTCCCAAGCAGCTTCTCAAGGATAACCGCAGCGGCGCAAGCAAAGCCCCCTGTCGCTGCGCCTCCCCAAAAGCAGTTCGTGCCAACCGGCTCAGGCGACAGCAGCGCCCCATTCATGTTCCTGTCCATCCTCGCGCTCATGCTTTCCATAGCAAGCTTCTACGGCGCATTCTATGCAGACCGGCCACTTTCTCCAGCGCAGAAGGAGGCGCTCAAGGGGATTTCTGACGACCTCCGCTCTCTCCAGAACCGCGACATCACGCTTGCCGCGCCGGTCTCCACCACAGTCTCCCTTGACGAGGAATATCCGACCAGGGAGATGTTCCCCGAAACATTCAACCTTGTTGCGGACTTTGAAATACCCCTGGATACAGAGCTAATCGCGGTCAGCGGCACAGGGCAGACGGTCTCCTTCCGCGTTCAGGATAGCATCCCGGTGAAGGCGACCATTCCCATCTCAAGCTACAAGGCATTCGGCAACAGCACGGTGAGGATAAAGAAGGATCTGCCTGTCGACACCAAGTTCTCATCAGTGGTTAAGGTCCGGGCAGCCTATGGAAAGGAAATGAGCGCCATAATCGACAAGCTCGACAGGCTTGCAGGAGTTTCGTCCTCTGGCTGAATGGCAAAGGTTTCAGTCATCCAAGAGAGGAAATTTCCGCTTCCCCAGAGGAGCCGCAAAAGCTCTTTTTCCATTTCTTGATATCCAGCCTTTTCTTGAAAAACGGCGCATTGGCGACGAATGTCTCGCCCTCGCCCCCTTCTAGATGCGGGTTTACAGCAGGATTCAGCTTCCCCAAATATTCGACGAAAGCAGAGTCGAATTTCCTGCCCAGCATCCCTTCGCTTAAGCCCTCGGCAGCCACGGCAACCACGTAGGTGTCAAAATACCGGCACTGCTCCTCAAGCAGCCTTGCGCCTGTCCTCCAAATGGGCGAAAAGCTCCTTATCCCAAGTTCATGGGCAACCCGATCCACCCTTTCTTTTTGGTACTCTGACTCGATTGCCCCAGAGGCTACTGCGCCAACTTTCATCCTTTTCAAGGCATCCTTCATTGCCGCAAGCTCGTCTTCCTCGGTTTTTCCCTTTGCCTTCACCATCAAAATCTTCAAGTCCATCTCCCGCGCCTGCCTCCTGCACCACTTGACATTCGGGTGGTGGAACATCGTCGAGTATTTTGCAGGCTGGATGGTCAAAAGCTCGACTTCCCAGCCCATGGACTGGCACACAAATGCGGCAAAGACAGAATCCTTTCCTCCTGAAAATAGGACAGCGGCTTTCATGAAAATCCAGTGGACACGGAGGGAATCGAACCCTCGGCCTCTTCGTTGCGAACGAAGCGATCTACCGCTGATCTACGTGCCCGATAAAGCGAGAAATGGGTTTGAAGAGTTTAAAAATAAGACGGAAATGGAAGAAAAAAGAAAGAAAAAAATAAAGAGGTTTACAGGTAGGAAATGGCGTCCATCTCCACGACTTTCCTTGGCTCGGCAGACTGCTTGCTCTCGAGGTACGGGTTCTTTATCCCGGTCACTATCGAGGTGCAGGTCACGATGTTGCCAAGGGACGGGTCCAGCCTGGCGCCGATCTTCACGTCGGCATTCAGGTCGAAGGACTCGGAGATCTTCTCGCCGATGTCAATCCCTTCCCCAAGCGTGAGCTGCGTGCCTCCCGCGATGTGCAGAAGCGCGCCCCTTGCCCCCTCGTAGGATGCATCCAGGAGCGGGTGCTCAAGCGTGTTCCTCACCACCTGGTCGATTCTGTCAGGCCCGTTGCCCTCGCCCATGGAAATGAGGGCGAACCCCTTGTTCTCCATGACTGACTTCACGTCCGCAAAGTCGATATTCATGAGTGATGGCAGCATTATCGTGTCCGAAATGCCGGTTATCGCCTTGCCGGTTATCGCGTCAGCCAGGTTGAACGCCTCGTTGATTGGCAGGTTCGGCACATAGCCCACCAACCTGTCGTTCTCAATCACGATGACAGTGTCGGACTTTGCCGCAAGGTGCTCCAAGCCCCACTTGGCCTTCTGCATCCTCGCGCGCTCCAGCCTGAACGGCATTGTCACGACGGATACCACGATCGCGCCCTGCTCCTTTGCAATCTCAGCGATTACCGGCGCCGCGCCAGTGCCTGTTCCTCCGCCCATTCCTGCGGCGATGAAAACCAGCTCCTTGTCGGAAATCACTTCGCGCAGCTTGTCCCTGCTCATCTCTGCGCATTTTGTGGCAACTTCCGGAAAGCCTGCTGCGCCCAATCCCTTTGTCACAGAGGAGCCGATCAGCACCCTCTTGTGCGCCTGGATTACCTTTAGGTGAAGCTGATCAGTGTTAACAGCAATAGTCTGCGCGCTCCTTATCCCCGTCCTCATCATCCTGTCCACAGTGTTGCAGCCCGCGCCGCCCACTCCAACGACGGCAATTCTCACCTGCTCGTTGCTCATCAGTCCTTCATCCTTTTTTTCCACACCTGCGTTCTCGAACATATGCCCAACCCCCGTCTTTTTTTGTATGTTTACAGCGCCGCTAGTCTTTGACTGGCGCTACAATCGTCTGGTCGCCTCCAAACAATCCTGTCTCCTTCTTTGCAGCTTCCGCTAATCGTACGCTAACATTTACGACGTAACACTGCCGCACATTCTGATCGCCGCATCTACTACTCCAGTCATATATATAAACGTTTTGAAAAATTGAAAAGTCACCAAAAAATACGGCGTAATCGTAAAAAACAATTGGAAAGCCGCTTGCCCCAGCCCACTCAGCTATCTCTTCAGCAATAACGGAATCTTCTGCAAGAATTCTTCAGCAAACCCAACAACCCTCTCTGCTTCTTCCGCGTCCGGGTAATAGTCCCCAGAGTACATCGTCTTGTGCCTCTTGTCGCGGTATTCGTCAAACAGGTCTATTGCCGAAACGCCGACTTCCTTTCCATATCTCGCCCTGAGATAACTGGCAACGCAGGCATGGCTTTTTTCCCGCCATCCGTCCCTGAAAAGCACCGCCCTTGCAGCATCCAGCATCGCAGAGTAGCCGCCGATGACTGCAGAGTTCGGCATGTCATTTTCCAGCGCGGATTTCGCCTCTGAAAGAAGCACGGCGGCTTTCTTCAGCTGCTCCTCCGCCTGTACCTTGGACGGCGCTATTTTCCGGAGCAACCCCTGCGCCACGCACGAGTCAAAGTCAATCATAGCCCCTCCCCCCACATGATTTTTCCGTTGTAAATCGAAAAATAGAACGCGTCGCTTTTTGCCCTGAAATTTTCCAGCCTCTTCGGAGTTGCAGCAATAATGTCCACAGGAACTCCGAGCTTCTCGCCGACTTCCTTCTTTGCCCGGGCAATCTCCAAATCTTCAGGCTCTGTACCCGCCTTAAGCCAGATATCCAAATCGCTTTCTTCAGCATTCGTTCCAGAAGCAAAGCTCCCGAACACGCCCCAGCCAGACATTTTTGGAAAATGCCGCTTCAATATGCCGTCCACATCCGCATCATCAATCTTCACAACATTGAAGAGCGTCCGGACTGACTGCAGCATTGGCGTTTCCTGCAGCCGTTTCCCCTTCACCAGCCCTGCCTTCCTGAGTATATTCACATACTTGTGCGCATGGCTCCTGCTTACTCCTACTTTCTTTGCCAACCTGTTCGGTATTATCTCCTCGGACGGATGGAACAGGAGATGCTCGAGAAGCTTAACTCTCTCCTTCCTTGAAACCAATTGCGAAATGTCCATATTTTGTAGATATGATGTCCACATTTTATAAACATTCTGTTCATATAGTGTGGACTTTCAATCAACACGGCAGACTTCGGCCTAAGAGCCATTGGCACTGGCACCACCAGCAAACAGGTCTGCACAACTTTTTAAGCGCACAAATCCCATTCAAAACCAAGTTGGAGGCAAAGTTAAATAAAGTTATTTAACATTAAATAACTTGGGTGGCACTATGGCAATCAAGACATTCAACATCGACCAGGACGTTTACGCCCGCTTCTCCGGCTTTTGCAAGGAGAACGGAATCAGCATGAGCAAGCAGGTGGAGATATTCATGTCCTCCCAGGTGGAAGAAGAGCCCACGGCGCGGGCCGAATACCTCAGGAAGCTCGACAGGCTCCGCAAGGGCAAGTTCATTTCCGTCAACAGTTTTGCCTCCCGCTACGGGCTGGAAAAATGACATATTCACTTGAAATCAGCGAGCATGCGGACAGGATATTTTCAAAGCTAGCCAAGAAGGACAAAACGCTGCTCGAAGCAATCAACAATAAGATAAAGAAAATTTTGGAAAACCCGCAGCACTTCAAGCCTTTGCGCGGTGACATGCACGGTTCAAGGCGAATCCATTTCGACCCCTTTGTGCTTGTCTTTGAAATCGACGAAGGCACGAAAACAGTCAGGATAATTGATTTCGGCCACCATGACAAGGTCTATTGATCCTCAAATCCAGCTTTTGGATTGCGGTGAAATCACCCTCGCGGGTGATGGCAGCAAGTATTTAAACAGCGAATGGCATATTGTTGCAAGTGATCTGCATGTCAGACAGGAAGAAAGGCACAGGGTTGGAGTTCGATTCCGTTTTCAGGAAGCTGGTTAGGGAGAACAAGAGGGCGCTTGACATCCTTTCCAAGCAGTAGGCGTGCCGATGGTATTCTACATAACGAAAGAAGAGGTAATGCAGACCAACAAAGGGCTTGTTTTCCTTTACAGCCAATCCCACGCTGTCCAGCAGGAGGCAAATCTTGACCACGTGCTTGACAGGATGCAGCATTACGGGGAAAACATAGCTGGCAGCAGGGAAAAAACGCTCAAGAAAGCCGCTTATCTTCTTTACCACCTGGCTTACGATGCCCATGTTTTCGCTGACGGCAACAAAAGGACAGCCCTCACTTCCACGCTATTTTTCCTGCACCACAACGGCCTGGGTTTCCCATCCGAAACGGATTCCAAGGAAAAGCAGGAGGAAATCGCCGGGTTTATGAAGGACACTGCTGAAGGCAAGAAATCCTTGAGCGCAGTCTACCGCTGGCTGGACTTGGTTGTCGTAAAGCAGGAGTGAGCCAGCCTTCGCTCTAAGGAGTTATAAAAAAACCTCAAAAGGGACACAACCGGGTTGGGCCTGGTCGCGCCCTTCTCTTATTGTGGTAAAAAAATAAAAGATACGTTTATAAAGACTACGCTGCACCTATCTTGCCGGTGATACTAATGGCTCTGTTGACTGTTAATAAACAACCTCTTCACGGTATCCAAACAGGTAAAGGTTCTGATGGCAAAGTTCGGGATTATGTTGTTAAGTACGAAAATGGCAAGCCCTCGCAAGTTATCGGATGGCACTTCAAAACTGTTCCACACACTCAAGAAGCAGCACACAATGTTATCAAATTTAGTGACATTAATAATAGAGATTTTGTACTATCATCTGACGGTACAAAGATGTTTATTTTTAACAAGATATCTGACGAAGCAAAGTCTATCGTCTTAAAGAACATGCAAGAGCAGGAAAAACGCGAAAAAGCAACTCAGTTCACTAAAGCCAAAAAAGACTAACACTAAGGATTTTATAAAAAAGCCCAATCGGCGCCCGAAAAGTTGGGCTTTCACGGGACGCCGAATTGTTTTTTAAGATCGTTTAGTTGGCTAGCCGATTATCTCGATGTCGGAGTACGAAACCTCTTTCTTTGGCTCGTCCGCTCCTGCACCGAAAATATTCGCGCCCTTGACTCCGGTAACGATTGCAACTATCTCTAGTTTCCCATCGTATCCCGGAATGAGCCGCGCTCCCCACTTGACGTTCGCCTGCGGGTCCATCTTCTCCGTGATGATTTCCCCCGCCTTGATGGCATCGCCAAGCGTCAGGTCCGCACCGCCCGAGATGTGTATGAGCGCGCCGTTTGCGCCCTCATAGTCCACGTCGAGCAGCTTGTTCTTCAGAACGCCTTCGGCAGCGCCGCGCACCTTGTCAGTGCCCTTGCCCTCGCCGACCGCGATGAAGCCCACTCCGCCGCCCTGCACGATCGCCCTCACGTCCGCGAAGTCGATGTTGATCAGGGAGGGCTGCGTGATGGTCCATACCAACCCGCCGACCGCCTTGGCCAATATCTCGTCCGCAACCGCGAATGCCTCGTTCATGGGCAGGTTGGGTACAAGCTTTACGAGCCTGTTGTTGTCGAGCACGATTACAGAGTCAACGTTCTTCCGGAGCTTTGCAATGCCCTCGTCGGCCTTCACGCGCCTTGCCCGCTCAAGATTGAACGGGTAGGTCACCATGGCAACCACGATCGCGCCCTGCTCCTTTGCAATCTCTGCGATTACCGGAGCCGCGCCTGTGCCCGTGCCGCCTCCCATTCCCGCGCATATGAAGACGAGATGCGCCCCCTCGAGCTCCTTCTCGATGAGCGGCCTGTCTATCTCGGCTGCCTTTGCGCCAGTTTCTGGGTAGCCTCCTGCACCAAGCCCCTTCGTGATTGTCTTTCCTATGAGGACCTTCTTCGCCTTCTCGTGTATCATGTTCAGGTGCTGCCTGTCCGTGTTGACGGCCACAAGCTCGCAGCCCTTGACACCCGAGCGGATAAGTCGGTTTATGGTGTTGTTGCCTCCTCCTCCTACGCCCACTGTCACGATCTTAATCTGGTCTGAGCCAAAAGTTTCGGCTGGAGCTGGCTCTTGCTCACCTAGGACTGACTTTACTAAGCTGTCCATACCGATCGCCACACGCTATTCGGATACTATATTTATAAAGAATATACCAAGTAGCGAAATTCACGAGAGAAAAAAGTGGAAAGAAAAGTAGGGTTACTTGTTCTTAGCTATCTCAGCGAGCGTTTTGGCAGACTCCAGCAACGCTTTATCAAGGCCATAGCGTTCTGCAATCTCCGCCGCTCGAATATAATACCCAGTAGACATCTCCTGCTCAAACGCTTTTAGAACTGCGGCAATGACCTTATCTTTCCCAAGATCGAATTTTTCGGCAATAGAAACTGCCGAACAGTTATATCCGTCAGTAAACTCTCCTCTACGCATGCATGCGGCGTATTCAGCCAAAGCTGCCTTGGTAATCAATTCTTTCCCAAGCTCAAATTCTTCAGCTAACTTCGCAGCAAAATATCCAATGCCATTACCCGAACAATCATTCACCATTCTATTATAGCTATCTATTACAACTTCTAATACTAAGTTATCCCTTAGCCGGTATTTCCGAGCAATGCTGATAGCGTCACTGGTATACCCTTTGCGGTAGTTCACACGAAAAATAGCCTGGGCTGCTTCAATTATCATATCTTGTCCAAGGCCATAGTGCTTCGCAATTTCCAATGCAACCCCATAGTTTGCCCGAATTGGATGGGGATTGACGTATCTCGCCTCTCCACCAAGATGGTCCTCAGCATGATCGCCCCCATACATCATGTCTTCATATGCTTGTAAAGCTACAGTTCGAATATCCTCTGCTGTTAATCCCGCTTCATCCGCAATTTTCTTTGCATCATCATAGTGCAACTCCTTCAAGTAGTATTTAAAGTATTGCAGCCCAGCCGCCTTTAATTTGTCATAACCCAATTTGCCAGCTATTGCGATTCCCATTGCGATGTCAAAACGACCCTTTGCCATCCAATCTTCATAGGCCTTCAGTTGTACGGCTTTCACATCATGAGCATTAAGCATATATTTATCGAGTATTCTTGCGCCGCCTCCGACTACGTTATCTGCACCCAATATCTCCCTATAGCCCCAGCGGTCTGGTTTAGTGAGATGTTCAGGTAAAAGCTTCTCCGCATAAAGAGCTACCACTGGCTTGTGGAGTAACTTTTTCGGCTCATGCCCAAGTTCCGTCGCCCTTTGCCAATCTATGTCAATACGCTCTTCCAGTGGAAGCTTCCTGAGATGCCGAATAATCTGGGAATATTTTTCTCCTCCAATTTCAGGACCTATTGTTTTCTGTTTCATTTCAATCCACCTCCTTTCTGTTTCTTTTCGTGTCGTTTTGTGATATAAGGATATATTTAATAAAATGTGGCATTATATCAATACCACTAAGAGTGAAAATATGGACATCTGGCAGAAACTGGGCTTTTCAGACGGCGAGGGCAGAGTTTACGAGGCAATTCTCCACTCAGAGAACGCGACTCTACAGAGCATACACGAGGCTACTGGAATAGAGCGCAGGAATGTGTATGATATCATAAACAAGCTCATCAGCAAGGGGCTGGTTGCCTACCTGACCGAAAACGGCCACAAGATATACCGCACCACCGACCCAAAGAACATTCTGAGTTTTTTTGAGGAGGAAGGGAAAGAGATAGAAAATAAAAAGGAAAGGTAATTGTAAAGCTTTAGCCACCTATTTTTTCATCTTTGCAAGGTACTTTACGACCAACTGGAATATATCCTTATCGCGATTGTTGTAGCGGAATTCCTGCTCTTTCAGGTACATGGGGAACTTATGGGGGTCCACCCCATGGAACTTCATCAGCCTCTGCTTTGCAAATGACCAGAAGCCCTCTATGCCATTGATGTAGACTTGTTGTCTGACAAAATGCTTGGAATGATTGATTTTCATATGCCCATAGCCATAGAACATCAAGGAGTCATAGCTCTTGTATTTGTCAGTGTAGACCAGGCTGCCCCGTCGCACCTTGCGCACTGTTGCATCCAGCAAAGTATCAGCAGTCACATCTTTCACTGGCTGCACCCAGACCCTGCCTTTTCTCTCGATAATTCCGAATACCGGCACCTTTCCTGCCGCCCCTCTGCCCCTTTTACCTTTTCGCCTGCCTCCAAAATAGGACTCATCCGCTTCCTGTGCTCCCGCCTACTTGGCAGCTTTCGCCACCAGGGCTATCCCTCCTGCCACAACGAAAAAGGTCAGCAATCCCCCGAAGAGGAGATCCAGGCCAAGATTCATGGTTTTGGATAGGAGCAAGCCGCCGACAAGCATGGCGCCCATGCCTACTGCGGTCATTCCTAGCATCTTCAGCATTTATTCACTCCAGTCAACTGAGTTGATTTTCCAATTGACTATTCTCAAAAATAATCAACTAACTATTTAAACCTATCGGAAGATAACATTCCGATGGCTGGCGGCACGCTGGGGCTCCTTGACGAATCCGCTGCCCTTAACTCCAGGGTTTTCTCTAAAACGCGGCTCCTCATACTTTCGGTGCTGGATGAGCTGCCGGAAGGGGACAGCGCCACGTTCCGTGAACTGAAGGCGGGCCTGAGGCTGAACGAGGGCGTGCTTTTTACCAATCTCGGCGTTCTCAAGGAAATGGGCTATGTTGAGGAAATAGATGTCAAGGTCAGGAAGAGGAACATGACGGCATACCACATCACAAATCAGGGCAGGGAAGAGCTGCGCAGCCTTGAGTCATGGTTCAGGAAATGGGCAGGGAGGCGGTTGGATGAAAGGAAACCTGGGTAAGGCGATAGCGTGCTTCAAAAGGCTCGGCATTACCCCTAGGGTTGGGGATTTTGAAAGCAAGCTGGTCATGCAAAAGACAGTCTATCTTCTGCAAATCATGGGAATAAAACTCGGTTATTCTTATGGCTGGTATGTCCGCGGCAATTACTCGCCTGATTTGACAAAGGATTTGTATGAATCCCGATCTAGAGTCGAGAGCCTTTCTGGTGAGGAGAAATTGAACCAGAAGGAAAACAGTGTCCTTGATGAATTTGAGGCTGAAATGAGCAAGAAGCCTGATCCGGCAGTTCTTGAAATAGCCGCAGCCTACGCATATTTCTTCAAGGAGCGGGGCATGAGCGCAAGGGATGCGACAATAAAAACAAAGGAGGAAAAATCATTTTTCTCAGAAATGCAATTTGTGCAGGGCATAAACCGTGCAAAGGATTTGGTGTTCAAGCCGACAGCGGATGACCTTGCGCAGCTGAAGAAGGAAATGGCACCCTGGGAAGCAGCCTCGCGCGAGACAATGAAAAAATTCTCATAAAATGGTGGAAATGTGAAAGAGGTTGCAAAGGGAGATGTCTGGCTCACCAACCTGCCCGGAGGGGAAGGTCACGAGCAAAAGGGAAGGAAATACGCAGCGGTTTTGCGTGACATAAAACAGATGAACATGGCTGTTGTGGTGCCGCTTACCTCCAAACCAAAGACCGAGAATTATCCATATACGCATCTGTTCATGCCGTCAAAGGAAAATGGGCTCTGGGATGAAACATTTGCAATGGTTTTTCAGATTGTATCGCTTGACAAAAGCGGCCTCCTTCAAAAAGCTGGAAAATTGGATGCAAAAGACATTGCTGCGATTGATTCCATCCTCAAAGATATGCTGAAGCTGTAGTGTGCCGGTTGTTTCTCGCTCTTCCAGTTTCCTTCTCGTTCTTCCAACCCCTCTCTTCTCCGTCACCCCTCGCTCTTCTTGTCGTTCGTTTCCTCTCCTCTCATTTTCCTGCCCGCTTTCCGGCTCACTGACTCGCGCGAAGGAACGAGAACGCGGATGAAGGGCGAATGAGCCTACTTCTCCTTCGGAAGGTGCTTGTAAACCCTTTTCCTATGGTCAATGAGAGTCACGTCTATTCTTTTCAGCGTGTGGTCTATGTCCGCAATCAGCCTGTAGTCGCCAACCCGAAGCTTGAAATCCTTCCGGCCCTCAAGCTGCTCGAAGAAGTGCAGAGGATTCTCTTTTGCGTCTGCAGCCTTGTTGAAAATCCGCTTGCGCAGCTCCTTTGGCAAGCTCTCCAGGAATTCAAGCGGTTTCCTGTCGTAAATGATTTCATAAGTCACAGGCCCAGCCTCTTCCGTGCCTCCTCTTCAGTAACAAAGTCTCCAGCCTTTATCCTTTTCCTTGCGGCTTCTATCTTCTCAACAGCCTCGCGAGACAGCTCAGGCTCATCTTTGGCAGCCTTGGCAATTCCAACGAGCTTCATCACTACTTCGTCGTAGCTCTCATTCCTGTATTCCCGGTATTGGTCCAGGTGGGATTTTGTTTTCCTATGCAGCCTTATAGTGCATACGTCCATATACATCACGTATACTTTAGTATACTTAGGTATATTTAAACCCGTGTGTTCCGGCTTTGGCATGGAAAACACTGCCTTACTGGCGCTTAAAAAGATGAGTCCAGTGGGGTGCCGGTAGTTTCTCACTCTCCGGTTTCCTCTCGTTCCCCTGTTCGTCTGTCTCCCAACTCCCCCACCTTTCCTGCCCGCTTTCCAGCCCTTTACTCGCGCGAAGGAACGAGAACGCGGATGAAGGGCGAGCACCGGCATCCCGCTGGCAAAACGCTTTTATCTGCCGAATCTTCCAAAATAACCGGAAAACCAATGCAAAGGTTATATAAAGTTATATAATATTAAATAACTCGGTGAGAATATGGCAATCAAGTCATTCAACATCGACCAGGACGTTTACGCCCGCTTCTCCGGCTTTTGCAGGGAGAACGGCATCAGCATGAGCAAGCAGGTGGAAACATTCATGGCCTCGCAGGTTGAGGAGGAGCCCAAGGCGCGGGCGGATTACTTAAGGAAGCTCGACAGGCTCCGCAAGGGCAAGTTCATCTCCGTCAACAGCTTTGCCAAGCGCTACGGGCTGGAATAATGGCTTACAACTTGGGCATCAGCAACCACGCGGACAGGATTTTCCGCAAGCTTGCCAAGAAGGACAAGGTGCAGCTTGAGGCAATCAACAAGAAAATCAAGATGATACTGGAAAACCCGGGGCATTTCAAGCCCCTCAAAGGCGACATGAAGGGCTCAAGGCGCGTGCATTTTGATCCCTTTGTGCTGGTCTACGAGATTGACGAGGGCACGAAAACAGTGCGCATACTCGATTATGGGCACCACGACAAGGTCTACTAATGAAGTTCGCTCTTAAGTTCGTCCTGTCTTCGTCGTCCCAGCTTGCTGCCCGCTCTTTACGCGCGCGAAGGAACGAGAACGCGGCACAAGGGCGAAAGACCGGCATCCCGCTTTGTTCTCATTTTTAAGGGCCGGATAGCATCACAAGAACGCGCCTGGCAAGGATAGGCTTATATATACAAAAGCTGTATATCTGTCAGAGGTGAGCGTTCATGAAATCCACCATGCTGCAATACGAGGGTTCGGTTGAGGATGCGGTAGAGCGGCTCCTCCAGCTGGGCGTCTTCAAGTCAAAGGCTGACATATTTCGGGTGGGCGCAATGGAGCTTGCGGCAAAGTACGGCCTCGTCAAGTCCAGGGAGGAAGTGATTGAGGAAATGATGTACGCTGATGCCGAGCCTGCCTTGCGCAAGCTGAAAGCAGGGAGGGCAAGGCTCCACCGGCTTGAGAAAATCTGAGTGAAAGGATGGCGCAAAAAGGGGAGTTCAGCGTCCTTCTTACTGATGAGGCACTGTCTGCGCTGGACAGGCTGGACAAATCTGTAAGGGAGAGGGTGAAAAAGAGGCTGGAAGCCCTAAGGACCCTGCGCCCAGCAAGGACGCTTAGGAAGCATGGCGAGGTCTGGATCCTTGAGATTGGCGATTTCCGCGCACTTTACCTGATTGACGAAAAGGCTGCAACAAGAACTATCTTCTTTATCGGAAACCACAAAGAATATCAAAAGAGATACCTGAAGATGTTCGGTTGAAGGGAAACCATTCGCTCTTCAGTTTCGCCGTTTTCTTCCCCCCTGCTGCCCGCTTTCTGCCCGCGCTAGGGCGAACAGCGCGGCAGGAGAACGAGCTACCTGAACGAATTGAACCATCTTTCGTATTCCTTGTGGGTGGCAAAGCAGCGAAGGACTTTGATAAGTTCTCCCTCCTCAAGATAAACGAGCCTAGCCTGCTTGGGGGGAATCTTGTTATGTCTCCTATTTCCGCCATTATCATCAGCGCGGAGTAATGGCTTATTCCTGGGATTGTCATGATGAGCCTGGCATGGTAGTTGTCCTCTGCCATTGCC
>Ga0209211_10002070_pt1 | contig 35531 bp, 35 predicted proteins | sample RifGroA2_FD_183992 | JGI IMG/M metagenome (GOLD analysis project Ga0209211, IMG submission 183992) | Groundwater microbial communities from Rifle, Colorado, USA - Groundwater A2 (SPAdes) (version 2) | ecosystem: Environmental > Aquatic > Deep subsurface > Groundwater | place: Rifle, Colorado... | reverse complement strand
CCGGCGAACCGGCGCTCGCGCGACCACGCGGTCTCCCCGTGCCGTACGACGAAGAGCCTGAGCCTGCTCACAACCCGATCATTCTAGCAGGCCTCCCCGCCGGGGCGGGGCGGCTTCGGGCGCGGGTGTCAGGCCTTCTCGGCGAAGGTCTTCTGGGCCGCGCGGACGCTCGCGCCGAAGTCGACCGGCTGGCCCAGGTCGGCGAGCACCTGCTCGAGCGCCGCCAGCGCGGTGATCACGTCGAACTCCGCGGCGTAGCCCATGTGGCCGAGGCGGAAGAGCCGGCCCTTCATCTCCCCCTGCCCGCCGGCGATCGTGATGTTGTGGGCCTCGGCGTAGGCGGCGACGATGCGCTCGCTGTCCACGCCCGGGGGCGCGACGACGGCCGTGACCGCCGGGCTCGGCGTGGCCTTGGCGAACAGCTCGAGGCCGAGCGCCTCGGCGCCCGCGCGCGTCGCGCGCGCGAGCCGGTCGTGGCGGCGGAAGACGTTCGGGAGGCCCTCCCGCTCGAGCATCCGCAGCACCTGGCGGAGCCCGACGATGATCGACACGGCCGGCGTGAAGTGCGCCTCGTTCTTGACGACGCACCGTCGCTCCTCGCCGAGGTTCAGGTAGTACTTCGGCAGCGTCGCGGTCTTCGTCCTGGCCCACGCCCGGTCGCCGAGCGCGCAGAAGCCGACGCCGGGCGGCAGCATGAGCCCCTTCTGGGAGCCCGCGACGACCACGTCCACGCCCCAGGCGTCCATCGGCAGGTCGGCAATGCCCAGGCTCGAGACCGCGTCGACGATCAGCAGCGTGTCGGTCCCGCGGGTGGCCGCCGCGTAGCCCCGCACGTCGTGGAGCACGCCCGTCGAGGTCTCGCTGTGCTGGGCGAGCACGGCCCGGAGCCGGGGCTCGCGTCGGAGCGTCTCGACGACCCGCCCGGCCGGCACCGTCTCCCCGAACGGCGCCGCCAGCTCGACGACGTCGAGACCGTACGCGCGGCAGATCTCGACCCAGCGCTCGCCGAACTTCCCGGCGCGGACGACCGCGACCCGGTCGCCGGCCGAGAGCGTGTTGACCACGGCCGCCTCCATCGCGCCGGTGCCCGAGCACGCGAGCGGCAGCACCTCCTGTCCGGTCTGGAAGAGCTGCTTCAGGCCCGCGCGCACCTCGACGAAGAGCGCCTCGTACTCCGGCGTCCGGTGATGGATCATCGGCTGCGCCATCGCCAGGAGCACTTCGCTCGGCACCGGCGTCGGCCCCGGCGCCATCAACTGGTACTTCTTCATGCGGACGGCCTCCTCGGGAGCATGACCTGCGCCTCGATCGTAGCACGCGCGGCGCGCGCCGAGCGACCGAGCGCGGTGACGAAGATCGCGTCCTTGTCCCGGGCGTGCGGCGAGAAGAACTCGACGACCTCCCGGTCGTAGAACGTGAGCCCGCTCGCGCCGAACCCGAGGGCGTACGCGGCCAGGTAGGCGCGGCCGCCCGCGAGGCCGGCCTCGAGGTTGGCGAGCCGGTAGCCGCGCTCGCCCCAGGCGGCGAGCAGCGCGTCGAGCGGGGCGAGGAAGTAGATGACGGCCGCCGCGTCGCCGCCGAGCGGCTGGTCGAGGCAGAGATGGGCCGACTCGCGCCGGAGCTCGCCCGGGCGCAGCAGCTCGAGGGCGTGGCCCGCGGGGTCGCACGCGTACGCGCCCGGCGCGACGCCGGTGACGGCGTTGACGACCAGGTAGAGGCTGACGAGCCCGGCGGGCGCGTCGGCGTCGAGGCCGCGCGTCGCGGCCCGGAGCGCCGTCGCCAGCTCCTCGGCCGCGAGCGGCGCCGGGCCGAACTCGCGCGTCGACCCGCGCCGCTGGATCGTCTCGCCGAGCCCGCGCCCGCTCTCTGTCCGCGGCGCCGGCAGTGGCACGCTGGCGCCGGTCGGTGCAGCCGGGGCGGGGGCCGGGGGGCGCTCTCGGAGACCCGTGTTGTCAGGCAGGGACCCGACGGACGCGCGGCCGGAATCGCCGCCGTGGGTGACGGCTAGCGTGGTCGACGAGAGCGCCCCCCAACCCCGGCCGACGCTCCAGGACGCCCCGGCCGCGCGCCACGCGCGGACCGAGTCGGCGTCGGCGAGCGAGGTGGCGGCGTGGATCTCGCGCAGGAGCGGGTAGTCGACCTCGGACGCGGACAGCGGCATGGACTCGTGGCGGATCTCCTCGAGCGCGCCGGCGGGCGGCGCCGCGGCGCCGTCGGGGCCGAGGAGGACCAGCGCGAGCGCCGCCTCGCGCGCGGGATCCACGCCGAGGAGCCGGTTGACCTCGGTGTCCACGAACCCCGCCAGGAGCCGCGGCGCCTGACCGAGCGCGCCCCCGACGGCGAGCAGGTTGGCGAGCAGTGTGCCCGAGTCCCAGAAGAGGTGCCGGAAGCCCCGCGCCTGGTACTTCCACGTGTTGCGCCAGTAGATCGCGGTCAGCACGACCGTCGCCGCGCGCCGCGCGACCCCGTCCTCGGCGGCGGCGCCGGCGAGCGCGCCGCGCACGTCGCCCGCGCGCAGCCGCCGGAGCGCGAAGTCGCCCGGGCAGAAGTGGTAGAGCCCCGGCGGGAGCCCCTCGACGTCTCCCGCCGCCACGTACACCTCCGTCTGGTAGAGGGCGCCCGTCGAGGGCGCGGCGCGGAAGAGGACGTCCCCGCCGCCCGGGTAGGTCTTCTTCCTCGTCACGCCCGCCGCGTAGTAGAGGACCGCCGCCAGCTCGGCGAGGCCGAGCCGGGCGGCGCGGGCGGCCGGGCCCGCGAGCGCGGCGAGCGCGTCCACGCCGAGTGCGTCGAGGTCGCGCGGGAGCGCGAGCGCCGGCAGCTCCGTGTAGACCTTGAAGGGGAACGGCTTGATGTCCCAGTCGAGGGTGTGCGCGCTCGTCCGCACCGACGCGGGCGAGTGCGCGGTGCGGTCGTGGTAGTCGCGGGCGATCAAAACCGGTACGGCGGGCGGAGGACGCCGCGCTCGGTGACGATCGCCGTGATCAGCTCGGCCGGCGTCACGTCGAACGCGGGGTTGTAGACGGGCGACTCGGCGGGCGCGGTCGGCTGGGCGCCGACGCGGCGGACCTCGGCCGGGTCGCGCTCCTCGATCGGGATCGAGGCGCCGGACGGCAGCGCGGGGTCGATCGTCGAGAAGGGCGCGGCGACGTAGAACGGAACTCCGTGGTGCCGTGCGAGCACCGCCAGCCCGTACGTCCCGATCTTGTTGGCGGTGTCGCCGTTGGCCGCGATCCGGTCGGCGCCGGTCACGACGAGGTCCACCTGCCCGCGCGCCATCACCGACGCCGCGGCGACGTCGGAGATGAGCCGGTGCGGGATCCCCTCGCGCACACACTCCCACGCGGTGAGCCGCGAGCCCTGCATGACGGGACGCGTCTCGTCCACCCAGACGAGGGCGACCCGGCCCGCGGCGTGCGCCGCGCGGACCACGCCGAGCGCGGTCCCGTAGCCCGCCGTCGCGAGGGCGCCCGCGTTGCAGTGCGTGAGGATCCGCGCGCCCGCGGGCACGAGCGCCGCGCCGTGGGCGCCCATCGCGCGGTTCGCGGCGATGTCCTCCGCGCGGATCGCGTGCGCCTCGGCGAGGAGCCGCGCGCGCACCTCGGCGAGCGGCTCTCCCCGCGCGGCGAGGGCCACGCGCCGGACGCGCTCGACCGCCCAGGCGAGGTTGACCGCGGTCGGCCGTGTGGCGGCGAGCCCCTTGCCCGCGGTCTCCAGGTCGGCGAGCAGGCCGTCGAGGGTCGTCGCGCGGCTCGCGCGCGCCGCCAGCGCCACGCCGTACGCCGCGGCGACGCCGATCGCGGGGGCGCCGCGCACCACGAGGTCGCGGATCGCGTCGGCGATGTCCTCCCAGCGCTCGTAGCGCCGCTCGACCTCCTCGAGCGGCAGGCGCGTCTGGTCGAGGAGCACGAGCCCGTCGTCGGCCCACCGCACGGGCGTGATCATCATTGGAGCGGGGTCCGCGAGGCCGGATCGGACCGTGGGTGGCCCGAGAAAGGCGCGAGCCGGCTGCGTGTCTCCGCCGCGCCGAGCCCGGCGACGCGCACGAGCTTGTCGCGACCGCGCTCGCCGCGGACCACGCGCACGGTGGACGGCGCCACGCCGAGCGCCCGCGCGAGCAGCGCCTCGACGGCGCGGTTGGCCTCGCCCTCGACCGGCGGCGCCGTCACCCGCACGCGCAGCACGCCCGCCTGCCAGCCCGCGACCTCGTCGCGCGACGCGCGGGGCTGCACGCGCACCGCGAGCACGACGCCCTCAGCCCTTGACGCCCGCGCCGCCCGCATCGTCACCGAACTCGGCGGACATCAGCCGGTAGTAGCTCTCGAGCGTCGAGCGCAGATCCTCGATCAGCTGGCGCCGCGTGCGCCGGAGCCCCTGGATCTCGCCCCGGAGCTTGGCCTCCTCGCTCCGCACCTCCTCGAGGAGCTTCTCGCCGCGCAGCTCCGCCTCGCGCGTGTACAGCTCCGCCTCGCGCCGGGCCGCCGCCTTCATCTCGTCGCCGAGGCGCTGGGTCGCGATCAGCGTGTCCTGCAGCGCCTTCTCGCGCTCGGCGAGCCCGCGGGAGCGCTCCTCGAAGGTCGCGAGCTGCTCCTTCAGGAGCGCGTTCTCCTTCAGCACCGACTCGTAGTCCTCGGCGACGTCGTCGAGGAACGCGTCCACCTCCTGGGTGTCGAACCCCCGGAACAGGCGGACCGTGAACTGCTGCTGCCGGATGTCGAGCGGGCTGATTCGCATCGGACCCTCCGACTGCTAGCGCAGGCTCACCGCGAGGTCGCGGAGCGACTCGACCAGGAACCATTGCAGGAACCAGATCCCGAGGAGCACGACCAGGGGCGAGAGATCGAGCCCCATCCCCACGGTCGGCAACCGGTGACGGATCGGGCGCAGCACGGGCTCCGTGACCCGATGGATGAAGCGGACGAGCGGGTTGTAGGGGTCGGGGTTGACCCAGGAGAGCACCGCGCGCGCGATGACGATCCACATGTACGCGATGAGCACGAGGTTGACGAGCCTCGCCAGCGCGAGGACGAGGTTGCTCAGGAGGAACACGTTACCATCTTAACACCGGTTCTCCCGGACCCCGCCCAAGCTCGCGCGAGCGGAGCGTGGCCTGCTCGACGGCCTTGATGAACGTGGTCCGGATCCCGCCCTCCTCCAGCGCGGCGATGCCCGCGATCGAGGTGCCGCCGGGCGAGCTGACCATGTCCTTCAGGGCGCCCGGGTGCATGCCGGTCTCGAGCAGGAGCCGGGCGGCGCCGAGGACCGTCTGGGTCGCCAGCGTCATCGCGGTGAGCCGGTCGAGACCCATCCGCACGCCGCCGTCCGCGAGCGACTCCACGACGACCGCGACGTAGGCGGGCCCCGAGCCCGAGAGGCCGGTGACCGCGTCCATCAGCTCCTCGCCGAGCACCACGACCCGCCCGACCGCGCTGAAGATCTCGCCCGCGATGTCGAGGTCGCCCGGCTCGAGCCCGTCCGCCTTGGCGATGGCGGTCACGCCCTCGAGGACCAGCGCGGGCGTGTTCGGCATGACGCGGATCAGCCGCGCGTCCTTGCCGAGCGCCGCGCGGATCCGCGCGGTGGACACGCCGGCGGCGATGGAGATCAGGAGCTTCCGGCGCGTGACCGCGGGCGCGATCTCGCGGAGCACCGGCTCCATGATCTGCGGCTTCACCGCGAGGATCACCACGTCCACGTGGCGCACCAGCTCGGCGTTGTCGGCGGCGACCTGGATGCCGTACTGCCGGTCGAGCTCCTTGAGGCGCTCGAGGCGCACGTCGGTCGCGTAGACGGCCTCGGCGGGGACGAGGTTCGCCGCGAGGAGCCCCTTGACGAGCGCCTCGCCCATGTTGCCGGCGCCCACGAAGCCGACCTTCTTGCCCTTGATCGTCATCGCTCCTCCCGCTCGCGCGCCGGCCGGGCGGGGCGCGGGCCGAAGATCGCCGTGCCGACGCGGACCATCGTCGCGCCCTCCTCGACCGCCACCTCGAAGTCGCCGCTCATGCCCATCGACAGCTCGGCGAGGCCGTGCTGCGCGCCGAGCTTCGCGAGCGCGCGGAACCAGGGCCGCGCGTCCTCCGGGTTGTGCGCCTCGGGCGGGATCGTCATGAGCCCGCGCACGCGCACGTGGTCGAGCGGGGCGACCGCATCGAGCAGCGCGGCGAGCCGGTCGGGCGCCACGCCGCCCTTCGAGGCCTCGCCCGCGAGGTTCACCTCGACGAGCGCCTCGGCGGCGCGGCCGCGCGCCCGCGCGCGCTTGTCGCACTCGCGCGCCAGCTCGGGCCGGTCGAGCGAGTGGATCACGTCGAACAGCTCGAGCGCCTCCCTCGCCTTGTTCGTCTGCAGGTGGCCGACCAGGTGCCAGGGCACCGGCCGCCCCAGCTCGGCGATCTTGGCGCGCGCCTCCTGCACCCGGTTCTCGCCGAGGGCGCCGAGCCCCGCCGCGAGGGCCGCGCGGATCCGCCCGGTGTCCACGGTCTTCGACACGCCGATCAGCAGCACCCCGTCCGGCCGGCGGCCCGCCCGCTCGGCGGCGCGCGCGATCCGCTCCCGCACGCGCTCGAGGTTGGCCCGGATGTCCTGCATACGGCACGGCGATTCTAGCACGCGCGTTTGCTATTCTCGGAGCGGCGATGGGGACGCTCCGGGACCTCGAGCTCCTGATCCAGTCCCGCTACCCGATCATCGTCGTCCAGACCTGGGAGGAGGACCGCCTCGAGGGGCTGCTGGGCGAGATCGGCGCCCGCCTCGACGTCCCCGTCTTCGTCTGGACGCTCACCCAGGGCCTCCGCCGGCTCGGCCACGTGAACGCGGTCTACGACTCGCAGGCGCCGCTCAAGGCGCTCGCGGGCATCGCGGCCATGGCGGGCGAGGCCGGGATCTACCTCCTCAAGGACCTCCACCACTCGCTCGGCGACGGCGCCGTCGTGCGGCGCCTCCTCGACCTGATCGCCGGGTTCACGGCGCGGCGCGCGATCGTGCTCTGCGCCGCGCAGCTCGCGCTGCCGCCCGAGCTGGAGCGGGTGGCGGCGCGCTTCACGCTCGACCTGCCGACGACGCAGGAGCTCGCGGCGCTCGTCGGCCGCGTCGTGGAGGAGCTCCGGCGCCAGCAGCCGATCCGGATCGAGCTGGGGCCCGAGGAGACCGGGCGGCTGGTGGAGCGGCTGCGCGGCCTCACGCTGTTCGAGGCCGAGCGCGCGCTCCGGCGCGCGATCCTGCGCGACCGGGCGCTCACGAGCCAGGACCTCGAGTACTTGGCCGAGCTGAAGCGCGAGCTGCTCCGGCAGGACGGCCTCCTCGAGTACTTCACCGCCGAGGAGCGCCTCGCCGACGTCGGCGGCTTCCGGAACCTCAAGGCGTGGCTCGCCAAGCGCAGCCGCGCGCTGTCGCCCGAGGCGAAGCAGTTCGGGCTCGAAGCGCCGAAGGGGATCCTGCTCCTCGGCGTGCAGGGGTGCGGCAAGACGCTGGTCGCGCGGACGGTGGCGCGCGAGTGGGGCCTGCCGCTCCTCAAGCTCGAGACGGGGCGCGTCTACGACAAGTACGTCGGCGAGTCGGAGAAGAACCTCGAGAAGGCGCTCGCGGCGGCCGAGCACATGGCGCCGTGCGTGCTGATGCTCGACGAGATCGAGAAGGGCCTCACCCTCACGAGCGGCGCGTCGGACGCGGGCCTCTCGCGCCGGATCTTCGGGCGCCTCCTCGGCTGGCTCCAGGACCGGCGGGCGCCCGTGTTCGTCGTCGCCACCTGCAACGAGATCGGCGCGCTGCCGCCCGAGCTGACGCGCAAGGGGCGCTTCGACGAGATCTTCTTCATCGACCTGCCGAGCGCGGCGGAGCGCCGCGAGATCTTCACGATCCATCTCGCGAAGCGCAAGCGCGACCCGGCGGCGTTCGACCTCGAGGCGCTCGCCGCGGCGGCCGACGGCTGGAGCGGCGCCGAGATCGAGCAGGCGGTCGTCGCGGGCCTCTACACCGCGTTCGCGCGCGGCAGCGAGCTGACGACCGAGGTGCTGCGCGAGGAGCTCGGCGCGACGCGCCCGCTCTCCGTCACGCGCCGCGAGGAGGTCCTGGCGCTCCAGCGCTGGGCGGAGGGCCGGACGGTCCCGGCGAGCTGAGGGTCCGCGGGACGTGACGAAGTCCCGAGCGCCGGGGGGCCCCGAGCGCCGGGGGGCTTGGGGGGCGCCCGGAGCCCCCCATGAGGTCAGGGCAGCGCCGCGAGCGTGACCAGGCGCCCACGGTTGCCCCGGCGGTAGGAGAACAGCAGCTCGGGGTGGCAGGCGGTGCACAGGCGCGGGTTCTCGATCCGCGCCGGATCCACGCCCGCCTCGGCGAGCAGCGCCTCGTTCGCGGCCCAGAGGTCCAGCATCACGCGGCCGGCGCCCGCCGCCGGGCGCGTCCACGCCTCCCAGCGGCCGGGATACGCCCGGGCGAGATCCCGCGTGACCGGCTCGTCCACCTCGTAGCAGCAGGGACCGATCGAGGGCGCGATCGCCGCGTGCACGCGGCCGGCGCGGGCGCCGAGCGCGGCGAGCGCGCGCACCGCCGCCTGCGCGGCGCCGCGCACGGTGCCCCGCCAGCCGACGTGCGCGGCGGCGAGCGCGGGCGCCCCGGGGTCGTGGAGGACGATCGCGAGGCAGTCGGCGGTGAAGATTGCGAGCGGGAGGGCGCGCGCGCCGGTCGTCACGACGTCCACGCTGCCGGCGAACCCGCCGCCCGCCGGCGCCGGCGCGGCTGCGGCGCCATGGACCTGGCGCGCGTAGGCCACGCGCGCGAGGTCGAGCCCCGCGGGCCGGAGCGCGGGCCCGGTCTCGGGGCCGAAGGGCGGGCGCGGCGCGCGCGCGTCGATCGCCTCGGCGAACGAGGCGACGCCCGGGCAGTGGCGCGTCGTCGTCGCGTGCGGGACGCCGAGCCGTGCGAGCCCCGCGAACGTGAAGTAGATCGGCGGCGCCCCGTGTGGCGTCAGCCCCGCAGGCGACGTCACGGCGCTCTCCGGGGGCCCGCCGAGGGTCGCTGGCGTGTGGGGCGGGCGCGCGGGGGCGAGGGGGTGCCCCCCGAGACCCGTGGTGTCAGGTACGGACCCGACGGACGCGCCGCCGGAGTCACCGTCGCGGGTGGCTGCCAGCGTGGTCGAGGGGGGCACCCCCTCGCCCCCACGCGCCCGCGGCCACGGGCCACGGAGCGTCAGTCGGCCTGGCGCCGGAGGAACGCGGGCACGTCGAGGTCGCCGTCGCCGAGCGCGTCCTCGCCCTCCGCGCGGAGCTCGCCGACCCGCCGGCGCCACGGGCCCCCGCCCGCGGCCGCGGAGCGCACGCCGCGGGGCAGGTCCACCACCTTGCCGCCCACGCCGACCGTCTCCTTCTTCTCCGCGAAGCCGGTCGCGATCACCGTCATGCGGACCTCGTCGGTCATGTGCGGGTCGATGACGGCGCCGAAGATGATGTTGGCGTCCTCGTGGGCGGCCTCCTGCACGATCCGCGCCGCCTCCTCGACCTCGTGGATCGACAGGTCGGGTCCGCCGGTGAAGTTGATGAGCACGCCGCGCGCGCCCTCGATCGACGTGTCGTCGAGCAGCGGGCTCGCCACGGCCTTCTGCGCGGCGTCGAGCGCGCGGTGCTCGCCGCGCCCCGTGCCCGTGCCCATCATCGCCAGGCCCATGCCCGCCATGATCGTCCGCACGTCGGCGAAGTCGAGGTTCACGAGGCCGGGCACGAGGATCAGGTCGGTGATGCCCTGCACCGCCTGCTGCAGCACCGTGTCGGCGACGCGGAAGGCGTCGAGGAGCGGCGTGCCGCGGTCCACGACGGAGAGCAGCCGCTGGTTCGGGATCGTGATCAGCGTGTCCACGACGCCGCGGAGGGCGTCCAGGCCCGCCTCGGCCTGGAGCATCCGCTTCCTGCCCTCGAAGGCGAAGGGCTTGGTCACCACGGCGACGGTGAGGATCCCGAGGTCTTTGGCGAGCGAGGCGACGACGGGCGCGGCGCCCGTGCCGGTGCCGCCGCCGAGGCCCGCGGTGATGAACACCATGTCGCTTCCGCCGAGCAGGCGCGTGACTTGCTCGGGGTCCTCCTGCGCCGCCTCGCGGCCGACGTCGGGGTTCGAGCCGGCGCCCAGGCCCTTCGTGAGCTTCGCGCCGAGCTGCAGCTTCACGGGCGCGGGCGAGGCCTGGAGCGCCTGGACGTCGGTGTTGGCCACGATGAACTCGACGCCGGTGAACTCCGCCGCCAGCATCCGGCTCACCGCGTTGCCGCCGCCGCCACCGAGACCGATCACCTTGATCTTCGCCACCTGCTCCGCCTGGTCCAGCTCGAAGAGCGGGCGCCGTGAGCGATCCCTCTCCATCGGCTCCTCCTCTGTCGCGGTGCCGGGACCCGCGGGGCGCCTCCGGCGGGGTGAACGGGTCGCCTCGGACGCGAACAGTGGCGGCTGCGGCGCGCTCCGATCGAGTCTAGAAGATGTCATTGACCAGTCCCGTCACGCGGTGCACGAGCCGGCCCAGGAGGCTGCTCCCCGCCGCGGCGTGGGCTTCGGCCCTGGGCCGCGCGCGGGCGCCGTGGATCGCGAGGCCGACGGCCGTCGAGTAGATCGGGCTCCGCACGACGTCGGCGAGCCCGCCGACCGCGCGCGGCGCGCCGCGCCGCACGGGCAGGTCGAAGACCGCCTCGGCCAGCTCGGGCATGCCCTCCATGATCGACGTGCCGCCGGTCACGACGACGCCGGCCGTCGGCGTATCTTGCAACCCCGCGCGCGCCAGCTCGCGCGCGACGAGCGTGAAGAGCTCCTCGGCGCGCGGCTGGACGATCTCGGAGAGCACCTGGCGCGAGAGCTGCCGCGGCTTGCGGCCGCCGACGGACGGCACGTCCACCGTCTCCTCGGCCGGCACGAGCGCGGTCAGCGCGCAGCCGTAGCGCTTCTTGAGGTCCTCGGCGTCGGCCATCGGCGTGCGGAGGCCGATCGCGATGTCGTTCGTGATGTGGTCGCCGCCGAGCGGCAGGATCGCGGTGTGCCAGATCGCGCTGTTGCGGAAAAGTGCCATGTCCGTGGTGCCGCCGCCGATGTCGACGACGAGCACGCCGAGCTCCCGCTCGTCCTCGTAGAGCACCGCCTCGGCCGAGGCGAGCGGCTCGAGCACGATGTCGTGCACGGTGAGGCCGGCGCGGTTCACCGAGCGGATCACGTTCTGGACCGCGGTCACCGCGCCGGTGACGATGTGCACCTCGACCTCCAGCCGCACCCCTGACATGCCGACGGGCTCGCGCACCCCGTCGCCGTCGTCCACGCTGAACGACTGGGGCAGCACGTGGATGACCTCGCGGTCCAGCGGCAGGTTGAGCGCGCGCGCCGCCTCGACGACGCGGGCGACGTCCGCCTCGCCGACCTCGCGGTCCTTGCCGGACACGGCGACGACGCCACGGCTGTTCGTGCCCTTGATGTGGCCGCCGGCGACGCCGGCGTAGACGCCCCCCACCTCGGCGCCGGCCATCTGCTCGGCCTCGGCGACGGCGACCTTGATCGCCTCGACCGTGGAGTCGATGTTGACGACGACGCCCCGCCGCAGGCCCCGCGACGGGGCCGTGCCGACGCCGACGACGTCGAGGCCGCCGCCGTCCGGCGACGGCCTGGCGATGACGGCGCAGATCTTCGTCGTGCCGACGTCCAACCCGACGACGTAGTCCGAGCCCCGCGGGCGCTTTATCGTGAGCCTCCTCGCTGGAAGACCACCTGGTCCCGGAAGCGCAGGTCCACGGTCCGCACGTCCTGCGTCGCGACCTGCGCGAGCACGCCCTCGAGGCGGGCGAGCCGCTCCTCCCAGTCCTCGGCGCCCAGGCGCACCTCGATGCCGTCCACCGTGTAGAGGACCGGCCCCTCGCGCCGGCTCATGTCGATCTCGGAGATCTCCGCCGTCAGCGCGCTCCCGCTGCGCAGCAGCGCGCGGATCAGCGCGATCGCGGCGCGCGCCCGCGGGCCCGGGGCCGTGCGCAGCGCGGCCAGCTCCTCCTCGGGAAGCCCGCTGACCACGGGGACCGCCGGCGCGACGGCCCCGGACGACGGCCCGAGCAGCCGCCCCTCCTCGTCGAGCCAGTGCAGTCGGCCGGCGTGCACGAGCGTGAACGGCCGGCGCTCCTCGACGGTGATCACGACGCGGTCGGGCAGCTCGCGCACGATCTCGGCCCGGCGGATCTCGGGGATCGCCACGATGCGGCTCGCGGCCGCGCCCGTGTTGAGCCGGAAGACGCTCGTGCCGGCCTCGATCGCGGCGGCCGCGAGGATCCGCTCGGGGGCGACGCGCGAGGCGCCGCGGACGTCGATGCTCGCGATCGCGAAGCGCGGGGTCGTCAGGAGCCAGCGCACGCCGAGGCCGAGCGCCGCCGGCACGGCGAGGAGCAGGAGCAGCCGCCCGAGCGCGCGCCGCACGCGCGCGAGGGGCGGGCGGCGGCGCCGCCGCACCCGGTCGACGCGCTGGCCCCCGACGAACGCCGAGCGCTCCCCGAGGTCGGGCAGGCCCGGCGGCCGGCAGCGCGGCGAGCTGAGACCGCTCGGCATGGGCACTACTCGCCGAGGATCCGGATCTCCGGCTCGAGCGTGACGCCGAAGTGCGCGTGCACCCGCTCGCGCGTGAGATCCATGAGGGCCAGGATGTCGGCCGCCGTCGCGCCCCCGCGGTTGACGATGAAGTTCGCGTGCTTGGACGAGATCTCGGCGCCGTTGAGCCGCCGGCCCTTGAGGCCGCTCTTCTCGACGAGCCGCGCCGCGACGTCGCCGGACGGGTTCTTCCACACGCACCCCGCGGAGGCGAGCGCGAGCGGCTGCGTCGACTTCTTGTGCTTCAGGCGCTGCCGGATCTCCTTCTGGATCTCGGCGAGCGGCCGGCGCGTGAGCCGGAGCCGGCAGCCGACGAGTACGGCGCCCTCGGGCACGTCGAACGCGCGGTACGTGAACGTGCCGGTGCTCGGCTTGAACTCGCCGAGCGTGCCGTCCGGGTGCAGGAAGTAGACGGCGCTGACGAAGTCGCCGATCCAACCGTCGGGCGTCCCGGCGTTCATGGCCAGCGCCCCACCGATCGTGGCGGGGATGCCCACCAGGCACTCGATGCCGCCCAGGTTGACCGCGGCCGCCTCGCGGATCAGCGTCGACAGGCCGACGCCCGCGCCGGCGAGCGCCTCCTCGCCGTGGTACTCGGCGCGCCCGAGGCAGCCCTCGAGCCGGAGCACCACGCCGCGCACGCCCCGGTCGCGCACGAGGAGGTTGTTGCCGCCGCCGATCACCGCGACGGCCAGCTGCTCGCGCTCGGCGAACTTCAGCGCGTGCCGGATGTCGTCGATGTCCTGGGGCACCACGAAGATGTCGGCCGGCCCGCCGATGCGGAGCGATGTATGGAAGCTCAGCGGTTCCTTGAACCGCACTTCTCCCCGGATCTCTCCTAGCATTTCGACCTCCCGTCCAGAGAGTCGGCTTCGAGTCGTTTCAGCAGCTCCGGGCCGAGCTGGCCCACGTCGCCGGCGCCGAGCGTGAGCACGAGATCGCCGGTCCGCACGATCTCCGCGAGGTGCTCGACCGCCCTGGCCCGGGCGCTGCCGAGGTAGGTGACGTTGCGGTGGCCGTGCGCCCGGATGCCCTCGGCCAGGGCCTCGGCGGTGACCCCGGGGAGGGGCGCCTCGCCCGCGGCGTAGATGTCCAGGACGACGAGGACGTCCGCCTGGTTGAACGCGGTCAGGAACTCCTGGCGCAGGTGCTGCGTCCGCGTGTAGCGGTGCGGCTGGAACACCGTCACGACCCGGCAGTCGAACCCGGCCTTGGCGGCGGCGAGGGTCGCCCGGATCTCGGCGGGATGGTGCCCGTAGTCGTCCACGACCGTCACGCCGCGCGCGCGGCCGCGGACCTGGAAGCGGCGCTGGACGCCGGCGAAGCCGGCGAGCGCCTTCTGGATCGTGACGAACGGGATCTCGAGGTCGAGCCCCACGCCGACGGCGGCGAGGGCGTTGAGCACGTTGTGCCGGCCGGGGACCCCGAGCGTGCACTCGCCGACCAGGCTGCCGCGATGGAAGACCTCGAACCGGCTCGTCATCCCCGCGAGGTGCAGCCGGCGCGCGACGAGGTCGGCGCCCGACTCGAGGCCGTAGGTGATGATCCGCTTCTCGATCCGGGGGATCAGCATCTGGATGTTCGGCTGGTCGAGGCACAGCACGGCCGAGCCGTAGAACGGCACCTTGCCCACGAAGGCGACGAACGCCTCCCGGATCGCCTCGAGCGAGCCGTAGTGGTCCAGGTGCTCGGCGTCGATCGTGGTCACGACCGCGATCGTCGGCGCGAGCTTGAGGAACGAGCCGTCCGACTCGTCGGCCTCGGCCACGAGGTAGTCGCCCTGGCCGAGCCGCGCGTTGGAGCCCAGGCTCGTCACGCGCCCGCCGACGACGATGGTCGGGTCGTACCGGCCCTCGGCGAGGACGGCGCCGACCATCGACGTCGTCGTGGTCTTGCCGTGGGTGCCCGCGACCGCGATCCCGTACTTGAGCCGCATCAGCTCCGCGAGCATCTCGGCGCGCGGGATCGTCGGGATCTGCCGCTGGCGCGCCACCTGCACCTCGATGTTGTCGCGCGAGACCGCCGAGGAGTAGACCACGACGTGCGCCCCCTCCACGTGCGACGCCTCGTGGCCGATGAAGATCTTGGCGCCGAGCTCGGCGAGCCGCTCGACGACCTCGCTGCGGCGCAGGTCGGAGCCGGTCACGCGGTAGCCGAGGTTCAGGAGGATCTCGGCGATCCCGGACATGCCGCTGCCGCCGATCCCCACGAAATGGATCTGCTGGTAGCGCTTAAACATTGGCGTGCTGCGAGATGTTCAAGAGCACTCCCGTCGCGAGCATCGTCACGAGCAGCGCCGAGCCGCCGAACGAGATGAACGGCAGCGGCAGCCCCTTGGTGGGCAGGAGCCCGGTGACGACGCCCAGGTTCACGACCGCCTGGGTGGCGATGAGGACCGTGATCCCCAGGGCCAGGTACGCGCCGAAGGGATCGGGCGCGCGGAGGCCGATCCGCAGGCCCCGCCACGCGAGCACGACGAACAGGCCGACGATCGCGAGCGCGCCGACGAGGCCCAGCTCCTCGCCGACGATCGCGAAGATGAAGTCGGTGTGCGCCTCGGGCAGGTAGAAGAGCTTCTGCTGCGAGCCGCCGATGCCCTGCCCGAGGAGGCCGCCGTTGCCGAACGCGAGCCACGACTGGATGATCTGGAAGCCGCTCCCGCGCGGGTCCGACCACGGGTCGAGGAACGTCGTGACGCGGCGGATCCGGTAGGGCGCCGCCCAGACCGCGACCGCCAGCAGCGGCAGCGCCGGCGCGAGCACGAGCGCGAGGTGCCGCACCCGGCCGCCCGCCAGGAACAGCAGCGCGAACGTCAGCGCCACGAGCGTGAGGGAGCTGCCGAGGTCGGGCTGCGCCAGCACGAGCGCGGCGAGCATGCCCGCCACGGCGAGGGGCGGCAGCAGGTCCCTCCGGAAGTCCCCGAGCGCGTCGCGCCGGCGCGCGAGGAACGCGGCCAGGTAGACGACGAGCGCGAGCTTCGCGAGCTCCGCCGGCTGGAACGACACGGGGCCCAGGCGGATCCAGCGGCGCGTGCCGTTGATGGCCTGGCCGAGCGGCGGGACCAGCACGAGCACGAGCAGCACGCCCGCGACGAGCAGCAGCGGCACGACGAGCCCCTCGAGTCGCCGGTAGTCGACCCGCAGCGCGAGCCAGAGGGCGAGCGCGCCCAGCAGCGCCCAGAAGATCTGCTTCTTCAGGAAGAAGTACGGGTCGTGGAAGCGCTCGGCCGCGACGATCGCGCTGGCCGAGTAGACCATCACGACGCCGACGGAGAGCAGCACCACCGCGACGCCGAACAGCCACGTGTCGGGCCGGAGCTTCCTGGGCATGTTAGTCCAGGCGCTCCACGAGCTTCTTGAACACGTCGCCGCGCTGCTCGTAGTCGTCGAACATGTCGAACGAGGCGCACGCGGGCGAGAGCAGCACGACGTCGCCCGGGCCGGCGAGCCCCTGCGCCGCCTCGACCGCCGCGCGCAGCGAGTCGGCCTCGGTGACCGGCACCCCCGCGGTCCGGAGCGCCGCGCCGACCGCCGGGCCGTCCTGGCCGAGCACGATCGCGTGTCCGACCCGGCCGCGCGCCGCGGCCCCGAGCGGCGCGAAGTCCTGCCCCTTGCCGAGGCCGCCCGCGATCAGCACGATGCGCTCGCCGAAGCTCTCGAGCGCCTTGAGCGTCGAGGCGACGTTCGTGCCCTTCGAGTCGTTGTAGAACTGCACGCCGCGGATGTCGCGCACGAACTCGATCCGGTGCGCGACGCCGCGGAACCGCGCCACGGCGCGGCGCACGGTCGCGGGCGCGATGCCGGTCCAGAGCGCGCAGGCCGTCGCGGCGAGCACGTTCTCCACGTTGTGCCCGCCGCGCAGGAAGATCTCGGCGACCGGGCAGATCTCCTCGACGTGCCCGTTCAGCTTGGCCGCGATCCAGCCGTCGCGGACGAACACGCCGTGCTCGAGCGCGCGCCGCCGGCTGAACCAGACCACGTGCGCGCGCGTGCGCGTCGCGAGCGCCGTCGTGGGCTCGTCGTCGGCGTTCAGCACCGCGCAGTCCGCCTCGGTCTGGTTCGCGAAGATGCGCACCTTCGCGGCGACGTACGCGGCGAACGTGCCGTGCCGGTCGAGGTGGTCCGGCGTGAGGTTGAGCACCACCGCCACGCGCGGCCGGAACGCGCCGGTGGTCTCGAGCTGGAAGCTCGACACCTCGCAGACGACGAGGCCGTCGGCCGGGAACGTGAGCGCGTGCGCCGTGAGCGGCGTGCCGATGTTGCCGGCGACGAGCACGGGGCGCGGCTGCTCGGCGAGCAGCGCGCCGGTCAGCACCGTCGTGGTCGTCTTGCCGTTCGTCCCCGTGATCGCGATCGTCTCGGCCTCCAGCGCGCGCCAGCCGAGCTCGAGCTCGCCGATGACGGGCACGCCGCGCCCGCGCGGCCCCGCGAGCGCGGCCGCCTCGAACGGGACGCCCGGGCTCACGACGACCAGCTCGGCGCCGGCGAAGGCGTCCGCCGCGTCGGGCCCCGTGCGGAGCCGCACGCCGTCGGCGGCCAGCGCCCGGGCGTCGCGCCCGAGCGCGGCGAGCGACTTGGCGTCGGTGCCCGTGACCTCGGCCCCGGCGGCGCGGAGCAGCCGCGCGGCGGCGACGCCGCTCCGGGCCAGGCCCAGCACGGTCACCCGGCGACCGGCCAGGGAGTCCAGGTACGCCCGTCCCCGGCTCACCACATCCACCTCCTCGAGGGCCTCCAGCATCACGCGGGCCTCCGAGCCATCTCACCGCGCGCCTCGCGGCGCTCGTCTGCCGGGCCATGTCCCCGCTCGGCTCGCACACCCCCCAGCGCCATCTCACCGCTCGCCTCGCGGCGCTCGTCTGCCGGGCCATGTCCCCGCTCGGCTCGCGCCCCGACGGCGCTCACCTCGCACCGCCGCCGGCACCTCGGCCGCCGCTCGGCTCGCACACCCCTCAGCGCAGCTTCAGCGTCGTCAGCGCGAGCAGCGCGAGCGCGAACGACACGATCCAGAAGCGCACGACGATCTTCGGCTCCGCCCAGCCGGACAGCTCGTAGTGATGGTGGAGCGGCGCCATCCGGAACACGCGCCGGCCCGTCAGCTTGAAGCTCGCGACCTGCACGATGACCGAACCCGCCTCGACCACGTAGAGGCCGCCGATCAGCGGGAGCAGCAGCTCGGCCTTCGTGAGCACCGCCAGCATCCCGATCGCCCCGCCGAGCGCCAGCGAGCCCGCGTCGCCCATGAAGACCTCGGCCGGGTGGCAGTTGAACCACAGAAAGCCGATCGCCGCGCCGATCAGGGCGCCGCAGAACACGGTCAGCTCCCCCGCGCCCTTGACGTTCAGGATCTTCAGGTAGTCGGCCGCCTTGAAGTTGCCCGTCAGGTAGGCCAGGATGCCGAAGGCGCCGCCGGCCATGATGACCGGGCCGATCGCCAGCCCGTCGAGCCCGTCGGTCAGGTTCACCGCGTTCGACGCGCCGACGACCACCAGCAGCGCGAAGGGGATCCAGACCCAGCCCAGGTCGATCAGCCAGCCCTTGAAGAAGGGGATCGCGAGGACCGGGAGCCAGTTCGCGGGCGGCTGCCAGAACACGATCTGCAGCAGCAGGAGCGTGAGCGCGACCTGCGCGCCGAGCTTCACGCGCATCGACAGCCCGCGGCGGCGCCGGAGCTTCGTGAGGTCGTCCCAGACGCCGAGCAGGCCGAAGCCCGCGGTCGCGAGCATCACGACCCAGACGTAGCGGTTCCGGAGGTTCGCCCACAGGAGCGTCGTGGCGAGGATCGCGACGAGGATCAGCACGCCGCCCATCGTCGGCGTGCCCCGCTTCGCGCGGTGCCGCTCCGGCGTGTCCTCGCGGACCGTCTCGCCGCCGTGCTGCGCGCGCCGGAGCCGGCGGATCAGCGGGGGGCCGATCAGCAGCGAAATCACGAGCGCCGTGATCAGGGCCATGAAGGAGCGGAACGTCAGGTAGCGGAAGACGTTGAAGAGGATGTGCTCCTTGGCGAGCGGCACGAGGAAGTGGTAGAGCATCCGCCGTCCTCATTCGCGGGCCAGGCGCGCCACCAGCGCGTCCACCACCCGCTCCATGCGCATGCCGCGCGAGCCCTTCACGAGCACGGTGTCGCCGGGCGCGAGGCGCTTCAGCAGGTGCGCCACGGTGTCCTCGAACGTCATCACGTGATGCGTGTCGCCGAGCCCCGCGTCGCGCGCCGCCTCGACGGCCTCCCGCATGTGCCGGCCAACCCCGACGAGCAGGGCCGCGCCCGCGGCGACGACGGCGCGCCCGGCCTCGCGGTGCGCCTCCTCGGTGATCGGGCCGAGCTCGAGCATGTCGCCCAGCACGACGACGAGGCGGTTCCCCGGCGCGTGTCCGGCCGCGACCGCGTCGAGCGCGGCGCGCAGCGAGACGGGGTTGGCGTTGTAGGTGTCGTCCAGGACGCGGACCGGGCCCGCGGCGCGCCACACGCAGCGGCCCGCGACCGGCCGGACGCCCTCGAGCCCGCGCGCGATCTCGGCGAGCGGCCAGTCGAGCGCGACCCCGACCGCGGCGGCGGCCAGCGCGTTGACGACGTTGTGGCGCCCGGCGAACGCGAGCGTCACGGGCGCGCGGACGCCGTCGGCCTCGAGCATGAAGGTGAGGCCCTGCGCGTCCTCCACCGCCTCGCCCGCCGCCCGCACCCGCGCCCCGGCCGCGCGCCCGTAGGTGACGACGTGGCCGTGCGCGTCGCGCGCCATCCCCGCCACGCGCGGGTCGTCGGCGTTCAGCACCACCCAGCCCTCCGGGCCCACGGCGCGCACGAGCGCGGCCTTCTCCTCGCGGACGCCGTCCAGCGAGCCGAGGAACTCGGTGTGCACGGCGGCGACGTTCGTCACGACGCCCACCGTCGGCCGCGCGACCTCGGCCAGGTACGCGACCTCGCCCGGCCGGTTCGTGCCGATCTCGACGACGAGGGCCTGGTGCTCGGGCGCGAGCCGGAGGAGCGTGAGCGGCAGGCCCCACTGGTTGTTGAAGCTCGAGGCCGGCTTGAGCACGTGGCAGCGCGCCCCGAGCACGCCGGCGATCAGCTCCTTGGTGGTGGTCTTGCCGTTCGAGCCCGTCACCGCGACCACCGGGATCGGGAACCGGGCCCGGTGCCAGGCGGCGAGCAGGCCGAGCGCCCGCGTGGTGTCCTCGACGAGCACGAGCGGCACGTTGGCGGGCACATCGTCGGGGAGGGCGTGGACGACCAGGCAGGAGGCGCCGCGCCCGGCGGCGTCGGCGAGGAAGGCGTGGCCGTCGAGCCGGTGGCCCTGGATCGCGAAGAACGCCTCGCCCACGCCGAGCGTGCGGGAGTCGATAGACACGCCCATGACGGGGACCGCGAGGTCCCCGGTCACGAGGGCCCCGTGCGTGGCGCGGACGATGTCTTGCACCGTGAACGGCGGCATGCGCCTCCCTATGGTGAACGCTCCGACAGGACGCTCCTGGCGACTGCCCGGTCGTCGAAGGGGAGCACGTCGGACCCCACGATCTGGTACGTCTCGTGGCCCTTCCCTGCGATCACCACGGTATCACCGCGCTCGGCCCAGTCCAGCGCGGCCCGGATCGCGCGCCCCCGGTCGGCCTCGCGCGCGCACCGCGTCTCGGCCGCCGCCACGCCCCGGACCCCCGCCAGGACCTCGTCGAGGATCGCCTCGGGCCGCTCCGAGCGCGGATTGTCCGAGGTCACCCAGACCCGGTCCGCGAGGCGCGCCGCGATCTCGCCCATGATCGGGCGCTTGCCCCGGTCGCGGTCGCCGCCGCAGCCGAAGACGACGCCGAGGCGCCCGCGCGTGAGCTTGCGCGCGGCGGTCAGCACGCGCTCGAGCGCGTCCGGCGTGTGGGCGTAGTCCACGACGACGAGGAACGGCTGGCCCGCCCGCACCTCCTCGAAGCGCCCGGGGACGGTCGCGACGGGCGCGAGCGCGGCGGCGATGTCGGCGGGCGCCAGGCCGAGCGCCAGGCCGGTCGCGACCGCGGCGAGCAGGTTCAGCACGTTGTGCTCGCCGATGAGCGGCGAGGCGAGCGCCGTCCGTCCGCGCGGCGTGTCGACCAGCATGCGGATCCCGTCGAGCGAGGAGGCGTGCTCGAGGGCGCGGACCTGGGCGCCGGCCCCGAGCCCGAACGTGAGCACCGCGAGGTCGAGCCCCGCGACCATCGCGGCGCCGGCCGGGTCGTCGGCGTTGACGACGGCCGCGCGCGCCGGCTTGGGCGACGCCGCGGTGAGCTCGAAGAGGCGCCGCTTGGCGAGGCGGTAGCGCTCGAGCGTGCCGTGGAAGTCGAGGTGGTCCTGGGTGAGGTTCGTGAACACCGCGACGTCGAACGCGAGCCCCTCCACGCGGGCGAGCGCGAGCGCGTGCGAGGAGACCTCCATCGCCACGCCCCGGACGCCAGCGGCGCGCATCTCGTCGAGCATCGCCTGGAGCTCGAGGGCCTCCGGCGTCGTCTGGCTGGCCGGCCGGCGCTCGGCGCCGACGACGTACTGCACCGTGCCGATCACACCCGTCGCCAGCCCGCGCGCCCGCAGCAGCGCCTCGACCAGGTACGAGGTGGTCGTCTTGCCGTTCGTCCCCGTGATGCCGACCAGCGTGAGATCGCGCGAGGGGTGCCCGTACCAGGCGTCGGCCAGCCGGGCGAGCGCGGCGCGCGCCGAGGGCACCAGCACCTGCGCGACGGCCACGTCGCCGAGCGGCTCGCCCTCGGTGACGATCAGCGCGGCGCCGCGCGCCACGGCCTCCGGCACGAAGCCACGCGCGTCCTGCCGCAGGCCCGGCACCGCGACGAAGCAGCCGCCGGGCTCGACGCGCCGCGAGTCGGCCGTCAGCGACGTGATCGCGCGGGGCGGATCGCCCACGACCCGCCGCGCCGGCACGGCCTCGAGCAGCTCCGTCAGGGGCATCGCGCGCTCCATCTCATCGACGACCCGCGGGCGCCACCCCGGGGATTTCACCGCTCGGCTCGCCGCTGCGCGACTCCCCTCCCACGGCCACGCCCGGCGCGCCGCGCGCGGCGCCCCCGGGCGTCAGCGTGAGCCGCGCGACGACGCCGGGCGTGAGCGGGGTGCCCGGCGCCGGCGCCTGCGCGGCCACGCGCCCCTGCCCGGCGAGGCGGACCTCGAGGTCGAGCGTCGCGAGCGCGGCGAGCGCCTGGCGGAGCGTCGTGCCCGCGAGGTCGGGCATGACGCGCCCCTGGCCGGCGTCCGCGGGCGCCGCGCTCACCAGCCGCACCGCCGGGACGATCCGGGGCTCCGCGGGCTGGCCGGCGACGATCTGCACCGGCTGGGCGTCGCGCGGCGGAACCTCGAGGTAGCGCAGGATCTCGCGGCCGATCGCGGCGAAGATCGGCGCCGCGGCCTCGCTGCCCCACTTCTCGCGGCTCGGCTCGTCGAGCAGCACGAGCATCACGAAGCGCGGGTCGTCGGCGGGCGCGAAGCCCAGGAACGAGAGCACGCCTGGTGCGTGCGAGTACCGCCGGGTGGCCTGATCGAGCTTCTGCGCCGTGCCCGTCTTGCCGGCGACCTCGTACCCCGGGATCGCCGCGTGGCGGCCGGTCCCCTCCTCCACCACGCGCACGAGCAGCCGGGTCAGCGTGCGCGCCGTCTCGGGCGAGACCACCTGGCGCACGGGCCGCGGCTCGAGCCGCCGGAGCTCCCGGCCGTCGGCGTCGAGGGTCGCGCGCACCAGGCGCGGCTGCATCAGCGTACCGCCGTTGGCGACGGCGCCGAAGGCCGACACGAGCTGGAGGGCCGTGACCGAGATCTCCTGGCCGATCGACATCGTCGGCAGCGAGAGCGCCGACCACCGCCGCGGCTCGCGCAGGAGCCCGCGGCTCTCGCCCGCGAGGCCCACGCCGGTCGGCGCGCCGAAGCCGAACGCGGTGATGTAGCGGTAGTAACGGTCGCGGCCGAGCGCCTGCCCCACCTTGATCGCCCCGACGTTCGACGAGTTCTGGAGCACCTCGGCGAAGGTGAGCCAGCCGTACTTCTTCCAGTCGCGGATCGTCGTCCGCGCGATCGTGATGGAGCCGCCCTCGCCGTTGATCCGGTCCTCGGGCCGCACCACGCCCTCCTCGAGGGCCGCGGCGGCCAGGATCACCTTGAACGTCGAGCCGGGCTCGAACGGGTCCGTGACCGCCCGGTTGCGCCAGCGCCCCGGGGACGGGACGTCGAGAAACGTGTTCGGGTTGAAGGTCGGGCGGATCGCGAGCGCGAGGACGTCGCCCGTGCGGGGCTCGAGCACCACGGCCATCGCGACCTTCGCGCCGGTGCGGCGCTGCGCGGCGTCGAGCTCCCGCTCCGCGACGTACTGGATCGTCCGGTCGATCGTCAGCATCACGCCATGCCCGGGAGCGGGCGCCCGGAGGACCTGCGGCGCGGCCACCTCGCGGCCGAGCGCGTCGCGACCGACGATCGCCTTCCCGGGCGTCCCGGCGAGCTCCGCCTCCCACGCCCGCTCGACGCCCTCGAGCCCGCCCTCGACGCCCTCGAAGCCGAGCACCTGCGCGGCCAGCTCGCGGTTCGGGTACAGGCGCAGCGGCTCCCCGACGAAGCCGAGCCCCGGCTCGCGCAGCGCGCGCACCCGCTCGGCGACCTCGGGCGGCAGCCGGCGCCGGAGCCAGACGAAGGTCCGCGCGCTGGTGAGCGCAGCGTGGACCTCGGCCTCCGGCACGCCGATGAGCGGCGCCACGCGCGCGGCGACGCGCACCGGATCGCCGACGCCGCGCGGCTGGGCGAAGAGCGACTCCGTCCCGGTGGAGGTGGCGAGGGGCGCGCCCTGGCGGTCGAGGATCGGGCCGCGCTGCGCGTGCAGGACGACGGTGCGCGAGTACTGCCGCTCGGCGAGCTGGGCGAGCTCGCCGCGCTTGACGACCATGAGCCAGGCGAGACGGCCGGCCAGGCCCCCGAACGCCACGGCCAGGACCGCCGCGAGGATCAGGACCCGCGTCCGGACGCCCTGGTCGGTCACCGGGCTCCGGGTGGCCTCGAGCCGGACGCGCCGCCCGCGTCGGCGCGCAGGCTCAGGTCGGCCGCCAGTCCGGTGCCGCCGGGCACGTACTCGCGGGCGAGGCGGATCTGGTCGCGGGCCGGACTCGTCATGCCGAGCTGCCGGGCGCGGGAGTCGAGGCGGCCCGGCGCCCGGAGCGTCGCCACCTCGATCTCGAGCTGGCGGCTCACGCCCTCGAGGCGGGCGTGCTCGCCGGAGAGCGCATCGAGCCGGTACGCGAGCTGGACCTGTTGCACGCGCGCGCCGGCCGCGGCGAGCGCGCCCAGCACGATCAGGGCCGAGCAGCCGAGCGCCGCGGCGAGTGCCTTCCGCGCGCGCGGGTCGTGGTCACGATGGAGTCGCTGTCGGGTCCTCACCGGAGTCGCTCCAGCACGCGCAGCTTCGCGCTCCGGGCGCGGGGGTTGGCCCGCACCTCGTCGCCCGTGGGCGCGATGGGCGACGGCTCGAGCGCGGCGAACCCCGCCGGCTCCAGAGCTCGGAACGTCCGCTTCACGATGCGATCCTCGCCCGAGTGGAAGGAGATCACGCCGAGCCGGCCGCCGGCGGCGAGCAGCTCGGGCGCGTCGTGAAGCGCCTGGCGGAGCGCTCCGGGTTCGTCGTTGACCGCCATCCGCAACGCCTGGAACGTGCGCGTCGCGACGTGGATCCGCCTGGGCCAGGCCGCGCGCGGCACCCCGCTCCGCACCGCGGCGACGAGGTCGCCCGTGGTCGCGAGCGGCCGGCGCCGGACGATCGCCCGGGCGACGCGCCGCGCGTGCCGCTCCTCGCCGTACTCGAAGAGGATCCGCGCGAGCTCGGGCTCGGGGAGCCGGTTCACGAGCGCCGCCGCGGTCTCGCCCGCGCCGGGGTCGAGCCGCATGTCGAGGGGCTCGTCGGCCTGGAACGAGAAGCCGCGCCCGGAGGCCTCGAGCTGCCAGGACGAGACGCCGAGGTCGAGCAGGATCGCGCGCGCCTCGGCGATGCCGTGGGCGGCCGCGGCGCGCCGGAGGTTCCGGAAGCTCTCGCGCGCCAGGCGCACGCGGTCGCCGAACGGGGCCAGGCGCGCGCCGGCGCGCGCGAGCGCCTCGGGATCCACGTCGAGCCCGAGGAGCCGCACGTCCGGTCCGCTCCCCTGCAGCAGCGCCTCCGCGTGTCCGCCCATCCCCACCGTCCCGTCGATCACCCAGCCCCCGCCGCGCGGTCGCAGGAGCGCCGCGACCTCGTCGGCGAGCACCGGGACATGAGCTACTTCACGCCCAGTTGCGACAATCGCTCGAAGCCCGACTCGATCCCGTCGCCGTGCGCGCGCTCGTACTCCGCGAAGCGCGCGCGGTCCCAGACCTCGAAGAACTCGCGTCCGATCCCGACGAGCGTCACGTCCTTCACGAGGCCGGCCTGCTCGCGGGTGTCGGGCGGCAGCAGCACGCGCCCGGCGGCGTCGAGCTCGACCTCCTTCGCGCGGGAGAGGTAGAGGCGCCCGAGCGTGCGCACCTCGGCGTCGAACCGTGACTGGTCGTTGATCGCCGCCACGAGCCGCTCCCACTCGGGGTAGGGGTAGACCTCGAGCGCCTGGCCGTTCGGGACCACGATCAGGTTGCCCTCGTACTGGGCGAGCGCATTCCGGTAGCGCGCCGGGATGCTCACCCGGCCCTTCGGGTCCACCGTGTGCTGATAGCGCCCTATGAACATGTGCATTTGGGGCGCGGAATGACACTTCATCCCACTCCGCCCCACTGGATGGGGAGATTAGCGTCAGCCAGAAGGTCATGTCAAGGAAAAACATCGAATTTTTCGTAGGATTCGGGTCATCCGGCGGTCCGGGCGACCCGTGGGGGAGGGCGGCCCCGGGAGCCCCCCGGGATGGTGTGTCCGGCGCCCACCGGCCGGGGGTCAGCGGGGCTGGTAGTAGCGCAGCGCCTCGGGGATCCAGGCCTCGATCTGTCTGATGCGCGTCGCCTCGGAGGGGTGCGTCGAGAGGAACTCGGGCGGCCGCTGCCGGCCGCGCGCCGCCTCGGCCATTCGAACCCATAGATCTCGCGCCGCGGACGGGTGATACCCGGCCTTCGCCATGTAGATCAGGCCGAGGTGGCCCGCCTCCGACTCCTGGCCTCGGCTCCACGGCAGGAGGAGCCCCACCGCCGCGCCCGCGCCGAGCAGCGCGGTCACCGTCTGGACCGTGCGGGGGCCCCGGCGGGCCAGCGCCGCCTGGGTGGCCGCGAGCCCCGTCTGGACGAGGAGGCCCTGGCTCACCCGCTCCCCCCCGTGCCGGGCGATCGCGTGGGCGACCTCGTGGCCGAGGACGGCGGCCAGCCCGGCGTCGTCGCGGGTGATGGGCAGGATCCCCGTGTAGACGTCGCCTCGGCGATCCTCGGGCCGACCCGTCGCACCTGCTCGAGCGCCGCCGGGTCGCGCGAGAGCCTCGCCTTCTGGAGGATCTGGCGGTAGGAGTCGAGGCCCATCTGCCATTCGGCGGCCTCGGGCAGGAGCATGACCCGAGGAGCGCGCGGGGCCGGGCTCCCACGGCGCCGAGTGTACCCCGGGGCTCAGCGGTTGCGGAGCCGTACCCCGGTGACGAAGGTCGCGCCGGCGCGGTCCCCGCCCCGGACGGCCTCGGTCGTGAGCGCGATCACGACGGTCCGGACCTCGCCCGGCGCCCGCGCGGGGCGCCCGGCGGCGTCGAGGTACTCGAGGGCGAAGCGTGCGACGCCGGGCGCCACCGGCTGGGCTCCCCCGCCCGCGTCGCGGCGGAGCACCGTGCCCGCGAGCCGCCACGTGATCGTCTCGCCGCGTCCGGCCGCGACGCCGTCGCCGTCGAGGTCGCGATGGAGCACGATGCGCTCGCGCTCGGCCACCGAGATCGCCGCGAGCGGCCTCGGGCCCGCGCCGGCGCCGCGGACCTCGCGCGCCAGGCGCTCAACGGCCACGCGCGCGGCCTGCTGGGACTCGGCGCGCGCCGCGCCGAGCGCGTACGCCCGCCGGCCGGACTCGAGGGCGGTCAGGGTGCCGGCGAGGACCGGGGCCAGGAGCGCGAGCGCGACGAGCGCCTCCGCAAGGTGCACGCGGAGAGCGTCGGGCGGCCGGCCGGCGCCGTCAATGCCGAGAGTTCGATACGCCTCCTACGAGGGCAGGCGGACGACCGTGAAGCCGCGGGCGCGGACCTCCGCGTCCTCGTGGGCCCGCGCGCGACGGGCGAAGCGGCGGCGCTCGGCGGCGGGCGGCTCGTCGCGGCCGCGGCGCTTCCGGACCCGGCGGTCCAGGATCACGTCGACGCCGCGCTCTGCGGCGAGCGCCTGCTTCAGGGCCTCGTAGAGGTCGCGTCGCTCCTGCGCGACGACGAACAGCAGGCGATCCATGGCGCCCTCCTAGCTCCGAGTACTCACGAACGATGAACCGCGAGGCCGCCGCATCGATCGGCGCGCTCGCCCGCGCCGCGGCACCGGGGAGGGGTCGCTCGGCCACGCGGCACGCGCCCGCATCCCTGTTTGGCGCCTGGGCTCCACCCGGACGCGCGAGGCCCGCATGGGGGCGTGGAGGGAACGGGTCCTCGTCGACCCCTCCCGGTGCCGCTTCGCGGGCCAGCCACCGATCCGGCCGCCCCGACGAGTTCACTGTTCATGAGTCATCCGCGCCTCGTCGAGCGGCGGGCGGTGCTGCGCCCAGGGCCGCACCCGCTCGAACGCCGCCGCCGCCCGCAGCACGGTGGCGTCGGCGCCGCGCCGGCCGACGATCTGCAGCCCGATCGGCAGCCCCTCGCGCGTGAAGCCGCAGGGCACCGACGCCGCCGGCTGCCCGGTCATGTTGAACGGGAACGTGAACGGGATCCAGGCGTAGGGCGCGACCGGCGTGCCGGCGATCTCCGCCGGGTTGTCGAGCCCGAGGGCGAAGGGCGGGCACGCGATCGTCGGCGTCAGGAGCAGGTCGTACTTCTCGAAGAGCCGCCGCGGGTGCTCCCCCCACGCGAGCCGGTCGAACCACGCCTGGACGTACGTCGTCGGCGGGTTGGCGAGCTCGCTCTCGATGATCCGGGAGAGCCCGGGCTCGATCTCGTCGCGCCGGCCGAGGTAGGGCGCGAGCCGCGTGGCGATCCCGCCGCAGAAGATCTCGTACCAGCAGGCGTGCGGCGAGGGCCAGCCGGGCCGGGTCTCCTCGACGCGGCAGCCCGTCTCGCGGAAGGCCCGCGCCGCCTTCGCACACGCCGCGCGGACCTCCGGGTCCAGGGCCGCGGCGAAGCCGAGGTCGTCCGCGTACGCGGCGCGCAGGCCCTTCACGCCCCGGGCGAGCGCCCGGACGTAGTCCACGCGCTCGGCGGGCAGCGACGACTGGTCGCGCTCGTCGGGCCCCGCCGAGACCTGCAGCATCAGGGCGGCGTCGGCGACGGTGCGGGTCATCGGGCCGATGTGCGAGAGGCTCCAGGCGGCGCTCGGCGGGTAGGTCGGGATCCGCCCGAAGGACGGCTTGTGGCCGAAGATGCCGGCGAAGGACGCCGGGATGCGGATCGAGCCCCCGCCGTCGGTGCCGACGTGGAGCGGCCCGAGCCCCGCCGCCGCGGCGGCGGAGGCGCCGCCGCTCGAGCCGCCGGGCGTGCGGCCGAGGTGCCAGGGGTTGCGCGTCGGCCCGAACAGCAGGTTGTGGGTCGCCCCGATCCAGCCGAAGGTCGGCGTGTTGGTCTTGCCGAGCAGGATCGCGCCCGCGGCCCGGAGGCGCTCCACCATCGGCGCGTCCTCGGCCGGCACGTTGTCGCGGTAGAGCGGGGTGCCGAAGGTGGTGCGGACGCCCCGGGTGATCACGAGGTCCTTCACCGAGAACGGCACGCCGTGGAGCGGGCCGAGCTTCGCCGCGCGCCGGGCGAGCGCGCGCTCGGCGGCCTTCGCCTCGCGCCGCGCCTGCTCCGCCGTGAGCGTGACGAAGGCGTTGAGCCTGGGGTTGATCCGCTCGATGCGGTCGAGGACCGCGTCGACGACCTCGACCGGCGAGACCTTCCGCCTCCGGATCAGCGCCGCCAGCTCGGTCGCCGGCAGCCAGCAGAGCCGAGGATCGCTCACAGGCCGCCCGCGTCAGGCGCCGCGCAGGCGCGGGTCGAGCGTGTCGCGCAGCGCGTCGCCGAGCAGGTTCGAGCCGAACACGGCCAGGCTGATCGCGATGCCCGGGAACAGCACGAGCCACGGCGCCTTCTGCGCGTACTCGGCCGCCGAGACGGACAGCATGCGCCCCCAGGACGGGTACGGCTCGGGCACGCCGAGGCCGAGGAACGAGAGCGCTGCCTCGACGAGGATCGCGCTCCCGAGCTGGGCCGTGCCGAGGACGATGAACGGGCCCATCGTGTTCGGCAGGACGTGGCGAAACGCGATCCGGAGGTGCTGGATGCCCAGCGCGCGCGCGGCCTCGACGTACTGCATCTCGCGGATCGAGAGCACGCTGGCGCGGATCACGCGCGCCGCGCGCGGCACGATCGGGATCGAGATCGCGATGACCACGTTGTGGAGCGCCGGGCCGAGCGCCGCCGACATCACGAGCGCGAGCACGAGGAGCGGCAGCCCCTGGAGGATGTCCATGACGCGCTGGGTGACGAGGTCCGTCCGCCCGCCGACGTAGCCGGAGAGGAGCCCGATCAGCCCGCCCAGGACCGAGCCGAGCAGCGTGGAGGCCACCCCCACGATCAGCGACACGCGCGCGCCGTGGACGATGCGCGAGTAGATGTCGCGTCCCAGGTGGTCGGCGCCGAGCCAGTGGACCTCGGTCGGCCGGGCCAGGACCGCGTTCGAGTCGGTCCTGATGGGGTCGTGGGTCTGGAGCGCATTGGCGAAGACGGCCGCGAACAGCATCAGGAGCATCACCACGCCGCCCGCCGCGCCCAGGGGCTTCTTGCGGGCGAAGCGGAGGAGGGTGGTCCACGTGCCGGGCCGCGCGGGACGCCCGCCGGCCACGACGAACCCCGCCTCGGCGCGCGCCGCGGTGGGCTCGCTAGCCATAGCGCACGCGCGGGTCGAGCACCCCGTAGAGCATGTCCACGACGAGGTTCGAGAGCACCACCACGATGGCGATGAACATCACGAGGTTCTGCACGATCGGGTAGTCGCGCCAGAGGATCGCCTCGACCAGGAAGCGCGCGACGCCCGGGAGGTTGAACACGGTCTCGGTGACCACGAGGCCCCCGATCAGGAACGCGAACTCGATGCCGATCACGGTGACGACCGGCAGGATCGCGTTCTTGAGGGCGTGGCGCCAGACCACGGCGCGGCCCGACTGCCCCTTGGCCCAGGCGGTGCGGACGTAGTCCTCGCGCAGCACCTCGAGCATCGCCGAGCGCGTGATCCGCATGATCAGCGCTGAGGAGCGGTAGCCGACGGCCAGGGCGGGCAGGAGGAACTGGACGAGGTGGAGCTTGAGGTCCTCCGCCGGTGAGACGTAGATCATGGGCGGGATCCAGCCGAGCCAGCCGACGAGGCTGAGGATGATGACCATCCCGAGCCAGAAGGACGGCATCGAGAGACCGGCGATCGAGAACACGCGCAGGACGTAGTCGAGCCCGGTGTCCTGGCGGACGGCGCTCACGACGCCGGTGGGCACCCCCAGCAGCACCGAGATCACCATCGAGAGGAAGGCCAGCTCGACGGTCACGGGGATCATGGGCTTGATGAGCTGCCAGGCCGGCTGGTCGTAGCGGTACGACTTGCCGAGATCGCCCGTCACGACGGCACGGAGCCAGTCCACGTACTGGGCCCAGACGGGCTTGTCGATTCCCAGCTCTCGCTCGATCAGCGCCTTGTCGGCCTCGCTCACGTAGCCGGCCGAGTCGAAGAGGATGTCGACGATGTTGCCGGGGGCCAGGCGCAGGAGCACGAAGATGACGAGCGACATGCCGAACAGCGTCAGCACGGCGATCCCGAGGCGCTGGGCGAGGTAGGTGCGCGTAGGCGGGCCCCTTTCAGGCGCAGGGCGCCGGGAGAGGGCGGGCCCCCTCCCGGCGCGTGGCTCTCATTTCTTGTCGAGCCAGACTTCCTGCATCCGGGCCCAGTTGTAGATCGACTGGTGCGGGACGAGGTTCTTCACGTACGGCCACTCGGTGTGGTAGCCGATGCGCCAGCCCATGACCGGCCGCGCGACGTCCAGCTCGAGCTTCTTCTGGATCTGCCAGACGAGCGCCAGGCGCTTCTTCGGGTCCAGCTCCTGCGACTGCGCCTCCATCATCTTCATGACCTGCTCGTTGCAGTAGTCGGTGTAGTTGCGCGGCGAGCCGCACGAGTAGTTCTCGAAGAAGTTCGCGTCGGGGTCGTCGGGGCCGATGCCCGTCAGGTTCGCCCCGAGCTCGTAGTCGCGCCGGGTGACCTTCGGGTGCCACTGCGCCGTCTCGAACTGCTTGAGCTCCGCCTCGACGCCGACCCGCTTGAGCTGGTCCACCACGAACGAGGCGAAGCTCACGTAGATGGCGATGGCGCGGGTGCCCATCTCGACCTTGAGCGGCTTCGACGCCGTGAAGCCGGCCTCGGCCAGGAGCTTCCTGGCCTGGGCCCGGTTGGCCTCGGCCTTGCCGTAGCCGGGCAGCGTCTTGACGTCCTTCTCGAGGAGGCCCCACACGCCGTACGGCTTCGGCGCCATGGACGCGCCCACGATGGCGTCGGTGCCCTGGTGGACCGTCTTGACGTACTCGGCGCGGTCGATCGCGAGGCTCAGCGCGAGCCGCACCTTGACCTGGTCGAAGGGCGGCTTCTTCGTGTTCATGATCAGGTTGTCGTTGACGTTCTGGGCGCTCTTGGTGATGACGAGCTGCGGCACCGCCTTCTTCAGCGCCTCGGCGCGGGTGCCGGAGACGTCGCCGGGGAACGAGGCGTCGAGCTGGCCGGCCTGCACGGCCGCGACGCGCGTGCCGAGCTCCTTGATCACGACGAAGCGGAGCCCGTCGAGGTAGGGCCGGCCTTTGACGAAGTAGTCGGGGTTCTTCACGTAGTCGATGTACTCGCCCTTCCGCCACTCCTTGAGCTTGAAGGGGCCCGTGCCGACGCAGCGCGTGCGGAACTCGGCGGGCGGCACGTGGGCTGGGTACACGGGCGAGTAGCCGGAGGCGAGCATCGCGATCAGCGAGGGCTGCGGCCGCTTGAGCCGGAAGACCACCGTGTAGGGGTCGGCGGCCTCGATGGCCTCGACGTTCGCGTACCACGCCTTGCGCGGGTTGATGCGGAGCTTCGCCTGGGCGTCGGGCGCCTCGCGGATCATGTCGAAGGTGTACTTGACGTCCTTCGACGTGAAGGGCGTGCCGTCGTGCCACTTCACGCCCCGGCGCAGGAAGAAGACGAGGTTCCTGTAGTTGTCCTGCCACGACCACTTCTCGGCGAGGTCGCCGATGATGGTGTCCAGGCTCTCCTGCTTCTTGAGCGGGTCGAAGTAGACGAGGTTGTTGAAGCAGGGCGAGGCGGGCCAGACGACGTCGATCGTGCCCGTCTCGTGGATCGCGAACCCCTGCGCGGGGTCGGCCCGCTGGGCGAGATTCAGGATCCCGCCGTACTTCGGCGCCTGAGCGACGGCGGGCGTGCCGACGGCGACCACGGCCAGCACGAGCGACAGAGCGACCAGCGACAGCGTGCGCGCTCCATGCATGGGTCCCTCCCGGTGGTTTCGATCCCTCTGAGTGGCCCGAGTCTACGTGAAAACGCTCACGCCGACAACGACGTTCCCCGCCGCAGCGCGTCGAGACGCCCCGGGGCGGGCGGCGGCGGCGGCGCCTAGCGCGGGGGCGGCCCGAGGAGGAAGTCGAGCACGTGCGCGGTCGCGTCGGGGCCGCGCGGCGAGGCGTGCGTGCCGCGCGGGTCGCCCCCGCTCCACGCGTGGCCGAGGCCCGGCACGAGCCAGGCCTCGAGCACCGCCCGCCCCTCGGCGTCGCGCCAGCGCGCGCGGAGCGCGCCCTCCTGCCGCTCCGTCGTGCCCGCCACCGCGCCGGCCAGCCGCGCGAACATCGTCTCGAGCGCCGCGAGGTTCGCCGGCGCGACCACGGTGTCCTCGGCGCCCTGCCAGAGCGAGGCGCGCGCCCGGATCGCGGACGTCCCGGACGCTGCCAGGCACGCCGCCGCCGCGGCGGCGCCGGCGAGCCCCTGCCCGCGCATGCACTGGACGGCGCCCGCCTCGCCCACGCCGCAGCGGTAGGGCCCCCCGGCGACGACGCCGACGCCGGCGACGAGGTCGGGCGCCGCGCACAGGAGGTTCACCGCCATGAAGCCGCCGGCTGAGAGGCCGAGCACGACCGTGCGCCCGGGCGCCACCGCGTGCGCGCGGCCGACCTCCCGGACGAGCGCGAGGATCTCGGCGACCTCGCCCGAGCGCCGACCCTGGTGGGCGGGATCGAACCAGTTCCAGCAGCGGCTCACGTTGTCGCCGGGCCCCTGGGCGGGGTAGAGGACGAGGAGCCCGCGCCGCTCCGCCGCGTCGTTCAGGCGCGTGCCGAGCGCCAGGTCCTCGGGCGTCTGGAAGCAGCCGTGCAGGGCGACGACGAGGGGCCGCGGCGCCGGCGCCGCGCCCGCGGGCACGTAGAGGCGATACGCGCGCCCGCCGAGCGCGCCGCGCGCGAAGGTCCCCTCCTCCGCGCGCGCCTCTCCCGCAAGGAGGACGCCGACGAGTGCCCAGCCGAGCGCCCGGGCGCGCGTGGCTCAGGTCCGGGCCGCGCGCGGGCGCGAGGGCAGGAGCACGCGGCCACGCTTGACGTCCCACACGCCGCGCGGCGAGAGCCGCGCCGCGGGCAGGAAGTCGGCCGACAGGAAGAAGAGCGAGAAGAGCGGGTCGTGGTGGGCGTGGCCCCGCGCCCGGAGCGCCGCGGCGAGCTCCTCCTCCCAGGCGACCGCGTCCTCCCAGGCGCCGCGCGCCATGATGCCGCCGAGCGGGAGGGCGCGCTCCCAGGCGACCGCGTCGCCGTCCACGAGCACGATCCCGCCGCGGAGCGCGAGCAGGCGGTTGACCGCGCGCGCCATCGCCTCGGGCCGGCGCCCGAGGGCGAGGATGTTGAAGTCGGTGCTGGTGGTCGTCGCCAGCCCGTCGAGCCGCTCGTCGGCGAAGCCGGCGACGAGGCCCGGCGCGACCCAGCGGCCGGCGCGGTCCACGAGCGCCGCGTGGAGGTCGCCGGCCGCCCGCGGCCGCGCCTCGAGCCGGCTGATCACCGCGCTCACGAGCCGGATCACCGGGTAGCGCGCGCGCCGTGGGAGCGCGAAGTCGGCCGCCCGCGCGCGCCAGCGGACGTCGAGCCGCGCCCGGGCCGACGTGAACACGCGCCGCCACGGGGGCTCCGGCACCCGCGCGAGCAGCCGCCCGTCCCGGGCCACGAGCCGGCCCCGCGCGACGACGGCGGCGGGCCGCGGCTCGGCGAGGTCGTCGAGCAGCAGCAGGTCGGCGTACCGGCCCGGCGCGATCCCGCCGAGGTCGGCGTCGAGCCCGTAGTAGCTCGCCGGGTTCAGCGTCGCCATCCGGTAGGCGTCCACGGGCCCGACGCCGTGCGCGAGCGCCGTCCGGATCAGGTGGTCCACGAAGCCGTGGGCGCGCACGTACGCGGGCATCGAGCCGTCGCACGTGAGCATGAGGCGCGAGGCGAGCCCCGGCGCCGCCTTGAGCGCGTCGAGGAGCCCCGCGAGGTCGGGGCGCAGCGAGGACTCCCGGAGCATCACCGCGATCCCCTGCCGCGCGCGCTCGAGCGCCTCCACACCGGTGATCGGCTCGTGGTCGGACGTGAAGCCCGCGGCCGCGAGGGACGCGACTCGCTCGGCGGCGGCGCCCGCGGTGTGGCCCTCGACGCGCCGGAGGGGCGGGCGCGCGAGCGCCAGGCGCTGGAGCAGCGCGCGCTCGCCGCCCCACGCCTCGGGCCAGCGCGTCACCTCGCCGATCGCGACGGCCCAGGGGTGCGCGAGCGCGCGATCGAGGTCGCGCACGCGGAACCGGCGCCACTCGTCCGTCCGGCGCGCCTGCCCGTGCGGGCGGATCATCCAGTAGAACTTCAGCGGCGCGCCCGCCAGCGCGTCGGCCAGCGCGCGGAACGCCGCGAGCCCGCCGAGCTCCCAGAAGTGGAGCGTGTCGGCGACGACCGTGGTCGTGCCGAGCGGGAGGACGTAGCGCGCGAACGCGGCCGGGCTCACGAGGTGCCCCACGTGGACGTGCGGGTCGATGTAGCCCGGGACCAGGACGCGGCCGGCGGCGTCGAGCACCTCGGTGCGCGCCCCCAGCATGTCCTCGCGCGCGCCGACGTAGGCGATGCGCTCCCCCGCCACGGCGACGTTGGCCGGGTGGAGCTCGCCCGTGTAGACGTTGAGGAGCGTGCCGCCGCGCACGTAGAGGTCCGCCGGCGCCGCGCCGCGCGCCACGGCCGTGAGCTTGCGCCGCTCCTGGACCGTCGGCCCCACGAGCGACTATTGTAATCGGCATGACGCCGATCCTCGTGACGGACACGGTGCGCGTCCCCGCGGCGGCCCTCGCCCTCCGCACCTCGCGCGCCGGGGGCCCCGGGGGCCAGCGGGTCAACAAGGTGGCCACGCGGGTCGAGCTCACGGTCGATCTCGACGCGATCGAGGGGCTCCCGGACGCGGCGCGGGCTCGCCTCGCCGCGCTCGCGCGCCACCGGCTCGACGCCGAGGGCCGGCTCCGGGTCACGAGCCGGGCCACGCGCGACCAGGCCCGGAACCTCGAGGACGCGCGGGACAAGGTGCGCGCGCTGGTGGCGGCGGCGCTGGTCGAGCCGCGGCCGCGCCGGAAGACCCGGCCGACCGCCGCGGCGCGCGAGCGCCGCATCGAGGCGAAGAAGCGCCGCGCCGCGCTCAAGCGCGGGCGCGCGCGGCCGGAGGAGTAGGCGGGCTAGGTCTTCTTGCGTCCGGCGCGGTAGGCGGCCGTGCCCGCGCGGACGCCGGCGCGCACGCCGCGGGCGATCAGGCGCGCCTCGGCCACGGCCTCGCGCACCCGCGGCTCGACGGTGCGGATCGTGCGCGCGACCGTGACG
>Ga0209211_10002065_pt1 | contig 35603 bp, 32 predicted proteins | sample RifGroA2_FD_183992 | JGI IMG/M metagenome (GOLD analysis project Ga0209211, IMG submission 183992) | Groundwater microbial communities from Rifle, Colorado, USA - Groundwater A2 (SPAdes) (version 2) | ecosystem: Environmental > Aquatic > Deep subsurface > Groundwater | place: Rifle, Colorado... | reverse complement strand
GTCGACGATGTCGCCGATGTCGGGGCGCAGGAGCGGCTCCCCCCCCTCGAGGCTGACTCGCTCGGTGCCGCAGGAGCGGGCCTCCCCGAGGATCTTGCGGAGGGTCTCCAGGGGCAGGTCCGGGCGCGGGTGGTCCAGGTCGACGTAGCAGTACCGGCAGCGCAGGTTGCAAAGGTCGGTGACGTGGACATTGAGCTGGAGCGGGGCGCCGACCCCGCGCAGGCGGCTGAGCAGGAGCCGGAAGGCGAAACGAGGGTAGTTCATCGCGCGCGGAGGGGTATGAGCCATGATACCTAGTGCCGGTGTCGGCCGTCAAATCACGGGAGATGCGGGACCCCGCATGCGCGCCGAAGATCCGCCGCGGGGCCGCGGCTCCGTGCGTTTGACACGTTATTAGCGAAGATATGGGATATCGGTAATAATGTTATTTATTATTTTCAGTCCCTCTCGCGGGTGGGGAGCATGAGCGGCTCCGTGAGGCCTCCTGGCCGTTGGGTGCGCTGTCCGACGCGCTATCGGGCCTTCATCCCGGCTGCTTTGCCGCCGGTGCTCGTTTGGACTCCAAGGCTGGCGCGGGCGTTGTCGGACCCGGACCGCTCGATCGGACGCCTCGCGGGGGAAGGAGGGCGCCTGCCCAATCCGCACCTCCCGACACAGTGAATCTTGGCACAATAGTTGATATCCCTTTACGGAAGCGTATGAGACGGCATGGTGCCGGTTCAAACACAGGGTCTCCTCCCCTGGCGACAGCGTTGGTTAGACTGCGAATTCTCATGGCCATCGGCGCAAACATCGCGATTCTAGGCTGTGCGCACGCCAAGCCGATGGCGGTCTTCGCAGGTGCTCCAGAATGGATCAGTAGAGGTTCTGGAGTCTTCAGTCAGGGACCCCCCGCATTCTACGGGATAGGCATTGCTCACGGCATCTCTGGGGAAAAAAGGCAGTTGGCGGCGGCTGACCATCGAGGGCGAGCGGAGGTTGCCAGGCTCTTGTACCGTTACATGTGGGCCTTGGCAGAGAGCCGTGGATCCTCAACGATTGCGAGCGGCATTCCCAGACTTCTCACTTTCAGTCAGGAATTGGATAGCCTTTTTGGACGGTTGGCGCGCGGCATCGAAGGTGGACAGTATGGCGTCTGCGCAATCGACCACTGGAAGGACCCGGCTCACGGAACTCTCTTCTCGCTAGTGAAACTCGATCTAGCCGTCATGCAGAATGCCTTGGAGACATCAAGAGATTTCCATGTCGGCGCGGGAGTCATGGATTATGTCAAAGCAAATTCTAAAGAGGCCTTTGACAAGCTGAAGGTGACGCCCGAAGCCTTTCCCCCGAAATCTCTTCGGGAGTGGTCTGCAAAGAACCCGTATGCCGGCGGCATCGGCGTGGCCATTACGTTCGATTCCGGCCCGGTGATTACTGGCATCACCCCAGGTTCAGATGCGGAGAGGGGCCTTATACCCGGCGATCGGCTCCTGGAGATCGAGCACAATTCGGTTCAGGGTTTGACGGCGGACCAAATCACCTCGCGTCTTCGCGGTCCAGTTGAGAGCATCGTCAATGTCACCATCATGAACCCCAAACGCGAGAACGGAAGCGGGCGCCTCTATCTCTCTTTAGAGCGGGACCTCCGTTTCGTCGAGTGGGTCGACAAGGAAGAAGCCGTGCGCAGGATCGGCGAGTCTGCCGCGAAGGGTGAATTATTCGGAGGGGTCGGCATGATTCTTGCCGAGGACGATGGGATTATGGTTTTGGATATCATCCCCGGGTTGCCCGCGGAACGGGCCGGAGTCAGGAGGGGTGACCGAGTGACTGGAATCGACCAGGTCGCGACCAAAGGTCTATCCATGGAACAAGCTATAGAACGTATTCGGGGAGAGCCAAGTTCGCATGTGCGCTTGACCATCGTCCGGTATGGCCGTTTCCGGCCGAAGGACTACGATTTGATTCGAGAAAAGATCGACCTGACACCACTCGAATCCAGAGTGACGCAGGATTTTCGCCAACCAGACTCCGCCGAGCAATCATGCCATGTCAGTGCCAACGATTCTATTGGAATGGTCCCCAGAAACCTTCTCGGCATCCCTGCGGGAATCGTGGGATTCGCTGTTTCGTTGCCGATATGCATCGCAAAGGACATAGCGATTCTGCCATACCTCATCGATCGTTCGAGTCATGGGGACGCTATTGAAATCATGCTTTGGTGCCATGCGGGGATTCCTACGGGCTTTTGGGCTTATGGCGGCTCGATAGGCGCATGGCCCTTTCTTAAGATGAAAGAGCGGATCGTGTATCGGAATTGCGATACGGGCACGATTCACGACGCTGCCGTGATCTGGGATCGTTCACGGAATGCCAAATAGGATTTATGAAGGACCGGATCGTCCGCATGATATATCATAGGCCCATGACAAAGGAGAGAACCCTGCCGGAAGTCGTCTTTGCGAGCGCGCGGGAGCTGCGGGACACCCTCGCCGCGTTCCTGAAGGCGCCCCGCGCGGTCTGGGGCGTGAACATCGCCAACGTCATCGAGGGCCTGGTTTACTTCGGCATCCTGACCATACTCGGCAAGTTCTGCTCCGAGAACGTGGGCCTGAGCGACATCCATTCGGGCTGGGTCTACGGCGGGGTGACCGGCGGCATCACTTTCGCGATGGTCTTCCTGGGGGGACTCTCGGACCGCATCGGCGTGCGGCGCTCGCTCATCCTCTCCTTCGCGGTCATGCTGGCCGGCCGCGTGCTGGTCTCCCTCGCCGGCACGCTGTCCTTGGGGCCCGGGCTCTCAGGCGGGATGTTCTGGCTGATGAGCGCGGGGCTGCTCCTGATGGTCCTGGCCTACGGGGTGTTCCAGCCAGCCACCTACGCGGCCATCAAGCATTACGCGACCCCCGAGACCGCGGCGGTGGCCTACGCCGTGCTCTACGGCGGCATGAACCTGGGTTCCTTCCTGTGCGGCTTCGTGTCACCCATCACCCGCCGGGGCCTGGAAAGCGCCTTCCCCCCCAACGGCCTGGCCGCGGTCTTCTGGGTCTACGCGGGGCTGACCCTCATCAGTCTGCTCACGGTGACGGTCCTGCTGGCCCGGAGCCGGGTGGCGGGCGCGGCCGGCAACGACGAGCCGGCGCTCGCGCCCCAGGGCGGATTCCTGGCGACCGTCCGTTCCTACCTGGCGGCCTTCTCGGACGCGCGCTTCGTCTTCTTCATCTGCATTCTCATCCCGGTGCAGACGCTGTTCGCGCACAACTGGCTGACCATTCCGTACTATCTCGACCGCGCCTTCGCCGGCACGACCGTGGGCGAGAACTATGAGTTCTTCTCCAACCTCAACCCCCTGATCATCTTCCTGCTTTCCCCGATAGTGGCCGCGATGACCGCGCGCCTGGACGTCTACCGCGTGATGATCTGGGGCACCCTGGTCATGGCCGCGCCCACCTTCCTGCTGGCCTTCGGCCCCAACGTCTATCTGTTCCTGACGTTCATCCTGCTCATGTCGGTGGGGGAGGCCATCTGGAGTCCGCGCTTCCTGCAGTGGATCGCGGAGATCGCCCCTCCCGGGAAGGTGGGGATGTACCAGGGCATCGGCCAGCTGCCCTGGTTCCTCACCAAGATGCTGACTTCGGCCTACTCGGGCTGGTTCGTCGCCAACTACTGCCCCAAACCCGACAGCGGCCTGCCGATAAACACCGGCGCCATGTGGCTCATCTACGCGTTCATCGCCATGGTCAGCCCCATAGGATTGGTGCTCGCGCGGCGCTGGATGGAGAAGGGGTCGCTGGCCTCCCACGCGGGCGCGCCGGTCCCCGAGACCGCGGCCTGACGGGTCAGGGAGCGGCTGCCGGGGCCGGCGGCGGGAGCCACTTCCGCTTGAGGCCGGCGGCCAGCTTCGTCCAGGCTGCGCGCTGGTCCGGCCGGAGCGTCCCGGCGATCTCGCGCTCGGTCGTCTCCAGGCGCTCGAGCACGCGCGGCCAGACCCCCGCGCGGAGGACTTCCAGGTCCGCGGCCTGACGCTGGAGGATCGCTCCCACCTTTTCGCGCTGGGCCGCGTCGAGGTCGAGCTTCTTGCCGAGCCACTGGGTCGCGCGCTGGGCGCGGACCTCGGGATGACTGACGGCGCGCTGGGCCGCGCGCCGGAGCGCGAGGGCCGCGCCGCCGGCGCCGCAGACGAGCCCGCTCAAGAACAGGGCGAGGGCGGCGAGCGGCCGGGAGAAGCGGCCCCGGGGCGGCGTGGGCAGGGGCGCGGGGGGCGGTGTATCCGTCATAGCGGCCTCCATTGGGAGAAGTCCTGCAGCCAGCCGTACCAGTCGCCGAGCAGGGCGTTCCAGGCCTGCCAGCCGAAGACGCCGACCACGGCCGCGGCGCAGGCTGAGGCCGAGGCGAAGGTCCAGAGTCCGGGCTCTTCCGCGGGGGCCGTGCGGATGCGGGCCAGGACGCCGGGGGCCGCGTCGGTCCGGGGCGCGTCTTCGCCCCGCGCCAGGGCCGCCCAACGGGCGAAAATGTCGTCGTCGTTCATCGTTCGTCCTCCGTCTCCAGCGCTTTGCGCAGCTTCGCCCGCGCTCGCCACGCCTGCACCTTCACCATCACCCGGCTCCAACCCGTCAATTCCGCGGCCTCGGCGACCGTCCGGCCTTCCAGGTACAGCAGAGTGAGCACCAGGCGGTCCCGCGGCGGCAGGCAGGCCAGCGCCCGGTGCACGAGCTCCCCGGCTTCGGCCGCGGCGGTCCCGGGCGGGGGCGACTCCGCCAGGCGCCGCGCGGCCGTCTCATCGAGGGCGTCGGGCCGGCGAGCCCGGGCGCGCCAGTAGGCGTAGCCCGCGCGCACCGCGATCACGGCGAGCCAGTGCGCGAAGGGTCCGCTGGCCCGATAGCCGCCGAGACCCTGGTAGGCCGCCACGAAGACCTCCTGGACGAGGTCCGCGTGCGCGCCGGGGTCCCGGGTGAAGCGCCACATCCGCGCCGCCACCGCGGCCTCATGCCGCCGGATGAGGCGGGCGAAGGCCTTTCCGTCGCCGCCGCGGGCGGCCCCGGCGTCCGCCGAGTCCTCATCCGCTGCCGCGGAGTCGCTCATGGACATGCAGTATAGCGCCGCGCCGGGACCCGGACAAGGCGGCGGCGGCCGGAAGGCCGCCCCCGCCGCCGCGGGGACCTCACTTCGCCTCGAGCTCCTGGAACGCCGAGTCCATCCTCGCGTCCGCGGTCCCCATGAAGTCGTCGACCTGGGTCCGTTGCTTCGGAGTCAGCAGCACCAACGCCTCGCGGCGCACACGCGCGCGCAAGAGCGCGGCTTCCGTGAGCGGCCCGGTCAGCGCGGCGACCGCCTTGCGGATGGCAGCATCGTCGGGTTTGTCCGCGCGCACGGCGGCCAGCACCTTCTCGCGTCCGTCGCGCACGGCGCGCACGGCCTTGAGGACCTCCGGCCTGCGGCTGCGGAAGAGCTCCTGGAGCTTCTCCTGCTGTTCGGCGCTGAGATCCAGCGTTTTGCGCAGCTCGGCCAGCCTCCCCAGGTTCTGGAACACCGCTTCCAGCACGGGCCGGCGCGCCAAGGACGGCCCGGACGATCCTTCGGCCCGCAGCGGCCCCGCCGCCGCCAGCCCCAGCAAGAACGCTCCAAACGCCGCGCGGACCCAACGATGTTCCTTTTCCATTCTCCCTCCCCGGCCGCTCGCGCGGCCTCAAAGGGTTGGTGGAGGGAGGGGGCCCGGAGGTTACACCCTCCGGGGGACAAAAGATATGATGGCCGCATGGCCGGCGGCAGCCTCCTGGCGCTCCTCGACGACATCGCTACGGTGCTCGATGATGTGGCCCTGCTCACCAAGGTGGCGGCCCAGAAGACCGCGGGCGTGCTGGGCGACGACCTCGCGCTCAACGCCCAGCAGGTGGAGGGCGTGCGGGCGGAGCGGGAGCTGCCCGTGGTGTGGGCGGTGGCCAAGGGGTCTTTGGTCAACAAGGCGATCCTCGTCCCCTCGGCCCTGGCCATCAGCGCGCTGACGCCGCGGCTGGTGACGCCGCTTTTGATGCTGGGAGGGGCCTACCTCTGCTACGAGGGCTTCGAGAAGGTCTTCCACCGGCTCGCGGGCGGGTCCGGCGCCGACGAGGCGCGCCGCGCGGAGGTGCTCGCGGCCTTGACCGATCCGGGCTGCGATCTGGTCGCGCTCGAGGCGGCCAAGATACGGGGCGCGGTGCGCACCGACTTCATCCTTTCGGCGGAGATCATCGTGATATCCCTCGGCACGGTGGCCGCGTCGCCGCTGTCGGTGCGGGTGCCGGTGCTGGTCGCGATCGCGGTGCTGATGACCGCCGGCGTCTACGGGCTCGTGGCCGGGATCGTCAAGCTCGACGACATCGGGCTATGGCTCAGCCAGCGCGGCGGAGTCGGCTCGGCGGCGAGGCTGCAGCGCCGCCTGGGGGCCGCGCTTTTGGCCGCCGCGCCCCGGATGATGCAGGGCATCTCCGGCGCCGGGGTGGCGGCGATGTTCCTGGTCGGAGGCGGCATCCTGGCTCACGGGATAGCGCCGCTGCATCACGCGATCGCGGGTCTCGCCGGGGGATGGGGAGCCGCGGGCAGGTGGCTCGTGCCGCTCCTGGCGAACACGGCGGCGGGCGTCGCGGCCGGGGCCGCGGTCTTCGCCGCGGCGGCGGTGACGCGGCGCAGCCGGCGCTCGCGCGGGACATAACGGCTTAACGAAAGTGTTAAGATGAGGAAGTTGCCCTCGTAGCTCAGCGGTTAGAGCAGCCCGCTCAATTGGGCTCCTCGTCGAGTAATCGGCGAAGGATAACTGGGCAAACTGCCGGAAACCCCTTAAGCCCGGGGAGCCACAGCGTAGCCGGTGACGGCAAGCGCGAAGGCTTTAAGAATCCTCGGGATTGGGCAATCGGCAGCCGAGCCCGCAACGGTGCGGGAAGGTTCAGAGACTATACGCCCAGGTCCCGGAGGCAACGCCGGGACATGATATAGTCCAGCCTACAACGCGGCGACGCGGTCGGGGAAACCCGAAGTAGGAGAGCATAACGGGTTGGTCGCAGGTTCGATCCCTGCCGGGGGCAGGATTTTTATGTCTCATCAAGAACGTCCTCTGTTCTCCGAGGCTGAGGTCCGGTCGCTCCTTGAGCGGACGGAGGGCCAGTACCTGGACTTCAAGTCCCTCTGGGACCGGACGAAACCGACCCCGAGCCCCGTTGATCGACGGGCCGCGCGCGACATCGTGGCCGAGTACGTCGCGGCCTTTGCCAACGCGGACGGCGGCACCCTGGTCCTCGGCGTGGAGGACGACGGGGCCCCGACCGGCCACGGCTATCCCGAGGATGCGGTCCAGGATATCCTGGCCGTACCCCAGCGCCGCCTGCGCCCCGCGACCTCTTGCGCGTGGCAAAGGATCATGATCGACGGGCATGAAATCCTGCTCTGCCAGGTCCCGATCGCGCCCGAAGCCGTGATGGTCGAGGCCAACGGCTTTCCCTACCGCGCCGGTGACCGCGTGATCTGCGAGCCCCAGGAAGTCATCAACCAGCGCAAGCAGGTATATCGCCGCGTAGGCTGCGAGGCCCGCATCCGGCCTGAAGCCGGGCTTGCCGACATCGACCTCGAACTGGCCAAGACCTTCCTCTCCAAGTCCGTTTATAAGGATAGATCGGTCGAGGCCGCGCTGGAGTCCTACGGGCTGATCGCGCGTAAGCCGGATGGCTTTGCCGTGACCAACGCCTGCCTCCTGCTCTTTGGCCGCAAGCCCCTGGTGCGGTGGCATCCACGAGCCGGAGTCCGCTTCTTCCGGGTCGCGGGCAAGGAACGCCTTCACGGCGCTCACCGAAACGTCGAGCAGTTGCCCAGGGTCGAGGAGCCGCTCGCCACGGCGATACCCGAAGCCTACCGCCTCGCTCGGGAGCATATCCGCAAGTCCGAGAAGCTCCACGACCTCTTCTTCCGCGAGATGCCGGAGTACCCGGAGTTCGCGTGGCAGGAAGCCCTGGTCAACGCCTTCGCACATCGGGAGTACGAGGATTCCGCGCGCGAGATCGAGGTCTGGTTCTATGACGACCGGATGGAGGTCCGAAACCCGGGAGAACCGACTCCGCCCGTGACCCTCGACCTGCTCCGCAAGCGCAAGTCGATCCACGCCAGCCGCAATCCCCTGATCGTCCGAGTCCTGGCCGACGCCGGGCTCATGCGCGAGGAAGGGGAAGGCATCCCGCGCATCTTCGAGGAGATGGAAGAGTCGTTCCTGCACGAACCCCGCTTTAAGATCGAGGGCGGCGAGTTCTCCGTCACGCTCCTCAACGAGCCCGTGTTTTCCGGCGCGGACCCCGAATGGCGCAGGATTGTTCAGCGGCTGACCCTGAGCGCGGCCCAGCGCCGGGTCTTGACCGCGCACCCCGAGGGATTCAGGAGCGAGGACTACCAGCGCCTGAACAAGGTGGACCGCGATCAAGCCTACCGCGAAATCCAGGAACTGGTGGCCCAGGGCATCATCCGTCCGCCTCAATCCCATGGCCGGGGCGCGGTCTACCACATCGCGCCCGATCTGCGGGAGACGCGGGCCTTCCTCGCGGGCAGAATCCCGAAGCTCCGGGGATTTTTGACCCGCAACGACGTGCTGCGGAACGCTGACTATAGGGTGCTGTTCGGGGTGACCCGGTACAGCGCGGTCCGGGAACTCAAGCGGCTCGTGGATTCCGGGTATCTGACGATGGCCGGGGAGCGGCGAGGGGCCCGGTACGCCGCCGGACCGGCCCTGGAAGTCCCCGCGCGGAAATGAGCGATATGTGCGGGATATGTGCGCTCATAATTCCCCACGGAACCCCATGATCCTCGTCGGTGACACGGATGGGATGATTTGGCCACCGGTTGGCCACACCCGTGGCCCCTGGTGGAAAAAAGGCTTTCTGTTACAATATAAAAGACCCGACAGGGCCCCCCGCTCATAACGGGTTGGTCGCAGGTTCAAATCCTGCCGGGCCCAGGATATGGACGCGATCATGGCGGATCCGGAGCTGGTTTCCTTCGTGCGCAAGCACATCGCCCAATTGGGCGAGGACGGCGTTCGCGAGCAGATGCTGCGGGAAGGGGCGGAACCGGAAGAGGTCGAGGAGGCGATCGCGGCGGCGGGCGCTCCCGAGGCGCGGTCCGGCGCGTCGATGGCCATCCTGGCCGTCGTGGGCGGAGGGATGCTCCTCGCCGCGGCCGCGATGCTCAGCAACCAGCCCCCCCAATTGGACCGGCCGCCCGGCAAACCGGGGGATGAGGCCGAGTCCCCCCAGTCCTACATGAGCGAGACCGACTCGGTCTTCCATGGGCACGCCGGGTACATGCTCCGCCTCCCGCCGGGGTACGAGGCCCAGTCCTCGTTCCAGGACGCGGAGAAGACGCAGGAGACCGTCTACATCTACAAGAAGGGGACCGATCCCAGCCACTTCATCCATGAGGGTCTCTACGGCGCCCTGGGGATATTCCGCCTGGAGGTGATGCCCCGGCGCATCCCGCAGGGTTTCGTGGGCGTGGACACGCTGCGGGGGTGGGTGACCCGCAAGCTCGACCAGGAGAAGGCCACTTACGCCGTGCGCTCGCTGATCGTGCAGGGGATGCCGTCCTTCATCGTCGTCGCGACCAAGCCGTTCCAGTACGCCCAGGCCTACTGCGTGGGCGAGCGGGTCCGGTACATGCTCATCGGCGGCGACGATGGGGAGCTCTTCACCGCGATCCTCTCCAGCCTGGCCGAGGTCGCTCCCCACGGCCGGCAGCCGCAGTGAGTCCCGCCTTCGTCGACACCCACGCCCATCTGACCGACGCGCGTTTCGCCGCGGACCGCGACGCGGCACTGGCGCGGGCCCGCGCGGCGGGGGTCGTGCGCATCCTCGAGATCGCCGACGAGCCGGACGCCTGGGACCGGGCCCTGGCCTTGTGCCGGGAGCGGCCGCAGGAGCTGCGCTGCAGCCTCGGCCTGCACCCCTACCACGTCGACCGGTTCTCGGAGGAGCTGGCGGAGGACCTGGTCCGGCGGGCGAAACTTCCCGAGGTCGCGGCCGCGGGGGAGTTCGGCCTGGATTACGCCCGCTGCCCCATCCCGCCGGAGGCGCAGCGACGGGTCCTGCCGAAGCTCCTGGAGGCCGCGGGGGCGACCGGGCTCCCGGTCGTCCTGCATTGCCGCGACGCCTACGCGGACCTGTTCGATATCCTGCGCGCCGTCTATGGCGGGCGCCGGCCGCGGGGCCGCTATCACGGCGTCCTGCATTGCTTCTCGGCCGGAGCCGCGGAGGCGGAGACCGCGGTCAGGCTGGGCTTCGCCATCGGCGTGGACGGCCCCGTGACCTACCCCAAGAACGACGCCCTGCGCGGCGGGGTGCGGGCCGCGGGGCTCGCCTCCGTGGTGCTGGAGACCGACAGCCCCTATCTGCCCCCGCAGAGCCGGCGCGGGCAGCGCAACGAGCCGCAGAGCATCCCGGAGATCGCGGACGCGGTCGCCGCGGTGTTCGGCCGGACGCTCGCGGAGATCGCGGCCGTCACCACGGAGAACGCCAGGGAACTGTTCGGTTTCGCCGGGATCTGACTAATTCAGGACTTCGAAGCCGGCCAGCGCCACGACCTTGGCCAGGCCGGTCCCTTCCAGGTCGATCTCGGTGCCGCGCTCGGTCATGAGCGTCAGCCCCCGGACCACGCGCTGCTGCCCCTGAAGCCGGCCGATGAGCTCGGCGATGTCGCGGGTCGCGGCGCGGGGATCGGTGACGGCCCCGGCCTGGAACCAGCGGATGGGCTTGGAGGCGGATTTGCGGCTGGGGAGGAGCTTGACCGTCATGATGGAATCCGTGACGAAGAGGTCTCCCACTTCCTGCTGCTTGGGCTTCATGTCCTCCTGACTATACATTATATGCCGGAGGGGCCTCAACTCCGTCGGGAGCCGTCGAGAATTTGCTATTTTATGCCTCTATGGCCCCGGTGCGGCAGTCCGAGCGTTTCGAACTGTTCCTCGAGGTCGGGAGACTGCTGTCCTCCACCCTGGACTTGCAGGAACTGCTGACCATCGTCATGCAGCTTTCCGCCCGCGTGGTGGACTCCGAGACGGCGTCCTTGCTCCTGGTGGACCCCCGGACCGACGAGCTCTATTTCCACGTGGCGCTGGGCCTCGACCCGCAGCTGGCCAAGATCCGACTCAAGATGGGGGAGGGGATCTGCGGGGCCGTGGCGCAGAGCGGCAAGCCCCTGATCATCAACGACTGCCAGAACGACCCGCGCTGGTCGTCGAAGATGGACAAGAGCTCGGGCTTCGTGACGCGTTCCATCCTCGCCGCGCCCATCCTGCTGAAGGGGCGCTGCATCGGCGTGGTGGAGGCCATCAACCACCGCGAGGGCGATTATTCGGAGGCGGACCTCCGCGTGTTCGAGGCCTTCGCCTCCCAGGCCGGGGTGGCCATCGAGAACGCCCGTCTTTTCGCCTCCCTCCAGGGGGAGAAGGTGAAGATGAGCCTGCTCTTCAACGAGATGCGCGACGCCGCCCTGCTGACGGACGGGAAAGGCGCCATCGTGCTGGCCAACGCCGCCGCGCGCCGGCTCCTGGGGCTGGGCGCCGAGGGCGGCAGGATCGAGGCGCTCGTGGAGGGGATGACGCTGACCCCCAGCCTCGCGGAGATCATCGCCGCGGAGAAGGAGGTCGTGGAGTTCTCGGCCGTGCGGGAGGAGCCGCAGAAGCTCATCCTGGCCGGGTCCGCCTCCTATGTCCGCGACGCCCAGGCCGGCGGCGTCTCCGGCCGGGTCGTGGTCTTCCGGGACGTCACCGACGAGCGGCGGGAGGAGGGGCTCAAGCGGAACTTCCTGTCGCTCATCTCCCACAAGCTGAAGACCCCGCTGGCGTCGGTGACCGGCTACAGCCAGCTCCTGCTTAGCACGTTCCAGAAGCGCGGCGCGGCCGGGTTCGAGACCAACGCCGCGGCCGCGATCCAGGCGCAGGGGGCGAAGCTCTCCTCCCTGGTGGACAAGCTGCTCAACTACACGGTCCTGGAGCAGCTCGACCGCTCCTCCGTGGTGGTGACGGAGTTCCCCGTCGCGGACGTCGTCCAGGAGGCGGTGCGCTCCTTGGAGACCCAGACCGCGGAGACCAAGGGGCGCATCGAGCTGGAAACGGAGCCCGGCCTCGCCGCGCTGGGGGACCCCCTCCTCGTGCGGGACCTGGTCAAGAACCTGCTGGAGAACGGGCTGAAGTTCTCCGGCGGGAAGCCGCCCGAGGTCCGCGTGCGCTGCCGGCGGGAAGGAGCGCTGGCCGCCATCGAGGTGTCGGACCGGGGGCCGGGGATCCCGCCCGAGGAGGTTGACCGGGTGTTCCGGAAGTTCTATCAGGTCGACGCCTCCTTCACGGGGCAGGTGGACGGCTGGGGGCTGGGCCTCTCCTTCGTGCAGAAGGTGGCGGCCGCGCTGGGGGGGACGGTCCGCCTGGAGTCGAAGGTGGGCGAGGGGAGCCGCTTCACGGTCTCCCTTCCGGCCCCGGAGCGCTGATGCCCCCTCTCGCGGCGCTGCGCTTCTCGGACTGGACCCCGATGCTGAACGGCGGGGAGTACGGCGAGGCCTATTTCGAGCAGTCCCGGGGGGCGTCTATCGACTTCGAGGACGGCCGGGTCACGGAGATGTCCTCCGGGAGCGACCAGGGCGTCGGGCTCCGCTACCTGGTGCGGGGGCCGGGCGACGCCATCGAGACGATCCACGGCTCGGTCAACGGTCTGGATCGCGCCGAGAGCGGAGCCCTGGCGGACCGCCTGCTGCGCGGGGTCCCGCGCCGGGCTCCGGCGCCCCCGCGGCCCGCCGAGGCCTTCCGGCAGGAGTACCTGCGCGACCCCTTCGCGGTCCCCATGGAGGAGAAGGCGGCGCTCCTCTCCCGCATCGACCGCGCGGTCCGCTCGGAGTTCCCGCACATCAGCCAGGTCCACCTCACCTACGGCGAGCGCTCCAAGCGTTTCGCGGTGCTGGATTCGGACGGGAACCTGCGGCTGGGAGAGCGGGTCTCGATCCTCTTCATCGCCGGGGTCACCGCGAACAAGGACGGGCTCCTGCAGACCGGCTACGAAGTCATCGGCGGGCTGAAAGGCTACGAGATGCTCCTGGATTTCGATCCCCTGCGGGCCGCGCGCAAGGCGGCCCGGGCCGCGGTGGAGAAGCTCTCGGCGCCGGTCGCCCCCGCCGGGGAGATGCCGGTCATCCTGGCCGCTTCCGCCGGGGGCACCTTCGTGCACGAGGCCATCGGCCACGGGCTGGAGGCCGACCACGTGCAGGAGGGGACCTCCCCTCATTTCGCGGGACGGATCGGGCAGCTCGTGGCGAACCCGTTCTTGACCATCGTGGACGATCCGACCCTGCCCTTCTCGCGGGGGTCGTACGCCTTCGACGACGAGGGCTGTCCCGCCCGCCCCACGCCCCTAGTGCAGGAGGGCCGCCTCAGGGAATTCTTGTACGACCGCCTTACGGCCATGAAGGAGCGGCGGGGCTCCAACGGCCACGGGCGGCGGGAGTCCTTCCGCCACCGGCCCCTGCCGAGGATGTCGAACCTCTACATCGCCCCGGGCCAGGACGACCCGCGGCGGATCGTGCGGGAGCTCGAACGGGGCCTGCTGGTGTGCAAGATGGGCGGCGGCGAGGTCAACACGGCGACCGGGGAGTTCGTCTTCGGCGTCGAGGAAGGCTATTGGGTGGAGGGCGGGAAGATCCGCCATCGGGTGCGGGATGCGAATTTGCTGGGAGTGGGCCCCGAGGTCCTGCGCTCGATAGACCGGCTGGGCTGGGACATCGGGTGGGGCGTGGGTACCTGCGGCAAAAGGGGCCAGGGAGTGCCGGTCTCGGATGGGCAGCCGACGCTGCGCATCCCCAAGCTGCTGATCGGAGGACGCAAGCCATGATGCCTAGGATCGTCGTGTTGGCCGTGATTTCCGGCGCGCTGACGCTGTCGGTGGCGATGGGGCGCGCTCCGCGGGACAAGAAGGAAGGGGGGGCCATGGAGGACGTTGCGAAGCTGGCGGCGACGGAGGCGTCTCCGTCGTTCTGGCGGGGCGCGCAGTCCGGGGTGAGCAAGCCGGACATCAGGGTGGTGAAGGAAGAGAAGGCCTGGGCGGCCCTGTGGAAGGAGGAGTTCAACACCGAAGCCCCCAAGGTGGATTTCTCCAGGTATTTCGCGGTCGCCGTCTTCCTGGGCCTGCGCAATACCGGCGGGTACGGGGTCGAGTTCCTCACGCCGGTCGCGGAGAAGGGGAAGGTCCGCATCGCCTACCGGGTGAAGTCCCCCGGGACGGGGAGCTTCGTGATCCAGGCGTTCACCCAGCCTTACGCGATCCAGCTCTACCGCAGGACGCCGCTCGAGGTCACGGTCGAGAAGGGAGACTAGGATGAAGGCCCGGCACCTCCTCCTCGCCGCACTGCTGGCCGCGCCGGTCCCCCTCCTGGGGGCCGAGCCGGATCCCTGGTGGCCGCTGCTCCCCGTCCAGGGAGAGGCGCCGGCGGAGTTCGACGAGGATTTCGGCCCGCCTCCGGACGACCTGCGCGACGCGCTGGGGGCGGGGGTCGTTCCCGCCGCGGCGGCGTGGCGGGCGGCGCCCGCCTCCCTGCTCTTCTTCCGTCCGGGGCTGGGCCTGCGGCAGGAGATCGGGCTGGGCGCCTGGAGAGAAGACCTCGGCGGAAACGTCACGGTCGCCCGGGATCTCCGGGGCGGCGTCTCCAAGGACGGACGCTACGCCTGGCATTGGCAGAAAGCGGTCCTCACCCGGACGGACCGGGACGCGGTGCTGGCCTGGAAGCGGGCGCTGGTGGTCCTGGGCCCCGACGGCACCCGGCTCTGGCGGGACGACCGGGCGGGCGCGCCGCAGGGCTTGGAGCCCGTGCTCATGTCCGACGACGGAGAGACGCTCCTCGTGAGCCGGGGGGAGGACGGCGTGTGGGGGGTCTCCGCCGTCACGGCCCACGGCCGGCCCCTCCTGTCGCTGGGTCCCCTCGCGCGCCTGGAGCGCATGGCGTTGACGGGGGACGGCCGCTTTGCCATGGTCCTGGGAACGCCTCCGGGCGGGGTCGCGACCTATACGCTGCTCGACCTGCGCACGCGGAGGCGGCGGGACCTGCCGGCCGCCGAAGCGGGTCCCGCGCGTCCGCGCCTGACGGAAGAAGGCCGCCTGATGGCCGGATCGAAGACCGTCCTGCGCCTGCCTTGACCCCCGGGGCCGGAGTCCTCCTCATCCTTCTGGGCGCGTCCGGTCCGCTCGGGAGCGCGTACGCCGCCGACGTCCCTGCGGTCGAGGGGGTGTCCCAGGACCCGGGGGAGGCGGACCTCATCCGGCGCACCCAGGAGTCGCTGGCCGCGGATCCCGCGCGCGCGGACGCCCTGGCCGCGCGGCTCCTGCGCTCGCGGGTCGGGCGGCAGCTCTCCGAGGCCGACGAGCCGGGGAAGGCCCGGGCGGAGGTGCTTTCGTGGATCTCGGCGAATCCCGAATCCGCGGCCACCCTGGCCGTGGGCTTCGCCAAGGACGACGCCCGCCGCTCGCGCGCCTTCGAGGAATCCCTCTTCCGGCAGGTGGAGCGCTTCTTCGAGCTGAATCCGGGGCGCAGCAAGGGCATCCTGGGTCGGCTCGATCAGGCCGCCGCCGCGTCCAAGACCCTGCAGCGCGAGGTCAAGCTCGATGAGGAACAGCAGCGGCAGCTAATCCAGCAGCTCTTCGAGGGACGTTCCGCGGGCGCGGGCCAGGGCCCGTCCGGTCCCGAGGGGAAGGGCGGCGGCGGGAAGTCCGAGTCCGCCGGGACCCCCGTGGCCGCCGGGCTCTACGATCGGCTGCACGCGGCCAATCTGACCGGGTACTCTCCGCAGGTCATGGCCCTGCAGAGCGAGATGAACCGGCTCCGGGCGCCCGGAGCCCCGAAGCTCGTCGAAACCGGGCGCCTCGACTACGAGACCCTGCGCTATCCGGCCTACGGCCTGCGCTACGACCTGGACCGGCTCGAGAAGTCCTGGAGGATCCAGCGCGCCTGGGCGCAGGCCCGCTCTCTCGGCGAGGAGGGGCGCGTCTCGGGGCGGGACCTGGCCTCCGCGGAGGTCCAGGCGGACCTCGAGCGCCGGGCCCGGGCGGCGAAGATCCCGGAGAGCCCCGCGGCCGCCCGGCGCCGGAAGGCCCTCGACGCGGTCGCGGCGGCCCTGCGCGACTTCGCGGCCGAAGCGGAGCGGACCCGGGAGCCGAAAGGCATCCGCGCCGAGCGCCTGCGGCGCCTGTCGGAGCTGCGCCGCGAGGCGGCGCGGTGGATCGCGGTGGCCTCGCTCGACGAGACCCTGGGCCTGCTGGAATCCCTGCGCGGGTTCCTGACTCCCCTGCTGCAGGAGACGATCGCGAAGGTCCCGGTGGAGGAGGACTGCCGCCGCGCCTACCGCGGCCGCGGCCGGGCGCTGGAGCGGGGTCTGGAGGGCGCCATCGCGACTGGGGGACGCGCGCGCTCCCTGCTCGCGGAGGGTACGGACGACGCTTCCTGGGCGGAGGCGGAGCGGCTCATCGCGGCGAGCCGCGCCGCGGCGCGGCGCTTTCCGACGGAGATCTCCGAATTCCGGGAGACGCCCGGCCGGGCTCTGGGCACGCAGCGGAGCGTGTCCCGCCTGCGGGCGCTCGTCGACGACGCCGCCCTGCGCTTCGCGCCGGGCCTCGCCTATTCCCGGCGCCTGGCCAAGCAGCGCCAGGATGCGCGCGCGGCCCTGGACGCCTTCCGGCGCATCGCGGATCCCCCATCCTAGCCCTCCCCCGCTTGCGGGGGAGGGTGGCCCCGCAGGGGCCGGGTGGGGGATCAGCCCCAGTGGGAGCGGTGGAACCCGACCTGGCAGGAATCCGAGAAGACGGGCAGCAGCGCCTTGATCTTGGGCAGGACCGACTCGGCCATCCTTTCCCCCGCGGCGATGATCTCCCGCGCGCGATGCATCTCGGTCCAGGAGAAGGCGGAGAGGTCGGGCTGGATGTTGACGTGGGCCAGCGAGGAGCGCGACTGGGCGATCTCGTATTCCATGGTGTAGATCGTCTGAAAGAGCACCTGCAGGATGTTGGGGGAGCGGAGCGTTTCGATCAGCTCGAGCGCGGGGGGCGCCTTGCGCCGGGACCGCACGGCGCCCTTCCGGGCTCCCGCCGGCATGGTGAGGTTGGCGCCGATGAGGATGTCGGCCCCCATCTGGCTCACCAGGCGTATGGGCACCGGGTCGACGAGGCCCCCGTCGACGAGGAAGCGGCCCTGGTGATGGAAGGGCTGGAAGAAGATGGGGATGCCGCAGGAGGCCCGGATGGCCTCGGCGACGCGGCCCTTGCGGAACACGACCTCCTCCCCGGATTCGATGTCGGTGGCCGCGCAGGAGAACGGAAGTTCGAGGTCCCGGAACTCCCGGGCGCCGAAATGGGAGCGTATGAACCGGAGCAGGGTCGTCCCGGAGAAGATGCCGGAGCGGGGCAGGGTGAGGTCCCAGAACAGGTTCTCGGCCACCCAAGCCTTGTCCACGCCGAGCGCCAGGGCTTCGATCTCGGCCGGGCTCATGCCCAGGGCGTAGAACCCGCCGAGCAGGGAGCCCATGGAGGTGCCGGCCACCGCGTCGATGGGGATGCGCTCGCGCTCGAAGGTCTTGAGTATCCCGATCAGGGCGTAGCCCAGGGCCGCCCCGGTGCCGAGGGCGAGCCCCACGCGCAGGCGCGCGATGCGCCGCGCCAGGCGCTCCACCCCGGAGCGGAAGCGGGGGTCGGGGGCTGCGGCCGGGCCCGCCGCGGGGATGCGCAGCCAGTCCCCCTCCGAGGTGTCCGGGAGACCGTCCGGCGGATCGTCACCGAGCCAGGCTTCCAGGAGGCGTTTGGGCTGGGGGGCGAGGGAGCCCAGCTCCGTGCGCAGGCGGAGGAAGGCGTCGCGGTGCTCGCGGTCGGCGGCGAGGAGCCACTGGTCCGACTCGTGGAGGATGGCTTTCTCGACGTCGTCGAGGGAGGGCGCCAGCGCCAGCAGGGTCAGGTCGCTGTGGTCCCGGAACAGGTTCATGAGCAGGAAGATGCTGCGATAGAAGCGGCCGGAGAGCACGGCGGGCGGCAGGGTAAGCACCCCGACGCCGGAGGCGTGCGCCTGGACGCATTTGGACAGGAACTTGGGGTCGCGGAGATTGCTGCGGGACAAGAGCTCCTCGGAGACCGGCAGGGGCCGGAAGCCGAACGCCGCGGCGAGGCGTCCGGAGCGGGGGTCCATGTCCACGAGCAGTATCCGGCGGCGGGACTGTTCGCCGAGGGAGCCGGCCAGCGCGGAGGCGAACAGGGTCCCGGCGTCTCCGTCGAGGGCCGACACCAGGGCGAGGAGCTGGGGCCGGGAGGCTTGGACGCGCCCCCCGGACCGGGTCTCCTGGAGCAGGTGCGAGGAGAGGGTCCGGGAGAGCTGGAGCAGGACCGAGGGGTTCTCCCGCAGTATGCGGGCGAAGTCCTTGCGGGACAGGACGAGCAACTCGGTCGTCGTCCCCAGCGCTGCGGTGCAGGGACGCGGCTCTCCGGTGAGGAGCGCCAGCTCCCCCAGGGTGTCCCCCCGGCCGGCGAAGCCCAGTACGCTCCGGCGTCCTTGGTTCTCGGTGGACAGTTCGACGTGGCCGGAGGTGATGATGTAGAAGGCGTCGGCTGCGTCGCCCTGGCGGTAGAGGGTCGCGCCGCGGGGGAGCGAGAGCGGCTTGATGAGGGCGGTGATCCGGTCGAGGTCCTCCCCGGAGAGGTCCTTGAAGAGGGATATCCTCTTGAGGAACGGCTTCCAGAGCTGGGTCTCTTCCGGGGTCATGGGAGTCGGCCGGAGTTCAATTTTGTATAATCGGCGGTGGTCGAATCCCGGTTCAATCCCCGCTCCGGCCGCGTCGCCGCGGAGCGGCGTTCCCGGGCGCGGCGCAGGCCAGGAGACCGATGATGGTCTTCGAGTCCTTGATGATGCCGGCGCGGACCCAGCGGAGCGCTTTGCGGAACGGGACTTCGACCACCTCGAGGAACTCGTCGTCGTCGAGGCTCAGGGGGCCCCGCCGCAGACGGTCGGCGACGAAGATGTGCAGGGCTTCATCGGAGAACGCGGGGGCCGGCCAGAAGGTCAGGAGCCGGCGGATCCGGCCGGTCGTGCAGCCGGTCTCTTCGCGGAGCTCCCGGCGGATGCAGGCCAGGGGCGGCTCGCCGGCGTCGAGCTTCCCCGCGGGCAGCTCGAGCGTGACCGCGCCGACCGGATAGCGGTATTGGCGGACCAGGAGGATGGTGTGCTTGTCGACGAAGGGAACGACCGCCACGGCGCCGGGATGCGCGAGATATTCTCGGATCGCGCTCTTCCCGTTGGGCAGGCGGACCTCATCGACGCGGAAGCGGACGGCCCGGCCGCCGTGCGCGGAGCGGCGGCGCACGAAGCGCTCGACCAGTTTGGCGGACACGCCGCCATTATAGCCTTATCCCAAAGCCCCCTCAACGATGAATAAGCCGGAATTCGTCCATCTGCACAACCACTCGGAGTACTCGCTGCTCGACGGGGTGACGCGCTGGTCCGACGAGAAGGGCATGAAGGGCGCCCCCTCGGACCTGCTGAAGCAGATGTCCGCCGAGGGCGTGAAAGCCGTGGCCCTCACCGACCACGGGAACCTGTACGGCGCCATCGAATTCTACACCCAGGTGCGCAAGGCGGGTCTCAAGCCCATCATCGGGTGCGAATTGTATATGGCCAAGGGCTCCCGTTTCGACCGCACCGGGAGCCAGCGCGACAACTGCCATCTGACCGTCCTGGCGCGCAACTTCACGGGCTATCAGAACCTCATGGCCCTTTCCAGCAAGGGGTTCCTCGAGGGCCATTATTACGATCCCCGCATCGACCGGGAGCTGCTGGCGCAGCACTCCAAGGGGCTGATCGTCCTCTCCGGCTGCCTGAAATCCCAGATGGCCCAGCGCCTCCTGGCCGGGGATATGGCCGGGGCCAAGGCCCTCGCCGACGACTACGTGCAGATGCTGGACCCGGGGTGCTTCTTCCTGGAGATCATGGACCACGGGCTGGAGAAGCAGCGGCAGGTGCTCAAGGCCACCCTGGAGCTCCATGACGGGCTGAAGATCCCCCTGGTCGCCACCAACGACTGCCATTACTCCCGGAAGCTGGACTATCCCGCGCACGACGCGCGGGTCTGCATCTCGACCGGCAAGACCCTCGACGACCCCAAGCGCCTGCGCTTCGAGAGCCACGAGTTCTACTTCAAGACCGCCGCGGAGATGACCAAGGCTTTCCATTTCGCGCCGCAATCCGTCCAGAACACCGTGCGCATCGCCGAGATGTGCACCCTGGACATCCCGATGGGGAAGTCGCTGCTCCCGCTCTTCCCCGTCCCCCCGGGGTTCACCCAGGACAGCTACCTCGAGAAGCTCTGCCACGAGGGGCTCGAGCGCCTGGACCGGTCCGGGGACCCGAAATACTGCGAGCGGCTCGAGTTCGAGCTGTCGGTCATCAAGAAGATGGGCTTCTCGGGCTACTTCCTCATCGTATGGGACTTCATCCGCCACGCGCGTGCCATCGGCGTGCCGGTGGGCCCGGGCCGCGGTTCCGGCGCCGGGGCGCTCGTCTGCTTCGCGCTGGCGATCACCGCGGTCGACCCCATCCACCATAAGCTGCTGTTCGAGCGCTTCCTGAACCCCGACCGGGTCTCCATGCCGGACCTCGATATCGATTTTTCCGACCAGGGGCGCGACAAGATCATCGAATACGTCCGCGACAAGTACGGCCAGGACAACGTGGCCCAGATCGTGACCTTCGGGTCGCTCAAGGCCCGCCTCGTCATCCGGGACGTGGGCCGCGTGCTGGCGTTCCCCCTGAGCGAGGTGGACCGGCTCGCCAAGCTCATCCCCGCCGGGAACACCATCAACGAGGCGCTGGAGAGCGTGCCCGACCTGCAGGCCGCCGCCGCGGAGCCCAAGACCCGGCAGCTGCTTGACCTGGCCAAGAAGCTCGAGGGCATCAAGCGGCACACCGGGGTGCACGCCGCCGGCATCGTGATCACGCGCGAGGCCGTGATGAAGTACACCCCGCTCGCCAAGGGCTCCTCGGACGTGGTCACGACCCAGTACGACGGCGAGATCCTGCCCATGCTCGGGCTGCTGAAGATGGATTTCCTGGGCCTGCGCAACCTGACCATCATCGCCGACGCCGTGCGCCTCATCCGGGAGCGCAAGGACCCCGCCTTCGCCATCGAGTCCATCCCCGTCGACGACAAGAAGACCTACGAGCTCCTGGCCTCCGGGAAGGCCCTGGGCGTCTTCCAGCTCGACAGCGAGGGCATGCGCGAGCTGCTGCGCAGGCTCAAGCCCACCGCGTTCGAGGACATCTCGGCCGTGCTGGCCCTCTACCGCCCGGGCCCCATGTCGAGCGGCATGCTGGACCGCTTCGTCGAGCGCAAGCACGGCAAAAAGGTGCGCTACGACCATCCCTGCATGGAGCCCATCCTGCAGGAGACCTACGGCTGCATGATCTACCAGGAACACACGATGCAGATCGCCAAGTCCCTGGCGGGCTTCACGCCGGGACAGGCGGACACCCTGCGCAAGGCCATCAGCAAGAAGACTCCCGAGGTGATGGAGAAGCTGCGCAAGGACTTCGTGGACGGATGCCGGAAGAACAAGGTCTCCGAGAAGCTGGCCAACAAGGTGTACGACGACATCGACAAGTTCGGGGGCTACGGCTTCAACAAGTCCCACACGGTCGCCTACGGGATGGTGGCCTACCAGACCGCGTTCCTGAAGGCGAACCATCCGGTCGAGTATTACACCGCGCTCCTCACCTCCGAGATCGGCCACTCCGCCGTCGACGTCGAAGGGAAGGAGAACAAGCTGGTCACCTATCTCGAGGACGCGCGGGCGATGGGGCACACGGTACTGGGCCCGGACGTCCAGCGGTCCCGGGAGCCGTTCTCCATCGAGGACACGGCCCAGGGGCCCGTCATCCGGTTCGGGCTGACGGCCATCAAGAACGTCGGGCGTTCCGCGGCGGAGGCCATCGTGGCCGCGCAGGCCCAGGGGCCCTTTGAATCCCTGGACGACTTCTGCCGCCGTGTCGACCTGAAGGCGGTGAACCGCAAGACCGTGGAGTCGCTCATCAAGGCCGGGGCCGCGGACAGCCTGATGGCGGGTTTCCCCATGGGGGAGGTGCGGGCCCGGCTGCTGAAGAGCCTGGAATCGACCATGGACCGGCAAGCGCGCATCCGCGACGACCTAGCCAAGGGGCAGGGGTTCCTGTTCGGAGCGGAGCTCCCGGTGGCGCGGCCCTCGGACTCGGATCCCGAAGGGGCGGAGACGGTGGAATCCCTGCACGAGCACGACCTGCTGAAGGCGGAGCGCGAGGTGCTGGGCTTCTACCTCTCGGGCCACCCGCTGGTGCGCTACAAGGACATCCTGGCGGGCGTCTCGTCGCACCGCATCGAAGCGCTCAACGAGACCACCCCGCCCAAGGTCCGGCTGGCCGGGATGATCGCCCAGGTCAAGAAGGTCATCACCAAGAAGGGCGACCCCATGGCGCGGGCGGTGCTGGAGGACCTGACCGGGGAGATCCCGCTCATCGTCTTCCCCAAGGCCTATCAGTCGGGCCTGGACAAGCAGCTCAAGTCCAGCGCGATCGTGTCGGTGGCGGGCCGCCTCTCCTTCCAGTCCGGCCTCAAGGCGGAGGAGGGGGCGCCGCCCCGGCCGGAGCTGATCGTGGAGGAGATCCTGCCCATCGACATGGCGCTGGCCCGGTTCGCGCGGTCCTTGACGCTGCATTTCTCCACCGTCGGGCTGGAGGACCGCCTGCTCGAGGATCTCAAGCGCGTCCTGCGCCGTTATCCCGGGCGGACACCCGTTTTCCTGAGTCTGGAGACCACGACGCACGGCCAGGCGCTCATCGAGACCGATGAGAAGGTGGCCCTGCAGGACCGGCTGTTCGAACAGCTCGGCGACCTCTTGGGGGAAAAATCATGGAAGATCGAAAGCGCATTCTAGTCGCCGACGACGATCCGGATCTGCTGGACCTGCTGAAGATGGACCTGGAATTCCAGGGCTACGAGATACTGACGGCGAACAACGGCAAGGAGGCGCTCGAGATCGCGGGCAAGGAGCGGCTGGACCTGGTCCTGCTCGACGTCATGATGCCCTACATCGACGGCTACCACGTCGCCTCGGAACTTTCGGCCAAGCTCGGGCCGGCGGTCCCCAAGATCGTCATCATGACCAGCCGGGACACGGTGCGGGAGAAGGGGATCGCCATGATGAGCGGTGCGGTCTCGGTGCTCCAGAAGCCCTTCGAGATGGCGGGCCTGCATGATCGGATCAAGGCCATTCTTGAAAGCCCCTGAGAACTAAGATAGACTTGCATATATGAACAACATCCACGCCCACGCGCATTCGTTCGCAGCCATCCTCCTGCTGGGGAGCTTCCTGATCCCTGCCGCGGCCCGGTCCCAGGGCGGCGGAGGGACGACCCCGGCCCCGGCGCAGCCTGCCGCCGCACCCGCGGCCGCGGATCCCTTCGAGACCGCCCTCCTGGAGTTGAGCGACGCGGAACCCATCATCCGGCGGCGCGGCGCGGACCGCCTGGGCCGCCTGCGCGATCCCCGCGGCGTCCCCCCCCTCTCTAAGGCTCTGGAGGATGCGGACCCCTTCGTGCGTTCGCAGGCCGTCGACTCGCTCGGACTGCTGCGCGCCGGAGACGCCCGGGAGCGGATCGCGGCGATGCTCGCCAAGGACGAGCATTCCCAGGTGCGCCAGCAGGCGGCGATCGCGCTCTCGTATTTCGGGGACTTGTCCAGCGAGGACGCCCTGATCGCGGCCATGAGCGACTCCGCGGAGGGCGTGCGCTTCGCCGCCGCCCGGACGCTGGGCAGCCTGCGCTCCGCGAAGGCGGCCCCGAAGCTGGCCGAGCTGATGAAGGACCCCTCCGCCGGCATGCGGCGCAGCGCCGCGGCGTCTTTGGGGCAGATCCGCTCGCAGGAAGCGCTGCCGGCCCTGCAGGGCGCCCTCAAGGACGAGGACGTCTACGTGCGGCGCGAGGCGGTTAAGGGGCTCGGCGGCATGGGGAGCCAGGAGGGGATCGCCGCCTCCGTGAAAGCGATGCTGGAGGACGCCGATCCGCTGGTCAGGATCTACACGGCGCAGGTGCTGTCGGGCCTCGGGGATAACTCGGGCGAGGCGGTGCTGGCGGCGCTCCTGAAGAACGAGGACACGCTCATCCGGCAGCAGGCCGCTTCCATGCTGGGGATGATCGGGACGCAGGGCGCCGGCTTCCCGGCCCTGGTGAGCGCCGTGGCCGCCGAGAAGAACCCGTCGGTGCAGAAGGGGATGGAATTCGCCGTGGCCCAGATGAAGGCCCGGCTGGGCATACGGGACGAGGCGATTCCCGCTCCCGCCCCCGCTCCGGCGCCCAAGGATAAGCCGGCCGGGAAGACCGGCGCCAAGAAGAAGGCGGAGCCTAAGAAGAAGGGGAAGGGTAGGTGACGGGTCCCCGACGCGCCCTGCTGCTCGGCGCGGCGTTGTTGTGCCTCTGCGGGGCGTCGGCCCAGGCCCGCAAGCGCTCTCCCGGGGGCGGCGGCGGGGCGGAAGGCGCTCCCACCACCCCGCAGGCGTCCCGGGTGGGACTCCTGGCTCCCGACACCGAGCTCGTGGACGCGCCTACGGCGGCCGTGCAGGACCAGAGCGGCTTCTCCAGCCGGACGCGCTTCTTCGCGCGCGGGGGCGTGCTGGAATGGCTCTCCTTTGGAGTGTTCCCCGGGATCAACCTGGGCGCCTCGCTCCATGTGGACTCCCTGATCGGGACGGACTCCCCGGTGCGGCTCACCCGGCCGGACCTCCAGGTGAGATGGAGGTTCTACGACGGGGACCGGCGGATCCCGGCCTTCGCCGTGGGCTTCGACGGGCAGGGCTATTTCTACAACCGGACCGACAAGCGCTATAACCAGCGCCAGCGCGGGCTCTACGTGGTCGGGACCCAGGAGGTGGGCCTCCCCGGGCTCCAGGCCCACGCGGGCATGAACATCTCGGATTTCGACTCGAACTCGATCTTCGGCAGCCTGGGGACGAGCCTGAACATCCGGGACAAAGTGAAGATCATGCTGGAGTGGGACAGCATCAACAACTTCTACGACAGCCGCATCAACACCGGGCTGCGGATCTATCTGACCCCGTACTTCAGCATGGATTTCGCGGTCCGCGGCGTCGGCCAGGGCGGATTTTTCAGCAATGGGGTCCCGCGGGACCCGGAGCGGGTCGTCCAGTTCAAGTATTGCGGCACTTTTTAGCCCGGAGGGTGGAGCGATGGCGAAGCGCATCGGCGTTCTGACGGGCGGGGGCGATTGCCCGGGTCTGAACCCGGCTATCCGGGGCGTGGTGCTCCGCGCGGCCCAGGCGGGGATGGAGTGCGTGGGCCTGCGGGAAGGCTGGAAGGGGATGATGAGCGGCGTGCACGTCCCCCTGACCCCGCATTCGGTCAAGGACCTCGTGGGCAAGGGCGGCACGGTCCTGGGCACGAGCCGGACGAACCCTTTCAAGAAGGAGCAGGGCGTGGAGAAGGTTCTGGAGACCTTCAAGAACCTGCGCCTGGACGCGCTGGTCGCGATGGGCGGCGAGGACACCCTGGGCGTCGCCTGCCGGCTCTACCAGGAACGCCAGTTCCCGGTCGTCGGGGTCCCCAAGACGATGGACAACGACCTGTCCGCGACCGACTACACCTTCGGATTCGACAGCGCGGTCACGGTGGCGATGGACGCCGCCGCCCGGCTGAAGGACACCGGGCTCAGCCACGGCCGGGTCATGGTGCTCGAGGTGATGGGGCGCCACGCGGGCTGGGTGGCCCTGTTCACGGGGATCGCGGCCGCGGCCGACTACGTGTGCGTGCCGGAGCGCCCCATCGACGTGGACGACATGGTCGCCAAGGTGCAGGCCGCCCATGCCGCGTTCGGCACCTCCCTGGTCGTGGCCTCCGAGGCCATCGACCTCCCGGGAGAGAGTTCCGCCTCCCAGGACGGGCTCGATGATTTCGGGCATCACATCCTGAAGGAGCGGGGCGTCGCGAAATGCCTGGAAGCCCTCCTGGAGAAGAAGACCGGCATAGAGACCCGCTCGGCGGTGATCGGCCATATCCAGCGGGGCGGGGCGCCGACCCTGTTCGACCGCATCCTGGGGACCCGGGTCGGGGTGCGCGCCGCGGAGCTCGTCATCGAAGGCCGCTTCGGCAACATGGTGGCGCTCAAGGGCGACAGCGCGGTGCCGGTCTCCCTGGCGGAGGCCACGGCGGACCTCAAGATTATCCCTTCCCACTGGCTGGCCCTGCTCGACACGGTGACCGAGAAGACGGGCGAACGCGCCGCGGCGGTGGTCTAGTCCCATGGGGGAGCGGTCTCAGAAGTTCCAGCGGCGGACCGTCCTGATCAAGCGCCATCTCCAACTCAAGTACGGGTTGGTCGTGTTCGCGGCGATGTTCTTCGCCACTCTCATCGTGGGCGGCGACCTGTACTGGACCATCCTCCGCTTCCTCAGCGACGCCGCTCCCGACAAGGTGCCGCTGCTGCACGAGGTCATGCAGATGAACGGGGTGAAGATGGTCCTCTTCGTGGGGGTCATGCTCATCGTGACCCTGTTCGTCTCCCACCGCTGGGCGGGGCCGATCTACCGGTTCGAGCGGTCGGCGCAGACCCTGGCCGGCGGCGACCTCACCCATCGCGTCTCCCTGAGGACCGGCGACGACCTGATGGAGCTCCAGGACGAGATGAACGCGATGATCGCCAGCCTCCAGCGCAAGGTCCAGAAGGACCGGGCCCTGGCCGAGCATCTCGCCACGCGCCTGGAGGAGACGGCGCGCAAGCTCCCGGATTCCGCCGGACCGGAGGACGTCGCGCGCCTGAAGGACGACCTGCGCGCCCTCAAGGCGGAACTGCAGCACATCACGGGCGGATTCAAGGTCTGAGCGTGTCCTCCCCTCTGCGGCGCGCGGCGCTGGCGGTGTTTCTCTCCATCCCCGCGGCGGCGGCGTCCGCGGAGCTCCCCACGGAGACCTACGCCCTCGACGACGCCCTGCTCATGGCGACGCGCAACAGCGCGGCCCTGCAGAGCGCGGAGCAGGACATCACGATCGCGCAGCAGAGGGTCAAGGAGGCCGTCTCCCTCTTCTATCCGGACGTCGGCCTGCAGGCCTCCGCCACCCGCTTCGAGGCGCGCTATCCGTTCGCCCTCCGCCCGGAGTTCGGCTCCAACATCCTCTACCCGTCGGCGCGCAAGGAGTTCTATTCCGGGCAGGGCTACCTGACCCTGTCCCTCTACGAGGGGCGCCGCCACATCAACACGCTCCGGCTCGCGCGGGCGTCGCTGAAGCAGGCCCAGAGCAAGTTCGAGGCGGCGAAGCTGGACATCATCGTCGAGACCAAGCGGGCCTTCTACCGGCTGATCCTCGCCCAGGAGCTCCTGGCCGCGACGGAGGCGGTCGCCGGGCGCCTGGAGGAGATCGCGGACCGTTCCGACGCCGCGCAGACCCTGGAGGCGGAATCTCTGGCCGCGGACCTGCGGGCGGCGTCGGCGGACGCCCGGCATCGCCTGGAGCAGAGCCGGCTCGATTTTCTGATGCGGCTCAACCGGGAGCTGGACACCGCGGTACGGGTGGAAGGGCGGCTGGAGACGGAGCCGCTGGACGTGGACCTGCGCAAGCTCGTGGTCTGGGCCACGGAGCTGCGGCCCGAGCTGCAGTCCGAGACCTACCGGGCGCAGATGGACGCCATCTCGGTGAACCTGGCGCTGGGCCGCCGTACCCCCTCCATCCTGCTGGGCGTCGACTATGGGGTCGTGGACTCCGAATTCCCCCTGCGGCAGAACAACTGGGACGCCAGCGTGGCGGTCAGGATCCCGTTCTCCTTCGGCTTCTGGCCCCAGCACCGGCAGAAGCTGGCGGAGCAGCGCCAGGGCGAGATCAAGCGGGCCGAGCTGCGCGACCAGGTCCATCTGGAAGTGCGCAAGGCGCATCAGGACCTGCGGTACTGGCAGGGGGAATGGACGCGGCGCGAGGGCGAGCTCCGGCGGATGCAGGAGCTGTTCCAGAAGCTGCAGTCCAACGGGATAGCCTCCCTGGCCGGCCTGCGGGCGGCGACGCGGGTCCTGGCAGCGAACAAGCGCTGTCTGGAGGCCCGCCAGGAGCACATCCTGGCGCGCGCGCAGTTGGAGCGCGCCGTGGGCAGCGCCCGTCCCCTCAACGGGGAACCATGACCGTGAAGCTGGCGGCGCTGGCGGCCGCGGCGCTGGCGGTCCTTCCGGTCCGAGCGGCGGCGGCTTCGACCCCTTCCGACAAGCTCCTGCGCGAACACCTGTGGCGGGAGGTCCGCCGGATGCCCGCCGCCGAGCGTCCCAAGGTGGGGCTCGTCCTCTCCGCCGGAGCCGTCCGCGGGCTGGCCCACATCGGCGTCATCCGCGTGCTCGAGGACGCGGGTTTCCCCATCGACGTGGTGGCCGGGACTTCCATGGGGGCCGTGATCGGGGCGCTGTATGCCGGCGGCCTGGACAAGGACGGGCTCTGGGATTTCGGCTCGACTTTGCGCATCGACAGCGGCAACAACATGAGCAAAGTGCGCCTCCTGCAGCTCATCCTTGCGGACAAGCTCCTCTCCAGCGCGAATACCGAAAAGCGGCTCCGGGCGGTCATCGGCGACGTCCGGTTCGACCAGCTGCGCAAGGCTTTCGCGTGCGTGGCCATGGACATCCGGACCGGCGAGAAGATCATCTTCCGGGACGGCCCCGTGGCGCCGGCCGTGCGCGCGTCGATGAACCTGCCGGGCATATTCCAGCCGGTGCTCTACCGGCACCGCTATCTGGTCGACGGCGGCGTGGTCGACTACGTGCCGGTGGATGTGGCCAAGCTGCTGGGGGCGGAGTGGGTGCTGGCGAGCGTCACCGAAGGGGACTTCTCCCGGACCTCGCCCACCAACGTCCTGATGACGCTGGAGCAGGTCATCGACATCCGCGGCTCTCTGCTCTCGCGCCAGCAGCGGAAGGTGGCCGACATCGTCATCGAGCCCGAGGTCGGAGGATACGAATTCTATCAGGTCGAAAAATCCGGTGAGGTGATGGGCAAGGGCGTGGAGGCCGCGAAGAAGCGGGTGGAGGAGGCCAAGGAGAGTCTGATCCTCTTCTCCCTGCCCCGCCTGATGCGGCGGTGGAGCGCGCCATGATGCTCCGGCGGCGGGCGGCGGTCCTGGCGCTGGCGGTGGGCCTGACCTGGGGCTGCGCCGGGACCCGGTGGGCGCCGCGGTCCGCGGTGTCGCTGGCCCAGGAGGAGTCGTGGCTGGAAGCGGGGGAGTACCTCAAGGTCCTGGAAAGCCTGCCCCTCCAGCGGATCGACCGGATCCCGCGGCGGCTGAGGACGCGCGCCTACACGCTCCTGGGGCGGAGCCAGGAGCGGCTGGGCCGCTACGACCAGGCGCTCTTGACCCTGCAATTCGCCGAAGGGTTGTTCCCGAAGAACTTGGAAATCCTCTGCGACCTGGCGGGGATCCTGCACCGCGTCGGCCTCGACGACCGGGCGCGGCCCTATTACCTCCGGGCCTTGAAGATCCATCCCAACAACGCGGTCAGCAACGTCGGGGTGGCCGAAATCTATCAGAAGCAGGGGCTCCTGGCGAAGGCGCAGCTGCACTTCGAGAAGGCGATGCTGGAGGAGGGCTGGGGGCGGGACGCGGGACTCCTGCGCTCCTACTCCGAGGTCCTGGCCGAGCGCGGCGACCTGGCCGGGGCCATGAAGGCCATCCACTCGGCCATGGCGACCCGCAGCACTGCGGAGGACCGGATCGTCCTGGCGCGGATCCAGCGGCGGCTGGGCGCTGGCGAGGACGGCTACGGCCAACTGGACCTGGCCGTCGTCGAGGCTCCCGAGCGCCAGGATTTCCGCCTGCAGAAGTCCCTCTGGCTTCTGGAGGACGGGAGGGATGAGGAGGCGCTGGCGGTGGTCGCTCCGGTGCTGGCCCAGGACCCTTCGGATGGCGTCGGGCTCTGGGTGCGCGGTTCGGTGTTCCTGCGCCGGGGTGACATCGCGCGGGCGCGCGCGGATTTCGCGGCCGGGGCCGAGTCCCATCGGGACCTGTTCGCGGCGGCGGTCTGCCGGAGCATGCTGGAGCAGCTCACGTCCCGTCCATGAAGCGCCTGCGCTTCTGGAAGCTCACGGCCGGCGGGAACGATTTCATCCTGATCGCGGACGGGCCGGCGGGACGGGCCGCCGCCGTCTCCCGGCTGGCGCGGCGGCTCTGCTCGCGGCGTGCTGGGATCGGAGCGGACGGGCTCCTGTGGGTGCGGCGGCGGGGCGGGACCGTCCGTCCCCGGGTGGACTATTTCAACGCGGACGGGTCCCGGGCCTTCTGCGGGAACGGCTCCCGGTGCGCGGCCTGGTGGCTGGCCGCCGCGGGACGGGGCCGGCGGCGGCTGACCATGGATACGGCCGGGGGGCCGGTCTGGGCGCTCCTGACTGGCGCGCGGCGGGTCCGGATCGGACTGCGCGACGTCCAGAGGCTGCGTTCGGGGGTGCGGGTCCGTGCCGGAGGACGAATCTGGACCGCCGATCTAGTGGACACGGGGGTCCCGCACGCGGTGGTGCGCGTCCCGGGACGGGAGCTGGAAACTCTGGCGGTCCGAGAGCTGGGCGCACGGCTGCGGGCTCATCCCGCCTTCGGGGCCGCCGGAGCGAACGTGAATTTCGTCGCGGCTGACGGGGAAGTCTGCCGCCTGCGGACCTTCGAGCGCGGCGTCGAGGACGAGACCTGGGCCTGCGGCACGGGGGCGGTGGCCGCGGCCGCGGTCCTGCGCGGCCGGGGCCGGCCCGGGCTCCGGCGGGTGCGGGTGCTCACCCGCGGCGGCGCGGCGCTGACCGTGCGGTTCCGCTCCGGGGCCGGCGGGGAGGTCTCGGAGGTGTCTTTGGAGGGCCCGGTGGAGCCGGTGTGCGAGGGGTGGACTTCAGGAGGCAAGGCGAGATGAAGCTCGAGGGGTCGTTCACGGCTCTGGTGACGCCGTTCGCGGACGGGAAGCTGGACCTGGGCTCCCTGCGCGGGATGCTCCGGTTCCAACTGCGCAGCCGGACGGCGGGAGTGGTGCCCTGCGGCTCGACGGGAGAGGCGGCGACCCTGAGCGCGGAGGAATACCGGCAGGTGGTCTCGCTCGCCGTGTCGGAGTGCCGGGGCCGCATCCCGGTGATCCCCGGGATCGGGACCAATTCGACGGAGCGCGCGGTGGCGGCCGCCCGGGAGGCGGAAGGCCTGGGCGCGGACGCCCTGCTGGTGCTGGTGCCCTATTACAACAAGCCGACCCAGGAGGGCATGTTCCGGCATTTCCAAGCGGCGGCGCGGGCGGTACGCATCCCCGTGGTGGTCTACAACATCCCGGGGCGCACCGGAGTGAACCTGCAGCCGGCGACCCTGGCGCGTCTGGCCAAGGCCTGCCGCAACATCACGGCCACCAAGGAGGCTGCGGGGTCTCTGGACCAGGTCAGCGAGATCCTCTGCCGCTGTCCCAAGGGGTTCACGGTGCTTTCCGGAGACGACTCCCTGACGGTCCCCATGATGTCGGTGGGCGCCCGGGGAGTCATCAGCGTGGTCGCGAACATCCTGCCCAAGGAGAGCGCGGCGATGTGCGCGGCGGCTCTGCGGGGGGATTTCGCGGCGGCCCGGAGGTGGCATCTGCGCCTGTTCCCGGTCATCAAGGCGCTCTTCATGGAGACCAACCCCATCCCGGTGAAGGCGGCGGCCGAGCTCGCGGGCCTCTGCAGAGGCGAGCCGCGTCTGCCGCTGACCCCGTTGTCCGCGGAGAACCGCCGCAGCCTGGCGGCCGCGTTCCGCGGCGCGGGGTTCAGGCTCTAATCAGGGAACGGCTTCTTCGGCGCGGGGGGCGGCGGGCCAGTCCGCGACGCGCTTGACGAGCAGGCTGATCCCGAGGGCGAAGACCAGGACCAGGACGGCCCATAGGGCGTTGCGGCCCCAGGACTGAGGGAAGCGGCGCACTTTCCGGTATTTGGCGAGCACCTTCCCGTCCCGCTCGACGCGTCCGGCGAATTCCTTCTTGTAGGTCAGCCAGTCCAGGTTCATGGCGTCCGGTGAAGATATGTTACCATGCCTTCTCCTATGTTGTCGGCATTGGTGGTCCTCGGGTTGACCAAGCGCTATGGAGGATTCGAGGCGGTCCGGGGGATCGATTTTTCGGTCGGCGCGGGGGAGATATTCGCGCTGGTGGGGCCCAACGGGGCCGGGAAATCCACCACCCTGAAGATAGCCGCCACGATCCTGACCCCGACGGGCGGCAGCGTCAGCGTCTTCGGTCTGGACCTGCGGCGGTCTCCGGAGCAGGTGCGCGGCATCATCAGCTACCTTCCCGAGGAGGCCGGCGCGTACCGCAACCTGACCGGCAGGGCCTACCTGCGCTTCATGGCGGCGCTCTTCCTTGAATCGCCGGCCGGCATCGCCGAGTGCGTGAGCTACGGCGCCGGGCTCTCCGGGCTGGGCGCGCGCCTGGACGACCGGATCAAGACCTACAGCAAGGGCATGACCCGCAAGCTCCTGCTGGCCCGGGCGGTCATGACCCGGCCCAAGCTCGCCATCCTCGACGAGCCGACCAGCGGGCTCGACGTGGCCAACGCCGTCGAGATCCGGCGGACCATCCGCGCCCTGGCCCGGGAGGGGATGTCCTTCCTCGTCTCCAGCCACAACATGCTCGAGGTGGAGTTCCTCTCCGACCGGGTGGCGATCATGAGCGGGGGCCGGATCCTGGCCTGCGCGGCGGCCGGCGAGCTCAAGCGGGAGCATGCCGCGGGGAACCTCGAGGAAGTCTTCATGCGGCTGACCCGGCCGTGAGGAAGTTCTTCGTCCTGCTGCGCAAGGAGGTGGCCGAGCTCCTCACCCGGCAGATCGTGATCCCGATGCTGGCGATGATCCTGCTCTTCGCCGCCCTGGGGAAGGTCCTGTCGGTGCAGAAGCGGGCCCCGCATCCGGTCGAGCCTCTGCGCGTCCTGGACCTCGACCGTTCGGCGCTGTCGGAGCGTTCACTGGGGGCCCTGCGCACCGCGGGGTTCCGCCTGGTCCAGGACCGCTCGGCGGACCGGGCGGGAGCGCTGGGAGCCTCCAGCCGGCTGACCCTGCCGCTCTTGGTCATCCCGGAGGGGTTCCAGGACCGGATCATGGAGTCGCAGCGCGCGGAGATCGAGCTCTATGCGGTCTTCCGGGGGCTGAACATCCGCTCCCTGGCCGCCATGGGGCAGGTGGCGCGCTCCGTGCAGACCGTCAACGCGGACATGAGCCGCTTCGCCATCGGGAGGGCGGCCGGAGGGGCGTCCGCGGACCTGCTGCGCTCGCCGGTGTCGGGCCGGGAGTTCGTGGTGTTAGGCGGAGTGGTGGAGAACCTGCCCATCGCCCAGGTGATGGGCCTGGTGCAGTCCCAGACCTACCTGTTTCCCGTGCTCATCTTCCTCGCCATCATGTTCTCGGCGCAAATGGTGGCGATGTCCATCGTCAGCGAGAAGGAGAACAAGACCCTGGAGATACTCCTGAGCTCTCCCATCGACCGGCGCGCCCTGGTCCTGGCCAAGCTCACGGCCTCGGCCCTGGTGGCGCTGGCCCTGACCGCCGCCTACATGATCGGCCTGCGCTCCTTCATGGGCGCGATCGCCGGCGACGCCCTGGCGCAGGCGAACGCCGCGGCGCGCACGGCCCTGGTCCATCTGGGGCTGCAGCTGACGCCCGCCGGGGGCTTCCTCATCGGGTTGTCTTTGCTCTTCGGCATCCTGTGCGCGCTGGCGATCGCCATGGTGCTGGGGATGCTGGCCGACGACGTGAAGAGCGCTCCGGCCGCCACGACACCGCTGACGATCGTGCTCCTGACCGCCTATCTCCTGCCCCTCTTCGTGGACATGGACGCGAGCCCGGCGGCGCTGCGCTGGACCCTGCTGGCCATCCCTTTCACGCACGCCTTCCTGGCGCCGCAGAACGTGATGCTGGGGAAATTCGCGCTGGTCGCGCTGGGGATCGCCTACCAGGCCGCCGTCTTCGCCGTCTTCGTCTTCGTGACCACCCGGCTGTTCGCCGGGGAGGCCCTGCTGACGCTCAAGTTCGACATGCGGGCGTGGCTGCGCGGCCGGAGAGCCGGCGCCCCCCGCCCGGGGGAGGCTTCATGACTCACGCCGCCAAGGAACATCTGAGCCCGCTGACGGTGCGCGCCGTGGCCGCGGGGATGCTGTTGGGCGGGTTCATGAGCCTGTCCAACCTGTACGTCGCGCTCAAGACCGGCTGGAGCATCGGGGTGTCCATCACCGCCTGCATCCTGGCCTTCGCCATCTTCGCGGCGCTCAACAAGCTCCGGATCGTGCGGCGGGATTTCGGCATGATGGAGAACAACATCATGAAATCGGCCGCCAGCGCCGCCGGCTACATGACCGGCGGCGGCACCGTCGCCGCCATCCCGGCGCTCATGATGATCACCGGGACCACCATGGGGGGCTGGGAGATGTTCTTCTGGATCGCCACGATCGGCCTGCTGGGCTGCGTGGTAGCGATACCCATGAAGCAGCAGATGGTCAACATCGAGGCTCTGCGCTTCCCCACCGGCATCGCCACGGCGGAGACCCTGAAGGCGCTCTACGGCGAGGAAGGGCGCGGGGGCCAGGGAAAGGCGGCGCTCCTGGGCTACGGGGGGGTCATCGGCGCGGTGGTGGCGTTCCTGCGCGACGCCAAGGTCTCGTGGCTGCCGTGCAACCTGCCCGAGAAGATCAAGATCCCGTATTTCACCCTGGCGGGCCGGCCTCTGACCGATTACACCCTCTCCTTCGAGGGGAGCCTCATCATGCTGGGCGCGGGCGCCATCATGGGCTTCCGCGCGGCCTGGAGCATGCTGCTGGGGGCTCTCGTCAACTTCGGGGTGCTGGCCCCGTGGCTGTATTCTCAGGGGATCATCAGCGAAAAGCTGGGCTACAAGAACATCGTGGCCTGGAGCGTGTGGTTCGGTTCCGCGATGCTCCTGACCAGCGGACTCCTGTCCTTCGCCTTCCAATGGGAGACGGTGGTGCGGGCCGTGAAGAGCGTGGGGGCGTCCTTCGGCGGGAAGGCTGCCGAGGGCGAGATGGCCCAGGAGGTGCCGATGACCTGGTTCTTCATCGGCGTGGTCCTGCTCACCCCCCTGGTGGTCTTCCTGGAGAGCTGGATCTTCGGCATCAAGATATGGATGGGGCTCATCTCGGTGTTCATGAGCTTCTTCATCGCCATCGTCGCCTGCCGTGTGACCGGGGAGACCGACACCACGCCCACCGGCGCGCTGGGGAAGATCACCCAGATCACCTTCGGCGTTCTGGACCCGGGCAACACGACCACCAACCTCATGACCGCGAACGTGACCGGGGGCATCGGGCTGCATTCCGCCGACCTGCTGACGGACCTGAAAGCCGGCTATCTGCTCAAGGCCGATCCCCGGCAGCAGTTCTGGGCCCAGCTCTTCGGCGTGCTGGCCGGGTCCTGTTTCGTGGTCCCCGCCTACCGGCTGCTCATCCCGACCGCGGACCTGTTGGGCACCGACAAGTGGCCGGCTCCGGGCGCGCAGACCTGGAAAGGCGTGGCGGAACTCCTGGCCAAGGGCTTCCACACCCTCCACCCGACCGCGCAG
>Ga0209211_10002064_pt1 | contig 35635 bp, 31 predicted proteins | sample RifGroA2_FD_183992 | JGI IMG/M metagenome (GOLD analysis project Ga0209211, IMG submission 183992) | Groundwater microbial communities from Rifle, Colorado, USA - Groundwater A2 (SPAdes) (version 2) | ecosystem: Environmental > Aquatic > Deep subsurface > Groundwater | place: Rifle, Colorado... | reverse complement strand
TGAGAAGCTCCAGTTTGGCGCTTTTTGGCGGGTAGCGCTGGCTTACTTGAACAGAGATAAAAGTTTGGGGGTAGAAGAGGTGCTAGCGGAAAGTAGGGTCGCAGAACAGATAAGAGAAGAAGCGGAGAGAGAGCTGAAGGAACAGAAGGCACGAAGTAAGGACGTGGCCAAAGCCGTAGAACCGGCTCCCGCCGCACCAGCCCCAGCTGCTGAACCTCCCCCAGCACCCGCGTCTGAACCGGCCCTCGTTCCAAAACCACCGGCTCCCATAGGTGACGTTATCCCGCCGGGAATTTTTGGTCCTGAACCAGCACCAGTCTTCCCAAGGACAGAAACTCGCCCGCCCGCTCCACGGGTGGAAAGAGCCGCCGAAATAAACGAAGCCGAAATTTTGGAAAGACGTTGGAGAGAAGTCGGAAGAAGTTTGTCAGATTTTCGCGATCGATTTTTTGTCAAAGACGAAGTGGGAAAAGAAGTCAAAAGTGAATTCGGCGCTCGTATTTATAAATTGGACCGTCTTTTCTACACTATTCCTATCGACGGTTCCGGCAAACTAACGGATCTAAAAACCGCCAAACGTATTTTAGCTGTTATCGCGGGACACCTGCCGCCGCTTACGGCAGAAGCCAACGATCTAATGGCCGCTATTGATAAGCGTCAAAAGGCCGCCCGGGCTAAAAAAGGCTTCGGCGCAAAAATAAGAGGCGCCTTGAATGGTTTTTGAATTATTCCGGTAAGTTTTATTTTTTTAATCACCATTTTATATGGCCAATCCCAATCAACCATCATTCTCCTTTTTAGAGAAATTTGTTTTGGAAGCTTTAAAAAATCATGGTTTTGACAAGTTAAGCGCCGCTGACCAAGCCAGCTTTCTTCCTCAGTTTATGGCCGTAGCCGAAGAGCGTCTGGGGTTGGCGCTTTTACCAAAATTAACTTCTGAATCAGCGGCCGATGAACTGAATGAGCTTCTGCAGAGCGACGCCTCGCCGGAACAGTGGTTTTCTTTTTGGGAAAAGCACGTTCCCGATTTTGCCGGCGTCGTTAAAGAAACGTTGGAGAATTTTGCCGCCGAACTTTCCACTGCTTTCAAAATTTAAAGATATCGTATGGCTCCGCCAACGGCCGGTAACAAAACGAACCCCGAGAGTTCGCTGGAAACCGCGGTCCGTTTAACGTTGCGTAAATTCGCGGAGCGCCAGCGCGTGTGGAACGAAGAGTTTAAAATTTTGGAGCGCGATATTGAAACCACTTTGACAGCGCTCAAAAAGAAAAAGGTTAAAAAATTTATTGATACTTTAACCATATGACCGAACCCGCCGCCCGCTCCGCGGATCATTCCGCGCCGGCTTCCCGTCCGCCGGCGCCAGCGTCGCCGGAAAGCGCCGCCGCCTCCGCGCCAGAGGCGCGCCCGGCCGTGCCGCCGGGAGAAAAGGTAAAAGTCAGAGCCGAGGCAGATTTGAAAGTTTTTAAAGCCGGCGACACTGTTTTTTATTCGCTAGACGGTGTGTCGTGGAAAACTGGCAAAGCGGATGTCCCGCCCGTTAAAAAACGCGGGGTGATTCTTTTGACGGTTGATGGCGAGGAAGTGGAACTGGGAGTCGCGCCTTATAGAGTGGAATCTTTGTGGGGGAAAGAGATTAAAATTGGCGATAAAGAATTTACGGTGGAAGATGTCTACCCGGCGACGAATGGCGAGCCGCTCTACGATTTGGTAACTAGAGACCCAGCTGATACTAAGCGCGGCGTGGACCAGGAAACCGTCAAAAATTGGAAAAGCGGCGGCGATAAGAAAGAGGGAATAAAAGAAAATATTGCTGAAAGCCAGGAAATGGTAGAAGCAGAGATTGAACGCCTGCTGGCGGAAGTAAAGCGCGTGCAAGGGGCCGCCGCCTCCGAATTGGTTAAGCCGCTGATGAAGCTGGAACAAAAAGTTTTGGATATGGAAAAAGCGCTGGCCGAAACCGGTGAAGACGAGGCCAGCCTAAAAGCCGCGGGAAAAGCGGTGAAAGATTTGCGGCGGGAGGTGGAAGTGGAGATTATTGCTATGGAGAGGCGGATTATTGCGGTTTTAGGGGAACAGAGAAAACCGAGGGCGGCAGTGGAACCGATTAAACTGGAGGCGGAAAAAGAAGAACTGGAACACAAAGCTACCAATCTGGAAACTCGGGCCTATGAACTTGGCCGGGAAGATATTAAGCAAGAAATTGTAAATGCCGTTGGCGACGTGGTTCATCGCGCGCACATTAAAGGCATTGCCTCTGCCGAGGAAGTAGTGGACGCCTGGCACGCTTTGGGCGCCATTGAAATAAAACTCGCGCGCGCGGCCGTGGAGAAAAAGAAACCGGCTGGCAGTGTTGAGCGCGCGGAGCACAAGGGCCTGGTGGATTTGCCGCAAGCCGTTGTGAAAGAAATGTTATTTGCGAATCCAAGTGATTTGGAAGCGGCCATGAGAGAAGCCTATGCCGTGCTCTATACGCCCGAGAGCGCCACAACTAAACTGGTAGAATCGCTCCGAATTTTTTTTCGGAATATTGATATTGACGCCGGAGGGGAGAAAAAACTTACTTTACGTCAGCAATTAAAACAGCACGGCATTGCCGATTGGGAATCGTTGGTGAAAAGAGCGGAAGGGCACTGGGCGGAAAAACTAGCCGGTATTTTGCTGGAAGCGGCGAAGACTGAATCGCGCACACTTTTGTCCCAGAAAATCGGTGATATTAAGAAGTTGGCTGGGGATAAGCGCACTTGGGGCGAATTTGTAAAAGATAATATCGTAGATTACAGCGCGCTTTCCAAAATGAAGGGGGCGATGGCTCTGCGCTATTTAACCAATACTGTATTGATTGGCGGCGCCGGCGTAGCCGCCGGTTTCGGCGTCAACCACATACCGCTTCTTTCACATTTTACGGTTGGGAAGAAAGCCGCCATTGTTGGCGGTATCGTTGGTTTAGTCAAGGGCGTGACCCAACGTTTCATGGGCAAGGACAGCAATTATTTTCAGGAACAAGCCAAGCGCGCCAAAGCTGAGGCCGATGCTGAAAAAAAGAAACTGATCGCGGACACGCTCATTAAGCGGGCTTTCAGAACCAAGGACGATGGCTCGGTGTCCATAATAATGGCCACCGAGCTTAGCCACTTTCTCGCCGCTTCTTTGCGCCGGGCCACCGAAGAAGATACACGCGCGCTGGAATTTACTGATGCCGCCGGCGCCTTCAAACTCACCGGCGATGCGGTGTGCATGTACCATGAAGCGCTACGACGCGCCGCTGAAAACGAAGGGCTGGAAGTGGCAGAAAAAACCAAATTGGAATTTGCCCGCGCCCTGCATGCCATGCATAATAATAAAAAAGCGGTGGTGGCTACGCCTCCGGCCCTGGCCACAGCGCTCAACTGGCTGACTGAATCTTACGCCGGCCGCGCCGCGGTGCCGAAAGGAGAAGAGGGCAAAAAAGAAGGTGAAACCGCCCGGGTAGGCGGTTGGCGCCAGCTTGGTATAACGATGGCGCTCGGCGCCGGCGTGGGTTATGCCGCTCTAGCGGATGGCGCGGCTGTGCGTGTGGGCATCGGCGCCGCCTATGGTTTAGCGCGGGGGCAGAAGGCGCAATTTGAGGCGGATCAGCGCGCGGCCGATCGGGAAAGCCGCGCCAATTTAGAGGCAGTAGCGGTGGATGTTAGTGAAATTTTAAGCAAGGGGTCAGAGGCCGCGCCGGAAGATCGCGCTTTGGTTAAAGATTATCGGGATATATTTGCCGCGCTTTTGAGCGGCGGAACGGCGGCTCTGCCAGAGGGCAGGAAATTAAAAAATTTTGGTGAAGAAAACGCGCGTTTAATCGGCTGGTTTATGGCGCATAGCAAAGACGCGGCTGGTTTTCTTCAGCGCGATGATAAAATGCGCAAAATTTTGGAGAGCGTCCAGCGAGAAATTTCCCGTTCCGGCTTTTTGGAGCGCCAAAACACCGAACTCAAGACCAACTTTAGCGACGCCCTAGCTTCTATGAAAAGCGCCAATGAGCGCCTGGGCAAGGAAGCAAAGAATAGCCGGTGGGTGGAGACAAAACGATTTTTCAAGCGCGGGGTCAGGTCGGTGGTGTATGGCGCTATTGGCGCCGGTGTTTCCTATGGCATTGGCAAAGGCGTGGAAGCGCTGAAGCATCATTTGGCGCCACCGGTGGAAAATGTCGCGCCCAAGCCTAAAGGCGCGACCGAGGCTGCGCCCGTTCCGGTGGCGGTTAGAGTAACCACAGCTCCGCCAGCGCCGGTTGAGTTCCCGCCGAGGAGCGTAGTGAAAGCAGAGGATGGCATTACTTTTCCCATCGTTCGTCAATTGGAGGACAGATTTAAAGTGGATGTGGGGAATAACCACACGCCAGCCGTTACTTTGAGTGACGATTCAACATATTCTCTTAACAAAGGTGAGAGCCTGCATCACTTCGCCAAAAGAGTATCCGTTGAGATGGCCAAGCTCCAAGGTGATATTAATGTAAGAACTGGCACCGAGCATCGTTTGGTTGAAGTTGGCGGGCATGTAGTTTTGAAGGAGCATGATGGGAAATTTAGCTATGAGATCCACGGTGAAAACACCTATGAGCATAAAGCCAATTATCTCCACCAGTCTAATACTCAAGAGATAGACAAACTTCCGTCTGGTCGCCTTCCAGAAGAAGTAAGTGGAGCGCCACTCCAACCAGAAACGCTAATGGGTGGGGGTATTCATCCGCTCGGTGAAGCGTCGTTAATTGACCAGTTGCAAAATCCAGTGAGTGGTCAGACATTGCCTGGCGGGGTTGATCTGACGCCTCATTCTGTACCAGTCACACCGGGTTCATCGGCCGGCGGTGTTTCTGGCGGCATTGAACAAGTAATGAGCAATTTGCACGAACAAACTGTCCACCAGACCGCTTTCCACGATTGGGCCATGAGCGATCCGGATGTCCAGCACTATGTCGCGGCAGGTGTTATCAGCGGAGACCAATTAGAGGAATTGACTCAAGAGTGGGGCAAAACGCACCCGGCGCAAGCGCTTGATTCTTCCCATGGCGATTTCTTAAGCGCTGTGAAATTAAAAGCGGTTGAAACGCCACCACCAACTAACGCGGCAGATGAGGCTGAAGTTGTTCCGCCAGCTAGTACTGCTTCTAAAGTTGAAATAACCGGTAAGCCCGTGGTTGAAGAAGCGGCGCCGACCCACCAGGCCGTGGAAATGCCTGTCGCTGAAACCGTTGTGGCCACCGCGGACCACCCCGTGGCCTTTGAGCCGCAAGGCAACGACCGAGTTGTTCACTTTTTTGACCAAAACGATCACAAAGAACATACCACCACTATCTCGGAAACACTATCTCCTCAAGCTTCGGGAGATGAGCACAACCCGCTCTCGGTAAAACTATCCGCCTCTGGCCGGCCCATTCCGGTTCGCCTGGAAATGCGTTCCTTTCCGGGAAAACTTGATAAGGAGCCGGTGATAGTGTTTGAAGATAAAGTGCTGGATGAAGAAGTAATTTATCGGGTTATTGATAAAAAATTGGAAAAAATTGAATTCCCTCCAACCTCTTGACAGGAGGGTAGTTTTTCGCTAAACTAGGGCCATCTTAATCACTCACCCGCCTTGGCCGCGTACAACATGCGCCGCCGCAACTGGCCAGCCCGCTCTTCAAATCGGGTTTGTCCGTTGAAACTTTTCCTCCCTGGGGCCACCCCTGGGGTGTAGTCGGGGAGGCAGTAATAAGGAAAAACTATGTCCAATCCAACATTGTTGGAAATGTTAAAGGCCGGTGTCCATTTCGGGCACCAAAAGTCACGCTGGCACCCCAAGATGGAAAAGTATCTTTTTGGCGTGCGCAATGGCGTTCACGTCATTGATTTAGACAAGACGCTCGTGGAGCTCACGAAAGCGGCGAACTATGTAAGAGGCTTGGCCGCCAAAGGCAAAGTGGTTTTGTTTGTCGGCACCAAGCGCCAGGCGCGCGCTTTGGTGAGAGACGCCGCCGAACGCTGTGGCATGCCTTTTCTCACGGAGCGCTGGATCGGCGGTCTGCTCACCAATTTTGATGAGTTCAAACGCCGCATGAAAAAGTATAAAGGTTTGAAAGAAATGTTCGCGACCGGAGAGATTGAAAAATATACCAAAAAAGAACAATCCACTTTCAAAAAGCAAATTGAAAAGATGGATAAATATTTAGCCGGTTTGGTGACGCTTGACCGCGTTCCCGACGCTCTCTATATCGCCGACTTGCGCGTGGAAAAAACCGCAGTCGCCGAAGCCAAGCGCATTGGCGTGGCCATGATCGCTGTCTGCGACAGCAATGTGGACCCGACCAAAGTGGAGTTTCCTATTCCGGCGAATGATGATGCCGTGAACTCTATCAAACTCGTCGTTGATGTCATCGCTGAAGCGGTGAATGAAGGCAAAGCAATTTTTGAAAAGAGCAAATTGGAAGCGCAAAAAGAAGCCGCCGAGAAAAAAGTGGCCGCGCCCGTCTTTGCCATCAAGCCAGAAGCCGCCGCGGCGCCTTCTGCCGAAAACCAGAAACCTGTCGCTAAAGCGGCCATAGAAAAGAAAGAACGCCGCGCGTTGAAAAAAGAAGAAGCGGTCTAAATCAGCAAATTAAGCAATAAGCAGCTTAAGCAGAGCAAGTAATTTTTTGCTTAAGTTGCCTACTCTGCTTACCTTGCTTACTCTGCTATTTTTAACATTATTTCATATGTTAATCAGCGCTTCCGACGTCATGAAGCTCCGCGCCCAAACCGGAGCCGGCATGATGGATTGTAAAAATGCTCTGGAAGAGGCCGCCGGTGATATGGAAAAAGCCGGGGAAATTTTACGCAAAAAAGGCGTGATCAAAGCCGCCAAGCGCGCCGACAAAATCGCCGCGGATGGCTTGGTGACCGGCATCGTTTCTGCTGATAAAAAAATTGGCGTGCTCGTGGAGGTTAACTGCGAAACCGACTTCGTGGCCAAAAGCGAAGATTTTACCGCTTTCAGCAAGCACATCGCCGAAGCCGTGTTGAAGCACAATCCGGCTGATTTGGCTGCCTTGCACACTATCAACCTGCCTGTCGGTAAAACCATTGAAGGCTTGGCCGGCGAATTGACTCTTAAAATCGGTGAGAAAGTCAGCGTGCGCCGCTTTGTGCGCTACGAAACGTCCGGCCAGGCGGTTGTTTATCTCCATGGCGCCAAAATCGGCGTGCTGGCGGATTTGACCGGCGGCGATGCCGCGCTGGCTTCTGACATTGCCATGCACATCGCCGCCAGCAACCCGAAATTTTTGAATCGCGCCGCTGTGGATCCCGCGCTCGTGGCTAAAGAAAAAGAAATCTACGCCGAACAGCTGAAAACCGCGGGCAAGCCAGCCAACATTATTGAAAATATCTTGAAAGGCAAAATTGATAAGTTTTACGGCGAGATTTGTCTTTTGGAGCAGTCCTTCATTAAAAACGAAGACCTCACGGTAGAAAAATTGGTTGCGGACAAAGGCGCCGCCATCAATCGCTACGCGCGTTTTGAGCTCGGCGAAGGCATTGAGAAAGAAGTGAAGGATTTTGCCGCCGAGGTGGCGGAGCAGTTGAAATAATAATTGTTTTAAACACCCGAGTCTTGCCTCGGGTGTTTTTGTTTGCTAGAATCAAATGACTATGGTTCAGCTCACCGTTTTTCAAAAACGTCTTGGCCCCATCCGCGGCCGTCATCCGTGGGTGTTTTCGGGCGCTTTAAAAAATATTCCTGAAGGGCTGGCTTCCGGCACGCCGGTTGATCTGGTTGACGAAGCCGGAAACTATCTCGCGAGTGGTTTTTTTAATTCGTATTCGCAAATTGCCGTGCGCCTGTGGAGCTACGAAAAAGACGAGGAAGTGAACGAAGCTTTTTTTACGCGCCGTATTGAAAGGGCCTATGAGTTGCGGAAAAAATTTGTGGCTTTCAAACAAACCGATTCCTATCGCCTGGTCTACGGCGAAAACGATTTGCTCCCGGGTCTGATAGTAGACAAGTATGCCGATTATTTGTCGGTACAGTTTCATAATCCAGGCATTGAGTTTTGGAAAAAAGATATTGTCGCCGCGCTCATCAAGACGCTGAAGCCGGAAGGAATTTATGAGCGCAGTGATGTGCGGGATCGCAGACTGGGCAAGCCTGTCATTCTGAGTGAAACGAAGAATCCCTTACACTCGAATTTAAGGGATCCTTCGTCCGCCGACTGGCGGACTCAGGATGACAGCGCGGCGACCGGCCTTTTGTATGGCGCCGTGCCGGAGCGCGTGACCATCAAAGAAAATGGCTATAAATTTTACGTAGATATCATCGGCGGGCAGAAGACGGGTTTTTTCCTGGACCAGCGCGACAAACGGCTGGCTCTAGCTAGATATTCCGAGGGGAAAAATGTTTTGAATTGTTTTAGCTACACCGGCGGTTTTTCTGTCTACGCGCTCTCGGCGGGCGCTAAAAAGGTGGTGAGTGTAGACGCTTCGGAGAGCGCCCTCGTGCTGGCCGAAGAAAATATGAAACTCAACAAGTTGCCCGTCAGCAAATGTGAATTTATTCTCGCGGATGTGAAAGATTATTTGGCCGACCGGCAAAAAGGCGAATTTGATGTGATTGTGCTTGACCCACCCGCGTTTGTAAAAGACCGTCACAAAGTGGCCGAAGGGTTGCAAGGTTATCGCAAAATTAACGAAATGGCGTTGAATATTTTGCCTGCCGGTGGTATTCTAGTGACAGCATCCTGCTCCGCTCATGTAACCTTGCGGGATTTTCGTTTTATGCTTTCCGAAGCGGTCGGTCGCGCCGGGCGCACCGTACAGATTTTAGAAACCTACACGCACGGGCTAGATCACCCTGAACTGGTCGCGTTTACCGAGGGAGAATACTTAAAATGTTTATTCTGTATTGTTTATTAAATAGGGATAATACGAATGGCCTCGGGGCCCACGAATAATACGAATAAAGTTATATTAGCAAGATTCGTGGCGCCTTAGCGCATTCGTCGCATCCCAAATTATTTTTTATATGGTCAACGTCGCTATCAACGGTTTCGGCCGAATTGGCCGGCAGGCTTTTCGCTCGGCGTGGGAAAAGAAGACAGTCAAAATTGTCGGTGTCAATGATTTAACTGATGCCAAAACGCTCGCTCATTTGTTGCGCTATGACACCGCTTATGGCACTTGGCAAAAAGAAATCAGCTACGACGGCGCCAATTTGATCGTAGAGGGGAAGAAAATACCAGTTTTCGCGGAAAAAGACCCTTCACTCCTTCCGTGGAAAAAATTAAAAGTGCAAGTAGCGCTTGAATGCACCGGCCGGTTCACTTCAGAGGAAGGAGCCGGGCTTCACCTCAAAGCCGGCGCCAAAAAAGTCATCATCAGCGCTCCGGCCAAAGGCGGGGTGGCGCCGACCTATGTCATGTCCGTCAATTCCGCCGCTGTCGGGAAAGAAGAATCTCCGATTATCAATAACGCCTCCTGCACCACGAATTGCATCGCTCCGGTGATGGCCGTGTTGGAAGACGCTTTCGGTATTGATAAAGCGATGATGACCACTGTGCACGGCTACACCGCCGATCAAAATTTGCAAGATGGACCGCATAAAGATTTGCGCCGGGCGCGGGCGGCCGCCGAAAACATCGTGCCGACCACCACCGGCGCGGCCATTGCCGTCACCGAGGCCATTCCGGAGCTGAAAGGCAAGTTTGACGGTTTGGCTGTACGGGTGCCGGTGCCCTCCGTGTCGCTATCGGATATCACCGCTGTCCTGTTGAAAGACGTTACTATTGAAGAAGTAAATAAAGCTTTTACCAAGGCGGCTAAGAGCGCCAATTACAAAGGAGTGCTCGCGGTAACCACCGAGCCTTTGGTTTCTTCGGATTTTATCGGCAATACTTATTCAACGATTGTGGATTTGAGTCTTACGAACGTCGTCGGGGGTAATTTGGTGAAAGTGGTGGCTTGGTATGATAACGAAACCGGTTATGCCGCCCGTTTGGTAGAGATGGTTGAACATTTCGCTTAAAGCCTATGCGTCTCGCGCTGAAAAATTATTTTGTTCCGCACGCCGGCAATAATTTCCAGCCGCACGTTGTGCGCACCAAGCGCACCATTCTTTACAGCGCGTTATTTATCGGGTTGAAATTATTGCTTTTGGTAGTGGCGCTTTCCATTCCGAGCGAGGTTTATCAGCACCCCGATATTTTGGGCGAACAGTATAAAACCATCATTGAACTCACAAATAATATCCGCGTCAAAAATCAGCGCGATCCGCTCACCGTCGCTGTCAAGCTGAACCAGTCGGCGGACGCGAAAGCCGCTGATATGGCCCGCTACGGGTATTTTAGCCATACCGGGCCGAATGGTCGCGGGTTGGATTATTTTTTAAAGCAGGCCGGCTATCGGTACAGCGTGGCTGGGGAGAATTTGGCAATAGGTTTTTCCGACGCCCTTTTGGTAATGAAGGCTTGGGAAAGAAGCCCGATTCACTATAATATTTTGGTTGATGAAGATTTTAAGGAGGTTGGCGTCGGCCTGATGAGCGGAAAATATCAAGGAGAACCGACCATCTACATAGCCGAACATTTCGGAGCGTCGGACGCGTTGACGCGCGTCGGCGATTCATCATCGCCCGCGGTTGCCGGCAAAAAAATCGTTGACGAACGGTGGGTGCAAATTGACGCGCAGAATTCGCATGTTTTCTGGCAGACTGCCGGCAATGCCACAGTCCTGACGGTCCGGGCGAAAATTGACGGCGCTGTTTCGTCCGCGGAGGCTCGCGTCGGCCGGGATGTTATTCCGCTGGCCCGAGTCGGCGAAACCAATATGTTCGCGGGGCAGGCGGTCGTTTCAAAACCGCTTAGCGATTTTTTCCTGCCGGTTTTTGATCTCCCGACAATCGCCGCGACTGATGCCGGGGGCGGAGTGGCGACGCGGGCGGTAAATTGGTTCAACGTGCCGCGTTTTAATCCGTCTCCCTGGATGGTTTATCTGCGAGCAAAAGAATTTCTCGCTCCGGTTACTCCTATTTTCGCCGTGTCGCATAATATCTTCGCCGCCGCCGCGCTGTTTTTTGCCGCCGCGCTCGCCGTTATTATGGCGGTGGAGTTTCGCCGCGAGCATCGCCATCTGCTGGGGCAAACGGCGCTCATGGTGGTTTTGCTCGTCGGGCTGTGGTGGTTTTAAGCTTATCCACCGCTGTTTTTAGCGCCTTGCCTATTGGCTCCGTTTTTGTTAAAATGAGAGCAGTTTTTACTTCATACAATTTTCTGTATGTCCGCTCGTACATTGTCGGTTGAAACCGTCTCAAAGGTAGGTGGCGAAGTTGTTATCATGGGCTGGGTCAATGCCCGCCGCAACATGGGAAAAATTGTCTTTTTGGATATTCGCGATCGCGCCGGCATCGTGCAGGTCGTGGGTGTACCGAGTCAAATGGATTCAGTTTCGGTTGAAAAAATGAAGGACGTGCGTCCGGAGTGGGTGCTGGAGATCAAAGGCACAGTGCAAGAGCGCGGCGCAAAACAGAAAAATCCCAATTCGCCCACGGGCGCCGTGGAGCTGTTGATAAAAGAGTTAAAAGTTCTGGCCAGCGCCGAAACCTTGCCGCTTGATTTGGAAGACGAAAAAATTGGTTTAGATATACATTTGGATTATCTGCCGATTACTCTGCGCAGTGAACGCTGGCGGGATGTTTTTAAGGTGCAAGAAACAATCATTCAGTCCTTCCGCGAAGCTTTGGCGAGTGAACAATTTACCGAATTTCAGTCTCCAGTTTTGGCTGGCGGCGACGCCGAGGGCGGCGCGGCTGTTTTTAGCGTTGATTATTTTTACAATCAAAAAGCTTCGCTCGCCACCAGCCCGCAACTGTATAAACAGATAATGACCGGCGTATTTGAGCGTGTCTTTACCACTGCCAAAGTCTTCCGCGCGGAGAAAAGCGCCACGACGCGGCACTTAAGCGAAATTACCCAGATGGATTTTGAAATGGGGTTCATCAAAGATCAGTATGATGTTATGGCTATGCTGGAGACAGTGATAAAACATATCGTGGCGCGCGTTATTGCCAAACATGAAGAGGTATTTAAAAAACGCGGCGTGGCGCTTCCGCTCGCGCCGGAAAAATTTCCGGCGCTCAAATTGCATGAAGCGCAGGACATTCTCGGTGTTCCGCATGGCGCCGACATTGAGCCGGAACAGGAGCGGGCTATCTGCGAATGGGCGAAAAAAGAACGCCATTCTGATTTTGTTTTTATTACGCATTATCCCACCGCGGGCCGCGCGTTTTATACTATGTCGGATGAGGGTGAATTATCGCGCGGTTTTGATCTCTTGTTTCGCGGCGTGGAAATAAACAGCGGCGCGCAACGCATCCATAGTTATGAAGATTTGGTCGCTCGGATGAAAGAGCGCGGCCTCAATCCGGAAAAGTTTGCTTTTTATCTGGAGGCATTCAAGTTTGGCATGCCGCCGCATGGCGGGTGTTCCACCGGTTTAGAACGCATTACCGCTCGCCTGCTGGAGATTCCTAATATCAAAGAAACCGCGCTCTTCCCGCGCGATCTGAACCGCATTGATTTGCAGTTGTCTCCTCCGGAATACAAGCAATAGCGCTATGGTTTCCGCGGTTACTTTAGAAAAATTTCAAGGGCCATTGGCTTTGCTGGTAGAGCTGATTGAAGGAGAAAAAATGGCCATTACCGAGGTAAGCCTGGCTGAAGTTACCGAGCAATTTTTTAAATATCTGCGGGGACTGGAAGAAACCAATGCCGAAGAGCTAGCCGATTTTTTGGTGGTGGCGAGCCGGCTGGTGTATCTCAAATCCAGGCATTTATTGCCGTATTTGTATCCGCCCGAAGAAAATGATGGAGAGAGTCTGGCCGACCAGCTGAAATTATATAAAAAATATGCCACTGCTAGCCACTTCGTGGCGGAGCGCTGGAGCGCTGGCGGTTTGGCCTATGGCCGGTTGGAACCACTGCGTTCGCCAATTGGTTTTGTACTGCCGCAAAATGGAGCGGTCAGCGATTTGCGCCAAGCGTTTGTCTCCCTCCTGGCGCGGCTAAAGCCGATCGCTGTTTTGCCTAGAGTATCAATTGATCACGCGGTGTCGGTAAAAGAAAAAATCGCCGCGATTTATGATATTTTTAAACGGGTTAAAAAAATGTCTTTTAAGAATCTTTTGGGCGACGCTGCCAATCGCACCGAGGTGATTGTAAGTTTTCTCGCCATTCTTGAACTGGTGAAGGAGCGAAAAGTGTCGGTGGCGCAATCGGCGGCCTTTGCCGACATGACTCTTAATAAAGTTTGATTTATGCCGCTTACCGTTAAACTGGAATCGCTTTTGTTCGTCGCCTCAAAACCGCTCACGGTGAAGAAATTAGCCAAACTGCTCGGAGACAGCACAGCGAGTATTTTAATCGCCCTGCGGAGTCTCGCGGAAAAATATGGCGCCGGCTCCGGCATTCGGCTTATAACCACCGGCGAAGAATGGCAACTTACCACCCACCCGGACAACCAGACTTTGGTGGAAAATTTAGTCAAAGCCGAAGTTTCGGCTGAATTAACCAGGCCCCAGCTGGAAACGCTTACCGTTATTTCCTATTGCGGCCCCATCACCAAACCGGAGCTGGAACAAATCCGCGGAGTGAATTGCGGTTTGATTATCCGTAATTTGCTTATTCGCGGGTTAGTGAAGGAAGTGGAAACCGAGGTTAATCTTGTACCAACGTACGAAGTGACCATGGAGTATCTGCGCCATTTGGGGCTTACGAATATCTCTGAATTGCCAAATTACGCGGAATTGCACCAGCACGAATACATCACGCAGACGTTGGAAAATAAGCCAACGCCATAAAGTGTCGCTATGTCTGAAAAAATTACTAATTTTTTGTCTTCTTTTGGCCTCATGATAACGGGCGCGCTGATTTTGTTTGCCGGCACCGTGTCGTTCACGATGGCGCGCCAACCGGCGGCGGTGGCGCGTTTGCCGTCCGCCAATGGCCAGCCCGCGTCCATCGTCGCGTCTGCGCCGGCCCCAGCCCGAGCCTCTGCCGGAGGCGATATTCCGATAGTGTTTCCGGTAAGCCGTCCCTCTGTGCCGATTCTTAAGGAGGCGGTGGAATTTGGCAATCCGCTTACTGCCGCCGCCGCGGTGGCGGTGGATGACGACACTAATACGGTGCTTTACCAAAAGAACGCCAGCGCGTCTCGGCCGCTAGCTAGCATTACCAAGCTTATGAGCGCGCTGGTTCTCTCCGATTTGCCTCTGCGTTGGGCTTCCACCACGATAGTAGAAGAAGATGACTTGGATTCCGGCAGTCACCAGATAAACAGCGGTGAATCATATACGCTGGAAGATCTGTGGCAAGTGGCTTTAATCAGCTCTTCCAATAGCGCCGTCCACGCTCTGGTTCGGGCGAGCGGCATTACCGCTGAACAGTTTGTTCTTAAAATGAATGACAAGGCGCGCGCTCTTGGCCTGGCATCTCTGCATTTCGTTGAACCCACCGGCTTGGATAATCAGAACGTCGGCAACGCTCTTGACGTCGCGCGTCTGCTTAAGGCCGCGCTCAAAGTTGACCGGATTTATCGCGCTCTCCAAACCGGTGAGTATTACGCCACTCCGCTTAACAAATCCGCCAGGCATCGCGTTTGGACTACAAATTGGCTTCTTACCAACTGGGTGCCGAACCGTTTTGACAAAGATTTGCTCGTCGGTAAAACCGGCTATATCACGAGCTCCGGCTATAATTTTTCCGTCCGCATTACCGGTGAACGCGACCACACCATCCGGGTAGTGATACTCGGCGCCTCTTCCAACGAATCTCGCTTCAGCGAAGCCAAATCCATAGCCGAATGGGCCTTTGGCCATTATGCCTGGCCGAACGATGCCGGTTACGCGTTGGCCACGCCGTAGTGACGGTTTGTTTGTAAATGTGCTATACTAGACAGGCGTTTCCGCCAGTCGCGGCGTTTCTTGTTTATATGAAATTAAAAAGCATCGCGGAAGTAAAAAATTTGCGGGGGAAAAAAGTCCTTCTGCGTCTTGACTGCAACGTGCCTCTGCGCGGCGGGAAAATTGCCGATGATTTTAAGATTACGCGGAGCCTGCCCACCATTCAGTATTTGCTGGAAAGAGGCGCGCGAGTGATTATTGTGTCGCACCTCGGGCGGCCAAAGGGCGCGGAAAAGAAATTAAGTTTACGGCCGGCGCAAAAACTTCTGGAGAAACTCCTCGGCCAAAAGGTTGAGTTGGCGCCGCTCGCGCGCGTGGAACATCCGGAAATTTTTGATCGGATGAAATCCGGCGAGGCGGCAATGCTGGAAAATATCCGTTTTCTCCCGGGGGAGGAAAAAAATGACACCACGCTGTCTAAACAGCTCGCCAAAATAGCCGATCTCTTTGTTTTGGACGGCTTCGCGGTAGCGCACCGCGCCGCCGCTTCGGTGGCGGGCGTCGCGAAGTACGCGCCAAGCTACGCCGGTCTCCTGCTCTCCGCTGAAATCGCCGCCCTTTCAAAAATAACAACCAAACCGCGGCGGCCGCTGGTGATGATATTGGGCGGCGCCAAACCGGAGACAAAAATTCCTGTTTTGGAATTTTTCTTGTCTAAAGCGGACGCGATTTTGCTCTGCGGGACCGTGGCCGTAGAATATTTCACCGCTCTATCAGGAAAAAAATCATTTTTTACTCCGGCGCTTATTCGCCGGATTGAGAGCGCTTCGCGCGCCGGGAAAATAATTATGCCGGTGGATGCCGTCGTTGGAGCCAAAGATGGAGCGGAGGCTGAATTAATATCAGCGGCCGAGTTTCAGCGGAGCCTTAGCGCCGGCGGAATCCGGAAAGAAATGTATGATATCGGTCCGGCGACGACCCAGCTTTTCGCGTCCCGCATCAAACGCGCTCAAACGCTTATTTGGAACGGAGCGATGGGTAAATTTGAAGTGCCGGTCTATAGCCACGCGACCAAGGCCATTGCTCGTCTTTTTGTCGGCCGGTCCAAAGGTCATGCTTTTGGTGTTTGCGGCGGCGGTGAAACCGTTGAGGTCATACGGTCGCTCGGGTTGCTCTCCGACATTGATTTGGTTTCCACCGGCGGCGGGGCGATGCTGGAGTTTTTAAGCGGTAAAAAATTGCCGGGCCTGGCCGCTTTGCGAAAGAAATAGCAAATTTATTTTTAACAGAATCATTAGTTTTAATGATTCAGAAGGAGAAAAATATGCCTATCATCGGTAGAAAAATTGAGAGCGCGCCTCTGCCCGCTTCGGCCGCGGCTAAATCGGATTGTTGCGGCGGCAAACATCATTGCCATGATTTTAGCAAAAAAATGTTGGCGGTTTTGTTCGGCATTTTATTGGTGTATCTGACGTTTTATATTGGTTCTCTCACCAGAAATACCGTTAAAAAATATAACTACGTCGGCCTGGCCGACCAAATGGAACGTACCATTACTGTCATTGGTTATGGCAAGGTGAACGCCAAAAATGATATTGCCCTGACCACTCTGGGCTATTCAAACACGGATAAAGACGTGGCCAAAGCTCAAACCGACAATACCAAGGTGATGGATCAGCTGATGAAGGAACTCCGTCAGATGAGAATCGGCGATAAAGATCTCCAGACGAACTATTCCATCGGCCCGGTGTATGATTATACCGACAAGGGCCAGCAGTTGAAAGGCTACCGCGTGGACAGCTCGGTTACCATAAAAATTCGCGATTTAACCAAGATTGGCGCGATTTTATCTCTGGCCGGCAAGTATGGAGCCAACGAAGTAGGCAGTTTGAGTTTCACGGTGGATGACACGGAAGATTTAAAAAATCAGGCGCGCGACAAAGCGCTGGCCGACGCCAAGCTGAAAGCCCGCAAATTGGCTCAAGCGCTCGGCGTGACGCTGGGCGAAGTGGTATCGTACAATGATTATGAGGCGCAGTCTTCTTATCCGGTGTATGCCTATAGCAAGGTGGCCGGAATAGGCGGCGGCGTGGAAACGCTGTCTGCCCCGTCTGACATCGCCGCCGGCAGTCGCGATGTGGGGATGAACGTGAATGTGACGTATAAGATATATTCCGCTATCCGCTGGTAATTCAATTAATCCGCGTTATGAAAATCAAAACCATTCTCGCTCGGGAAATTCTTGATTCCCGCGGCAACCCGACGGTGGAGGCGAAGGTCATTTTGGAAAACGGGGTAGTTGGCGCCGCTAAAGCGCCGTCCGGCGCTTCCACCGGCACTCATGAGGCTTGGGAGTTGCGCGACGGCGGCAAACGCTATGGCGGCAAAGGCGTGCTCAAAGCCGTGAAAAATGTCATGACCGTTATCGCTCCCGCTCTGCGGGGAATGGAAATAGGGAATCAGACGGCGCTGGATGAAAAAATGATTCGTTTGGACGGCACGAAGAATAAATCGGCGCTGGGCGCTAACGCCATTTTGGCAGTGTCGCTCGCCGCCGCCCGCGCCGGCGCTTTGGCAGCGAATATTCCGCTCTACCGCTATATTCGTGAAACGTATCGTATTCCGGAGAGAGGGTATCGCCTGCCCGTGCCAACGATGAACATTTTAAACGGCGGCCGCCACGCCGATAACGGGCTTTCCATCCAGGAGTTCATGATTATTCCTCGGCATAAGCTTCTGCGCGAACGCGTGCGCATGGGTTCGCAAATTTTTCACGCTCTCGCCAGCCTTTTGAGTCAGAAAGGCTACGCCACCTCGGTTGGCGACGAAGGCGGGTTTGCGCCGGAGTTGTTGAATAACGAGCGTGGTTTGCAAATTATCATTGAAGCCATTAAATTGGCCGGCTGGGAGCCGGGGAAGCACGTCTTTTTAGGGTTGGATGTGGCGGCATCGGAGTTTTATCGCCACGACACCTATTATTTTCTTGGTAAAAAACAAGGCTGGCGTCCGGCCAAAATGATTGACACGCTCGCGCAGTGGGTAAAAAAATATCCCCTTATTTCCATTGAGGACGGGTTGAGCGAAGATGATTGGGGGAACTGGCAACTGCTCACGAAAGAGCTGGGTAAAAAAGTGACGCTGGTCGGCGACGATCTGTTTGTCACCAATGTGGAGCGTTTGGAGCGCGGTATCAAGGAACAGGTGGCGAACGCCATTCTTATTAAAGTGAATCAAATCGGTTCGCTCACGGAAACAATTCAGACGATTTTTTTGGCCAAAAAACATGGTTATCAAATCAGCGTGTCGCACCGGAGCGGCGAAACGGCCGACACCTTTATCGCCGATCTGGCGGTCGCGGTGAACTCTGAATTCATCAAAACCGGTTCGTTGTCGCGTTCCGAGCGGGTGGAAAAGTATAACCGTTTGATGGAGATAGAATTGGAGTTGGGATTGTAATGACTGTTAAATTGTTAAATGGCTACGCCGGTCACTAGCAATTTAGCAATGTGACAATGAATTTTGAGAAAGCGGCGAGCCTAAAATTTCAGTAGAGATTATGATAAAGAAACAAACTACAGTTTTAATCATTCTCGACGGCTGGGGGGTGGCTGGTCCAAACAAAAAAAGCAATCCGATTACGCCCCAGACCGCTCCGCGTTATTTTGAATGGCTGAAAAAATATCCGCATACCGAGCTCGCGGCGAGCGGCGCCGCGGTCGGTCTTTTCCGCGGCCAGGAAGGCAACAGCGAGGCCGGCCATCTGAATATCGGCGCCGGCCGCGTGGTGAAGCAGGACGCACTCTATATTTCCGATGCCATTGCCGATGGCACATTTTTCAAAAATAACGCTTTTCGCCAGGCGATTCATCATATTAAAAAATATCGCACCGCCGCGCATCTGGTAGGCTTGCTCTCAAATCATAACAGCGCTCACTCTTGTCCGGAGCATCTTTATACGCTTCTTGATTTATTTAAAAATGAAGGTATTGAAAAAGTGTATTTACATTTGTTTACCGACGGCCGCGACTCCGGCCAGCATGACGCTCCTCGTCATCTTGAAAAATTAAAAGCGCATTTCCGCGGCAGTGAAAAAGTAGCCTCCATTATGGGGCGGCTCTATGGCATGGATCGGAACAAAAATTGGGCGCGCACCGAGCGCGCCTATCGCGCTATCGCACTGGGAGAAGGAAAAAAGGTGTCCAGCCCCGAGGAAGCGCTCACTCAAGCCTACAATTCCGGCGAGAGCGACGAGTTTATTTCGCCGACCGTGGTGACTGGCGTCAAGGGGGAGCCGCTCGCGACTTTCAGCGATAATGACGCGCTGTTTTTCTTTAACTTGCGCAGTGATCGCGCCCGTCAGTTGACGAAAGCATTTGTCCAGCCGGATTTTGAACAGATAAATCCGGAAAGTTTCACGCGGGGAAAGCTGCCGCAGAATACCCGTTTCGTGGCCCTGACTGATTTTGGGCCCGATTTGCCTAGGGTGCTTACCGCTTTTCCGAGCCGCGATGTGCCGAACAGCCTGGTGGTAACGCTCTGTCCGCGCCGCCAGCTTTACTTGGCCGAATCGGAAAAATACGCTCATATCACATATTTTTTTAATGGCGGCTATGCCCAGCATTTTTGCGACGAACAGTGGGTAAAAATTCAGTCCGACCGGATAGATAACTTTGAATTTGATCCGGAAATGTCTACCAAAGAAATCGCCGCTTATGCCGTGAAAGCGATACAGCGCCAAACTTTTGAGTTTATCGCTGTTAATTTTGCCAATGCCGACATGGTCGGACATACCGGAAATTTCGCCGCGGCCGAGAAAGCGATCGCGGTGCTTGACGCTTCGCTTGAGAAAATCGTCGCGGCGGCGCTCAAAACCGGCAGTCAGTGCGTTATCACGGCTGATCACGGCAATGTTGAGGAAATGATTAAAGCCAAAACCGGCGAAATAGACTCTGAGCATTCATTAAATCCGGTGCCGTTCATCGTCATCGCTCCGTCGTTGGCGTATAAACAATGGGGCACTCGCAAGCCAGCGCTCAAACTCCGCCCCGGCAAGCTCGCTGATGTCGCTCCGACGATTTTGAAAATGATGGGAATCGCGAAGCCCGCAGGAATGACCGGCCGTTCGCTTGTTTGATAGCTTAATTGTTTATGTCGTATCATTATAAACCAGTGGTGCTGGCTATTTTTGATGGCTGGGGGGTCGCTCCGGCGAGCCAAGGCAACGCCATTACTGCCGCCAAAACTCCGAATTTTTCCGAGTACCTGAAAAAGTATCCGGCCATGACGCTGCACGCTTCGGGTAGCGAGGTCGGGTTGCTGTTTGGCGAAATTGGCAATTCAGAGGTCGGTCATCTGAATATCGGCGCGGGCCGCATTTACTACCAGTCTTGCCCGCGCGTTAATCAGGGCATCGCCGACGGTACTTTTTTTACGAATCAAGCCTTTGTCTCTGCCGTGGAGCAGGTCAAAAAAAATCGTTCGCAATTGCATCTCATAGGTATGTTAAGCTCCGGCAACGTTCATTCCAGCACGGCGCACCTCTACTCGTTGTTGGAGTTTTGCCAAAAGAATGGCCTGGCCAAAGAAGTGTTTATCCACGTCATTCTTGACGGCCGTGATTGCCAGTACAACACGGGGGTGCAATTCGTTGCCGAATTGCAGAAAAAAACGGATGAGTTGAAAGTGGGAAAAATTGCTTCCATTTCCGGTCGTTTCTACGCGATGGATCGCGATAATCGCTGGCCGCGCGTGGAAAAGGCGTATCGGGCGATGGCCGAAGGAAAAGGAGATCGTCAAGCGGCTGATCCGGTGAAAACGATTAAAGAATCCTACGCGAATAAAGTGTATGATGAAGAATTTGTTCCTACGGTCATAGTTGATAAGAGCGGCGAACCGGCGGCGACTGTGCGCCCCGGGGATGCCGCGATTTTTTTTAACTTCCGCCCCGACCGGGCGCGCGAGCTTACCAAAGCGTTTGTCCTGCCTGGCTTTGATAAATTTACCCGTGCCTACATTAAAGATTTATATTTTGTCACCATGATGGAATATGAAAAAGATTTGCCGGCGGTTGTAGCCTACGAGCCGATGGTGGTGCGTAATTGTCTAGCCGAGGCGGTGAGCCGCGAAAAACTCAAACAATTTCACGCGGCGGAAACGGAAAAATACGCCCACGTTACTTTTTTTCTGAATGGCACCGTTGAAGACCCTTTTCCGGGAGAGGATCGCGCCCTCGTGCCCTCGCCCGGAGTGGCCAACTACGCGGAAGCGCCGGCGATGTCGGCGGCGGGCGTTACCAAGGAAACGGTCAGAGCGATTGACAGCGGGAAATATGATTTGATCGTGGTTAATTTCGCCAATGCCGATATGGTTGGCCACACCGGCGATAGCACAGCGACCATTGCCAGTGTTGAAACGGCCGATCAGGGGCTCGGCGAAATTGTCAAACACGCGCTCGCTAATGATGGCGTTGTTGTTATGACCGCCGATCATGGCAACGCGGAAGAAGTAATCAATTTACAAACGGGCGAAATAGACAAAGAACATTCCACTAATCCGGTGCCGTTCATTGTTATTGGGAAAGATTTTGTCGGCCAAGCGGGGCCCGGCGGCGATGCGCCGGAGGGCGATTTAAGTCTTTTGCCGCCAGTTGGGGTTTTGGCCGATGTCGCTCCGACGGTTTTGAAGCTGATGGGGGTAAAACAGCCGCCGGAGATGACTGGTGCGCCTTTAATTTAACCGGTGGAGAGGCCGATTTAATGACTATAAATTGTGAGTTGTCAGCTCTTTTTTAAGAAGCGACAAAACAAATTCTTCGCTCTCTTTCAGAGTCTTGTCAGAAATTTCAAATGAACACTGCCGTTTATTGCCGTGCGGATTGAGCGGTTTTATCATTTGCCTGGCATCAACATTTTTTTCTGTGGCCAAGAGGCCATGAATTTTTGGCTGTTCGCGGTCGGCGCCCGGTTCCTCAAAGAGAATGAGGGTCACTTTCGCTTCCGGCGCCGTGCTGAAAAGTTCGTCAATCATACCCTTCAGCTCATCCGCGGTCGCGCCGCTACGGGCGAAATCTTCACGGGTGATAGTGGTGGAGACCAGCCCGGCGCTCTGGTCGTATACCAAGTGGGTGAGCGCTTGCCCCCAGAGCTTGAGGGCGGAAATAGAACGCGTGCGGTATAGATGGCGCACAATTTTTTCCCGATCGGCGCCGCTGTTCACCAAGGCGCTCGCGATCTGAAGCGTCGCCGGGGTAATGTTGGGGTTTTTAAAACTTTTCGTTGCCACCGTCATACCAGTCAGAATCGCCGTGGCGGCAGTAGCATCCAAATACTGTTCCCCGCATTGCTTGATGATGGCATAGACAATTTCCGCGGTGGAGGTGGCGGTGAGGTCAATCAGGTTCACCTGCCCATAGCGTTCGTTGCTCGCTTGGTGGTCAATGTTCACAATCGCGGTGCGATAGAATAAATCGGTGTTATTTAAAAAAATCGTCCCGAGCGATTCCAGGTCGGGAGTGTTTAAAGTGATGATGAGGTCGTACTTGAAAGTGGATTGAGCGGTGCGGAGTTCGTGTTTGCTGAGGAGCCCCTGCTTCGGCGTGAGATAGAGAGACAAGACGCCGTCTTTCACGTCGTAGCTGATAGTATCAACCGGATTTTTTGACACATCCACTTTGATAATGAATTTTTGCAGATGCCCGAGCTCCGATTTAACTTCGGAAATTTTAGGCAGGTAAGAAAATATTTTTGGAGCGGTAAAACCGCTACAGGCGATGTCTGCTTGTTTGCTCTGTTTTTCCAACAGAGTTTTGAGGGCAATCGCGCTCCCGATAGCGTCGCCGTTGTCAGGCGCGTTAAACAAAATTAGCGCGTGCCGGCTGGCGTTGAAGAGCCCGTTCAGTTGTTGTAATTCAGATAAGGCCATAGAAAACAGCCGGGGCTGTTTTGTTAGTATTATATACCGCTAGCGATAATAACCGCTTATTCTAGCAGAGGATTTGAATAGTGTCAACAGGGTGTACTAGAAGGGTACATCGGTAACACTTTGTGGGCAGAAAAAGCCCGTAATTGGGCGAAAACTTGCTAATTTAGTCATATTTTAGTACACTATTCAAGTATGGAATTATCCAAAGCCTACGACCCGAAAAAATACGAAGACGAGATTTATAAACGCTGGGAAAAGAGCGGGTTTTTTAATCCGGATAACCTAGAGGGCGAGCCGTACACTATCATCATGCCGCCGCCGAACGCGAATGGCGCGCTCCATGTGGGGCACGCTTTGTTTGTTACCATTGAAGACGTATTAATTCGCTATCAGCGTATGCGCGGCCGCAAAACTTTGTGGCAGCCTGGGTCCGACCACGCCGCGTTTGAAACGCAGGTGGTATTTGAAAAAAAATTAGAAAAAGAAAGCCGCAGCCGGTTTAAGATGACGCGCGCGGAGTTTTATAAAGAGTGCTGGGATTTTGTCATGTCTAACAAAGAACGGAGCGAGAACGGTCTGAAGCGTTTGGGCGCCTCGTGCGATTGGAGCCGTAATATTTTTACGCTTGATCCGGAAATTATCAAAGTAGTTTACCAGACTTTCAAAATGATGCATGACGACGGGCTGATTTATCGCGGGAACCGCATTTGCAACTGGTGTCCCAAGCACCAAACCGGTCTGGCCGATTTGGAAACAAAATATGAAGAGAGAGCGGAGCCGTTTTACTATTTTAAGTACGGGCCATTCGTTATCGGCACGAGCCGACCGGAAACAAAGTTTGGGGATAAATACGTGGTCATGCACCCTAAAGACAAACGTTATGCCAAGTATAAAGAGGGAGAAAAATTGGAATTGGAATGGATTAACGGGCCAATCGTCGCCACCATCATTAAAGACGAGGCCGTAGACATGGAATTTGGCACGGGCGTAATGACTATTACGCCGGCGCATGACCCGGTTGACTTTGCCATCGCCGGTCGTCACAAGCTGGATTTTGAACCGGTCATTGACCAGCGGGGTAAATTACTCCCCATCGCCGGTGAATTCGCGGGGATGAAAATTTTGGAAGCGCGGCTAAAGATTGTGGAAAAGCTGGCGGGCAAAGGTTTGGTGGAAAAAGTTGATGAAAAGTACCAGCATAATGTTCAGCTCTGCTATAAATGTAGCAATTTGATTGAGCCGCAAATTGTGCCACAGTGGTATGTAAACATGACTAAGAATCTGCCGGATGGCCGGCCGTCGTTGCGCGACATGGCGCTTCGCGCTCTTGATAAAAAAGAAGTTGAGATTGTTACCGAACGATTTGAAAAAATATTCCGTCACTGGATGGAAAATATCCGCGATTGGCCGATTAGCCGCCAGATTTGGTGGGGGATTCCCATCCCGGTGTGGTACTGTCAGCGAATAACAAATACTAAATGTCAAATGTCAAATGGAGTAATTGTAGACACCGAGGGCGAACCGACCGCGTGTCCGCATTGCGGCTCATCAGAAATTGTCCGTGATCCAGACACTTTTGACACATGGTTTTCTTCCGGACAGTGGCCGTATGCCGCGTTGATGGCTAACGACGCCAAATACGGCACCGAGGATTTCGCCACCTATTTCCCCACGCAAGTAATGGAAACCGGCTGGGACATTATTTTTTTCTGGGTGGCGCGGATGGTGTTATTTTCATATTACCGAACCAATCAGCCGCCCTTTGCCAAGGTATATCTGCACGGTTTAGTGCGCGACAAAGACCGTCAAAAAATGAGCAAAAGCAAGGGCAACGTGGTTGACCCGCTGGGCGTGATTGACGCTTACGGCGCCGACGCCCTGCGTTTCGCCCTGATTTTTTCTACCGCCGCCGGCAACGATATTCCTTTGGCTGAAGAGAAGATAAACGGCATGAAGCATTTTGCCAACAAGCTGTGGAATATCGCGCGGTATGTTCTCGCAACTGCCCCCTCCCCTATAAGGGGAGGGATAGAGGGTGCGGTTTCTTCTGCGTCCGAGGCAAAGACCGAGGCCGATAAAGCCATTCTCACCAAACTCGCCTCTGCCGTCAAGGACATAACCAACAACTTAGAAAATTTTCGTTTGCACGAGGCGGCGCAGACCATCTATGATTTTACCTGGCATGAATTCGCCGATGTGTATATTGAAGCTAGCAAAAAACAGTTGGCAGACGAAACGTTGAAAGATTTTACTGGTGATATTTTATATTTTGTGCTGGCCACGGTCTTAAAATTTCTCCACCCGTTTATGCCCTTTGTGACCGAAGCGATTTGGAGAGAAATGCACGGAACGGAAAAAGAAAAACTACTTATGATTCAAAAATGGCCGATGGCCAAATTTTAATTTAAATCCAATATGGCAGTTTCAACTGATCCAAAAAAAATAAAAGAACTGCTGGAGCGCGGGGTGGAGAATATCTACCCCAAGAAAGAGTTTTTAGAAAAAGAATTGCTCTCCGGCCGCCAGCTCACTCTCTACGCAGGCTATGACCCCACTGCGCCAACGCTCCACATCGGGCATGGTATCACCATGCTAAAGCTCCGCCAATTTCAAGACCTCGGGCACAAAGTCATCATGCTCATTGGTGATTACACCGGTATGATTGGCGACCCGACCGACAAGTCGGCCGCCCGTAAAAAACTCACTCACGAAGAGGCGCTGGTGAATTGTAAAAGTTACCAAAAGCAGGCATCAGCCATTCTTGATTTTGAAGGGGCTAATCCGGTGAAGATTAAGTACAATAGCGAATGGTTGGGCGAGATGCGCGCAAGTGAGATGCTCGAGTTGACCGCGCATTTTACCACGCAACAATTTCTTGAACGTGATATGTTCCAAAAACGTTTGGCGGAGGAGAAGCCAATTTACCTTCACGAATTTTTATACCCGCTCATGCAGGGCTACGACAGCGTGGCGATGAATGTGGATGGCGAAGTGGGCGGTAACGATCAAACATTCAACATGCTCATCGGCCGCGACCTGATGAAAGATCTGAAAGGCAAAGAAAAATTTGTTCTCACAGTAAAACTTCTCGCCGATGACAGCGGCAAAAAAATGGGCAAGAGCGAAGGCAATATGATTGCGCTCTCTGACTCGCCCGAAGATATGTTTGGTAAAGTAATGCGCTGGACCGATGGCATGATCCGGAGCGGGTTTGAGCTCTGTACTCGCGTGGAAGTACTTTCAGACAAACACGTGAAAGCCGAGCCGATGAAGTATAAAAAACTTTTGGCCTTTGAGGTCGTCAAAACATTTTTGGGTGAAGCCGCAGCCAAGCATGGGCAAGAGTATTTTGCCAGTGTCATTCAAGAAAATGAAAAACCCACCGACATTGCGGAGATAAAACCCAGCACCTACGATGTCGTCACGGTACTCGTGGAAAGCAAGCTCGTATTGAGTTCATCGGAGGCTCGCCGGGCCATTGAGCAGGGCGGCGTGAAAGTAGACGATACAAAAGTTGAGGATATTGCACTCAAGGTAAAAAAGGGAAGCGTGGTGCAAAAAGGCAAACGGTTCTTCGTGAAGGTAAAATAATTTCAAAAATAATTGACAAGACAGTCTATTCGCGGTAGGCTATTTTTGATTTTTGTTTTTTCACCACGCATTTCGCCCCAAAGGAGGGCACATGTTGAGCACAGCGAGATGGAGCGAAGCGAGGCAGTGCGTTGGCCGGATGGCGGAAGTCTCCCGGAAAGTCGGGCCGCCGATCCATGGTCGGCTTGAGCACATCCCGGACATCATCAATGGCAGAAGAGCGGAGATCTCAATTTTCGTGGAAGACGACCCGGAAGGAGTCAGGAATGTGAGAAAGGTTCGGTGTGTTGATGTCGTCGGCATCGTGATCCAGCCGCGGCAGGCGGCGTGAGAGGCGACCATGGCGGGCCGTATCCGTTGTCCCTGGACCATCCAGGAACAGGTAGATGTCTACCAGAACATGAAGCGGAGGATGTTCTGGAGCAAACTTTTCCTGTTTCTCCTCACCGCCATCATCATCGCGCCGGTCATCGTTTTCAAACTGGACTGGATTATTGTCCAGCTCAAGTAGGAAACGCGGCAAAATCCACAATTCGCGCTGGGCAGGTTGCGCGAGTTGTGAAAAACTCGTTCAACCTGCCCGGCAAAAAAATCCCGACTCATCGGTCGGAATTTTTTTACGAATAATATTTTTTAAGTTGTCCACAGCGCGCCCTGCTACTGTCGCGAATGATGTGCTATACTATGCGCAGGGAAGGAAAAAGAATCCGGGCGAAAAGGTCCGGATTATTTTTTTTAGAGAAGCCGCGTGACATTTTTTTGTTCCAGTGGTAAACTCACTAAATAAGTTTAGAGTGTTTTTATGCAGCAGGTTATCATTGATGAAGTCAAGAAATTGTTGATTGAAGCTGGAGTAACCGGAGAAATCGTGCTTTCCACTCCGCCCCGGCCGGAAATGGGCGATGCCGCTTTTCCCTGCTTTGCCTTAGCCAAAGAACAGAAAGCCAGCCCGGTGGAAGTAGCCAAGAGACTCTTTTCTAAACTGCAAGACCACGGGTCGCATTTTCTTGCCGAAGTGAAGCCGTTCGGCCCCTACGTAAACTTTTTTGTCCGCCCCACCGCAGTGGTGGAGCAGGTGGTGAGCGAAGTGTTAAAAAAGCAAGAACATTATGGAGAGAACACCCTAGGTAAAGGGCGTTCAGTCATGGTGGAGTATCCCTCCAACAACACCCACAAAGAATTTCACATCGGACATTTCCGCAATGTTTGTATTGGCAACACTTTGGTCAAGCTTTATGAACGAAGCGGCTACAAAGTTTACCCGGTAAACTATCTAAATGATTTTGGCGCGCACGTGGCCAGGTGTTTGTGGGGTTTGGAGAAATTTCACGCCAAAGAAAAAGTGCCCGGGAACAAACAGCGTTGGCTCGGTGAAATTTACGCCGAGGCGAGCGGCTATTTGAAAGACCACCCCGAAGAGGGCAACGCGGTGGCCGAGATTCAGAAAAAACTGGAAGCGCACGACAAAACCCTTTGGCCGTTATTTTTGAAAACGCGCAAGTGGAGCCTGGAACGGTTTGACGAGCTTTTTGCCGAGCTCGGGGTGAAATACGTCGCCGTGTTTTATGAAAAAGATGTGAAAGCGCGCGGGCAAAAAATTGTGGACGAACTCTTACAGAAAAAAATCGCCACAGTGGGCGAGGGGGGAGCCATCATTGTGGATCTCACGAGTTATGGGCTGGATATTGCGCTGGTGCGCAAATCCAATGGTGTGGGCTTGTACCTCACGAGCGACCTGCCGCTGGCCGAAGAGAAATTTAAAAAGTTTGCTGTGGATGAAAGCGTCGTCATCACCGGTCAGGAGCAGAGTTTTTATTTCCGCCAGCTTTATAAAATTTTGGAATTGATGGGCTCTAAGAAAAAATTGACGCATTTGAGCTACGGCCTGGTGAATTTGCCCGAAGGCAAAATGTCCTCGCGCACCGGCAACGTGATTCTCTACGAAGATTTGCGTGATCAGGTTTACGAAAGAATGTTTGCGGCGACGGCGGAGAGGCATGGCAACTGGCCGAAGTCGCGCGTCGCTAAAGTGGCGCGCGTTCTCACCCAGGCGGCGCTCAAGTTTGATTTTCAAAAGCACGAATCCGTGAAGACGATCACCTTTGACGTAAAAGAAGCCACCTCATTTGAGGGCTTCAGCGGGCCCTACGTGCTCTATGTAATCGCGAGAATTAATAGTTTGCTTGGTAAAGCCGTAAAGAAACCCACTCCGCGCGCCAAAATTGCGTGTGACCTTTTGGTTCAGCCAGAGGAAAAACAGCTAGCGCTGATTTTGGGGGAGTACTCGCAAATGACACAAAAGGCGCTTCGCGATTACAACCCATCGGTGGTGGCGCGCTACGCCTTTGAGGTGGCCCAGGCGTTTAATAATTTTTATAACAAACAAAGTATTCTCAATGCCGGTGACGGCAAGCTCGTGCTGGCTCGCCTCGCCCTCTGCCAGGCGGTGCGCCAAGTACTCACCAATACGCTCGGCCTTTTGACCATTGAAACAGTGGAAGAGATGTAAAACGCGCGCTGTTTCCACAAATCCGGTTTCGTCGGGTTTTTTTGTTATCCACACAGTACGCCTTTACAGTACACCTATAGAGGTGTAGTTTATATGTTAGCTAGGCTTTTTAAACTATAAATATGGCTAAATCAACAGAAAAAGAAACTAAAATTGAGCGAGTAACCCTCAAGTTGCCTAAAAAATGGGCGGACTATTTTCGTCAAACGTTCCCCCATGGCAAACGCAGCCAGTTCGTCACCGATTGTCTGAAGCGGTTTAAGCGCGATCGAGAAGTAGTTTCTTTGGAGGAAGAATTGCGCGACATTGGGAAAGAGCGGCAGTAAGCCGTTTATTTTTGGCAATCTGAAAGTATGGCCTTTAATTTAGACAAAATGTATTGCGGCATGGTAAAGAGAGGGGATATATTCTTGGGCAATTTTGGCAACAAGGAGAAAGTAATGGTGGTATTGCAGGATTCAATTTTAAACGAGCGTTTGTCTACCGTGGTGGTAGCGCCGATTGAGCCGCACCGAGATGGACAGAGAGTTTTTAAAAATGAAGTATTATTGCCGGAGAGAGAGACTGGTTTGGGGCAAAAGGGTGTTTGCATGTTGCATAAAATTCAGCTGGCAAGCCGGACGCAGATGATTGCCAAGAAGGGCGAAGTGAGCGCGGTGAAACTGCAGGATATTTATGCCGCGTTAGATATTAATTTAGGGAGGTTTAGGGATAGAGAGTAAAACTTATACGAAGTGATTCCCGGCGTCTCGCTATTCAGAGAGTTGCCGATATGCCGGGAGAACATTTCGTTTGTCTCTCACAAAACTTTAACTCGCCCTAACCGGGCGGAGGTGGTCTGCCATGACCTTTTTGATCAGTTTTCTCGCCCTCATCGTCTTGATGATGGCGGCCCCGTACATCTTGCGGTTCGCGAAGACGAGCCGTGCTCCTGTGCCCGCCACGATCTTCGTGGCGCACTGGATAGAGGTGTGGACTCTGCGGCTTCAGTTCCGGCGGTATCGGCATTTGCATCAGGATCCGCATGACACGGTCATGACCGTGTTGGAGTGGATCGTGTTCGGGTTCCTGTCTCTCTGTAGGGCTGTCAGCCCTATGGCCTACGACGTGGTGAACGACTTCACGATCGGAGGTAAGCACACCCAGATTTGGCTCGTGAACTTCAACATCTGGCATTTCATCATCCCTGGGTTCACGCGCTATATCATCTGGAAGATGCTCCGGACCGTGCACGATGCCAAACGCAAGGGCGTGAGGTTCGTCGGGCTCGGCGCCCTCTTGAAGGATCGTGGTCTTACGGACGACGGCATGTACTTTGCCGACGCGCTCGGTATGGATCGTCCATTTCTAGCGCACGGTGACACTCTCACCGCACAGACGGTTTTCCTCCAGGCACTCGCGCTTGCCGGGAAGCTCGGCACGAAGAGGGTGTTCATAACCGGCGCCACCAGCAAGATCGGCCGTGCAATCGCAATTCGGCTGGCCGAATCCGGTTTCACCGTCTTCCTGTACTCGGAGGGCAAGAGAGCAAAAGATGGAACGGACGGGCAAGCTCGGGTCAACGCCATCATGGACGAGGCTGGCGAGTACGCTTGCAACATGGTCTACGCCCCGGGCATGGATATGGCTGGATCCTGCGGCCTCATCATCACGGGAAAGAGAACTGGCGGCCAGACGCTTCTGAATCTGGCACAACCTCGCACGGCGTTCTTGAACTTCTCCGTGCCGGACCCGCTCACTCCCGAGCTCCTATGTGGCCGCCCTCTCTATCACTATGATGGCGGTCTGCTGGACTACAGTGCCATCCCGAGCACCCTCACCTTCGCCATGCGACTCATCGCTGGCCAAGTCACATACGCCTGTCATGCCTGGCTCCTCGTGTGCGCCATGAAGGGCTGGACGGACAGGGACGAGCTCGGGCCGGTCAAGATCAGTGACATGAGCGAGTTCTGGACCGCGGCCGAGGAGTGCGGCTTCAAACTCCCAGAGGGAACGTCGTTCCTTCATCCGATGGCTCTGCCCGAAAAGGGGGCGGCCATTCCTGGCTACAGCACGCCTCCACCCCGGAGGCGCCGCAAAGAAGCAATCTAACCTCGCTTCTCTCGAGGTAACACTCGATGAGGCGACAGCGAAAGAGGTGATCGCGGTGCCTGCTTGCAGGCGCCAACATTCGCACACAAAGAGACGTTCCCTTCGGGGACGTCTCTTCATTTTCAATACTTTTTCAAAAAACGAAAAAATGGTATACTAAGCGTACTATGATTAAAATTGTTTCTTTATATTCGTTATTGCCGCTTATAAGCAGTATTTTAGTTTTTTCTCTCGGATTGTTTGTCTGGCTTAAAAAACCTAAAGAATGGATGCATATTCTTTTTTTCTTGTATGATTTTACAATTGCTTTATGGCTATATGGCACGTTTATGCTTTTTAACGCCGGGAGCGATGTGGATAAACTATTTTGGGATCGTTTTATTTACGCTGGCGTCGTGTTCATTCCGATTTTTCTTTATCATTTTGGGTTGATTTATTGTGGCATTTTGTCTCGGCAGAGGATGCTTCTAGTTATTGGGTATCTTTTAGTTTTTATTTTTTTGCCTCTCTCGCAGTATTCAGATAATTTTGTTTCCGGTCTGTACAAATATTCCTGGGGCACGCATTCGGTTGCTCGCATCTATCATCATTATTTTTTAGTATATTTCTTTTTTTACTTCCTGCTTTTTTTTGTTAATTTAGTCGCCCACTATCGTCGCGCATCCGGAATCCATAAAACCGAAGTGAAATACGTGCTAGTAGGGTATGCCATTCTTGATGTTGTCGGTCCGTTGGCGTTTTTACCGGCCTACGGCATTCCCATTTTTCCGATTATATTTTTGTCAGCCGTTCCTTTTGCTGGTATATTGGCTTATGCCATTATCCACTACCAGGCGTTGGATGTTCGCACTATCACGGCCGAGGTGGTTATTACCTCTTTGGATATTATAGTCATCGGTCAGATTTTCTTTTCTCGCGACGTAACTGAAATTATTCTGCGTTCTTTGATTGCGTTTTTTATTTTCATTTTTTCTGTCATGCTGATCCGTTCCGTAAAACAAGAAATCAAACGCCGCGAAGAAATAACCCAGCTCGCCCACTCATTGGAACAAGCTAACTTGCGCCTTAAAGAAATTGACCGGCAGAAAACCGACTTTCTCTCCATCGCCGCGCACCAGCTCCGCACGCCCCTGTCCATTCTCAACGGATACATTGAACTTTTGGAGGATGGAGCCTACGGGAAAATCACTAAGGAGACGGTGCAGATATTAAATAACATGGACGAAAGTAACGGGCATCTCGTGAAATTGATTGACCAATTTTTGGATATTACGCGCATTGAGCAGGGTCGCACTAAGTATGATTTCAAACCGCAAGATATCAGCGTCATCATCACGAGCGCGGTTGACGAGCTCGCCGACCGGGCCAAGCAGAAAGGCCTCAAATTAGTATGGCATAAGCCTAAAGAGGCGGCATCGGCCACGGTTGACGAGGAAAAATTTCGCCATGTCATTTTTAACTTTATTGATAATGCCATTAAGTACACCGATAAGGGCGCCATTGCCGTGGAGCTTAAAGCGGACAACGGCGGCTGGGCTACTACCGTTTCCGACCATGGTTTTGGGTTCAACCCGGTTGATGAGGCGAATTTTTTTCAAAAATTCTATCGGGGCGAAAACGTGAAAGGGAGCAATGTTAACGGCACTGGTCTTGGCCTTTATGTCTGCCGTATGTTCGTTGAAGGCCATGGCGGGCGGGTGTGGGCGAAGAGCCCGGGCCTCGGCCGCGGAAGCGAGTTTGGTTTCTGGGTGCCGGCGGCTAAATGATAAACTGTTGATTGTTTTTTTTCGCCGCGCCGTGTATACTAATAAGAGAAATTATTTTTTTAATATCTTAGTTTTAATCGCGCAATCACTATGATTTTTCAGAAATCATCTTCCAAAAATGCCGAAGAGGCCGCGGCCGCCCTTGAAGCGGCCTATGCCGCGGAGTCGCATTCCAATGATGAAGTGGAAACAGTAGTTGGCCCGTCCGTGAATGTGGAGGGGGATTTCGCTTCTGAAGGCAATATCATCGTGAAAGGCACGGTGGCGGGGAGTGTGCATACCAGCCGGCACCTTTCGGTGGAGGCTGGAGCGAAAGTGCTCGCGAACGTTCGTTCCGGCAGCGCCACTATCGCCGGCGAGGTGCGCGGCAACATGAAAGTCAAAGAATCTATTGAGCTCACCTCAACGGCGCGCGTGCTCGGCGACATTGAAGCTAAAATTTTGGTGGTAGAGGCCGGGGCGCTCATTAGCGGTAAAATCAATATGCCCGGGCTGGAAACCAGCGAAGGAAAAGTTCGCTCCGCTCGGGTGAGTGCCGCCAGAAAAACTGACGAAACTGTCGTAGCCTAAACGTTGGCGAAATTTTCTGTTATGTATGTGTACTTGTACGACAATTTTGTGCGCGGCAAGAAATACGCTTCGGTTGTCCGGGCCATGGAAATTAGTCTGACTGATTATGGCATTGCCGGCAAAATTTTGCGCCTCAATAGCTATAGCGACGTCAAGCCGATTATTGAAGATGAGCTGAAACGCGGGGCCAAAACAATCGTGATGGTCGGCAACGACGCCACTTTCGGCCAGGTATTATCGCGCGCCGCCACCACCGAAACCACTTTCGGATTTTTGCCGGTTGGTTCTAATAATACCATCGCCGAAGTTCTCGGCATTCCGGTGGGGCCGGCGGCCTGCGACGTGTTGAGCCGCCGGCGCGTTGAGCGGCTGGATGTCGGCTGGATAAACAACCGTTATTTTGTTTCGCAGTTGCACGTCTTGCCCGCTCATCTTGAGGTGGTTTATGATGAGCGTTTCACGGTAACAGCGCGCGACCAAATGGAAGTGATCGTTTGCAATCTACAGCCGTTCTATTGGAAGAGGGATAAAAAAGACGGGGAAGTGCGCGTGGTGCACCCGCAAGATGGCAAACTGGAAGCCTTTTTGCGTCCCTTGACAAAGAAACGCTGGTGGGGGTATACCTATGAGGACCCGAGCGTATTTCCTTTTGAAGAAATGGAAATTCGGGGGAGCGAGCCTTTTACTGTTTCCGCTGACGGGAAGGTGACGAAAGAAATCAAAATCAAAATCAAATTGGCCCATAGCAAGGTGGCGATGGTCGTGGGCAGGAATCGAAAATTTTAGCCCAGGTGGCGAAATTGGTAGACGCACTACCTTGAGGTGGTAGCTCCCGCAAGGGAATGGAAGTTCGACTCTTCTCCTGGGCACCAGCGTTAACAATCTCTACTATGCATTACTTCATTGGCGCGTTCGCGATTGCCGCGGGTGTTGCTATGATCATTAAAACCGAGTGGCTGATTCAAAACTTTGGCACGAGCGCTTGGGCTGAAGAGAAACTGGGCACGAGCGGCGGCAGCCGTATCTTTTATAAACTGATTGGATTGGTCATTGTTTTAATTGGTTTTCTTTTAGTGACGAATTTGTTTGAGGGGTTTTTACTTGGCACCATCGGGCGAATTTTCCCTCGTTAACGTTATTATATGGCGCACGCCGGCACAGCCCTAATTGACCCGTATATCATATTTGAGAAAATTTCTTTAGCTTCCGGAATGCGCGTGGCCGATTTGGGTTGCGGCCGCACCGGGCATTTTGTTTTTCCCGCCTCGCGAGTGGTGGGAGACACCGGTATTGTCTACGCCGTAGAAATCGTGAAGAATATTTTGGAAAGTATTCAAAGCCGGGTGCGCTCCGAGGGGTATCACAATGTGCAGACGGTCTGGTCAAACATTGAGCTGGCAGGCAAAACGCCGGTGCCGGCGGGGAGCTTACAGGCCTGTTTTCTCGTTAATGTGCTGTTTTTGGTCGCGGATAAGGGCGGGACATTGGCGGAGGCCGCGCGGCTCACGGAGCGCGGCGGTTCGGTGGTAGTGGTTGATTGGGAGAAGCGTCTAGGGCCACTCGGCCCGCCGCCCGAGAAAATGGTCGCTCCGGAAGCCATTATCGCTCTCGCGGAGCAGGCGTCTCTTGAACTCGCGGAGAGAATGTCGCCCGGGGGCTACCATTATTGTCTTATTTTTAAGAAAAAGTAATTTTTTTATTTTTTTATGCGCCTTTCCAATCTGTTGTACTCCACTTACTGGTTCAGCCAGCCTGATCCAGCCGACGGTCAAACTGAAATTTGGTGGCTGGTCGTTTTGATAGGGTTTCTAGCTGTCGGTGCGGTTGCGCTGACGCTCCGCCGCCGTTTAACGGATCATGTGGCGGCTTTGTTTGCTCGCCGTTTGGGTAATTGTCTGGCAACACTGGGAATTGTCGGCCTGCTTTTTTTCTTGTTGCGCCAGGAGCGGGTGGCGTTCCTGGGTTGGCGCGTTTGGTTTCTGCTTTGGGCCGCGGCCGGGGGCGTTTGGGCGGGGCGTCTGGCCTATTTTTGGTTCAAACGAGCGCCGGCTATTCGCGCTGAAGAGAAAGAGCGCGCCGCGCGCGAAGAGTTCCTGCCCGGACGCGGTAAATAATCGCCGTATGCCAAGATGGGGTAATCGCGGCCGGGGTGATTGGGGCGAAGACCAAGCCTGTGGATTTTTGGCACGTCGCGGTTTTCAAATTATTGAACGCAATTGGCAGACTCCGGCCGGGGAAATTGATATCGTCGCGAAATTGCGCGGCGATTATTATTTTGTAGAGGTTAAAACGAGAACTGAAGGCGAGATGGCCTATGAT
>Ga0209211_10002063_pt1 | contig 35639 bp, 36 predicted proteins | sample RifGroA2_FD_183992 | JGI IMG/M metagenome (GOLD analysis project Ga0209211, IMG submission 183992) | Groundwater microbial communities from Rifle, Colorado, USA - Groundwater A2 (SPAdes) (version 2) | ecosystem: Environmental > Aquatic > Deep subsurface > Groundwater | place: Rifle, Colorado... | reverse complement strand
AAAAACAGGGGGCAGCGCCCCCTGTGAATTTTCGGCATGCCTTATCTGAACGCAATCACGCTTAGCCCAGACAACCCGGCGATGTCGATGCGACCGACAGTACCCGGCGTGAACTGGGCATAGTCGATAACATTCTCGATGCTATCCAGTGCAGACTGGGGGCCGCCCGTGTGTTTGCGCGCGATGACATTCATTCCCGGCTTCAGCGCGGCCTCGTCGATGTAGCCGACGGCGCCCGGCGTGGACTGCACGTAATTGACGACTTCCGCATCGCTGGCCAACTCGGCCGGCGGCGCGCCCTTGCCTATATAGCGGCGCACCGTCCAGTAGGCCGTGTATTTTTCCTCGTCCTGCTTGAGGAACTCCTGCAGAAAAATATTGCGTGCGCCGGTGCCGGGCTTGACCCCGACCGGCGTCACGCTGACGCCGGAAACCGAGATGACTTTTCCGGTATAGACTTTTTGTATCGTCACCGCGTCCATCTTCGGCACGTTGCTGTTTCCGATCACCACAATCTCGCCCGCGTGCGCCGGTGAGAACCACAGAGAAACGGCCAAGGATACGATTTGTATCGTCGATACAACTTTAATCGTCGTTTTCATGATCGCCCCCCTCTCAAAAAACAACGTTATATGAAAACGACAGCACGTCGATGTTCTGATTGCTGACATTGCCGAAGGAAGGTGCATCGACGAAACTGGATGCCACGCCTACATGCGTTCGCGCCCATTCCATCTTGATCTTTTGCGTGGGCGAAAGCCGGTAGGAGGTGCCCAATGCAATCGTGTTCTGGTCGTAAACCAGCAAACCGTCGGCCAACACTCGCTGGGAGGCATTGATTCCCGCCACCGCCGCCGCAACAGCAGGTCCACCGTCGATCAGCCCATTGGCATTGCCATTCATGGCTTGATACAGACTCAACGCATCGGCTCTGGATTTAATCACCGCATAAGAGACATAAGGCGTCCATGCATCGATATCCTTGAGCAGCGAAAAATATCCGCCATTGGTATCGATCCCGGTCAGGGCGTTGGTAATTTTTCTGCGGCCATATTCCCCGATCGCCCTGAAGTCTTGCGGCAGCTTGATTTCGGCGCTCAGCGTATAAACCACGCTGTTTACATTTGTCACCGATGTCTGCGGCATATATGCCGCGCCGGCAGCAACGAACGGCAAGCCCAACTGTGCAGCCGAGAGCTGGGAATAAGCTCCGGGCGATGCCGGGCTAATCGATGTTGTTTGCGTGTGCATACTGGCGCGGTATTTGTCTTCGTCCCGCAACAGGGTTAACGCGAGTCCGCGGCTATCCACGCTAATATCTTTGAAACTGACGCCCGGTTGCGCGGGGGGAGGAAGCGGCACATTGTCGCGCTGGTAAATTCGCCAACTGGTGCCTATGTTGCCCGCATAACCGTCCAGCGTCAGTTCGCCCAGGTCAGGATTCCACGTCTTGGCAACAGATATGCCAACGTAATCCGTGGAAGGCGAAATGCTGTACATCTCGGCCGGCAGGTGGGCGAAATCGTAAGTCACGCCCACATCCGTACTTTCGCTGTAAAGATAAACGGGCAAACGCTGTTTGCCCGCACGGACAAGCCAATCGTTGCTTGGCCGCCAGGAAAGAAACGCCCAACTCAAAGTGCCATTCCATGAATTGTCGTTATCGATGGATGGGGCGAATTTCCCCTGAACGGTCGCGCCGATCTCGTCGGTGATCTTGATGTCGGCCTGCACGCCGGCGATGCTGTCCCTTGCGAAGGTTCCGTTGTTATCGATAAAACGTTCGAAATTGTAGGACTGGTTGGACTGGGCATAGCCCAATGTGCCGAAGCCGGAGAGCGAAACTTCCGCCGCTTCCGTCGCCATTGCACTCAGGCCGAAAACTGCCGCCATAACCAACGACTTGCCAAGCGTTTTTTGCTTGGTTAGTCGGATGGCTAGTAGCTCCATTAATGTCCATGCGATAGGGTTATTCATTGCGATTCCCTTAGGCTCCATTAATGTCCATGCGATAGGGTTATTCATTGCGATTCCCTTAGGTTAAGATGCGGATGCGGCATTGCCGCCATAAAATAATTTTCAGACCATCCGCATCCTACAAAACCACCGTTCAAGAATCGTTCAATGTCCTTGCCTACTTATGATCGTGGCCTCCAGTTCGTGCTGCTGGGCGGTTTCGATGCTCGCCTGAATGGGCTGCCCATTACCGGATTCGCTTATAACAAGATGCGCGCCCTGCTCGCCTACCTTGCCATTGAACGGGAACAGGAACACCGCCGGGAAGTGCTGGCCGAATTTACTTTGGGGAGGCATCGATCCTGCCTCGGCGCGCGGCAATTTGCGGAGAACCTTGTCGGACTTGCGCCGCGTGCTGGAATTGCCGAGTGGCGCGACCTTGTTCTCGACCGGCAAGAACAGCATCCGTTTTATTCCCGATGCCCGGATCGATGTACTGGATTTCGCCGGACAGAATCCGGCCTTGAACGAAGAGCAAATCGTCGCCCTCTATCGGGGCGAATTTCTGGCGGGACTCTCCTTGCCGGATAGCCCCGAGTTCGAAGACTGGCTCCAGATACAGCGGGAAACCCTGCACCGCCGCGCCCTCGTCCTGCTGGAACATCTGTCGAATCGATACGAGCAGACTGGCGACTACGACAAGGCGCTGCAATTCGCCTTGCGCCTGACGGAACTGGAGCCGTGGGACGAGAATGCTCACCGCAAGGCGATGCTGCTGTATGCATTGAATGGACAAAAAAGTGCGGCTATCCGCCAGTACGACACCTGCTGTCAGTTGCTGAAAAAAGAATTGGCCACCTTGCCCGATGAGGAAACCAGACATCTGGCCGAACGCATCCGTAACGGCGAATTATGGCGCGAGCCCATCAATTCGAGCTACCTCCCCCGGTCGCAAGAGCCCGCCGAGCGGCGGCAGGTGACGGTGCTGTACTGCGAATTGAGCATCGATGCAGTGGACGATCCCGATGAGGCGATGGATATGCTGCTCGCGCCCCAGGCTCGCTGTATCGAGATCATCCGACAGTTTTCGGGGCATATCGTACAAACGCACGGCGGCGGCTTGCTGGCCTATTTCGGTTATCCGCAGGCCCGCGAAGATGCCGCGCATCGTGCCGTGAAGGCCGCTTTGGCCGTCATTCGCGCAGCCGGTCGCGGCGTCGAAATTCGCGTCGGCGTCCACACCGGACTCGTCATCACCGGCGGCGAATTATCCCTGCCGGACACCTCCGGCAGAACCTCGAAGGTCGCCATTCAGATACGCAAAATAGCGGCCCACAACGAGGTGGCGATCAGCCAGGACACGCGCAATATTGTGGCCGGATATTTCGATTGCATCAGCCTGGGCGCACAGCCCCTGAGCGGACAGACTCTGCCCCTGGAAATCTTCAAGGTGTTGCAGGAGAGCGGCGCGCGCACGCGCTTGGATGCGGCTGCGCAGTTAACGCCGTTGACCGGACGCGAAACGGAAATCGCCGCGCTGGCGAAACTATGGCAAGACGTTGCGCAAGGCGCACGCCATGAAGTGCTGATACAGGGCGAGGCCGGCATCGGCAAATCGCGCGTGCTTCTCGCGCTGAAAGAACGACTGGCCGGCCAGTCCCACGCCATACGAGAGTTGCGCTGCTTCCCGGAATTCAGCCTGTCGCCTTATTACCCGCTCATCGCGATGCTCGAAGGCATCCTGAGTATCACGCCGGACGACACCGCCGAACAGCGCTTCGCCAAGCTGGCGGCGTATCTTGAGGAACACTTTCCCGCTTCGGCGCAAAATGCCACGCCCTTGCTCGCTGCGCTTCTTTCTTTACCGCTGTCCGGGGATTACCGGGCATCCGGTTTCTCGCCGCAAAAACAGAAGGAGCAGACCAACCTCATCCTGATCGAAGTTTTGCACGCACTGGCTCGGCGGCAGCCGGTATTGCTGATTGTGGAAGACTTGCACTGGATCGATCCCTCCACGCTCGAATTGCTGACGGCATTCCTCGAACAGGAGGGAGGCGTATCCATCCTCACGCTACTCACATCCCGCCCCGAGTTTGTTCCGCTCTGGAAGAAAACGCCAGTAACCACGCTGGTGCTCCCCCCGCTTGCCGGGGACGAGGTTGCGAAGATGGTGGCCGCGATCGGCACCGAGATTCCGGCGGACGTTATCAGAAGCATCGTGGAGCGTGCCGACGGGGTGCCATTGTTTGTCGAAGAGGTCGCCAAAATGGCCAACTTGAACAATCAGGCGAGCATTCCGTCCACGCTGCACGATCTTCTTGCCGCGCGTATCGACAACATGGGGGAAGCGAAATACACCGCCCAGCTTGCCGCGACCATAGGCCGCGAATTCGATCTGGATTTGATGCGCAAGGTTTCTCCGGACTCCCCCGCCGCGCTCGCGCAGTCCCTGAGCGCATTGCAGGATGCCGGATTGATATTGAAAGTGAGCGACACGGCCCGTCAATTCAAGCACGCATTGATTCAGGAAGCGGCGTACCAATCTCAGGCCCGGACTAAGCGGCAGGATGCGCATCGCCGTATCGCGCAAGCACTGCTGAGCGACTTTCCCGATGTCGTCGCCAACCAGCCGGAACTGTTGGCACAGCACTTCGCCTCCGGCGGAGAAACGCCGCAGGCAATCGAATACTGGATCAAAGCCGGACAGCGAGCCGCCCGGCATTCGGCCAATGCGGAAGCGATCAAACACTTTAACGATGGCCTGAAACTCCTGAAAACGCTGCCACAGGACAGAACGCGCGACCACCTGGAATCCAGATTGCACCTCAGCCTCGGCGCCGTGCTGATCGCCACCACGGGCTATGGCTCCGTCGAAGTTGGCCAGACCTATGCCCGCGCGCTGGAGCTGTGCGAACAACTAGGCGACAACGACGGCTTGTACATGGCGTTGTGGGGTATGTGGCTAACCTCAAGCTCGCGCGTCGGTCATTCGCACTCTCTCGATCTAGCGAAAAAACTGTTGCACCTGGCGGAACAGAGCCGTGACGAGCTGCGACTCCAACTCGCGCATTACGCCTTGGGAAACAGCTCTATCATCACCGGGGATCTGCCCGCCGCGCGCAGCCATCTGGAAACATCCATGGCGCTGTATAAACCGGAGCATCACGAAATACTGGTGAGCCAATACGGCGAAAACAGCTACGTGTCGAGCGGCTCGCTTTTATCGACGGTATTGTGGCTGCAAGGCTTTCCCGCGCAGGCACAAGAGATCAGCCGGAGTACCGTAGCGATGGCGCGTCAGATCAATCATCCCAATAGTCTGGGATATGCGCTGTGTGTCGCGGCGATGGTTCAGCGCTGGTTGCAACAGATAGACTCGTCCGCACAATTTGCACATGAAGCCATGGCGCTGTCTCATCAGCACGGATTGCCGTTCTGGCTTGGATTCAGCGCGTCGGCTTACGGCTGGGTGATGGTCATGCAAGGCCAGCCCGCCGGCATCGCGCAGATGCAGCAATGTGTCGCTGCCGTTAATGCCGTGATGAGCGGCTCCAAAATTCTATTCCTCGCCCCGCTCAACGACGCGCGCGTTCATCTGGGGCAATTCGAAAACGCGCTGACCGAATTGAACGAGACGCTACTTGTCGTTGCCGAAAAAGACGACCGTTTTCTTGAAAGCGAATTCAACCGGCTCAAGGGCGAATGCCTGCTGCGAATTTCCCCTGCCAACACGGAGGCCGCCGAAGCCTGTTTCGATAAAGCACTCGCCATCAGTCGCCGACAAGGAGCGAAATCGCTGGAACTGCGCGCAGCGATGAGCGTGGCCCGAGTATGGCAAAGGCAAGGAAAGTCGGAAGAGGCGCGGCAACTGCTCGAAGAGATTCGCCTGTGGTTCACCGAAGGTCACGACACTTCTGACCTTCTGGAAGCGGCCGATCTGCTGCGCGCTCTGGGTTGAGCGGGCACGGCAAAAATATATTCGTGCCTCTGACGGGCAGATTCCATACTGACGTTAATTCTTGATTGCTCCCCATTCTGTCGAATCGATGTAAGGATTCATGGGATCGGGCGACCAATGCTCGCATCCGCCATTTCGGCCATGCCACCACCTTCAAGGAGAGCACCATGAAATTCAATACAATCGCAAAGACCCTGATCTCTTCCGGCGCGCTGGCCGCCGCCATGAGCGGGGCAGCCATGGCCGCCCCCTGCGGCGCGGCCAATCCCTGCGCGGCGCGTTCGCACAAAACGTCACATGCCAGCCCCTGCGCGGGAAAGAACCCCTGTGCCGGCAAGCACCCGTGCATGGCGAAATCCAAAAAGAAAGCCAATCCATGCGCAGCGAAAAATCCCTGTGCAGCGAAAAATCCATGCGCGGCGCATTAAACTCGCCAGCGATTTCAACCGGCCTCGAATCGAGGCTGGTTGTCGCGCCCGACCTTGCAAGTTTGCCGCTGGCGCAGTTGCAGGCCATGCAGCAGGCAGGCCGCGAGATACTGGAAATGTATCGCGTGCTGAAGAAAGCCGAACTGAACCTCGTCGGCGAAGTGTTGCGCGACTCCCTGAACAAAGGCGAGACGTTCTACGAATTCAACCACTACCCCGATGACGACGTGTACGACCGCGAGACCCACACGCAGTATTACTACCACGCGCATCGCAGTGAAACGGGCGAGCACGGACACTTTCACTGCTTCCTGCGCCCCAAGGGCATGCCCGCCGGTGTCGTGCCCATCGAATATCCCGCGACCGATCCGTGGCCGCAAGGCGACGAAGCGCTGTCGCACCTGATCGCCATCGCCATGGACGGCTACGGCTTCCCGACCACATTATTCACCACCAACCGCTGGGTGACCGCCGAAGCCTGGTATCCCGCCGAACAAGTGATCCGCATGCTGGACCGCTTCGTCATCGACCACGCCTTCCCCTCGCTGCCGGTGAACCGCTGGGTCAGCGCGATGTTCGTGCTCTACCGCCCGCACATCGAAACGCTGCTGAAGAAACGCGACGAGACCGTCTGGGCATGGGCGGAAGCGCATCCCGGCGAGGATGTGTTCGAGGATCGAGGTCTGGATATTACCAGTCAGATAAGTATATCGGTGGAGGATATTCTGGGTAGCATCGAGCAGGAGATCTCCGCTAGGCCAGTCCGACCATGACCACATTCAAGCCCGTGCTGGAATCCCTGCTCACCTGCCCGCACTGCGGACACCAGAAACTGGAAACCATGCCGGTAGATTCTTGCCAGTGGTTCTACGAATGCACGCACTGCCATACCCTGCTCAAACCCAAGCCCGGCGATTGCTGCGTGTACTGTTCTTACGGCAGCGTGCCGTGCCCGCCGGTGCAGGAAAGCGGTGAGAAAAGATGTTGCAATTAGCGCCTGACGGCCACTATTTACCGGCAGCCCACTCTGCGACACCTTCGCGCAGATGGACCGCAGAAAACCCTTCCTGTTTGAGCAGTTCGACCGCATCCGCCGCCATCAGGCAGTAAGGGCCGCGACAGTACGCAACAATCGAACGGTCTTTGGGTAGTTCTGCCAGACGCTGGCGCAACTCGTCCAGCGGGATCGATCTTGCGAACGGCAGGTGCGCGTTCAGGTATTCCTCTGTCGGCCGGACATCGAGAACCACCACCTCGCCCTTGCGCGCCGCCTTCAGGAGGCTTTCGCGGTCGCTCGGCACCAGATCGTTCGGCTGCGTAGCGATCTTCTGCAACGCCAGCCGCAACTCGACTAGGCGCTCCTCGGCCAGCGTATGAATCTGCACCCACAGGTCGGCTACCGATTTGTCGGCAAGGCGGTAATGGATGTTCTTTCCCTGACGCTTGGTCTCGACCAGATGCGCCATGCGCAGTTCGCGCAAATGGGCGCTGGCCAGTTTCACGCTGATGGAGGCTTCGTTCGCCAGCGTCTCCACCGTCTTTTCGCCCTGGCAGAGCAACTCGACCAGCTCCAGCCGCTTTGGGCTGGAGAACACCTTGCCTATCCGGGCCACCTGTTCGTAGAGCAAATCCTTTATTTCGCGTGCACCGCTCATCTCATTAATCCATTTATTTCTTGAATGTATGGCCCGTACTATAAATTATCTTGACAATAAATGACAGATGACGCCTAATCATTCCAATGATTACTGGAATGTATTACATAATAAGGAGACTATCATGAACCATCTTTATATTCTCAACGATGCCCCATACGGCAGCGAACGCACATACAACGGCCTGCGGTTGGCGGGTGTGGTATCCAAAATGGAAGGCCATGCGGTGCGCGTCTTCCTGATTGGCGACGGCGCTTCGTCTGCCCACCGCAATCAGAAAGTCCCGCAAGGTTTCTATAACGTCGAGGTGATGATGGGCAACGTGATGCGCCACGGCGGCGAGATCGGAATCTGCGGCACCTGCATGGATGCGCGCGGTATGACGGACGGCGACATTGCCGAGGGAACGCACCGCAGCACACTGGCGGAATTGGCCGAGTGGACGGCGTGGGCGGACAAGGTTCTGGTGTTCTAATTCAAAAGGGAGAGAGCGATGTTTTTCAAGCAACTGGCAACGAAAGAGTCTTCACTGTCTTATTTCTTCGGCTGCGGCACCAAGGGTAAATCCATGGCGGTGGACGTGGTCGCCGGCGATGAGGAGTGGTACATCGAGGAGGCGAAGAAGGCTGGCGTCACGATCAACTTTGTGATCGACACCCATGTGCATGCCGACCATTACTCCGGCGGCAGGAAGCTCGCGCAGATGGTGGGCGCGCCCTACTGCCTGCATGAGTCGGACAAGGGACGAGTCAAGTTCGAGTTCGAACCGTTGACCGACGGCCAGTCGCTCAACCTCGGCAACGTCAACGTCGAAGTGCTGCATACGCCGGGCCACACGCCCGACAGCCTCTGCCTGCTGGTAACCGACATGCGGCGCGGCGAACTGCCTTGGTTCGTCATCACCGGCGACACGCTGTTCGTCGGCTCCATCGGTCGCCCCGACCTGCTGGGGCGCGAACGTGAAATGGCCGCGCAACTCTACGACAGCATCCACGCCAAGCTGCTGCATCTGTCCGGGGAAGTCGAGATCTTCCCCGGCCATCAGGCGGGCAGCGTCTGCGGAGCAGGGTTGTCCGGCAAGCCAAGCTCAACCATCGGTTTCGAGAAGCGCTGGAATCCGGGCTTGACGATGAGCAAGGAAGAATTCGTCGAAAACCTGCTCAAGGAGATTCCGCCGCGCCCTGCCGAGATGGACAAGATGGTCGCCGCCAACATCGCGGGCTGATGATGACTCACGCCACACTGACCCACGGCATCCGCGCCAATATCGACCAGTTCCTGCACCAACTGCTGCAAGTCATGCTGGTGGGTTTCACCATCGGCATGATGCGCACGGTGGTGCCGGCGCTGTCCGAATCCGAATTCGGCGTGCCGAAGAATTCCTTCATGTTGCTCACCGCATTTGTGGTGGCGTTCGGTTTAGTGAAAGGCACACTCAATTTTGTCGCAGGTCGCTTGTCCGAACGCATCGGGCGCAAGAAGGTGTTGCTGTTGGGTTGGGCGGCAGCGTTACCCATCCCCTTGCTAATTTATTTTGCGCCGTCGTGGAGCTGGATCGTCGCCGCTACCGTGCTGCTCGGCGTCAACCAGGGCCTGACCTGGTCGATGACGCAGACTTCCAAACTCGACATCACCCGCGCCGATCAGCGCGGCCTGACCATCGGCCTGAACGAATTCGCAGGTTATGTCGGGTTGGCGCTGGCGGGCATCATCACCGCCTATCTGGCGACCTCGCTCGGCGCGCGCAGCGGCTTGCTGGTGTTCGGCATGACGACGGTTTTGCTCGCCATGCTGCTCACCCTGATATGGGTCAAGGACACCTTGCCCTGGGCCAAAAGCGAGGCGGCAAAACATAAAGCCGGCTTGAGCACCGGGCCGCTGCCGCGTTACCCGACCAACATCGGCGACCAACCTACGACCGGGGAAGTGTTCACGCTGGTGTCGTGGCGCGACAAACGATTGTTCGCCATCAGCCAGGCCGGGCTGGTGGAGAAGTTCGTCGATGCGCTGGTGTGGGTGTTCTATCCGGTGTATCTGTACCAGCGCGGCGTCAGCCTGCCCGACATCGGCTGGATCGTCGGCGTGTACGGTTTCGTCTGGGGCGGTTCGCAATTCTTCACCGGAAAACTGTCCGACCATATCGGCCGCCACAAGCCCAACGTGTGGGGCATGTGGATATGCGGCGCGGGCGTGGCGATGATGCTGTTGCAGGAAGGCATGGCGTGGTGGTCGTTCTCCGCCGCCGTCTCCGGCTTCGGCATGGCATTGTTGTATCCCAACCTCTCTGCTGCCGTGGCTGACATCTCCCATCCCAACTGGCGCGGCTCGGCCATCGGTATCTATCGCTTCTGGCGAGATCTGGGTTACGGCATCGGCGCGCTCGGGCTTGGCATCGCCGCGCACTTCAGCGGCTCGGTCGAGGCGGCGTTCTGGTTCGTGGCGATCTCGATGCTCCTGTCGGGAGGCATACTCTGGCTGTTCGGCGAAGAAACGCATCCGCGCATCAATCCGGCGGATGTGTCGCCCGCTGTTGCGCCGCCAACGCTCGATGTGCGCGTGATCTCGCAAACCCCGCCGGGTGGGCGCTGCGGTCTCTACACCGGCTATGGACAGGCCATGGCCCGCCATCTGGGCGCACAGTTCCAGTTGGACATCAGCGCCGAACGCGACGCCCACGGCCACGGCTTCCCCTCGATCTGGATCAACGGCAGCCCGTTGAAACCGTCGGACGGCGTCATCGTCATGCCCGAGGACATCGTCGCCGTGTTGTGCGCCGGCGGAATTGCGGTCGGCGGCGACCTGCATACCGCGCTCGACGCGCAGATAAAAATATTGCTTAACGAAGGCGAGTCGTCATGAATACGAATTACACCCGTTTTATCGTCCACGCTGCCGCTGTCGCGGCCTTCTCGCTTGCCCCCGCATTCGCGAGCGCAGACGAACCCAGCGAAGCCGTCAAGGCTATGGATGAGTATCTCGCTTTCGTGGATTACGGCGGCGGCACCATACGCCCCGAACAAATCCCGCTGGAAGACTGGAAACGCTTTCACGTGATCGATGCGCGCGACCAGGCACAGTTCGACAAAGAGCACATTCCCGGCGCGGTGAATCTCGAATGGCGGCAGATGCTGGAACAGCGCGCGTCGATCCCTCGGGACAAGCCCGTGCTGATCTACTGCAACACCGGCTCGCTATCCGCGCAGGCAGGCTTCGCCCTGCGGGTCGCCGGTTACGAAAACGTCCGCATCCTGCAAGGCGGTTTTGACGAATGGAAATCCAAAGGCGGTTTCGACGCGGCGAAAAAATCCGTACAGGCAGACAACAAGGCAAAATGAGGTGATGGTCTTGTGCTAATTTGCCGAAGCCGGAATCGGGTCAGCGGCTGCGGCGCACCACCGCACCGATCCGACAGCATCAGGAGAACAGCATGAAACAGATAGCTATCATCGGTGCCGGATTCGCGGCCCTGTCGGCAGCCCGCAAATTGCGTCGGCTCGATGCGAGCGTAGAAATTACCCTCATCGCCCCCAAGGCGGAACTGGTATTTCTGCCAAGTTTGATCTGGATGCCTTCCGGCAAACGCCGTGCAGAGGATTTGCGTATCCCGCTTGATCGATTTCTGCGCGACCACCGGATCCATTTCGTCGCCGGAGAGGCGACCGGTCTGGAGAACGGTGGGCGCACCGTGCTGACGAACACCGGCAGGGTGGTGAACGATGGCCTCATCATCGCCAGCGGCGGACGCTTCATCAAAAAACTGCCGGGCATCGAACATGCCATCCTGCCGTGCGAAGGTATCGCGGCGGCAGAAATAATCCGTGACCGCGTGGCCGCCCTCAAGCAGGGAAATATCGCGCTCGGATTCGCGGGCAATCCGAACGAGCCGACCGCCATGCGCGGTGGCCCGATCTTCGAGTTCCTGTTCGGGCTGGATACCCAGTTGCGCCGCGAAGGACGCCGCGACAAGATCGGCCTCACCTTCTTCAATCCCATGCCCAATCCCGGCAACCGCCTCGGCGCGCGCGCGGTAGAACGCCTGATGGCCGAGATGGACAAGCGCAACGTCAGCAAGCAGCTCGGCCACAAACTGGTCGGCTTCGAGGCGGACAAGGTAAATACCGAGGGCGGCGAGTTCGCCGCCGACCTCATCATCTTCATGCCCGGCCTGACCGGCAATGCCTGGTTCGACCAGACCAGCCTGCCGCGTTCGCCGGGCGGACTGGTCAAGGCCGATGCGCAATGCCGCGTCGCAGGCATGCCTGCGACCTACGTCGTCGGCGATTCCGGCAGTTTCCCCGGACCGGACTGGATGCCGAAGCAGGCTCACATGGCCGATCTGCAAGGGGAAACGGCCGCCGCAAATCTGCTGACGGAACTGGAGGGCGGCACGCCGCAGAAAACTTTCAAGGTTGAGCTGTTCTGCATCGTGGACAGCCTCGATGCCGGCATGCTGGTACGGCGTACGCCGGACAGCGAAATGGCGCTGCCGCCGCTGGGAATGATGCACAGCGCCAAGGCATTTTTCGAATCCTGGTACTTGCGCAAATACCGCTGAGGCCCACCCGTGTGCGAACTCTTCGGCATCTCCTCCGACCGTCCTCTGGCAATGAGCCGGGAGCTCGACACGTTCAGAATGCGCGGTGGCAGCAAAACAGACAACCCGGACGGCTGGGGTATCGCGTGGCTGACGAACGGCGTATTTAGTCTCGTCAAGGAACCTAATCCGGCGCACCGAAGCACCTTGTTCGAACAGTTATGCGATACCACGCGCTCGAATCTGGTCATCGCCCACGTGCGCAAAGCGAGTTACCCAACCGTCATCGACATGAGCAACACCCATCCGTTTCAGCGCGTGTGCTGCGGCAAAGAATGGGTGTTCGCCCACAACGGCATGGTGCCGGACATCGTCGAAATCGAGATGTCGAGCCACAACCAGGTCTGTTGCCCAACGGGCGGCACGGATTCCGAATATGCTTTCTGCCATCTGCTCGGGCGTATCGCAGAGCATTTCCACGTTCTGCCTTCCGCAGCCCCTTCCACCTGGCTGGAGAATCTGGCAACGGCAAGCGGGCTGATCGCCTCGCTCGGAAAATTCAATTTCCTGATGTCGGACGGGGAGCACTTGATCGCCTACGGGCATGACCGACTGCATTATCTGGAACGCTCCGGTGCCGGCCAAACCGGTGGCGAGACGGGCAATAGTGTCCTGATCGCAACCGAACCGCTGGACGGGCACGCGTCGTGGACCGCCTTCCAGCCGGGCGAGTTGCGCCTGTACCGGGCCGGCAAAATGATCGGGGGTATGATGGCTCAGCCGGCCCCTCCCACTATCCGGCATGACACGGAAGCCGGGTTATATCGGGGGCCAGAAAGCAACATTACGAGATCGAACAATGCGAGGTTTGCGATGCAACACAAAGGAGGCATGACATGATGTACGACTGGAACGGTTTCGGCGGGTGGGGTATGGGCTTCGGTTTCGTGTTCATGTTGCTGTTCTGGGGGCTAGTCATACTCGGGATCGCGGCGCTGATCCGGTGGCTGATGACGCAATCGTCGCCGGGCAAGAGCCCGCGCGACAAGACGCCATTGGAGATCGTGCAGGAACGCTATGCGCGCGGCGAGATCGACCGGGAAGAATACGAGCGGATGAAACGCGATCTGGAAACGTGAATATGAGAATGCTGATTCCGGACAGCGCCGATAGATAAGACAGGAAACAAGATGTTCGCAGGTCGTCGCAATGTTCTGCTCCTGGCGCTCAGCCAGGCACTGATGCTTTCCGCCGTCGTGATGTCGATGGCGCTCGGCGCCATTCTCGGCAGCGTCCTCGCACCCGACAAAAGCTACGCGACGTTGCCGATTGTCGTGATGGTGATCGGCACGGCAATCGCATCGTTGCCGGCATCCATCCTGATGCGCCGCTTTGGACGTCGCACGGGATTCCTGATCGGCGCCTGCCTCGGGCTGGGCGGCAGCCTGCTGTGCGCGTTCGCACTCCTGCAGCAATCCTTCGCGTTATTCGTCGCCGGGCACCTGCTCTTGGGCAGCTATCAGGGGTTTGCCAATTACTATCGCTTTGCCGCCGTGGAGGCTGTCGATACCAGTCATGCGAGCCGAGCGATCTCGTGGGTGGTCGCGGGCGGTGTCGTGGCCGCTCTCCTCGGGCCGCAACTCGGGCAATGGGGGCGGGACTGGATCGATGGCAGCCTGTTCGCCGGTTCCTATCTCGCGCAGGCGGCGCTCAGTCTGGGCGCACTCGCCTTGCTTGCACAGGTTCGGTTGAAACCAGTCGCAGTAAACCATACCGATCTTCCGCGCCCTTTGCGGGAAATCCTCGCCCAACCGGCATTGCATGTTTCCATTATTGGCGCGGCAATCGGCTATGCCGTGATGATCATGGTGATGACGGCAACCCCATTGGCCATACTGGGTTGCGGCTTGCCGGGCACGAACGTCACGCCGGTGATCCAGTGGCACGTCGTCGGCATGTTCGCGCCTTCATTCTTCACCGGTTCGCTGATTAAGCGTTACGGTGCAACGAGGATCATGCAGATCGGTTTCGTCCTGCTACTGGGCCACGTCACCATCGCCCTGCTTGGATTCGACTTCCTCCATTTTCTGTCGGCGCTCTTCCTGCTGGGCGTGGGCTGGAACTTCGCTTTCATCGGCGGGACGGCGCTACTCACGCAAACCTACCGCCCGTCCGAGCAATTGAAAATCCAGGCGATCAACGAATTCGTCATCTTCGGATTGGCAGCGCTATCGACGCTCTCCGCCGGTTGGCTGTATGAACGGTTTGGCTGGACCATCCTGAACCTGACGGCAGTCCCATTGCTTGCCATTGCGCTGCTATCCACACTGTCCCTCGGTCGACGACTGCAACTACGGGAGAAGCCTGCATGAGCACACCAATCTACCTCGACTACAACGCAACAACTCCCGTCGATCTGGGCGTGGCCGATGCGATCCAACCGTTTCTGGACAGGCACTTCGGCAATCCCTCGTCGTCGCATACGTACGGGATAGCTGCCCGGCAAGCGGTCGCCGATGCGCGATCATCGGTGGCGGCTCTCATTCATGCGCATGCTGAAGAAATCGTTTTTACCGGCAGCGCCACCGAAGCCAACAATCTGGCCCTGCTCGGCATCGCCCGCGCCCTTGGCCACACAAGGCGACACCTTGTCATCAGCGCAATCGAGCATCCCGCAGTCATGCAACCGGCACTGCATCTGCGCGAGATGGGCTGGGATCTGACCATCGTTCCGGTGGATGGTTACGGCCGCGTCGATCCCCGTGCGGTTGTCGCAGCTCTGCGCCCAGACACGGCGCTAGTGTCGATCATGCACGCGAACAACGAAGTCGGAACGATACAGCCGATTGCCGAAATTTCCTGCCTCATCAAACCCGCCGGAGTGCTGCTGCATACCGATGCCGCCCAGTCGGCCGGCAAGGTCGAACTCGATGTCGATGCACTGGGCGTCGACCTGCTGACCCTGGCCGGACACAAGTTCTACGCGACGAAAGGCGTAGGCGCGCTGTATGTTCGATCGGGAACGCCGATCAAACCTATCCTGTTCGGAGCTGATCAAGAGCACGGCCTGCGTCCCGGCACCGAAAACGTACCGCTGCTGGTTGGTCTGGGTGCGGCGGCAAAGCTTGCGCGGGAACATCTGCCTGCGGCAACGGAGAAATTGCGGATGCTGCGGGATACGCTGCACGAACGGCTGGCAGCAGCAGTTCCCGGCCTTGTGCTCAACGGCCACCCGACAGAACGTCTGCCCAATACCTTGCACGTCTCCTTTCCGGGCATATCGGGACGCGACTTGCTGTCTCGAGTGGCCGACCGGGTTGCCGCCTCGGTCGGATCGGCATGTCATTCGGAAACGGACACAGTAAGCGGCGTGCTTGCGGCTATGGGATGCGATGCAGAGCGGGCGCGGGGCGCAGTCAGACTTTCGGTTGGATGGATGTCGACACCTGAGGAAATTGAAATCGCTGCGAAAGCTCTATCGAAGGAATGGCAGAGCTGTTAATCCACAGGTGTCATCGCACGACCGGCATGCCATCAACGTCACCGCGACCCATTACAGGCGGACAAATAAGGACTCAGCTTCGCACTGATCCTTAAACCTAGAAACCTCAGTTGACCGCTCCACTTGGTACGCATGATGTTGAACAGGAAAATATTTTTTGATTTACCCACGCTCACCGTTTGGGTGAGTCGCTACGGCACGTTCCGAAGATGATCACTTGCGTCGGCCTCAGCGTCTTGCCGATACTGGCCGCGCCCGCAGTATGATCGATGCGCGCGAACACCATGAGGCCGCGCTGTTTCGCCAAGGCCACGATGCGATCCATGGTGGCGGCGACAGTGTGCGGACTCTTGACTGCGACAAGGCCATCCGCAGCCGATGCCGGCGTCGAGAAGGTGACCAGCGATACGGCAAATATTAGTGACAGCAGTTTCATGACCGTCTCCTTGTAACAAGGATGCATCAATGACTACTCAAGCAACCCGGCGCATTCAGATCCAGTAATCCCCCTGCCACGCCCCGCGCACGAAATCGAGCTTGACCCGCTTGGGCGCGATCTTGCGCAGTTGGGGGTATCGAGTTCGATCTCGGATTGTCTGCCCAGGAGGTCTGCGACTTCGAACGAGCAGGCGGTGGAGGTGACGGGGCGGAAGAAGACGGCGAGTTTGTCGCTAACGGCGACGGTGTCGCGAAGCGGTGCCGTTTCGTGGAAGTGGACGAACTTCTTCACCAGGCAGGAAAAATACAGTTCCAGTTCGACCACCAGCGGTTGCGCGCGCTGCGGCTTTCGTCCATTACTGGATGCCGTTTGCGCCCTTAGGCATTTAGCCAGTAACGTAGATTTTTGCAGCAATCGCTCGCCCTACAGTAAAGATCGGACAGTATCTACAGTTTCAAGGCCCCACTAAGAATCTTCTTATGGCGTAATCGTCCACCTCCGATAGCCCCCCTCCCTCCCGAAGTGACATCATGGACTCGCTAATTCAAGCAGTTCACTACATCCAAGGAGGTGCATCATGAACCTGGTCAAATGGGATCCATTTAAGGAACTGGAAGACGTTTCCACCCGCCTGAACCGTCTGTTCGGGCGTCCCGGCCTGCCCGCAGAACCGGATCGCGAGATGCTGTCGATGGCCGACTGGATGCCGTCGGTCGACATCAGCGAAACGGACAATGCCTATCTGGTCAAGGCCGAGATTCCCGGCGTCAGCAAGGACGACGTGAAAGTCACGATCGAGGACGGCATGCTGACGCTACAGGGCGAGCGCAAGCAGGAGCAGGAAGACAAGGACAAGAAATACCACCGCATCGAGCGCTCCTACGGCTGCTTCATGCGCAGCTTCCGCATCCCCGACGACGCCGACGATACCGCAGCCAAGGCCGAGTTCAAGGACGGCATGCTGAACATCACGCTGAACAAGTCGCAGAAGAGTCGCTCCAACGCGGTCAACGTCTCGATCTCGTAATCCCTTGCCGCTCCCGCCCGGGAGCGGCCTCACGTCAGGAGACGAACATGAGCCACTCTACCCACCCGCCCGGCTTCCATCTGGTTCGCCGCGACCGCCTGCAGCCGGAAACGGTGCCGGACAGCTACAAGAGCAAGGGCAAACTTCCCGAACCGACCGTCTGTCCGGATTGCGGCGCGGTGTTCCACGGCGGCCGCTGGCAATGGATGGAAAAACCGCAGGACGCGCATAGCGAAACCTGCCCCGCCTGCCACCGCATGCGCGACCGATTCCCGGCCGGCTACGTGTCTCTCGGCGGGGAATTCCTCGCGTCGCACGAGACAGAGATCATGCAACTGATCAAACACCACGAGACGCGCGAAAAGGCCGAGCATCCCCTGCAACGCCTGATGGACATCGAGAAGACGGAACAAGGCTACCAGGTAACCACCACCGACATCCATCTGGCGCGCGGCATCGGCGATGCGCTGCACCATGCCTATCAGGGTGAACTGGAGTTCCACTACAACCCGGATCAAAACCTGCTGCGAGTCAACTGGAGTCGATAAGCCATCACCAGCTCATTATGGATTTAACGCGAACAAAGTATTAACCCAAATAATCCATTAGTCCCAGAACTCGTCATTCCCGCGCAGGCGGGAATCCAGTGGATTGAAGAAGCCCCGCGCAGCGGGTCAACATCAAGGCCTTGTCCGCTTCGCGGGCTATTTATTTCGCTGGATTCCCGCCTGCGCGGGAATGACAGTTCTAATGAATTGCCTGAGACCAATCGACTTAAACCCTTCTCCCGATTGCGGGAGATGCGAGCATAACAATTCAATACCTGACACTCATTGCTGCATTTCAACTCCGAGGGGATCATGAACAAATACGTCGCTGGAATCTCATTGCTGCTGGCCCTGCTGACCGGCTGCTCGGAAAAACAAGAACCGGGCGCAATATCCCAATCGCCGCCGGATATCGTTGCGGGCAAAGCGCTGGCCCAAACGAAATGCGCGGGCTGTCACGGCATGGATGGGCGCGGCGTAAAAGACGGCATCCCCAGCCTTGCCGCCCAAGTTGAAAGCTATCTGCTCAAAGCCATCCAGACATACGACCACGGCAAACGCGCCGGCAGCAGCGGCAACGCCATGAGCGTCGCCCAAGAACTAAACCCGGATCAACTGCGCAACGTACTCGGCTATTACGCCAACCTGCCGCCGGTGCCCAACCTCGCGGACACGAACGCACAATATTCCTACTATGATCGCGGCGAAGCATTGAGCCAGCCCTGCGCCCGTTGCCACGGCGTCGGCGGCAACCCCACCGCAACCGGGCTACCTCGCCTGGCGGGGCAGCACCCGCAATACTTCATCAAGACAGCGACCAGAATCTATCAGGAAGGTGCCAGCTCCATGCCTGCCATGCATGAAGCGCTGACCGGCCTGAGCCGGGCCGACCTGTCGAATATCGCCATTTACTTTGCCCTGAACAAACCGCAACCCGCCCCCAGCAAAGCGGGCAACCCCTACGAGGGCAAACAGTTCGCCAACGACTGCATCAAATGCCACGGCGCCACCGGCTCCGGCAACGAAACCGGCACGCCCAACCTCGCCGGGCAGGACGCGAAATACCTCGGCACGATAATCAAGGCCTACCGCGACAAGGTGCGCGAACATGCTCCGATGCACCAGGCGCTGAGCGGATTAAAGGACAAAGAGATCGAAAAGATCGCCGTCTTCTTCGCCGCCGAACAACCCGCACAAATCGCCTTCACACCACCGGAACCCATAGTCGATCTCGCCCAAAAATGCGACCGTTGCCACAGCCTCGGCGACACCAATCCCGAAATGCTGGCCCCCAAACTTAACGGTCAAAACCACGGCTATTTAATCAAAGCCATGACCGCCTACCGCGACGGCGACCGCGGCAACTCCGCCATGCACAAAATCAGCGCCGGTATGTATTTCGATGCCACCATCGAAGGCATTGCCACCTACTACTCGGCACAGGCGGCGAAGTAAGCAACAGGCCCTGATCGGTTTTGATCTAGCCGCTGGGAAGAGGCATCCCCGCATACCTGATTGGCGGATTTGTGCCATTTCCAGTCATTCGTCAAATATCTAGATATATTAGGTCTATTGACCATCTAAATAGCAAGGGTTAGGGTACGCTTGAAAATAATTACGATACTGCCCCATTAACTCCTTGCCAACGATGATTTCTGAAGACTCATTTCTGCGTCGGATTCCCTTGGCATATGAGACCCTTGGTCGCATGGAACTGGAGGCCATCGCGTTCTCCATAGACGCGATTTACTTAAATCACCAACGGATCTCTCAGTGGGCGGCGAGATGTGAGCCAAAATCGTTTCTTAAGACACCATATCGTGAGCGCTTAGAACTCTTTTTATATCTTTGGTCGATAGTAGACCAAGCAGATGCGTTGCGGAGACTACTGCGCAAAATAAGAACAAACGAATCCGTACTTGAGTTTCGCAAAATTTCCGACGCGGCACAGTCTATGCGTAACAGCATGGACCACCTTTCGCAGAACATACCTAACATCGCCAATAAGAAAGGCCATGTGCCCCCTGTTTACGGGGCTTTTTCCTTTGGTCGATTTCATTTCGACGAGGCCGGAGTGGAGATCGAGGACTTTGAAATCTACACAATAACTGCTGGTTCGTTAACTCATAAAGCACACAAGTGGCCTGTACCTAACCCGCTGGGAAAGATTCTCGACATCCCTGTGGGAATGTTCGAATTTTCGGCATTTGATCGCACTCTAGATGTGAGTGCCTTGGTTCGCTGTTTGAGCGGGATCGTGCATCTCTTTGATACGAGGGTACGAAATAGAATTGAGACAGCGATTAGATCTGCTGCTGAAGAGAAGGGGTTAGATGCAGAACCGATGCTATCTGAGTACGCGGGGTCAATAGCAACTGTTATAGAAGGAAAAATCAAATAAGATGATTATCCTGTTGCAAGGCAAACAAAAAATATCGATATGGGCAGCCGACAATCAGCTCATTGATCGGCACCGCGCACCAGCAGCACCGGGACCGATGCGCCGCGCACCACGCCTTCGGCGACGCTGCCAAACAGCAGGCGGCTGAAGCCGGAGCGGCCATGCGAGCCGATCACGATCAGGTCGGCGGGCTAGGCGCGCGCTTTGGCATCGATGACACTCGCGACCCGCTCGCCTTCCGCTTCGAGCAACGAGGTGTCCACCGCGGCACCAGCCTGGCGTGCCGTCTCTCCGGCCTTGGCAAGCAGGCGTTCGCCGCTGGAACGCGCCACGTCGCGCAGCGCTGCGTAGTCGATGAAGGCGTAACCCTCGGCATCCAACGGATAGACTTCCTCGACCACATGCAGCAGCTGCAGTTGCGCCTTGCCGTCGGCCAGCTTGATCGCCTCGCGCAATGCGCGCTCCGATGTGTCCTGTTGAGTTGATTAAGCCCTCCATTCATGGTTCGACAGGCTCACCACGAACGGAGGACTTAATCAGCGCTTCCCCTGACGACTCGTGAGGCGTTCACGATAATAGGGGACAGACCACGATTTCCATTCCCGAAATAAACCGTGGTCTGTCCCCAGTTATTCCACGAATATCTGTTAGCCGATTATCTAGTGTTGTATGCGCAGTTCGATGCCGTTATTCATTTGCTATCGATCAAACATCACCGTCAGCTCTCGTTCGATTCTCAATCGATGTGGCCGCGATAGATCGTTGCCGCAGTTCGTTCTTGTTGTTCAGATTAGCTGGCCTGCCGCGAACCGAGGGCACGGCGCGCCGTGCGGGTGCCCGCACATATGCTTTTCGTGCCCTTACGGATCGGATCAAGGGCACGGCACGCCGTGCCCCTACGGGCCAGAATCAGGCGATCATCCCTGCCGCGACCGTGTTGTTGGTCGCTTCGTCGATGACGATGAAGCTGCCGGTGGCGCGGTCAATTTCGTAGCTGTCGAACACCAGCGGTTGCTGGATCTTCAGCGCGACGCGGGCGATGTCGTTCATGTTCAGCTTCTCGACGGCGTGCTGTTCCAGCGTATTCACGTCAACGCGATAGTCGAGGCGCGAGAACAGGCACTTCGCGGTGCGCGTGGTGTGCTTGACCAGATACTTGCGGCCCTTGTCCAGCGGGGATTCTGACAGCCAGCACAGCGTCGCTTCGAACTCCTTTTCGACCTTGGGCGGATGGGCGCTGGTCTTTACGAACATGTCGCCGCGCGAGATGTCGATCTCATCTTCCAGCGTGAGTGTCACCGACTGCGGCGCGAATGCGGTTTGAAGATTGCCGTCGTAAGTGACGATCTCTTTCACGCGGCTGGTGCGGCCCGACGGCAGCACGGTGATTTCGTCGCCAACCGACACTTCGCCCGCTTCGATACGACCGGCGAAACCACGGAAGTCGTGATACTCGTCGGTCTGCGGGCGGCACACCCACTGCACCGGGAAGCGGAAGTCGCTGGTGTTTACATCGCGGTCGATCTCTATGGTCTCCAGCAGTTCCAGCAAGGCCGGGCCCTGATACCAGTCCAGGTTGTCGCCTCTGTCCACCACCATGTCGCCGTTCAGCGCAGACAGTGGGATGCAGTGCACGTCGTGCAGATTCAGTTGCGCGGCGAATGCCTTGTACTCCGCGACGATCTCGTCGAAGCGCGATTGCGAGTAATCGACCATGTCCATCTTGTTGACCGCGAGCACCACATGCGGCACGCCGAGCAAGCTGGCAAGGTAAGTGTGGCGGCGCGTCTGCGTCAGCACACCCTTGCGGGCGTCGATCAGGATCACCGTCAGGTTAGCGGTCGATGCGGCTGTGACCATGTTGCGCGTGTATTGCTCATGCCCCGGCGTGTCGCCGATGATGAACTTGCGCTTGGGCGTGGCGAAGTAACGATAAGCCACGTCGATGGTGATGCCCTGCTCGCGCTCGGCCTGCAAGCCGTCGGTCAGCAAAGACAAATCGACGGAAGCCATGCCGCGCTTTTCGCTGGTCTTGGAGATCGCCGAGAACTGGTCCTCGAAGATGGACTTCGAGTCATGCAGCAATCGGCCGATCAGCGTGCTCTTTCCGTCGTCGACAGAGCCAGCGGTGATGAAACGGAGTAGTTGTGTTGTGTCGCTCATAATTTTTCTATCCAAAAATTCAAAAACGTTATCCGCAGATTTCGCAGATTCACGCAGATTTTTGTTCGGCTTTTAACCAATCTAATCTGCGAAAAATGCCCAAGTAGGGTGGGCACGTTTTTTGTGCCCACGCGGAACGACTCTCCGCTACAGCGTGGGCACAAAAAACGTGCCCACCCTACAAAATTCAAATACATTTATCCGCAGATTCACGCAGATTTTTGTTTTGGTTTTAATCCATCTAATCTGCGTAATCTGCGGACAAAGGGTTTTTAGAAGTACCCTTCCTTCTTACGCAACTCCATCGATGCATCCGAAGTCTGGTCGTCCATGCGCGTAGCACCCCGTTCGGTGATGCGCGTGCTCGCGGTCTCCTCGATGATCTCGTCCACGGTGCGCGCGGTGGATTCCACCGGGGCGGTGCAGGTCATGTCGCCAACGGTGCGGAAGCGCACCGAGACGACTTCCACCTGCTCGCCAGGCTTGGGCTGCACCAGATGCGACACCGGGATCATGTTGCCGCCGCGACGTATCACTTCGCGGTCGTGGGCGAAGTAGATTTCGGGGATATGCAGCTTTTCGCGGCCGATGTATTCCCAGATGTCCGTCTCGGTCCAGTTGCTGATCGGAAACACGCGGATGTTCTCGCCGTTGTTCACGCGGGTGTTGTAGGTGTCCCACAGCTCGGGGCGCTGGTTCTTCGGGTCCCACTGGCCGAACTCGTCGCGGAAGGAGAAGATGCGTTCCTTGGCGCGGGCCTTTTCCTCGTCGCGACGCGCGCCGCCCATGCAGGCGTCGAAGCCGAATTCGGCGATGGTCTCCAGCAGCGTCACCGACTGGAACGGGTTGCGCGGCTTGCTCTCGTCCTTGATGACGATGGTGCCGCGCGCAATCGAATCTTCCAGCGAACGCACGATCAGCCGCTCGCCCAGGTCGGCAGCGAGCCTGTCGCGGCATTCGATCACCTCGGGGAAGTTGTGCTCGGTGTCGATATGCACCAGCGGAAACGGGAACTTCGCCGGGCGGAACGCCTTCTCCGCGAGACGCAGCATCACGATGGAATCCTTGCCGCCGGAGAACAGCAACGCCGGATTTTTGCACTCGGCTGCGACCTCGCGCATGATGTGGATGGATTCGCTTTCGAGGGCGTCCAGATGGGTGAAGGTGTGTTTGCTCATAATTTTTCTCTCTAATATCAACTCAATGTCAGGTTACGCTGCGCTAACTCGACCTACGAAACTTATGCTAAATCGCGGCTCCGTCCGTTAACGTCAACTGGTCGGACTTTCTCAATCGATTGACGTGCAACCCGCACTCCTTGTTTGCCGGGTCTTCCCACCACCAGCGGCCGGCGCGGATGTCCTCGCCGGGGGTCACCGAGCGGGTGCATGGCGCGCAACCCAGGCTGGGGTAGAACTGGTCGTGCAGCTTGTTGTAGGGCACATCGTATGCGCGGATATACGCCCACACATCATTGTTCGACCAGTCCAGCAGCGGGTTGAACTTCTGCAAGCCGTTGTCCGCATCGAACGAGGAGACCTCCAGCGTGCCGCGCGTCACCGCCTGGTCGCGGCGCATGCCGGTGATCCAGGCATCCTTGCCTTTCAGCGCGCGACGCAACGGCTCCACCTTGCGCATGTAGCAGCAGCCCTTGCGGTTCTCCACGCTGTCGTAAAAACCGTTGATGCCGTGCTGCGCGACATATTCTTCGACCAGTGCGTTGTCCGGAAAATAGACCTGTAGCGGGATGGTGTAACGCTGCCCCACTTCCTGTATCAGCTCGTAGGTCTCCGCCGGCAAGCGACCGGTATCCAGGCTGAACATCCCGATATTCAAGCCATGCCTGGCGATCAGGTCGGTCAGCACCATGTCTTCCGCGCCCAGGCTGTTGGCGAAAACGACAGAGAAATACTCTTTTGTCGCGCGCCGTAGGACGGCAACTGTCTGTTCGATTTTTTGCTGTAACTCGCTCATATCTCCCCCCCGCGCCGAACGCGCCTGAACAACGGTAATGCCTCGTCTGACGATCCTTGGTAACACACCGAGAAGTCGGACAACCCCTTCAATGCCTCGTGAATATCCTTGTCGGCACGCGGCTCGAATGCGTCGAAGCCGACCCGCCGCATGTAGAACAACTGGTCGCGCAGCACATCGCCTATCGCGCGCAATTCGCCGCGATAGCCGAGGCGGACGCGCAAATGATGTGCGATGGAATAACCGCGCCCGTCGGCAAACTTCGGAAAGTTCACCGCGATCAAGACGAATCGCTCCAGGTCGTCCTGCAACGCTTCGGCGCGCTCGTCGCTGTTCAGCCACACGCCGATCTCGGCGCGTCCCTGCAACTGCGCGCGTTGCGCCTGCCATACTTTCAACGGCACGATGAACTTGCCGGACGGCACGACTACGCCTTCCGGCGTGTCGTTTTCGTTCAGTCGCAGCACGCTCCAGTCGTCATCCACGATATTCTGGTTCTTGATAATCATCTCTAAAACCCCGGCATCTCTAAAACCTCGGTGAAAAATAAGGATCGTCGTAGCAGGCCACGAGACTCTCGGCATGCGACGCCGCCTCGTCCGCCAGCCCCAACGAGACCGCCGTCGCCGTCTTGTACACATGCTCCTTGAACGGCTGCACGCCCAGACGGTGCACGGTGTCGACGAAGCGCTCGCCCTCGTGCCGCTCGCGCACATACAGGCTCAGCAGGCTGGCGAGCACCTCCGGCGTCTCCGCGGCGGAAAACGAGCTGCCGATGACCTGCCCCAGCCGAATGCCGTTGCCCTGCGCGCCGCCTATCGACACCTGGTAGCGACCCTCGCCGTTCTTGTCGACGCCGAGGATGCCGATGTGACCGACGTGGTGGTGCGCGCAGGCGTTGATGCAGCCCGAGATATTCAATTCGATATCGCCGATGTCGTGCAGATAATCGAAGTCATCGAAACGGTTCGCGATCTCCTGTGCCAGCGGAATCGAACGCGCGTTTGCCAGCGAGCAGAAATCGCTGCCGGGGCAGCAGATCACGTCGGTCAGCAGGCCGATGTTCGGCGTCGCCAAGCCCAGTTCCGTGGCCGCGTACCAGAGTTCGATCAGGTCGGACTGCTTCACGTCCGCCAGCACCAGATTCTGCATATGGCTCACGCGCACTTCGCCGAAGCTGTAGCGATCGGCGAGATCGGCCACCGCATCCATCTGGTCGGCGGTGATGTCTCCCGGCGCAATGCCGGCCTTCTTCAGAGACAACACCACCACCGCATAGCCCGTCGTCTTGTGCGGTTTGACGTTGCGCCGCAACCAGTTCGCAAACGCCTTGTTCTCGCGCTGCAGGTGCTCAACACCCGCATCGACGGCCGGCAACTGCGCGTAATCGTGCGGCGTAAAGAACGCGGAGACACGCTTCAACTCTTCTTCGGTGACGGTCATAGACCCGTCCTTGGTGAATTCCCAATCGGCCTCCACCTGACGGCGGAATTCCTCGATGCCGAGCGCCTTCACCAGTATCTTGATGCGCGCCTTGTAGGCGTTGTCGCGGCGACCGTACTCGTTGTAGACGCGCACGATGGACTCCAGATAAGTCAGCACATGCTGCCAGGGCACAAAGTCGCTGATGACCGTGCCGATGACAGGTGTGCGCCCCAGCCCGCCGCCGACCAGCACGCGAAAACCGACCTCGCCCTGCGCGTTCTTCACAACGCGCAGGCCGATGTCGTGCACGCCGGTCGCGGCCCTGTCCTCGCCGCCGCCGGTGATCGCGATCTTGAACTTGCGCGGCAGATAAGCGAACTCCGGATGGAACGTGCTCCACTGGCGCAGGATCTCGGCATAGGGACGCGGATCGACGATCTCGTCCCGCGCAACGCCGGCGAATTCGTCCGAGGTGATGCTGCGCAGGCAGCTTCCCGAAGCCTGATTGGCATGCAGCTCGGCCTTCGCCAGTTCGGCGAGAATCGCAGGCGTGTCCTCCAGCCTGATCCAGTTGAACTGGATATTCTGGCGCGTCGTGAAATGGCCGTAGCCGCGATCGTATCTGCGCGCGACAAGCGCGAGCGTGCGCACCTGGTTGGCGCTCAGCAAACCGTAGGGTGCGGCGATGCGCAGCATGTAGCCGTGCACCTGGTGATACAGGCCGTTTTGCAGACGCAGGATGCGGAACTCCTCCTCGCTCAGTTCGCCGGACAGGCGGCGGCGCACTTGGTCCGAAAACTGGGCGACGCGCTCTGCGGCGAGTTGCAGGTCATATTGATCGTAGCGGTACATTCGTTTCTCCTTGTCTATTCTTGCGCCGGATAACGCTTGGAAACCGGCAACAGCAGCGCGGCATCGTGCGGAAACTTCGCGCCGTATTTCAGGATGTGCGCAACATCCGCGTCCTCGTCGTGGCACAACGCCGCGCCGATGTAGGCATGCTCGCCCTCCAGCCCCACGACGACGCCGATGCGTCCGCCGCAGCCGTTGAACCAGCTCACCTGTTTCGGTTTGTTTGGTTTGTTCGCGCTCATTACCGATTACCTCATTCCAATTTATCTTCGTAGGGCGGGCTTGCTCTTGTGCCCACCCTATGTGCTATTTGTAAAACACCATCTTCAAACCGATGACCAGCAACATCGTCGCCAATATCGGCCGCAATACTTTTTCCGGCACCTTCGCGCTCAGGTGGCTGCCGATGTAAATTCCCGGCAACGACCCCAGCAGCAGGCTGCCCAGCAACACGAAGTCCACCGTACCCAGCGCCATGTGCCCCATACCGGCCACCGCGGTCAGCGGTACGGCATGCACGATGTCCGTGCCCACCACCTTGACCGGCGACATGCGCGGATACAGGAACAACAACGCCACCGTGCCCAATACGCCTGCGCCAATCGAAGAGATGGTCACCAACGCCCCCACGATCACGCCTGTCGCAATGGTCACGCCGGGCAGGTAGCGATGGTGCAGTTCGTACACCGTGCCGTCCCGGCGTCGCGCCAGCTTCTGGATCTGGTCTTTCAGCAACAGCACCGTCGCGGTTGCCAGCAAGGCCACGCTCAGCACGCTGGTCACCAGTCCGCGCAACGTCTTCTCGTCCAGCGCCAGATATTTCAGCATCGAGATCGTAATCAGCGCAGCAGGGAAACTGCCCAGACTCAGCAACCCGACCACTTTCCAGTCCACGGAACCGTTACGGCTGTGCACCCAGCCGCCCAGCGATTTGGTCAGCGAGGCGTACAGCAGGTCAGTGCCGACCGCGGTCGCCGGCGAGACGCCGAAGAACAGCACCAGCAGCGGCGTCATCAGCGAGCCGCCACCGACGCCGGTCACCCCGACGATCAACCCGACCAGAAAACCGGAAACCGTATACAACCAATCCATCTCGACACCCCGCGCTATCAATGGGGCGCATTCTATGGATGCGTCGTTATATTCCAAAATACTTTTATGTTAGTATCTTATAACCACATGACATATAGAGGCCGCAATGAATCTGCAACAACTGAGATATCTGAATGAGGTGGTACGGCGCGGACTGAACATATCGGATGCGGCCAACGCGCTGTACACCTCGCAGCCCGGGGTCAGCAAACAGATCAAACTGCTGGAAGAAGAGCTGGGGATCGACATTTTCGTGCGCAACGGCAAGCGCATCGTCGCGATCACCGAGCCGGGCCGCGCGGTGCTGGAAATCGCCCAGCGCGTGCTACAGGAGACCGAGAGCCTGAAGCGCGTCGGCCAGGAATTCCGCAGTCAGGACAGCGGCACGCTGACCATCGCAACGACGCACACCCAGGCGCGCTATGCGCTGCCGCGCGTCGTGCAGCAATTCTCCCGGCGCTATCCCGATGTGAAGCTGAGTCTGCACCAGGGCAGCCCGACGCAAATCGCGGAACAGGTGATGAGCGGCGAAGCTGACATCGGCATCGCCACCGAGAGCCTCGCGCTCTACGACGAACTGGTCACCCTGCCCTGCTACGAATGGCACCACTGCGTGGTCGTGCCGCCCAAGCATCCGCTGCTGGACGAAAAGCGGCTAACGCTGAAGAAGCTGGCGCAACACCCGATCATCACCTACGACTTCGCCTTCACCGGGCGCAACAAGATCAATCAGGCGTTCAGCGAAGCGGGCATCGAACCGAATATCGCGCTGACCGCAATCGACGCCGACGTGATCAAGACCTATGTGGAACTGGGCATGGGCGTCGGCATCGTCGCGCAGATGGCCTTCATCCCGGAACGCGACAAACATCTGCGAATGATAGACGCCGGCCACCTGTTCGAAGCCAGCACCACGCGCATCGCGATCCGACAAAACCAGTACCTGCGCGGCTTCGGCTATCATTTCATCGAACTGTTCGCCCCGCACCTGACGCGCGATGTCGTCGCGCAGGCGCTGCATCTGACGAAATAAAAAATGTAGGTCGGGCTCTGCCCGACCGCTTCGGCTGGCTCAGGACAGGCATGGTGGGCAGAGCCCACCCTACGTGAGCGATAAAATGACGCAAGAGGAATAAATGAACGAAACCCTGCATATCCAGCAATCCCACCGCAGCATCCGCAGCTACAAGACCGATCCGGTCAGCGACGCAATGCTGGATGCCATCGTCGCATCCGCACACCGCGCGCCAACCTCGATGAACATGCAGGAGATTTCGCTGATCGTGGTGCGCGATGCGGAAAGGCGCGCGCGCATCGCCGAACTCGCCGGCGGGCAGGCATGGATCGCGCAGGCCCCGGTGTTCATCGCCATCGTCGTCGATTTCCACAAGACTGACCTCGGCGTGCGCCGTACCGGGCAGACGCAGATCATCCATGAAAGCATGGAAGGCTTCGGTGTCGCCGCGGTGGATGTGGGCCTCGCACTCGGCGCGATGATTACCGCCGCCGAATCGCAGGGGCTGGGCATCGTGCCTATCGGCGGCATCCGCCGCAATCCGCAAGACATGATAGAACTGCTCGGCCTGCCGCCGCTGACTTTTCCGCTGGTCGGCCTCTGCATTGGCCATATCGCCAACGATGCTCCGCAGAAACCGCGCATGGATATCTCCGCCTTCCGCCACGACGAACGCTACAACGACGCCGGTTATCCGGCCGCCATCGATGCCTACGATGCAACGCTTACCCATTACTGGAAGGAAGTGGCTCGCAACGAAGGACTGCCATGGTCTGAGGCACTGGCCAGCCGGCTGCACACCATATATTTCCCGCAGGTCAAACCGGTCGCGGCAATGCAGGGGTTGTTGAACGACAAATAGGATACCGGTTCAGTAAACCACCTACCAGTTCGGCATCCGAAAAATTCATAGTTCACCGTATCGGAATACATTGCCCTTGCAACTATCCTTGCCTCCGTCGCTCTCGCACAGGAGATCGGCAAATTCGACGTTTTCTTAGCTTCATATTCTTGATTGTTTAATCTGACAGACAGGAGAATTACCATGGGATCAATGTATAAAACCACAATGAGCGCCAACAGCAGCAACTATCCCCCGCCCGATGGAAGAAACATCGAACAAATGCACACAAGCGATGAAATCATTCGTCACGCGACCGAAATACTGGCGCAACAAATGGGCCTGGATCTATGCTCCTTTGTCGGGCTGGAGGAAATGCTCGATCGTCACGATGACGGCGATACGGTCTATTACATCGATAAATCCGGAAAGCGAACTGCGTTCACGGAAGAGCTGCAACTCGAAGCCGCCATCGCCGTACTCAATTCGAACGGGCATTATTTTGCCGCGACGCCCGTGCAAGAAAACAGAACCGGCGCCTGATCTAACGTAGTCAGCAGCACCCGGAGCGCCCCGGTCGGGGCGCTCCGCTATTGGCATCTCCGCCGTCTTGCCGGATAAAGTTTCATTGCCGCAAGGCGATTGAGGAATCGCCAGAGGGCCGCTCAGCCCACCGCCCGTTTAGAGAAGTCTTTTGGCCGGAAGCCCAGCGCAAACAGCACCGCGAAATACGTCACGACGCCACCCGCGACCAGCGCCGACAGGCGCAGGATGCGCGACCAGCCGCTGCCTTCCAGCCAGCTCTGCTCGCTGCCCATGCCGAACCACAGCGCGAGGCCGACCCCCAGCAACGCCAAGCCGAGCTTGAAACCGAATTTCAGCCAGCCCGGCTCCGGCGTATAGATTCCATGCTTGCGCAGGAAATGGAACAGGATCGCGGAGTTGAGGCATGCGCCGAGCCCGACCGAGAGAGCCAGTCCGGCATGTTCAAAATCCATGACAAAGATGAACAACAAATTCATCGCCTGCGTGGCGAGCAAGGTGACGATGCCGATCTTCACCGGGGTCTTGATGTTCTGCCGCGCATAGAATCCCGGCGCGAGTATCTTCACCAGAATCAGCCCGATCAAGCCGACGCTGTAACCCACCAGAGCATTGCGCGCCATCAACACATCGTGCGGGGCAAATGCGCCGTACTGGAAGAAGGTGGCAAGCAGCGGCACCGCCACCATCCCCAGCGCCAGCGCCGCAGGCAATGCCAGCATGAAGGTCAGGCGCAGGCCCCAGTCGAGCAGCCGGGAATATTCCACCTTATTGTTGGCCGCATGGCATTTCGACAGCGACGGCAACAGGATCGTGCCGAGCGCCACACCCAATAACCCGGTCGGAAATTCCATCAGCCGGTCCGCGTAATAAAGCCAGGACACGCTGCCCGCGACCAGGAACGACGCGAAGATGGTGTTGATGATCAGGCTGATCTGCGCGATGGACACGCCGAACACCGCCGGCCCCATCTGTTTGATGACGCGCCACATGCCTTCATCCTTGAGACTGAAGCGAATGCTGGGCAACATGCCGATCTTCTTCAGGAACGGTATCTGGAACGCAAGCTGCACGAAGCCCGCGACGAACCAGGCCCAAGCCAACCCCATGATCGGCTGATCGAGCAGCGGCGCGACCCATAACGCACCGCCAATCAGGCAGACGTTCAACAGGATGGGCGCGACCGCGGGCACCCAGAATTTGTTGTAGGTATTAAGGATGCCCGCCGCCACGGCCACTAGCGAAATGAAGAAGATATAGGGCGAAGTGATGCGCAGCATCTCCACCGTGAGATTGAACTTCTCCGCGTCTTTGACAAAACCCGGGGCGGTGAGATAGATGATGAGCGGCGCGGCGACGATGCCGATCAACGTCACCACGAAGAGCGCCAGCGCCAGCATGGTGGTGACATGATCCACCAGCAGCTTGGTCTCGTCGTGCCCGCGCTGCTTGTGATATTCGCCGAAGATCGGCACGAAGGCCTGCGAGAACGCACCCTCTGCGAACAGCCGGCGCAACAGGTTGGGCAAACGGGTGGCGATGATATAGGCATCGTTTTCAATGCCAGCGCCGAAGAGGCGCGCGATCAGAATGTCCCGCACGAAGGCCAGAATGCGCGAAACCAGCGTCAATCCGCTGATGGTGGCGAGGGCTTTGAGGAGATTCATGCTGGTCGTGAGCTATCCGCTGGAAACGCCGCGCATCATACCACCGGCCTAGGTTGCGCCACGCCACGGCCTATTCAAAATAAAAATTATCTATATATTTCGACATATTGACCGACAGACCGCAAATAAGTAGGGTAGCCGTCGGCAACCCAAGAAACCAACCGCCTAGCACTCATACTGGGGAACATCGGGCTGACCTATAAGAAATACAATTAACCCCTTAACGGAATAACGACATCCGTCGCATTAGGCGGACATTGCCGGCTGTCCAAATTCAATTAGGGGGGCAATATAATCATTTTTATAAAAGGGAGTATCAAACATGAACAAAACAATCCTTGCCATCGCATCCTGCTTGGCAGTTATAAATCTTTCTGGGTGTGCTCTCACAACTGACCGGATTGCGCTTCAGTACAATCAGCAGCAAGGCGTTTCGCAAATTCCAGGCGCCGGCAATGTCTCTGTCAATCTTCAGGTGGTTGACCAGCGACAAGACAAGAGCAAGGTTAGCAGCAAAAAAAACGGGTATGGAATGGAAATGGCGCCGATTATTGCGATCGAAGATGTCGCCATAACTGTCCGCAAAGCCCTTGAGCAGGAACTCCAGGCAAGAGGCTTTCAACTTGATTCGGATGCCGCACTTGTCCAAATCGCTGCAGACTTAACTCGCTTTTACAATGATCACAAGGTTGGTTTTTTCTCCGGTGACGCGGTTGCCGATCTGAATCTGTTTGTTACCGTAAAATCAAAAAAAGGTGACTTGCTGTATTCACGACAGGTTGTCGCTCAAGGCACAGAACCGAACACGCAACTAATGTCGGGTGAGAACGCAAGGCTTGCACTCAACCGAGCGCTTGAAAATGGCATGAAATCTCTCTTCGATGACCAATCGTTTTTATCTGCGCTGATGAGCACATACGCATCAAAGTCAGCATCAAAATAACTACTAACATACGATCAAGAGGTGCGCAGTGCGCGCGAAGCCCGGTTGCCGAGCGCACCTCGCCCCGAAGAAAAACAGGCGCTTTAATTTATTAAATATACAAGACAATACTTCATCGACCAACGCAACCACAATCCCAACAAACTAACAAAGCCGCGACTCCCAATCACTGATTGGGAGGACTAATCACAAGAAGTTTGCGCAAGAATAAATGAGCCAGACTCGAATGTTTTTCGCCCTAACCGCCTGTCCCCGAAAAAAGAATTTGCAAAACCTTGCATCAGCCACTAGAATGCGCGCCTTTCCGTCGTACCGAATTCTCAAGGAGTAGTCATGGCAAATAGCGCACAAGCCCGCAAGCGTGCACGTCAGGCAGTAAAACAGAATGCACACAACAGCAGCCTGCGCTCGGAATTGCGCACTGCGATCAAGAAGGTGATCAAGGCCGTTGAAGCCGGCGACAAGGCCGCCGCTCAAGCCGTGTATCAAGCTTCCGTCAGCACCGTGGACAGCATCGCCGACAAGAAGATCATCCACAAGAACAAGGCTGCTCGCCACAAGAGCCGCCTGTCTGCGGCCATCAAGGCGATGGCGTAAGCGCCCTGCGGCAATCGCCGCAAGCGTTTCGACACACCGAAAACGAGCCGACAGCGATGTCGGCTCGTTTGCTTTGTGGGCTCGTTTGGCGAGATAATGCCGGCCTGCATTCGATTCGACGGCGGCATGTCCGCCGTCTTCTAATTTAGGGATACCGTATGTCGCATGTGATGAACACTTACGCCCGCCTCCCCGTCGCCTTTGCGCGGGGCGAAGGCGCGTGGCTCTGGGACACCGAAGGCCGTCGCTATCTGGATGCGCTGTCCGGCATCGCCGTCAACACGCTGGGCCACGCCCATCCCCGCTTCACCGCCGCGCTGAACGAACAGATCGGCAAGCTGATGCACTGCTCCAACGTCTACCAAGTGCGCGAACAAGAGCTGCTGGCCGACAAGCTGTGCGCGCTGTCCGGCATGCAGGAGGTGTTCTTCAGCAATTCCGGCTGCGAGGCGAACGAGGCCGCGATCAAGCTGGCGCGCATGTACGGCCACAACAAGGGCATCGAGACGCCCAACATCATCGTGATGGAGAAGTCGTTCCACGGCCGCACGCTGGCGACGCTCTCGGCAACCGGCAACCGCAAGGTGCAGGCCGGCTTCGAGCCGCTGGTGAAGGGCTTCGTGCGCGTCCCCTACGACGACCTCGCCGCAGTTGCGCAGGTCGCCACGCATAACCCCGATGTCGTCGCCGTACTGGTCGAACCTGTCCAGGGCGAAGGCGGCATCCGCACCCCGGACGCATCCTACCTGCAAGGCCTGCGCAAGATTTGCGACCAGCATGGCTGGCTGCTGATGCTGGACGAGGTGCAGAGCGGCATCGGTCGCACCGGCAAGTGGTTCGCGCACCAGCACACCGGCATCCTGCCGGACGTGATGACGCTGGCCAAGGGATTGGGTTCTGGCATGCCCATCGGCGCATGCCTGACCGCAGGCAAGGCAGTCGAGCTGTTCAAGCCGGGCAACCACGGCTCCACGTTCGGCGGCAACCCGCTGGCCTGCGTCGCCGGACTGACTACGCTGAACATCGTCGAGCAGGACAAGTTGCTGGCGCATGCCAAATCGCTCGGCAAATTTCTGCACGACGGTCTCACCGCTCAACTCGCCGGCATCAATGGCGTCAAGGCAATCCGCAGCTCCGGCCTGATGCTGGGCATCGAACTGGACCAGCCCTGCGGCGATCTGGTCAAGCTTGCGCTGGCGCAAGGCCTGCTGATCAACGTCACCGCCGACAGCGTGATCCGTCTGCTGCCGCCGCTGATCATGTCGCAAAACGAAGCGCAGCAGCTGCTGGATGCGCTGTGCCCGCTGGTAAAGAATTTCCTGCAATCCTGACAGGAGCCGATCATGGCAAGCAACGTAAAACACTTTTTGCAGTTCAAGGATTTCACCCGCGACGAGTTCGAATACCTGTTCGAGCGCACGCGCATCATCAAGGAGCGCTTCAAGCGCTACGAGAAATACTGGCCGCTGGAAGACCGCACGCTGGTGATGATCTTCGAGAAGGCCAGCACGCGCACGCGATTGTCGTTCGAGGCGGGCATGCACCAGCTCGGCGGCTCGGCGATCTACCTGAACACGCGCGACTCGCAACTGGGCCGCGGCGAACCGGTGGAAGACGCCGGCCAGGTGATCTCTCGCATGAGCGACATCGTGATGATCCGCACCTTCGAGCAGGACATCATCGAGCGCTTCGCCGCCAACTCGCGCGTGCCGGTGATCAACGGCCTGACCAACGAATACCACCCCTGTCAGGTGCTGGCCGACATCTACACCTACATCGAGCAGCGCGGCAGCATCCGCGGCAAGACCGTCGCGTGGATAGGCGACTCGAACAACATGTGCAACACCTGGCTGCAGGCCGCCGAGATACTGGACTTCAACGTCCACGTATCGACGCCGCCCGGCTACGAAGTCGAACCCGAGCGCGCCGGCCTGTACGGCCACGAGCACTACGAGGAATTCGCCGACCCGATGGAAGCCGCACGCGGCGCCGATCTGGTGACCACCGACGTGTGGACCTCGATGGGCTGGGAAGCCGAGAACGAAGAGCGCATGAAGGACTTCGCCGACTGGCAGGGGG
>Ga0209211_10002058_pt1 | contig 35699 bp, 30 predicted proteins | sample RifGroA2_FD_183992 | JGI IMG/M metagenome (GOLD analysis project Ga0209211, IMG submission 183992) | Groundwater microbial communities from Rifle, Colorado, USA - Groundwater A2 (SPAdes) (version 2) | ecosystem: Environmental > Aquatic > Deep subsurface > Groundwater | place: Rifle, Colorado... | reverse complement strand
CGAGTCTTACCCCGGGAGATCTCTCCGGTGCTTCGGAACAGTGAAGCTGGGCGTCTGGCAACGGGCGCTGAATACCGTGGAGAAGTCAGCAGAGGGCATAGTAGGTGGGAGGCAGGCAACGCTAGTGAGGCACTGCAATGTTGAAAGACGCAGCCCCGGATATGCACGAGCCGCAAAGCTGATCACTGAAGGCCTGAACGGTTCCCCGCGAGGGGATTGAAAGAGAGGAGAAGTCGCTTGCCAAGGAACAGCGGTATTGCATTCGGCGAGTCCAGTGGGCGCAAGCCTGATGGCTGGAATGAAACTGACGTTGGCGCGGCAGGAGATGAAGCTCCGGTTGAACAGTGTGGTGATATGCTTCCCGCCATGCTGAACGACTTAATCTGCCGAACCGCCGGATACGTGACCCGTACGTCCGGTGGTGTGGGAGGGGGAAGCCGTGAGGCTTTTCCCTATCCCGATTCCTGAGCGTCCGCTTCCCCAATCCTGCAACTTCCGCAATGGGCACGGAGCGGCGGTCGCTTGCCATTGATATCGTAGGCTGGTGTGGCTCGATCTGAGTCGTTGAGGGCACCGAAACAAGCTCGACTCAGCGCCAAGACCGGTCTTGTTTGGCGGGCTACTGCCCGACTAGCCCGAGTTATCGCTGCCCAAAAAACCAAGCCCCGCATGTGGCGGGGCTTGGTTTTTTCAGCGCCTGAAAATCAGCGCTCCTTGCTCTCCAGCGCGGCCTTGTTGATCTCCACGGGATACTTTTCCTTCAGGGTCGACATCCAGGCCGCGAATTCTTCCTCGGCGACAAAGCGGGCATATTGCTGGGCCAGGGCGCGGCTGCGCGGATCGTCCTTGCCGGCCTCGCCCGCTTTGACCGATCCGATGCGATACAGCGCGTAACCGTTACCGGGCGAAGCAACCCCGGCGTGCGCCGGCAGCTTCGCCGCATCCGCTTTGAATACGGCCCGCAAGGCATCGGGCGGCAGCCCCTGTGGCACGGTACGGCTCACGCTGCGGACCGGCGACCACTTGAGATCAAGCGCTTCGCCTTTTACCAAGCGGGCCAGCTTTTCCTCGCCATCCCTGGTCGCCAGCTTGAGCGCTTCCTCGCGAACCAGGCGTTTCTCGATGTCGCCCTTGACTGCTTCCAGCGGCTGCAAGGCGGCCGGCTTGTGTTCGAGAACGCGCGCGGATACCAGGGTACCCGACGCGACTTCAACCGCCTCGGTGTTGCGTTTGTTCTTCAGGCCGTCGTCGCTGAACAAGGCGGCGAGCAGTTTGGCATTGTCGAAGGGCGGCGGTAACTTGCCGCCCTTGGCCAGCCACGGCGTCTGACGCAGTTCCAGTTTCCATTTCTCGGCGGCCGGTTTCAGGCTGTCGGCCTGTTCGTAAACCATGTTGCCGAAAGGTTCGGCCGCTTCCACGTACTTCTTCATTCCCGATTCGCGCTTGAGTTCAGCCAGTATCTCCGCCTTGACCTCTTCCAGCGGCTTGACCTGCTCGGGACGCACGCCCGTCAGGCGAATGATGTGAAAGCCGAAGTCGGAACGCACAACCTCCGAAATCTGTCCGTCCTTCAGGGCAAAAGCCGTGTCCTCGAACGCCTTTACCATCGCCCCGCGGCCAAACCAGTCCAGGTCGCCGTCCTTCTTGGCCGACATGGAATCCTGGGAGTTCAGCCTGGCAATCTTGGCAAAATCACCGGGGGCCTTCTTTGCCTGTAGCAGCAACTCATCCGCCTTGGCCTTGGCCGCCTTGGCTTCAGCCTCCGGCGCATCCTTGGCCGCGAGAATCAGGATATGACTGGCGCGACGCGTCTCGCCTTGCTTGTAACGATCCGCACGCGACTGATAGTAAGTCTTGACGTCCTCGTCGCCGACCGTTGCCTGCGCGATCAGCGCATCGCGGCTCAACACCAGAAACTCGGCACGTACCTGCTCGGGCAACTCAAACTGCTTGCGGTTGGCCTCGTAGTGTTTCTGCGCGGCGTCGGCGGCAAGTTTCACCTGGCCGGCATAGGTTTCCGGCAGCAGCCGGACCTCGCCGATCTCGCGCTGCTCCAGTTGCGTCGCCAGCCAGCGACCGGCGGACGCCTGGCCGACGATGCCGGCCTCGGTCACCGGCATCATCATCTGCTGCATGGCCATGTCCTGGCGCAGACGCGCTTCGAACATCTCCTTGCTCATGTTCTGCGCCGCCACCAGCGCCTCGTAGCGCTCCCTGGAAAACTTGCCGTTTTCCTGAAGCGAGGGAACGCCGGCGATGAACTGGACCAGTTGCTCGTTGCCTACCGCCAGTTTGGCTTTCTGCGCCTGCTCTGCCAGCAGGCGCTGCGTGACCAGTGAATCCAGCACGGCGCGACGCATCTGCGGCGTTTCAAACAATGCCGGATCGATTTTTCCGCCCAACTGGGCGCGCATCCGATCCTGCTGTTCGCGCAAGGCCGATTGCAGCTCCTGCTGAGTGATCTTGGCACCGCCCACGGTGGCAACACCCGCCCCGACATCGGCATTGCGCACATAGGAATCGACGCCCCAGAAAGCAAACGGCAGCGTGATCAGGGCGAGGAAACCCTGGGTGATTTTCTTGTTGTTGCGGATGATATCGAGCATGCGCTGAAAACCCTGAATGAGACAAAGGCGAACGTCAGTTCGCCTTTGTTCGGTGGTGCTGACGGGGCCGAACACTACCCCGCAAGCCTTCCCAATACTGGAAGGAACGAATTCGTTTTTTGCAGTTACCGCCAAAGTTACTGACGGCGTTGGCCTGCCACGACAATTATACATACGTCACGACGAGCCTAGCCCTGCTCTTGACGCACATTCTATCAAGCTCCGAATATCCTCAACGCGCCACGCTGTAATGCGTTCGCCCAGCGTTCGCACCGGCTGCGGGTAGCGCCCCGACTTGATGCCAGCCCACCATGTTGATTTGCTGACCGGAATCAGGGCCGGGATCGGGGGACTGGCTTTCGGGTTGCCGATGATTTGTGAAAGGCGAAGATAGCCAATCTCAGGCAAAGAGTGCGTGCGGATTTCGCTCATGTCATTCCTCCCCTTCCCGCGCCTTGCGATAGGCTTCTGCCCGCCGCTTGGACTCGATCCGATCCAGATGAACCCGGTTGTCTATCGTCGAGAACAAGCGCCCCTTGACTCTGGCCTTGCGCTCGACGTAGCGGGCAGTAGATTCGCCGCGCAGCCGATGGAAGGTGTCGGCCTGATGCAGGAACTCCCCGAATCCTTGCGACATGTCCGTGATGCCTTCCCGTCCCATGAACGCCGAGACGTAGCCCAGGCCGGCAGTAAACAGCCGGTCATCGGTCGGCAGACCACTTGCGCGGATGCGCTGCAATGCCGGCTGTGTGGCATCGCCCCAGGAGGCATTGGAAATAATTTCCCAAAGTGGATGCGTTGACCATCGGGACTTATTGCTGTCGCCGCCGACATGGGCCAGGCGCAGCCATTTTTCGGTGAAGTAGTGCCATAGGCCGTCAAGGTTCGCCAGCAAGTCAGGCACGTTTCGCACCTGGAGTTCTTTCAAGGCGTTGCGGTTCGTCTGAAACTCTTGACGCCATACCGGATCATCGGCCTTCCATCCGCGAGCCTGCCAGAGTCCGTAAAGATATGTCTTGTGACTCTCCTCGGCAACTTCGAGAACTTTGTCATAGGTGCGGCTTTGAATGTCGCCGCCCTGGCCGATCATCCAGCCGGTGAACCGGTCGCCCGTGCTCCAATAGGCAGCTTTCTTGCGCGCCCGAGTCAGCCACTGCTGAACGGCCCATTGATCCATGGGAACAATGGGAATGAAGTCGAGGCACAGATCAGCGCGGCTGACCTGTGCAAGCTCATCGACCCGACCGAGGGAGCCCACCACGAAGCGCAGTTCCTGTTCGGCGCATTCAACCCCAACGGCAGTGAGATATTCGCTGCTGATCTGCGCATAGACCAGCGGAAGCCGTGTGCCTTTGCTGATGTTGAGGCGAAAGCGATCATCGAACAGCACAAAGCGGAAGCGAACAGCCAAGGGCGGCGCCGGCAGCGTGGATACCGCTCCCTCCGTCAGCACGATAAGGCGCTGGCGCTCAACGAACAGCTCGTGAAACTCAGGCGCGCCAAACAGGGCGAGGATCACCCCGACACGCTTGCTTCGATGGGCGACCTGGCCTTCACCTACGGCACCCTCGGCCAGTTCGACAAGGCGCTGGCGCTGTTTGAGCAAACCTTGAAACTCATGCGCGCCAAGCTAGGGGAGGATCACCCCAACACGATCCACATGATGAACAACGTGGCCGCCGCCTCCAACGTCCTCGGCCAGCACGACAAGGCGCTGGCACTCAACGAACAAGCCCTGAAACTCAGGCGCGCCAAACTGGGCGAGGATCACCCCGACACGCTCACATCGATGAGCAACCTGGCCGCCACCTACGGCGCCCTCGGCCAGCACGACAAGGCGCTTGCGCTCAACGAACAAGCCCTGAAACTCAGGCGCGCCAAACTGGGCGAGGATCACAGCGACACGCTCGCATCGATGAGCAACCTGGCCGCTACCTACGGCGCCCTCGGCCAGCACGACAAGGCGCTGGCACTCAACGAACAAGCCCTGAAACTCAGACGCGCCAAACTGGGGGAGGATCACCGTGACACGCTCACATCAATGAGCAAACTGGCCGCCACCTACGGCGCCCTCGGCCAGCAAGACAAGGCGCTGGCGCTCAACGAACAGATACTTCAGCTCAGGCGTAGCAAGCTCGGAAATTAGCTTGCCGAGGGAAGTCTCCGGTTGCTCGAAGCGTACTTATCGGGTGGTCCCCGCATGATGCTGGAGCAGACCGGCCTGATTTCGATGATTGGCAAATCCGAGCGCGGCCCGACCGCCATCGAGGCGATCAAGGACTGCATTGGGCACTGACCGGCCCGACACCGCCGAAACCTGAGTGCCTCTTCCCAGTCTGTTGCGGGCATTCGATCACGCAGCGTAACCGTGTAGCGGTATAACTTCTGCCCCGGCCTTGAGCTTGTCGAGATAGTCCGCCCATTCTTGCATCATCTTCTTGCGCTCGGGCAGATACTCAGCGCGATTATAAGCAGCCCGTACCGCATTCTTTTCCGCATGGGCTAACTGACGTTCGATCACATCATGACGATAGCCTTGCTCATTAAGCAGCGTGGACGCCGTTGATCTGAATCCGTGCCCCGTCATTCGGCCTTTGTAGCCCATCCGCGCGAGCGCATACACCACCGTATTTTCACTAATGGGGCGCTCACGGCTTGTCGATGAGGGAAACACTAGACGCCCACCGCCAGTTAGGGCCTGCAAACATTTAAGCACTTCTAGCGCCTGCCGTGACAGCGGCACGATATGCGCTTCGCGCATCTTCATAATCTCGGCAGGAATGCGCCACAGCGCCGCGTCCAGGTCAAGCTGCGACCATTCGGCAAAACGAACTTCTTTCGTTCGCTGAAAGGTCAATGCCAATAGCTGCATAGCCGCCTTCGTAGTTGCATCGCCACGGTAATTGTCGATAGCGCGCAATAGCTCTGCATACTCTGCCGGATCGGTGAGCGCCGCATAGTGCTCTTGCTTCACGGTGGATAGAGCACCGCGTAGGCTTGGCACGGGATCAGCAATCGCTCTCCCTGTGGCGATTGCGTAGCGGAAAATTGCGCCGCAATGTTGCTGAATGCGATGCGCCATATCCACGATGCCCCGGCTCTCGATTGCTCGCAGCATCATTAGCAATTCTGGAGCAGTAATTTCGGTGATCGCTCTGCCACCGATAGCCGGAAAGGCATTGCGCTCCAATGCGGATTTTGTTTTGCTGGCATAGCTTTCCGTCCACGTTTTACCGCGCGTCGCCATCCATTCGCGTGCCAGTGCCTCGAAGGTATTGGAACCGGCCTCGGCTTTGGCCTGCTTTTCTGATTTTCTTTGCGCCCCAGGATCGGCACCGGCAGCAATCAGCGTCCGAGCTTCTTCACGCCTTTCCCGTGCAAGTTTGAGGGGAACATCTGGATAGACTCCCATCGACAGCGTCTTGCGCTTCCCATCGAAGCGGTAATCCAGCCGCCACCAGCGGGAACCATCAGGATTGAGAAGGAGATACAGGCCGCGCTCATCGGATAAGCGCACGGGCTTGTCTTTGGGTTTGCTGTTTTTTATTGCCGTGTCAGTAAGTGCCATGACAGTAACTCTCCCGATAGGTAGGCTGTTACTGTCAAGGTTACTGCCACTTACTGCCGGATGTCAATAAACCGGATCGGACCGCATTGGCGTAAAAAAAGCCCGTAAAGAGTTGATCTATACGGGCTTTTTGGACTTCGTTGGACTGCATAAAACTAGAAACTGGTGGGTGCTGACGGGGTCGAACCGCCGACATTCGCCTTGTAAGGGCGACGCTCTACCAACTGAGCTAAGCACCCGCTGAATGACCGCTGCCCACATCAGGCGGTCGGTCGTGATTCTATCAGGTCATGCTCTCTCAGTGAGTTACGACACCTGTCACCGTCGCTTCGCCGACAGATGCGGCAACTGCGGCCACAGCGGGTGTTGCGACTTGCTCGGGCAACGGCTGGGGCATGCGCTCAAGGGCGAGTTCCAGCACCTTGTCGATCCAACGTACCGGCAGAATCTCGATCCGGTTCTTGATGGTGTCGGGAATCTCCGTCAAATCCTTGACGTTCTCCTCGGGAATCAGCGCCAGGCCAATGCCGCCACGTACCGCCGCCAGCAGCTTTTCCTTGAGACCGCCGATGGGCAGCACTTCGCCGCGCAAGGTGATCTCGCCCGTCATCGCCACGTCGGCGCGCACCGGGATGCCGGTCAGGACCGACACCAGCGCGGTGCAGATGGCGATGCCGGCGCTGGGACCGTCCTTCGGCGTCGCGCCTTCGGGCAGGTGAATGTGGATATCGTTCTTCTGGTAAAAGTCGTCGGCGATGCCAAGCGACTGGCTGCGCTTCCTGACCACCGACAGCGCGGCCTGAATCGATTCCTGCATGACCTCGCCCAGCTTGCCGGTGGTCAGGGTCTTGCCCTTGCCGGGCAAGGCGACGGCTTCGATGGTCAGCAGCTCGCCGCCGACTTCGGTCCAGGCCAGACCGGTCACCTGACCTATCTGATTGTCCTTTTCCGCCATGCCGAAGCTGTAGCGGCGCACGCCGAGGAACTTGTCGAGGTTCTTCGCATTCACCACGATCTTGTTCTTGCGCGCCTTCATCACCAAGGATTTCACCACCTTGCGGCAAATCTTGGAAATCTCGCGCTCCAGGGCGCGCACGCCGGCTTCGCGCGAGTAGTAACGCACGATGTCGCGCAGGGCGTCCTCGGTGATCGAAAGTTCGTCGCGCTTGATGCCGTTGTTCTTCAATTGCTTCGGTGCCAGATAGCGCAGGGCGATGTTGACCTTTTCGTCCTCCGTATAACCGGAGAGACGGATCACTTCGAGGCGATCGAGCAATGCCGCCGGGATGTTCAGGGTATTCGCCGTGGCGACGAACATGACATCGGACAAGTCGAAATCGACTTCGATGTAGTGATCCTGAAACGTGTGATTTTGCTCGGGATCGAGGACTTCGAGCAGCGCCGACGACGGATCGCCACGGAAGTCCTGGCCCAGCTTGTCGACTTCGTCGAGCAGGAAAAGCGGGTTCTTGACGCCGACCTTGGTCATGTTCTGCAAAATCTTGCCCGGCATCGAACCGATGTAGGTGCGGCGGTGGCCGCGAATCTCGGCCTCGTCGCGCACGCCGCCCAGGGCCATGCGAATGAACTTGCGATTGGTGGCCTTGGCGATCGACTGCCCAAGCGAAGTCTTGCCGACTCCGGGGGCGCCCACCAGACACAGGATCGGCGCCTTGACCTTGTCCACCCGTTGCTGCACGGCAAGGTATTCGACGATGCGTTCCTTGACCTTTTCCAGGCCGTAGTGATCGCGGTCGAGAATTTTTTCGGCCGCCGACAAATCCTTGCTGATGCGCGACTTCTTCTTCCAGGGCAGGGCCAGCAGGGTTTCGATGTAGTTGCGCACCACCGTCGCCTCGGCCGACATGGGCGACATCAGCTTGAGCTTCTTGACCTCGGAATTGATCTTGGCCAGGGCCTCCTTGCTCATGCCGGCGGCCTTGATCTTCTTTTCCATCTCGTCGATGTCGGCGCCTTCTTCGCCTTCGCCGAGCTCCTTCTGGATGGCCTTGACCTGCTCGTTGAGGTAATACTCGCGCTGGCTCTTTTCCATCTGGCGCTTGACGCGACCGCGAATGCGCTTTTCGACCTGAAGGATATCGAGTTCGGCCTCCATCTGGCCAAGCAGCTTTTCCAGCCGCTCGGCGACGCCGAAGACTTCCAGAATTTCCTGTTTCTGTTCGAGCTTCAAGGGCAGGTGGGCGGCGATCGTATCGGCTAGGCGCCCGGCCTCCTCGATGCCGGCCAGCGAGGTCAGCACCTCGGGCGGAATCTTCTTGTTAAGTTTCACATACTGATCGAACTGCGCCAGCACCGTGCGGCGCATGGCCTCGATCTCGTTGTCGGCACGCTCTTCGACCGGAATCAGGCTGACGTCGGCGACAAACATCGCGCGCTGGTCCTCAATGCGCAGCACGCGGGCGCGCTGCACCCCCTCGACCAGCACTTTCACGGTGCCATCGGGCAGCTTGAGCATCTGCAGGATGTTGGCCAGACAACCGATCTCGTACATGTCCTCCGGCACGGGCTCATCCTTGGCGGCGGATTTCTGCGCCACGAGAAGAATGTTCTTGCCGGTTTCCATGGCCGTTTCCAGCGCCTTGATGGACTTGGGGCGCCCGACAAACAGCGGGATCACCATGTGCGGAAATACCACCACGTCGCGCAGGGGCAACATCGGCAGGGATTGGGTCTCTACGGGGGAAGCGGGCAGATCAGACATCATCGTGTCCTTCGGTTATGAGTCACGCCATCCACATTGGGGCTGGGGACGGGTATTCAAGACGCCGTGCGGCGGCGAATCAGTTCGAGCCGGAGACCTTGGGCTGATCGGCGTGAATCATCAAGGGCCGAGCGCCCGTTTCAATGGTGTTTTCGTCGATCACGACCTTGCTCACGCTGTCCATGGTGGGAATTTCGTACATGGTATCGAGCAGCACACTCTCCAATATCGAGCGCAGACCGCGTGCGCCGGTCTTGCGCTTCAACGCCTTCCTGGCAATGGCCTGAAGCGCCGAAGGGCGCACTTCAAGTTCCACGCCTTCCATGGCAAACAGCTTGTGATACTGCTTGATCAGGGCATTCTTCGGTTCAATCAAAATTTCGACCAGCGCGGCCTCGTCGAGTTCCTGCAAGGTCGCGATCACCGGCAGGCGACCGATCAGTTCCGGAATCAGGCCAAACTTGATCATGTCTTCGGGCTCGACCTGCTTCAGCATCTCGCTGACATTGCCCGCGTCGCGGCTTTTCACCTCGGCGCCGAAGCCGATGCCGCCCTTCTCGGAGCGATTGCGAATCACCTTGTCCAGGCCGTCGAATGCGCCGCCGCAGATGAACAGGATGTTGGTGGTATCGATCTGGATGAAATCCTGGTTCGGATGCTTGCGCCCGCCCTGCGGCGGAATACTGGCCACCGTACCTTCGATCAGTTTCAGCAGCGCCTGCTGCACGCCCTCGCCGGAGACATCGCGGGTAATCGATGGATTGTCCGACTTGCGCGAAATCTTGTCGATCTCGTCGATGTACACAATGCCCTGCTGGGCCTTCTCGACATCGTGATCGCACTTTTGCAGCAGCTTCTGGATGATGTTTTCGACATCCTCGCCGACATAGCCCGCCTCGGTCAGGGTCGTCGCGTCGGCCATGACGAAGGGCACGTTGAGCGTGCGCGCCAGCGTTTGCGCCAACAGGGTCTTGCCCGACCCGGTGGGGCCGATCAGCAGAATGTTGCTCTTCGACAGTTCAATGCCGTCGCTGCCCTTTTCCTGGTGGCGGATGCGCTTGTAATGGTTGTAAACCGCGACGGCCAAGATCTTTTTCGCCGAATCCTGCCCGATCACATACTGATCGAGCAGTTCGCGAATCTCTTTCGGCGCCGGCAACTCGCGCTTCGCCGAACCCGCCGGCGCGGCGGCGATCTCGTCGCGAATGATGTCGTTGCACAGCTCGATGCACTCGTCGCAAACAAAAACGGAAGGACCGGCTATCAGCTTCTTGACTTCATGCTGGCTCTTGCCGCAAAAGGAGCAATACAGCAGCTTCTCTCCGCTACCTGATTTCTTTTCCGCCATCTTCGTCTCCGTCCGTGCGAACGCTCAAGCCTTGGCGGCTTCGTCGCGCCGGGTCAGCACCTTGTCAACCAGACCATACTCTACCGCCGCCTCGGCTGAAAGAAAATTATCGCGATCGGTATCGCGCTCGACGCGCTCGATCGACTGACCGGTGTGGTGGGCCAGCATGCTGTTGAGCTTCTGCTTGAGGAACAGGATTTCCTTGGCATGAATCTCGATGTCCGAGGCCTGCCCCTGAAAGCCGCCCATCGGCTGGTGAATCATCACCCGCGAATTCGGCAGGCAGAAACGCTTGCCCTTCTCGCCCGCCGCCAGGAGAAACGAACCCATGCTGGCCGCTTGCCCGATGCACAGCGTCGACACGTGCGGCTTGATGAACTGCATGGTGTCGTAGATGGCCATCCCGGCGGTAACGGAACCACCCGGCGAATTGATGTAGAAGAAGATGTCCTTGTCCGGATTCTCGGATTCAAGAAACAGCAGTTGCGCCACGATCACGTTGGCCGTCCCGTCGTTGACCGGCCCGACCAGGAAGATCACCCGTTCGCGCAGCAGGCGCGAGTAGATGTCATAAGCCCGCTCGCCGCGCCCGCTGGTCTCGATGACCATGGGTACCAGGCCCAGCGCCTGCGTGTCGGGGGTGGGTGCGTCGTGGGCACCACCGTTGCGTCGCGAACCGTACATGGACATCTCCGGCAGGATCATGCTGCATTTCCCATCAGTGCATCGAAAGCGATGGGGGTCTCGCTGACCTTGGCATTGGCGAGCACCCAATCCACCACATTGCTCTCCAGCGCCAGCGCCTCGGCTTCCGCCAAGCGCTGTGGCTGGGAATAGTACCAGCGCACCACTTCCTTGGGGTCTTCGAATGTTTCGGCAAACTCGTCCACGATGGTACGCACTTGTTCGGGTTTGACATGAAGGTCCTTGGCCTTCACCAGCTCGGCCATCAGCAAGCCAAGCTTGACCCGGCGCGTCGCCTGCTCGCCGAACCAGGAAGCCTGGACGGGAATGTTCTTCATCCCCATGCCGCGCGATTCCATGTCGCGGCGCGCCGCCTCGGCCATCTGCTCGGCTTCCATCTCGACCAGCGCCTTCGGCACCTCGATCGGATTCACCTTGAGCAGCGTATCCATGACCTGCTCCTTGATCTTTGACTGCAAGCGCTTCTTCACCTCGCGTTGCAGATTCAAACTCACCTCGGCGCGCATCTTGTCCACATCACCGTCGGCGACTCCGAGTTGCTTGGCAAAGTCGGCATCAATCTCCGGCAAATGGGGAGCCTCGACCTTCTTCATGGTCAACTCGAACTGGACGGTCTCGCCGGCCAACTCTTTCGCCTGATAGTCGGCGGGGAAAGTGACATCGAAGGTTTTCTGCTCACCGGCCTTGAGGCCTTCAAGGTTGGCCTCGAAATCCGGCAACATCTGTCCACCGCCCAACAGCACGGCAAAGTCGCTGGCCTTGCCGCCAGGGAATTCCTCGCCGTTCTTGCGCCCGGTGAAGTCGATCACCAAACGATCTTCCTTCGCCGCACCGCGATCGATCTCGACGTACGAAACGCGCTGCTTGCGCAGGACCTCGATGGTCTTGTCCACCTCGGCCTCGGTCACCGTCAGGGTGGGCTTTTCGATGGCCTGCCCGGAGACATCCGCCGCCACGACATCGGGATAGACCTCGAACACGGCGGTAAAGCTGATTTGACCCGTGCCGGCATCGGAGTTTGGCTCCATGCGCGGCTCGATGCGCGGATAGCCGGCGACGCGCAGGTTCTGCTCGCGCACCTTCTCGCCGTAGGCCTTTTCCACCGCCGCGCCAATCGCATCGGAACGCGCTTGCGAGCCATATTGCTGGGCAACCATTTTCATCGGCACCTTGCCGGGACGAAAACCCGCCATCTTCACGGTGCGCGACATGCGCTTCAGGCGCTGCTCGACATCCTTTTCGATCTCGGCCTGAACCAGCGCGATTTCGATGCGCCTTTCCAGCGCGCTGGCCGATTTGCCTGCCGTATCCGTCGTTGCCTTGTCCGTCATCTCTATATCCATCATTGAAGAATTCATTAAAAAACCGCGCCCGAACGCTGGTGCCCAGGAAGGGACTCGAACCCCCACGCCTCGCGGCGCCAGAACCTAAATCTGGTGCGTCTACCAATTCCGCCACCTGGGCGCATGTCGCAAACGGCCAGCAGCGGCCCGAACGACACGACATGGAGGGCGAATTTTACCTGCTTTCAAGGTTTCCATCTCTCGAAAAGCAGTCGGAAAACAGCCGGTCAGCGCACCGAAGTCCCGGAAGCCCTCTGTCCCCTGTTTCTTGTCGATATACTGCCACCGCACATGGCCGTCGATCACTACGAAAACTTCCCCGTTGCTTCGGTTCTGCTGCCGGCGCCCCTGCGCGAGCCGGTGGCCGCGATCTATGGCTTCGCCCGCAGCGCCGACGATTTCGCCGACGAGGGCGATCTGACGCCGCAACAACGCACTGACCTGCTGGCCGCCTATCAATCCGAGCTGGACGCGATTGAGCGCGGCAACCCCACGCAGCATCCGGTGTTCCTCCGTCTACGACCGGTGATCGCCCGCTACGACCTGCCGCTGCAACTGTTTCGCGACCTGCTCGATGCCTTCACGCAGGACGTAAGCAAGGACCGCTACCGCGATTTCGCCGAATTGATTGACTATTGCCGCCGCTCGGCCGATCCGGTCGGACGCCTGCTGCTGCATCTGTTCGGCCACGCCACCCCGGAAAACCTTTCCCGCTCCGACGCCATCTGCTCGGCGCTGCAACTCATCAACCACTGGCAGGATGTCGGCATTGACGCCGGCAAAGGCGTCAACGGTCGCATCTATCTGCCGCAGGACGACATGGCACGCTTTGGCGTCGGCGATGAGGACGTTTGCCGCCGCGCAGTTGGCAAACCCGTCAGCGCCGACTTTCGCTCGCTGCTGCAATTCCAGGTTGACCGCGCCCGTGACCTGATGCTCTCCGGCGCGCCGCTGGGCTGGGACTTGCCGGGACGCATCGGCCTCGAAATCCGCGCCATCGTCGCCGGCGGACTGCGCATTCTGGACAAGATCGAAGCCGTCGATTGCGATGTCTTCAACCGGCGTCCCGTGCTTCAAGCGCTCGACTGGCCGCTGATTGTCTGGCGCTCGCTGGTTCGCCCACTGGAGACCCACTGGTAAATTCGCCGTGACCCCCGATCAATACTGCCAGGAACGCGCCGCGCAAAGCGGCTCCAGCTTCTATTACAGCTTCCTCTTTCTCGAACCGCCGCGACGCCAGGCCATCACGGCGCTCTACGCCTTCTGCCGCGAAGTCGACGACGTGGTCGATGAATGTCCCGATGCCCTTTTGGCGCGGACCAAGCTGGCATGGTGGCGCGGTGAAACAAGCGCATTGTTTGAAGGCCACCCCACGCATCCGGTGACGCAGGCGCTGGCCACATCGCTGAAGACTTTTTCGCTGCCGCGAGAGCAGTTGCTGGAAATCATCGACGGCATGGAGATGGACCTCGACAATACGCGCTACGCCGATTTCAAGGCGCTGCACTTGTATTGCTACCGCGTCGCCAGCGTGGTCGGCCTGCTCGCCGCCGAAATCTTCGGCTACACCGATCGCATGACGCTCAAATACGCCCACGACCTGGGGCTGGCCTTTCAACTCACCAACATCATCCGCGATGTCGGCGAAGATGCGCGACGCGGTCGCATCTACCTGCCGCAGGACGAGCTGGCGCACTTCGGCGTTGCCGAGGGCGATCTGGTCCATGCCCGCTATTCGGACGACTTCCGCCGCCTGATGGAATTCCAGGTCGAGCGCGCCAAAGCGACTTACCAGCAAGCCTTTGCCCAACTTCCCGCCGCCGACCGCAAGGCGCAGCGGGCCGGGCTCATCATGGCCGCCATCTACCGCGCCACGCTCGACGAGATCGTCCGCGACGGGTGCCGCGTGCTGGATCGCCGCACCTCGCTGCCTCCCCTGCGCAAGCTATGGCTGGCCGGAAAAACGTGGCTGACGGCGTGAAGCTCGCCGTCATCGGCGCCGGCTACGCGGGGCTGGCGGCCGCCGTCGAACTGGCTGCTGCCGGAAAACAGGTCGAAGTATTCGAGGCTTCGCGGATACTCGGCGGACGCGCCCGCGCCGTGCAGATCGACGGCTTCACCGTGGATAACGGCCAGCACATCCTCGTCGGCGCCTATACCGAAACCCAGCGCCTGATGCGCGCCGTCGGCGCCGATCCCGACAAGTTGCTCAAGCGCATCCCGCTGCGTTTTGAATTCCCCGGCGAATTCGTCATGGCCGCACCGCGCTTGCCGGCTCCGCTGCACACCGCTTTTGCGCTGCTGCTGGCGCAGGGACTCGACTGGCGCGAAAAGTGGGCGGCGCTCCGTCTCATGCGCGGCCTGCAAGCCGCCAAATTCCGCATCGAGCCGGATATCACCGTGACCGCATGGCTGGACCGCAACAACACGCCGTCCCGCCAGCGCCGACTCTTGTGGGAGCCGCTGTGCATCGCCGCGCTCAACACGCCCGCCGAGCGCGCCTCGGCCCAGGTACTGGCCAACGTCGTGCGCGACAGCCTCGCCGGTTCGCGCGAGGCCAGCGACATGCTGCTGCCGCAAGCGAATCTGTCGGCGCTGTTCCCCGAACCGGCGGCGGCGTTCATCGCGCAGCGTGGCGGCGCGGTGCATTCCGGCCATCGTGTTGCTTCCCTGCGGCGCGAAGGCGGCGCATGGATGATCGACGACACCGGCCCCTTTGCACAGGTCATTCTCGCCGTCGCGCCCTACCACCTCGCCGGCCTGATGCCCGCGCTGGCGCCCGAAGTGGCCCACTTCGACTGGGAACCCATCGTCACCAGCTTCTTCCGCTATCCCGCAGCGATACACCTGCCGCGCCCCATGCTCGGCGTCGACGCGGGGCTCGCGCAATGGCTGTTCGACCGCGGACAACTCTGCGGACAACGCGGCCTGATCGCCGCCGTTATCAGCGCGCGCGGTCGGCATCTGGACCTGCCGACGGCGGAACTCGAACGCGGCATTCACGAAGAAATCGCGAAGCTCGTTCCCAATCTGCCCGCACCGCTGGCCGTGCACACCATCACCGAAAAGCGCGCCACCTTCGCCTGCGTGCCGAATCTGCGACGACCGGAATCACGCACCGACCAGCCCGGCCTGTGGCTGGCGGGCGACTATGTCGCCGGCGACTATCCGGCGACGATCGAAGGTGCGGTGAGAAGCGGGGTGGCTGCGGCGCGGCAGATTCTTGGTGGCTAAATCGCCGTGTCGCCAGCGCCGACTCTTGGCCAGCAACGTCAGTGCCGCGCCAGAATATCCTGAATCTGTGCCGGCTCAAAAGCCACATCCCAGCACCATATGCCGAAGCCGCCCTTGGCATTGACCGCCTGCACCCAAATCGCGAGGGCAGCACGCTTGGCGCGGTTCTGCTCGGAATCCTCGCCCTTGATTTCCAGAATCAGCGTCTTGCCATTGGCAAGCTGGATCAGAAAGTCGGGCAGGTAGCGGCGGCGCACGCCGTTCCAGAGATAGTGCAACTGAAAGCCCAGATGATCGTTCTTGGCGTAAGTCAAAACGCGCTCACTCATCTCCAGCACATTCGCCGCGTGCTGTTCCCAGGCGCTGTCGGCCAGCATATGACTGATCTGCGACTTCCGCGTCGGCTGACAGGGCTTGGTGGTGTACCAGGTACGCATGGCGCGAGTCGAGCCAATCGGAAATTCCTCGTCGAACACCGGCTCCAGCCGCTCGACGTTCTGCTCGTCGACATGGCGCAGGAGGTGCTGCACGATCAAGTCCATGTTCAGCGCAAACAGGATGCGTCGCCGCAACGGCTCTTGATGAAACAGCGACGGAATGTCGATCTTGCCCGAAGCGAGAAAGGCATCGACCAGCCGGATCAACTGGAACACCAGATACTCCCGATTGCCGGTGAAGCGGCCTTCCATTGCCGCGAAGGCCTTGGCCGCCGCCTTGAAGCTGATGCGCTGAAGGCGAAATTCCTCCGGCAACAATTCCAGATCGATACGCACGGCCTTGCTGATATCTGTTGCGCCGCCCAGTGCCGGCGCGATTTCCGCCACCAGTGGCGTCTTTGCCGGGTCCAGCGCCAGAACGCCAACAGCATTCCAATCGATCACCAGCGTCGGCCGCACCACCGTATCGACACGCAACACGTTCGGCCAGCGAATCTCCAGCGCATTGCGCTCGGGCAGTGATTCGATCTGCGTGCTGGGACGCGGCGGCGGCGGCGTTTCGCCGCCCTCGCCGACATCCTGAAATATCGACAGCGGCACGCCAAAGACATTCACATACTCCGGCTTGAACAAGCCGTCTTCGTCCAGATCGTAGGACACCCGGCGCAGGCCGCGACCGATTACCTGCTCGCACAGCAACTGGCTGGTGAAGGCGCGCAGGCCCATGATGTGGGTTACGTTTTTCGCATCCCAGCCTTCGGACAACATCGCCACCGAAATCACGTTCTGCACGTCCTGCCCCGCCGTACCGCGCTTGCCGACGTTATCGACAATCGAGCGCAGCAGGTCTTCCTTCTTCATCTCGCGCAGACGGTGCTTCTTCTCTTCTGGAATTGCGGCAGCCTCGACGATGGATTGCAAGGTCGCCTCGTAATCCTTGTCCGTGGCCGCAGACTCGCCGATCTCGGCCTTCTCCAGCACCCGCGAATCCACACGCAGGGTGCGCTTCGGCGCATGCAACTCGGGCCAGTGGGCATCGCCCTTGCGGAAATAGTGTTCGATGCGCGCCGCCGTTTCGGTGCGGTTGCACACCGTCAGCAGCACCGGCGGCGAGCTGTGTCCGGCGTCGTGCCATTGCTGCCGCGCCGCCCGCCAATCGGCGCCGAGCAGCGTGTAGGCATCCTGCACCAGCTTCGGCAGAGGCTCAAATGCCAGCGCCTTGCGATTCAGGTCGTCCGCCACCTCGGGGTCGCGGTATATGTGATACAGCTTCGAGCGATAAGTCTTCGCGTCGGGGAGCGCGTCATCGCGGATCATCACGCGCGGGGTTTTCACCAGACCGGCTTCGATGGCGTCGTTCAAGCCGAAGTCGGAGACGATCCACGAGAACAATCCGGCCTCGGTGCTGGCCTTGCCCGTCGGCGCGAAAGGCGTGGCGGAAAGATCAAACGTGCGCTGAATGCGTCGCGTCTTGTGTATCCGGTCCAGCCCCTCGATCCAGCGCGTCGCCTCGTCCAGGTCCAGCCCCTGCTCAGCCGCTATCTTTTTGCTGATCTTCGCCTCGGCCGGAACGCGGTAAGCGTGATGCGCCTCATCGTTGATGACGATCAGATCGCGAAAGTTTGCCAGCTTGCCCAGCACGCGACGGGCAAATGCCTCGTCCGACTCCGCGCCCTTTTTCACCACCGAGCGGTCCTGCTCTTTCAAGGGCATCAGGGTGTGCCAGTTCTCGATCAGGATTTCCGCCTGATTCAGCTTCTGCCGCATTGCTTCCGACGGGCATAAGGAAAACTCGTCGTAGGCATTGTCCGGCTCCCCCGGATACAGCACGCGCAAACGCTCCTTGACCGTGAGACCGGGCGCCACGACGAAGAAGGCACGCGAAAAATCCTTCTGCCGCTTCGGGTAGGTCAGCGCATTCAACACCTGCCAGGTGACGATCATCGCCATCACCGCTGTCTTGCCCGCCCCGGTCGCCATCTTGTTGCACAGCCGTTCCCACGGCCCGCCATCGCCGGGAACGAAAATGCCCTGACGGAACTCGGGCGTGCCCTCCACCCACCAGATCAGGGTTTCGATGGCCTCCAACTGGCAGAAGTAAAACGGCAACCGCCGCGCGTTGCGGTCGTGCCAGTGCTCCAGCAGGCGCCGCGTTACCGCCGTTGCGCCCGGATAAGCCGCCGCGCGCCACGCATCCACCCGCCCGCGAATCTCGCCGATCCGTTCCAGTTCCTCGGTGCGCCGGGTGTTGTTGCGAATGTCGAAAATCTCGTAACTCGCCGGTCGGCGCGATTCCAGCAGCGCCAGCGAGCCGTCGCGCCCTTGCTGCCAGTGGCGAGCGGGGACGACGTAGGGCGAGTTGATAATCAGCGATTTCGCCGCGCTCACTTGTGTCCAATCGGCAAGAATGTCGAGAGGCGTACCAAGGTGCGATCCAGACTTGGAGCATTTGCTCTTGCGTGCGTCACATTCCATTGATGGCTAACGAACTGCGTCAGCCGAGCATTGTAAAAAGGACCGATCTTGTTTGACGAACCTGCCTCTGGAACCAACTCCTGCATCAACCGCCGCTTCCGGCTACGCCGCGCCAAGTTGATCAATGTCTGTTTCGGATCGAGCTCGCGCTCAGGGTTCGTTGGTACCTTGATTGCTGCGATAGCAAGGAATTCTGCTATCCCTGAACGGTCAGCGAGCAACCAAGCCTCAACCTCCCGAACTGCAACTCGGACCAAAAGCTGTGGCGGAAGATTGGTTGCACCCCATTTTCTCAACAGATCAGGAGCGCACACCGTGCGATCGAGATCAGTCAGCACTACGTGGGGCAGCACATGACTCGCCGATCTAAATTTCTGAATACCAGCCCGAAGTGGTCCGTTGCCTCGCGTATTGATAATGCGATCGATAGCGAAATCTCTATTGACGGACGCGACAAGACGCCGCATTACTGCTGCGCTCAATTCATCCTCTACAGCTACCAGAATGGATCTTCCGGTCATGGGGTAAAGAGCGAGAGTTGATCCAATTCTGCAGGTTTCGCCTTGGGTAACATTGCCTCCCCGACACTGTAACCGGCTTTGATAAGCGCCCTGTCGGCCTCAGTAGACTCAATCACCTTGGTACCGTCTTGTGTTGGCTCCAGCCGGATGACATCGCGCGGATCAATACCTTTGTCAGCAAGCAATGCCTCACTGTGGGTCGTAATAAAAACTTGGCGTCGATATTTGGCATGACGCTGAATCCGCCAGATCAACGGAGGAATTCGCCGCACGATGTCCTCGTTTAACGACAATTCTGGTTCTTCGAGAAGTAACAGTGAGTCACCGTCGAGCAAGCTCCACATAATTCCCAGCAATCGTAAAGTTCCATCGGAGAACTGACTCTCTCTCTGCCAACCGGCATCTGGCCTCCAGTGGGCATACATTGCCTCCAAGTGTGGAGACCCGGTGATCGTGTCGCGATCAAACCGCAGGTTCTTCATGTTCGGAACACACACTTTTAGCACGCCCTCGATCTTGCCGAGGCGAGCAAGGCGTGTTCTCTCAGGAGTTTTTGCTATGCGCTCAAGGAAAGACTGCCCAAAAGGGTCGTTCTCCATGCGATACCCGCCCAATTGATCGACATGTTTTAACAGTTGAGGAACGAGATGCAGATAAGTAATCGAGGCAAAGAAGTCTGCAACGTCCCGGAACTCCCTATTGGTGTTGATTTGCTCGAGGTAGGTTTGAGTAAGGCGGTCCATGTCGGCTTCGTCGAGCTTGTCGGGGCGATCACAGATAATTTTCCCCGTAGGCAAATGTTCAACCTTCTCTTTGCTAATCAACAAACGTTGCTGCCCTTTGCCTTCACTACGAAACGCTAGGCAGTAGCGCCATACCGGCTCAGCATCAACTCGCTCGGCTAGCTCTACTTCAATGGATATCTCTGGGTCTCTCCTTGCCAGCAGGCTGCGTAGCTTGGTAATTCCGCCTCGATCCTTCACCCCCTTTTGAAGTCCGCCCCCCTCGGGTTTTGCCACATCACGTAAGAAGCGAAGGACTTCAAGCAGGTTCGATTTTCCGGCCGCGTTCGGACCAATCACGTAGACCCTTTCGCGCAAGGCCACATCGACCTTCCTGAAATTGAGCCAATTTTTTAGCTTCAGTCGAGTAATCAGCACGGCTAGTCCTCCAGATTCACTATCTTCAACGACTCGATCCCGCGGTCGTCCACAATCTTCACCGCCACCTTGCGGTTATCGCCCGCCGCGAACGGCAGCGACACCGTGCCGTGAAACTGCGGCAGCAGGTCTTCGTCGAGTTCGGCGCGGATGTCCTTTTTCAGCTTGTCCCAGCCCTCGCCCTTGCCGGCCATGGGGAAGAACACCTGATGCGGGAACAGCGAGCGCTCGTCGTAGTCGGTATCCAGCGACCACATCGCGATGCGGCCCTTGCCGCCCGATACCAGTTCGCCCTGCACGGTATCGAAATAATCGAAGCCGTGCACTTCCACCTCGAAGTCGCCGTTCTTCAGCTTGCGCACTTCCACATCGGGCTGGCCCATCAGCCAGAAAGATTGATTCGATGCGCGGGCCTTCTTCAGGTCTTCGGTCAGCAAGTCGGTATTCATCTGCGCCTTCAGCGCGACGATGCCCTTCATGTGGTCGATGTCCTTCGCCGCCTCGGGGTCGAAGGTGAAGGCGCAGAACACGATCATTTTCGGCAGCGGGAACAGTTCACCGGCCTCGGTCAGCGCCAGCGTGACCTGACGTTGTTCGAGCGCCGCGTACTCGGGGCCGAAGCTGACCACCACGCGTTCGCCGCTTTCCAGATGCCCGGTGGCATGCAGGTAGCGCGTGCCGGGCTGGGTTTCCAGTTCGGCGAACTTCAGCATCTGGCCGCCCTTGCCTCGGATGCCGGTTTTCAGCAGCTCGTCGCGCCACTGGTGCTGGCGCGAGGATTCGCCGGAACGGGCGATGCTGGCATCGGCCTCCTGCGGCGGGCGGGTTTCATCGAGTGCGGCAACGGTCGGAAAAGGCACCGCCTCGACACTGAACGGCCCGGTGATGCGCAGCTTGGATTTCGATTTCGCCGGCTGGTCGTAGAGCGTTTCCTGATCGGCATGGTCGGCGATGGAACGGTCCATCTGCCGCTGCATCGACTGTCGGGCGGCGTGGAAGGCATCGAAGGCCGCGCGGGCCTTTTCATTCCCGCCGGGGAAATCGAAGGGCACTTCCCATTCCTTCGCGTTCGCCTTCAGCGCGCGGTTCAAGTCCGCCAGCGCCGCTTCGATGGCCGGATGCATGCGCTGGTAAATCTCGTCGATTTCCGGATTGTTGGCGATGGACTTCAGCATCACATGCGGCACGGTCTTCCAGATGAAACCGCCGCGCAGTCCCTCGTGCGGATAGCGCAGTTCGTAGTAATCGTAGCTCGCCGTCATCAGCCGCTGCTTGGCCAGCGTCACCGCCACGCGCGAGGTGTCGCAGGTGATCCAGCGTCGGCCCCATTTCTCGGCGACAAAGGCCGTGGTGCCGGAACCGCAGGTCGGATCGAACACCAGGTCACCGGTGTCGGTGGTCATGAGCATGCAACGCTCGATAACACGCTCCGCCGTTTGAACAACGTACATCAGCTCTTTGCCGATTTGCATGGACTCCCAACGGTCATCAACCGGCACTACCGGGAAGTCGTCGAAATAACGCTTGTATCGCACGGTCGCGCTTGCATCTTCAATTCGCCCGGCTTTCGCAATTCGCTGCAAACCAGGAACAGACGTCTTCCAGTGAGACGTTGCCTTGGGGCTGAATTCGCGATCCCTGAACTTGAACAACTGATCCGTAGCCGATTGCCCGTCCGATATCAAGCTGGTGAACTGATAGGCTTTGCCGACCGGCATGCCAGCTTGGCCGAACAGCTCGTCTCGCGTAAGCCTCCGCGATGATCCGTCGGCCAATTCCACAAAGTCATAACGCGTGAACGATTTGTCGCCCTGACTGCGCGCTAAGTAAAGCTGCCGGTATTTCACGGTATCCTTGTCTTTCGCGTACCACACGAGAAAATCGACCGTAGCACCAAGTAGCGTTCCCTCTTGGCTTCCGGTTTTCTGCACTTGAATCGTCGAACAATAGTTGGATGAACCAAACACCTCATCCATGATCTCCCGCACATGGTGCAGGTTCTCATCCGAAATCTGCACGAACACGCTGCCTGTCTCGCTCAACAAGTCCTTCGCCAGCAGCAGCCGGTCGCGCAGGTAGCTCAGGTAGGAATGGATGCCCAACTCCCAGGTATCGCGGAAGGCCTTGATCATTTCCGGTTCCTGCGTCAGGTCGGCATCGGCGCGGTCTTTCACGTCGCGCTTGTTCACGAAGGGCTGGAAGTTGGAGCCGTACTTGATGCCGTAGGGCGGGTCGAAATACATCATCTGCAAAGATCCGGCCATGCTTTCCTTTTGCAGCAGGGAATTCATCACCAGCAGGCTGTCGCCGGCGATCAGACGATTGCTCCAGCCCTTGTCGTGCTTGTAGAAGTCGATGGCATCGCGCAGCGGCAGGCTCTCAAACGGCGCATCGAACAGGCCGGGCTGGATGGCCTTCAGTTGCGCCGCTTTTGCCCCTTTCGCCTTGTCTTTCGCCGTGTCGCCAGCGCCGACTTTCCTGCGCACCGCCGAAAGAATGCTGGCAGGGTCGATGCGTTCATGGACATGCAGGCTGACGGTATCGACCTCGAAGCTCAGACGCTCGGCCTTGCCCGTCCAACTCAACGACGGGTCGAGATGCGGATCGTGCTGCCAGACGGCTTTGCTGTCGTCCGCATCGGTGGCCGGCGTGACCATGCCGACTTCGGGATTGTTCTTGCGGCGGTCGGCGTGGCGATAGCTGAGAATTTCGGCTTCTGCGGAAGATGACTTGGCGACGGAGGAGGGTTTCTTGGCCATACGGTCTTTCCTGCGGGGGACTGCCCCGGTTTATACCAGAAACATGAACCAGAACACGTCAGGCACCGAACCTGCGCTCGGGTCGCTCGCCACGGCCGCAGAGAACGACGCCATCAACTCGTGCCATTAAACCGCGCCGCGACTACCGCGTTGTGCGCGTTGACCTCGTCGGGTACCTCGAATTCGCCCTTGGCCAGTCCGATGCGAATATCACGCAAACGATCCATCCAGTACCCGGGACGACGGCTTTGATGTGCCATGGCAACAATCAGGATCTCGTCTTTCTCGACCAGATAAACCAGTGTGTAGGGGAAATCATTGACACAGAGACTTCGTGCCTCGGCCTCAACCCGTTTGCCAATTCGCGGATGTTGGGCCAACAGCTTTTCCGCAACAACAACTTCCTCATTGAAGTGACGTGCCGCGCCAACGCTTCGTGCGCGATACCAGGCGATTGCGTCCCTGAACTCCAATCCGGCAACAGAGAGATAACGAAGCTTCACTTCAGGCCGAACTCTTTTTCGATCTGTGCGTGCATTTCGTCAGCATCAACTGCTTGAATTTCACCGCGCCGGTAGGCGTCAATCCGGCTCCGAGCTTCCGCAGTCCAGGCGGCTTCCCATTCGGGATCGGGCGTCACCGTGTCGGCATAGAGCAGATCGGCCAACTCGATACGTTCGTCGACCGACAACTTCTTGGCTTCCTCCAACAGTTCCATTACATGCGCATTCATCTCTCAATCCTCCAGACTCACGAGCTTCGGCGATTCTATCCGCCCGCTCACGCAAAATCCTCACCGCGATCTTACCTTTATGCTTCCAGCCGTCCGCCCGACAAGCGCAATGTTCGCCCGCAGCGGTGCGCCAGCGCCTCGTCGTGGGTCACCAGGATCAAGGTGGTGCCGGCTTCGGCGTTCATGGCGAACATCAGCTCGATGATCTGCGCGCCGGTGGCGGCGTCGAGGTTGCCGGTCGGCTCGTCGGCCAGCAGCAGTTGCGGTCGCATGGCGAAGGCGCGCGCCAGCGCCACGCGCTGCTGCTCGCCGCCGGAAAGATGTTTCGGGTAGTGCGCCAGTCTCGCGCCGAGGCCAACGCGCGCCAGCATCGCCTCGGCGGTGGCGCGGGCGTCGGCCCGGCCCGCCAGTTCCAGCGGCAGCATGGTGTTCTCCAGCGCGGTCAGGGCCGGCAGCAACTGGAAGGACTGGAAGACGAAGCCGAGCAAGCGACCGCGCAGTGCGGCGCGCGCATCTTCGTCGAGTTCGGCAAGATCCTGCCCGCCGAGAATCACTCTGCCCGCCGTGGGCAGATCAAGACCCGCCATCAGTCCGAGCAAGGTCGACTTGCCCGAACCGGAGGCGCCGACGATGGCCACCGCCTCGCCGGAACTCACGGCAAACGAAATCTCGTGCAGAATCGTGAGCGTGTCATCGCCGCTGGGCACGATCTTGCCCAGCGCCACGATATCGATTACCACGTCTGCGATCACCGCATCTGTCACCAACTGATTTTCACGCATGTTCAAACGATTCCTCTCCCGCTTCTGTTTCCTGATGCTATTTTCATGTAGTCTCGCCGCCGCCACGGAACCGCGCATTCTCGTCTATGGCGACAGCCTTTCCGCCGGTTTCGGCATCGGCATCCGCCAGAGCTGGCCGGCCCTGCTCGAACAGCGCCTGAAGACCAGCGGTTCCGGCTTCACCGTCACCAACGCCAGCATCAGCGGTGAAACCACGGCGGGCGGACGCGCGCGCTTTGCCGCGACACTAACCCAATTCAGGCCCGCCGTCGTCATTCTCGCACTCGGCGCCAACGACGGCTTGCGCGGCCTGCCAGTGGCGGCGATGAAAGACAATCTCGCCTTCATGACGACCCTGGCGAAGAAGCACGGCGCGAAAGTATTGCTGATCGGCATGCATTTGCCGCCCAATTACGGGCCGAAGTACACACGGGAATTCGATGCCGCCTTCCGCGATCTCGCGAAGCGCGAGAAAGTCGCCTTGCTGCCCTTCCTGCTCGAACCCATCGTCTTCGACCGGAACGCCTATCAGGCCGACGGCCTGCATCCCACCGCCGCCGCGCAGCCCATGATTCTGGATCACGTCTGGAATGCGCTCAAACCGCTGATTACGTAACTTGCATGATCGCCAAGACCACCGCCGTGCCATGAAATCGTTAAAGGCGAATTGAAGGCCCGCCCCTCCCATCCTCCCCTCGCGGGGAGGCTACTAATTGGCTCGCTTCGCTCGACTATCACCAGTCGCTCCGAACGAGATATTTCACGCTAAGAACCCATGTCAGAAAAATTACCCAAGGGAGTGGCGACGGTCGCACAGCTCGCCGAATTCGACACCCTGATCGACGCCCGCGCGCCGAGCGAATTTGCCGAGGATCATCTGCCCGGCGCGATCAGCATGCCGGTGCTGAACGACGAGGAACGCGCCCGCGTCGGCACGCTCTACAAGCAGGTGTCGGTGTTCGAGGCGAAGAAAGTCGGCGCCGCGCTGGTGGCGAAGAACGTCGCGCGGCACATCGAACAGCACATGCTCGACAAGCCCAAGAGCTGGCGACCGCTGCTCTATTGCTGGCGCGGCGGCCAGCGCAGCGGCGCCTTCAGCCACATCCTGCGCGAAATCGGCTGGAATGCCCATCGCATTCAGGGTGGTTACAAGGTCTGGCGCCGGCATGTCGTCGAGCAACTGACGCTGCTGCCGCCGCAAGTGAAATTCCGTGTCGTCACCGGCGCCACCGGCAGCGGCAAGAGCCGCCTGCTGGAAGCGCTGGCGGCGCGCGGCGGGCAGGTGCTGCATCTTGAGGAACTGGCGGCGCACAAAGGCTCGGTGCTGGGCAATTTGCCCGGTCAGCCGCAACCCGCGCAGAAGGGCTTCGAGTCGCAACTGTTCGCCGCACTGTCGGCGCTGGACCTGACGCAGCCGGTGTTCGTCGAGGCCGAGAGCCGCAAGATCGGTCGCCTGCAACTGCCCGACGCGCTGCTGGACGCCATCCGCCGCGCTCCCGGCCTGCGTATCGAGGCATCGCTGCCGGCCCGTGTTGAATTTCTGCTGCGCGACTACGACTACGCCATCGCCGACCCGGCCTGGCTGGTCGAGCGACTCGACCAGCTCAAGGGCCTGCAAAGCAACGAAACGCTGGAGCGCTGGCGTTCGCTGATTGCCGAGCGGAATTTCCCGGCCCTCGTCGAAGAACTGCTGACGCTGCACTACGACCCGCTCTATCAGCGTTCGCAAACCAGCAATTTCAACTCGTATGCAGACTCGGTCCGCTACACCACGGACCAGCTCGATGCCGCCGCGCTCGACCAGTTGGCGGCTGAAATTCTCGCCACATCGGCCTGACCGGGCCATCGGGACCGGATTGTCACGACGGCAGGCGCGGATCGATGCGTCGTGTGGCGCACAAACGCTGTACCACCGCCGGGCGCGGAACATCGACTTCCCCCTGCTCGAAGGCCACCACCGTCAACCGCCGCCGCACCACATCCAGCAGCTCGCCTGGGCGCAGCAGGTAAGCCGGATTGGCGGGCTTGCCGAAGCGCTCGTTGCCGACCATGAAGGTTTCGTAGATCAATATCCCATTCACGTCGAGCGCATTGAGCAACATCGGCAACAACGGTCGATAGAGGTAATTGGTGACGACAATGCCGTCGAAGGTCCGACCGTGATACGGCCAGGGACCGCCCTCAAGGTCGGCGGTGCGCGTGACGATGCCGGAAGCCCTGGCCGCTATCCCGGCCAAAAGCCCGGCATCGCGGTCAACCGCTTCCACCTGGTAACCGCGCTCCGCCAACAGCAGTGAATGCCGCCCCTGGCCACAGGCCAGATCCAGCACCGAGCCGCCGGCCACGATCAGGAGCGAGAAGCGTTGCACCCAAAGCGATGTCATTTCGCTCATTTGTATTGTCATGTCGAGTATCATTTTGACTCTAAATCAAGACGCAAGCCACTTTTTGGGCTTAACACCTCACCTCATGCCCGTATCACCGCGCACGACTGCTGGCAACGCACGGGGCAACACCGACGTCTCGGGCGACCGGCTGAGCACCATAACGGAGGCCTACAGCCGCTTCGTCCCGCGCGAATTCTTGACCTTGCTGGGTATTGAAGACATTCGCAAGGTCGAACTCGGCCAGCAGGTCGAACGCAAGATGACCATCCTGTTCTCCGACATCCGCGACTTCACTTCGCTGTCGGAGTCGATGAGCCCGCAGGAGAATTTCAACTTTCTCAACTCCTATCTGGTCCAGATGGAACCGGTGATCACCGCTCACGGCGGTTTCATCGACAAGTACATCGGCGATGGCATCATGGCGTTGTTCCCCGCCTCGCCGGATGCAGCGTTGCGCTGCGGTCTGGCGATGCTGGAACGGCTGGAGGAATACAACCAGGGTCGCCAGCGCGCCGGCTATCGTCCGATCAGGATCGGTATCGGCATCAACACCGGCATCGTCATCCTTGGCACGGTGGGCGGCGCCTCGCGTATGGATGGCACCGTGATCGGGGACGCGGTCAATCTTGCCGCGCGACTGGAACGCCTCACCAAGGAATACAGAGTGTCGATTCTGATCAGCGAATACACGCTGTACAGCCTTGACGAGCCGAACCTCTGGTTGATCCGCTTTCTTGATCGCACCCACGTACGAGGCAAGCAGGACAATCAATCGGTATATGAGGTGTTCAACGGCGACCCCATCCCCCTGCGGGAGGCCAAGACAAAAACCCTGAACGCTTTCGAGCAGGCTCTGGCCTACTATCACCTCGATGACCTCCAAACCGCCCGTGAGCGACTGGTCGCCTGTCTCGCGATTGCACCCGACGACGCTGCCGCCCGCGTCTATCTCGAACGCTGCGACAATCCTGCTCTTTGTCCGGACAATCAGCGGGCCGAGCTAACGTCCAGTTGGCGAGATGAGTACTCATTTGGCCATACGGCGGTGGATTCGGCGCACATGAATCTGCTCGCCGACATGAATGCGCTGGCCCGAGCGGTCAACGTCGGCGCCTGGAATCTGACCCCGCCGCTCCTGGCGCAGATCCAGTTCACCGCAGCCCACGATTTCATGATCGAAGAACAACTGATGGTGGGCGACGAATATCCTTTCCTCGATCTGCACGCACGTCAGCACCAGCGTTTTTTTGAATTCTTCGGCGAATTGCGCCGCGAAATCGAACGCGGAGAAGAAGACAGGGTCTATCTGGCCTTCCGCGTCAAGCGCTTGCTGACCGACTGGCTGGTCAACCACATTCTCAATGCCGATCGCCATTTTGGTCACTATCTGAATGGCAGGCTGAATAGCAGTCGCCAGAAACCGGACAATCCGTAAAACGCCCGGACAAGCACGAGCAAGCGGAAGGTGCTATGCTTTTTGCTGCACCGCACCACATCGCGCCACCCTTCCTGACCAAACGCCCAGTCGACGCTGCGGAGCGCCGCCATGCATAGCGAGCAACACTACCTGCACACCCTTTTCGAGCCGGAGTCGATCGCCATCGTCGGCGCCTCCGAAACGCCCAACTCGATCGGCGTCACGCTGGTTCGCAACATGCTCGACTCGGGCTACCAGGGCGAACTGTTCTTCGTCAATCCGAAACACGATACCGTGTTCGGCCAGCCAAGCTATCGGTCGGTGGACACCATTTCCCAGCGGCTGGATGTCGCGGTGATCTGCACCAAGGCGGAGACCGTGCCCGAAATCGTCGATGCCTGCGGTCGCGCCGGCTGCCGCAATGCCATCGTGATTTCCGGTGGCTTCGCCGAGGCCGGACCCCGCGGCGGCGCGCTGGAACGCACCGTCCTGGAAAATGCCCGTCGCCACGGCATGCGCCTGCTCGGTCCCAACTGCCTCGGCATCATGCGCCCCGGCAGCCAGCTCAACCTCACCTTCGCCAATGGCAGCGCCAATGCCGGCACCATCGGCCTCATCTCGCAATCCGGCGCCCTGTGCACCGCGATTCTCGACTGGGCGCTGCCCAACAAGGTCGGCTTCTCGAACGTGATCTCGATGGGCGCCGAAAGCGACATCGACTTCGGCGAAGTGCTCGACTACATGGTCTCCGACCCGCGTACCGAAAACATTTTTCTGTACATCGAGGGCATCAAGAACGCCCGCCGCTTCATGAGCGCCCTGCGCGCCGCGGCACGCTGCAAGCCGGTGCTGCTGATCAAGGTGGGCAAACACCCGGCTGGCGAGAAAGCCGCGTTCTCCCACACCGGCGCCCTGGTCGGCGCCGACGACGTGTTCGACGCCGCCCTGCGCCGCGCCGGCGTCGTGCGTCTGGCCAACGTCGGCCAGATGTATGCGGCGGCCTCCGCCCTGTTCTCGCACTTCCGGCCACGCGGCAAGCGCCTGGCGATCATCACCAATGGCGGCGGGCCCGGCGTCATGGCGGCCGATCACGCCGCGGACATCGGCATTCCGCTGGCCCCGCTCGACCCGGCCACCGTTACGCGCCTCAACGAGTTCCTGCCCGCCACCTGGTCACGGTCCAATCCCATTGACATTCTAGGCGACGCCGATCCGACACGCTATGGCAATGCGCTCCAGGCCTGCATCGACGACGACCATATCGACGGCGTGCTGGCCATCCTGACGCCGCAGGCGATGACCGATCCGACCCAGGCGGCGCGCACCGTGATCGAAATCGCGCGGCACAGCGACAAGCCGCTGGTGACCTGCTGGATGGGCGAAGAACAGGTGAGCGAGGCGCGCAAACTGTTCAAGGGCGCCGGCATCCCGACCTTCCGCACCCCCGAACCCGCCGTCGACCTGTTCTCGCAAATTTCCAACTACTACGGCAACAGGCAGTTGCTGATGCAGACGCCGCCCGCAGTTTCGGAACAGGCCCCGCCGCGACTGGAATCGGCGCGCCTGGTCATCGAAACCGCGCTGATGGAAGGCCGCAAGGTGCTCAACGAAATGGAATCGAAGGCCATCCTGGCCGCCTTCAGAATTCCCATCGCGCAAACCATGATCGCCCGCTCCGCCTCCGAAGCGATGGTGCTCGCCGAAGAACTCGGCCTGCCGGTGGTGATGAAGATCGATTCGCCCCAGATCGTGCACAAGAGCGATTTCGGCGGCGTGCGCCTCAATCTGAACAGCCTCGCCGCAGTGCGCGATTCCTGGCTGGAAATCATGGCCGAGGTGAAAAAGAAACGGCCCGACGCGCACATCAACGGCATCGCCATCGAGCCGATGGTCCAGAAACCCAACGGTCGGGAACTGGTGGTCGGCATGACGCGCGACAATATCTTCGGCCCGACCATCGTTTTCGGCCCCGGCGGCACCAGCGTCGAGGCTTACAACAGCGACCGCGCCGTCGCGCTGCCGCCGCTCAATTCCGTTCTGGTGGCCGACATGCTGGCCTCGACCCGGACCACCGCCCGACTCGGCGAATTCCGCAACATGCCGCCGGTCAACATGGCCGCGATCGAAGCTGTGCTGCTCAGCGTTTCCGCCATGATCTGCGAACTGCCGTGGATCACCGAACTGGACATCAATCCGCTGATTGTCGACGAGAACGGCGCGGTGGCGGTAGACGCGCGCATTTCCATCGAAAACACGCCAATCGCCGCGGGCCGCTACGACCACATGGCGATTCACCCTTACCCGTCGCATTTGAAGACCGGCTTTCAGGCCAAGGATGGCTCGCTGGTCACCATCCGCCCGATCAAACCCGAAGACGCCGGGATGGAACAGGAATTCGTCAAGGCCCTGTCGCCGGAAACACGCTACATGCGCTTCATGAACACCATCCGCGAGATTTCGCCGGCGCAACTGATCCGGCTTACGCAAATCGACTACGACCGCGAAATGGCGTTTGTCGCCACCCTGGACGAAGAGGGCGCGGAAAAGGAAGTCGGCGTCGCCCGCTACGCCACCAACCCGGACGGTGAATCCTGCGAGTTCGCCATCGTCGTCGCCGACGACTGGCAAGGCAAGGGGCTGGCGCGCCGCCTGATGGGCATTCTGATCGATACGGCACGTGCCCGCGGCCTCAAGCACATGCATGGCGACTTCCTCGCCGAAAACTCGCGCATGCTGGCCTTCGTCGCCGGCCTCGGCTTTGTCCTCTCGGTGCATCCGGAAGATCACGGCATCAAGCGCGGCGTGCTGGCGCTCAACTGAGAAATGAAGCGTTGCCCGTGGTGCGGCAGTGACCCGCTCTACGTCGCCTATCACGACACAGAGTGGGGCGTGCCCTGCCACGATGAACGCACGCTGTTCGAGTTCCTGATTCTTGAAGGCGCCCAAGCCGGCCTGTCATGGATCACCATTCTCAGGAAACGCGAAAACTATCGCCGCGCCTTCGACAACTTCGATGCGGAAAAGATCGCCCGCTACGATGAGAAGGACATGGCACGACTGCTCGGCGACGCGGGCATCGTCCGTAACCGGCTGAAGATCGCGGCCAGCATCGGCAATGCCCGCGCCACGCTGGAACTCCACGAGCAGGGCGGCAGCCTGGATCAATTGCTGTGGCAGTTCGTCGATGGCCGCCCGCGCATCAACCGCTGGCGCTCAATGGCCGAAGTTCCCGCCATCACGCCCGAAGCCGAAGCCCTGTCGAAGGAACTCAAGCGGCGCGGCTTCCGCTTCATCGGCCCCACGGTCATGTACGCCCACATGCAGGCGACGGGCATGGTCAACGATCACCTCGCCTCCTGTCCGCGTCACGCCGAACTCGGCCATTGAGGCCGCTGACATGGTCTGCGATAATCGTGGTTCGTTTTCGCGGAATGGCTGATTCAGCCTTGGTCGGATGAAAGGGAAACCCCAATGAGGGACGAAGTTCCGAATCAGGAAGAAGCGGCGCATCAGCCTGGAATACTGGCAAAGACGGCTCTGCGCGCTACCGGCGCCGGCCTGGTTGTGATCGATGCCATTCTGAGTGCCCTGCAACGACTGCGAAGTCGTATCGCCCCCCCCATCGCCGACGAAGAGGAATCCTTTAAAAAGGGGAAACGAAGCCACCCTGGCGCCGACGAGCCGCCAGCAATTGCGGAATCCTTGCCGCTTCGCCAGAGCCTGTTGCATCGCTTCCTGGTCGTGGTGGTGTGCCTGCTGATCGGTGGCGTGGCCGGCATGCTGGTTTCCTACAGCGGATTTTCAAAACAGATCACATCGCAGGAAAAGCGCATCGACCGCATGCAGGATGAAATCATGCAGTATCGACAGGATGCGGCGCGCGACCTCCGGGAAAAGTACAAGCTGCAGAAGGAAATCGCCGGCTACCGGAATTCCCTGAAAGAGATCAGTCAGGAAGCCGAGGATCTCAATCGCCAGATCGCCGAACTGAACACCCGGTTATCCGCCACGCGACAAGCCGGGCGGCCAGCGGCGCGGAGCACGTCATCGTCATCGCCAAGGCCGATGCCCACCGAGCCCCGCTCCCCGCCGAAGACCGGAACCTGCGTCACCGGCGGCGCCAATGCAACTGCCGATTTGCTCGACTGCATCGGCAAGTTCAACAACCCGTAAACCTTCGAGGCCCGCGCCACGTCCTGAGGAGGAGAGTACTCATGATTCATCATATGGTCCGTTGCCTGATTGCGCTCGCCTTGAGCGCCCTCGCCGTCACCGCATCCGCCGGCGACAGAATTGAAGTGCTATGGCTGGGTCAGTCCGCGACCCGCATCACCTCGCTGGAGGGCAAGGTGATTTTGATTGATCCCTATCTGACCAAGAACCCCAAAACGCCCGCCAAGTGGAAAAACCTGGACGAGTTGGGCAAGGTCGACCTGATCCTGATCACCCACGCGCATGGCGACCATCTCGGCGATGCCCCCGAGATCGCCAGAAAGCTCAAGGTACCGATGGTTGCGCCTCCCGGGCTCAGTCATTCGCTGCAAACTCTCGGCATATTGCCGCCCGAGCTGACGCCGCGAATGAACAAGGGCGGCACCATCATGCCGCTCGGGGACAAGATCAGGATCACCATGGTTCGCGCCGAGCACAGCTCCGAACTCGTCTGGAAGAATCCCGCCTCGGGCAAGGACGAAGTTCATGTCGGCGGCGAGCCCGTGGGATTCATCATCGAGCTGGAAAACGGCTTCAAGATTTATCACCTGGGCGATACCGGCCTGTTCGGCGACATGAAACTCATCGGCGAGCACTATCGTCCCGACCTGATCTTGATTCCGATCGGCGGACACTTCGTCATGAACCCCAAGGACGCGGCCTATGCCACATCCAATTGGCTCAAGCCCAGGCACGCGATTCCCGTTCACTATGGTACCAACCCGGCGCTGAAGGGAACACCCGCGGAGTATGTGAGTGCCCTTGGCAAAACCAGCGTGGAGGTGCATGCGCTGCAGCCGGGGGACGCCATCAACTTCTGACGACGAATTTCCGGCGGTCATCACTCGGCGCAAAGCCGCGCTGACGCAGCAATCGTCAGACCCGGCCAACTACATCCGCCACTCCACGTAGGAATAGATGTAATTCGATCCGCCGTTCACGTTCCCGAGCAGGCGCGAGGTGCCAAAAATGCCGGAGCGATGCGATACGCCGACGCCAATATAGGTTTCACTCATCGACCTGACACCGACCAGATCGCCGAGACTGATGTCGATGCTGGGATCGAGGTAGTTGAGCAGCCGCGAACTGCTGCGTCCGCGCGCCAGTTGGTCGCGCATTTCAACGAAAGGCACATGCTCCGCATATGAGATCCCGACGCCGAAGCCCAGACGGGTACGCACGCGTTCGCCCCACGGAAATCCGTAGTAGTACGCCTTCATGTAGGCGTTGGCCTGCCAGGAATCCTCCTGCAACCCACGCTCGGTATGACGCAGGAGACCGACGTAGCCGACAAAATCGAGCGGCCAGCCGTTCAGGCGTTCGATGAAGGGGCGGCCCAGTTCGATCGAGGTGACGCGCGTCTGATCCACCGTATCGGTCGAAAAACATTTGAGCAACATCACTTGGGCGACATCGCAATCGGACGATTTGCCATGCAGCACCTTGACGATCAACGGTCGGCCATCGGGCCAGGCATCATGCGCGGGCGAGAAATCGTAAGCCAGGCCGAGATGCCCGGCCAGTTGAGTACGGTTTTCGACGATGGGGCTGGCGCGCACACCCGACGCCCAGCGCGTGGCGGAGACTCCACCGATCAACCGCCAGCGTTCGGAAAGACGGTAGACGGCGGACAATGCAAGTTCGGCATTGACGCCACCGCCCGGCTCATAGGCAGGGCGCGTCGCCGTGGCTTCGAATGGACGCACGCCATAGTAGTAATTGTTCAGACTGGCATCGCGCCAGGCGAGTGCGAGTTGCGGTTGAAGTTGCAGCTTGCCGATCTTCCAGTCGTAGCGGTAGCCGCCGCGAATTTCGCTGCCGCCCGATCCGCTGGCGGCATCGGTCAGCACTTCGCCATAAAGCGTGCCCCATGATCGACGCTGTTGATAACCAAGACCCAGATCGACGCCCGTGCCTCGATTGGCCATGCCGGCCAGGGTCACCGGAATGCGGTCGTAGGGAAAACCCTCGAAGCGATAGCCGACGAAGGCATCGAAACGCGAGTCAGGGGTTTCATCGAGTTTCAGGCCAATGCGATAGGCTTCAAGAAAGACCCGCTTGCCTTCGTAAACATAGAGCGGAACAAGGTCGTTGCGGGTACCCCCGCCACGATACCGAGAAGTTTCGAACCGCGTGGCAACACCCAATCCCGCGCCGCCCGTTGCTACCGGCACTGTTGCTGCGACGATCGGGATGACGGCTTCCGCCGCCATTCCACCGCCGGAGCATAAGGACAAACAAAATGCAACAGTCGCCGTTGCCGGCAACGCATGTCCGCCACCGGAAATCATGGCTTCGGACCTTTCCTTTACATCCCGCCGAGATCCTGAATCGCATCGACGACCATTCCCGTTCCGATGGCGATCATCAATATGTCGCCGGCAACGCGCACATAGCGATGGCCTGACGGCGGCGGGCCGATTTGTACCACGAGCGGCGCTGGCACCTCGTAATAGACCACCTCGCGCGGCAACTGATACCCAACGCGCCATTGCTTGGCCTGGCCCGGTGGCATGCAACCGTTGTTCTTCTTCGCCAGACCCGGCGGGCAGCGGCGCTTGCCACGGTAATGCTCGGCATAGTATTCACGCACCATCGCGTGCTGCTGGTCCTGGAAGTGACGACGATCCCCGTCGGCGCGGTGCTCCTTGCCATTGCGTGATTTCCGGTCATCGTTTTTTCGATCATCGCGCTGATCGCCGCGGTAGCTATTTCCGCCCTTGTCGGAGCCAGCCCAGGAAGGCTTGTCGGCCATCACCGAACCGCCCGACATGATTCCGGCAAGAAAAATTGCCAAAGCACATCTGGTTTTCAGGGCAACAGTTTTCATGTTTGTTCTCCACGGTAAAAATGCACGGATCGGCAAACCATCGAGGCTCAAGAATATCCCGCACAACGCAAACCGCATGTGCAATACCGCACGGTGGAGGCTCACGACGTTGCAGCCCCAATTCCACGTTCTGCTGTCCCTCGTGCGATTTCACGCTGGAAAGAAACCACGCCCGGCGACTTCAGGCGCGCCTCGGCACCGTCGCGCAGGGCAGTAGCGTCATTTTCCTCCATCACTGCGCCGCCTTGGCTGCGGGCAATATCGAAGTCGAAGCAAGGGGCATTGCGGGAACAGTAATTACACGAAATCCGCCCCACGAAATAAAAAACCGCCATAAGTGGCGGTTTTTTAAGGGCATTACTGGCGGAGTGGACGAGACTCGAACTCGCGACCCCCGGCGTGACAGGCCGGTATTCTAACCAACTGAACTACCACTCCACGTTAGAAGGCGCGGATTTTG
>Ga0209211_10002055_pt1 | contig 35712 bp, 20 predicted proteins | sample RifGroA2_FD_183992 | JGI IMG/M metagenome (GOLD analysis project Ga0209211, IMG submission 183992) | Groundwater microbial communities from Rifle, Colorado, USA - Groundwater A2 (SPAdes) (version 2) | ecosystem: Environmental > Aquatic > Deep subsurface > Groundwater | place: Rifle, Colorado... | reverse complement strand
CGGTGGAAAGATGAGGGTGCAAGCTGCGTTTTGACTTTGCGAGCGATGAAGCTGACCACAGGCCGTTGGCAGCAGTTCTGGAGCTATGTAATGAGGCACGGATGCACACTATTTTAAGCGAACACCCGCCAGAGCCTGTTTGAAAAACTGCTGGCCAAGGGAATTAAATTGGTAACCAATATGCGTGCAAATATGAAATGCCGGTTGATGCAGTGGGAGGAAAAAGTCCTGCTGCGAAAACGTTCGCTTATCGAAACTGTCAATGACACGCTCAAAAATGTCTGCCAGATTGAACATTCACGCCATCGCAGCCCAACCAATTTTCTGGCACATTTGATAGCCGGGCTTGTGGCATATACAAGACTGCCGAAGAAACCTTCGCTCAAAATCTGGGATGTCAGTTGCCAGCCCAGAGAACTTCTTTGCATCACAGCTTAAACAAAGTTCAGGTTATAAACAAAATTTAGATGCGTTTACCCTACCGTTTAAAAGGTAAGATTTCGGCCAACTGTCGTAACCAACTAACTAATGCTGGCGTGTTCAGAGGGAGTCAGTTCCTCATGGGTAAAAGCCAAAGCCCCATAGCTTGAATGGCAGGGAGAGAAATTGAATGACTGAAGCCCATTGACGAGGCCACTGTTTGCTGAAGGTGTAGAATCAGTTCTTTTAAGTTGAATTTGTGTATCAAAATTATCTACGAGCATTAATTTTCCCACCCCTATGAAATATGCGGGCTGACATAAGATGGCAAGGAACGAATAATTTTGAGATATTTTAATCGGAGTATATTTATTTATACCCCGTTGTTAAAAACATATATTATATACATAACTGTTTGTGCATACAATGATTAACAATATTTTTGTGCTAAAAATTAATATTTTTAAGAAAAAACTTGACTTTTAAATTAACCCGTATTAAAATGGGACTAAATAGGCTATTTTTGGCTACTGCCAAACATTATTTATGTTGGCGAATCGTATTCTGGACAAAAAATGGAGGATATTGTAAGAAAATAATAAGCGTAACTCATTCTTTAATATAGAGTTAGTAGTTTTACAGAAGGTTTTTGTCAAAGGAAAAAGGAGGTGGTTCCAATGGGCAGATGACAATTAGATAGAAAGGCTGGATAATCTGCCAACTTCTTAGTGTATCTCCCGGGTGGTTATTATTATCCAAAGATGGGGGGGAATGTAATGTATGGATAATGAAAAGGGTAAAATGGGGGTATGAAAGGAAGGAATATTATGAATGCTAAAAGATATTTACTACTCTATGTTATTCTGACATTGATTGTGGTGCCAGCTACTAATGCAGCCCTGCTTTCGCACTGGAAGTTCGATACTGATGCCAATGATTATGGTACCCAAGCCCAGAATGGTACACTTATGGGCAATGCTCATATTGTTAGCGAGACCGGCCCGGATGGATCAAGTGGCTACCTTGAACTGGACGGTGATAGCGATTATGTTGACATACCATCAGCAACGACAAACTGGACATACACGGCAACGGTTACCGCATGGGTGAGAATGGGCAGTGATGACCCTATCGGCGATGCGGCGATTTATGCCCAGGACTGGTTCAGTGCAACGAATGGAACCATCCAGTTGTTCTATGGAGATACTGAGTTATTCATTGCGAACTCTTATGTGAACTGCAATGGTAAAGCACCGGCAGCCCCAACCCGCTGGTTCCATGTAGCCTGGGTTTATCCTGGTGTAGGTGCATACGTTAAGATATACGTCAACGGTGCAGAGGCAGGTTCGACTTGGAATGCGTGGGTGCCTTACTCGCAGGGCATGCTTAAAAGTATGGGTGGAACCGCTGCAATTGGGTCGTGGGCTGGTACTGGTAACTATCTACATGGTGCGATAGACGATGTACGCATTTATGATGAGGCGTTGTCGCAGGCTACTATTAGGGCTATGATTCCCAAGTCGAACTGGCCTCCGGAAGATGTCAGAGCTGGTCTGGGAGTACAAACCAATTTTGATGTGGTAGATGCCAATAACAGAAGCTGGTATGGAGGGCAGTTGGATGCGATGTCTTCTGTAGGTGCTGATGTTGTAAGATTTACTGGCAATGTGAACTGGGACACAGCGGTAAGAGACCCGAACGATGCCAATGACTGGACATATACTATCGATTCGATTAAAGAACTGGTAGATATGTCTTTTCAGCGAGGTCTGCGTCCCATGATAGTTATGCACAATGTTAATGGTTACTATGAAGACTATGACAGTGTTCGGACAGCAGGTGGACGGAATGCCTATGCTGCTTACTGTAGCACGATCGCTACGGAATTTGCAGGCAGGGGAGTCATCTATGATATGTGGAATGAGTCCAACACAGACGCTTTCTGGTCCCCGGCAGCCAATAATGCTGAATATATGGCAATGCTCATAGCTGGCGTGAACTCGATAAAAACAGCCGATGCCAATGCGATAATAATCGGGCCATCATGTGCCGGTTTCGATCACCCATGGATACAATCTTGTCTCGATGCCAATCTACTTGACTATGTAACTGACCTTAGTGTGCATCCATATCACCCCGCTGGTGCAGCACCCGAAGATGCGATAGGTACTAACTATCCTGATGTCTATGCTGATATGAACAATGCCAATGCGAATTTCACAGGCCACATCGTAAACAGTGAACTAGGTTATTCAGAGCAGATAGCTCCTGGAAGTTATCGTGATGAAGTTTGGCAGGCAAGACTGGTTACTCGTTCTGTCCTTTCGGACCTTGTGGCAGATGTTCCCCTGCACGTTCATCACAAGAATCGAGACGAAAGTGCCTCTGATAGAAATGAGCAATGGGGATTAGTTGACGTAAATGGAGTTCCCAAAGCATCGTTTTACGCATACCAGACTCTTTCTAAAGAAATTGGCAGTATGACCTTTACTGAACGGCTTTCAGCTGAACCCAAAAACCCCAATGACCCCAATGCTCCGGCCGACTCCAATGACAATTGGATAGCTGTTTTTACCGACGGCAATGATAGCACGGTTGCTGTTTGGGTGAGGTGTGGCGATACAACCAGCGACACTACCCCTTATGTGGCCAATGTTGATATACCATGTGATGCTAACTCTGTAGTAGATATGGATGGAGATTTGATAACTACAACCCCGACAGTAACCGGGCCAAACGGTGTCAACTCCGGCTATATAACAATGACAATTTCCTCGGAGCCTCGCTATATCCGGCTCATGCCAAAAGGTGCTCCTGATACCAAAAAGCCTGCACCTGACCCAATGACCTTTTTGACATATCCGTATGCAACCAGTTCAAGCAGTATTTCAATGACTGCTACTACTGCTTCGGATTGGAACGACGTAGAATACTACTTCGATGAAACCTCAGGTAACGCCGGTGGTTCGGACAGCGGTTGGCAGGACAGCACCAGCTATACGGATACTGGTCTTAGTCCGGGCACACAGTACACGTATCAGGTCAAGGCACGAGACAAGAGCAGCAACCAGAATGAAACTGCATTCTCGACAACGGCATCGGCTACAACAACTGGGGCAACGCCAACATTTGTCGCGGCTGGATCTGTCGCGTCCGGCACAGGAACGATAGCGCCAGCGCTTCCAGCAGGCATCGCCACAGGCGATATTTTGCTGCTGTTTCTTGAGACTTCCAATCAGGCCATCTCGATTTCTAATCAAAACGGCGGAACGTGGACTCAGGTTACCAACTCGCCGCAGTACTGTGGAACAGCGGCCGGTACCACCGGTGCCAGACTTACGGCATTCTGGTCGAGGTATAACGGAACACAGGGCGCTCCAACTGCATCTGATTCAGGTAACCATCAGCTTGGCAGGATGATAGCTATTCGTGGCGCTGTTGCCTCCGGCAACCCATGGGATGTTACAGCGGGCGGTGTTGAGGCTGTCTCAGACACCAGCGGCTCCATTTCAGGTGCGACTACAACGGTTACTAATACTCTTGTCGTAACTGCCATTGCCACCAGTCTCCCTGACGCGAGCAGCACGGCAAAGTTCTCGGCATGGACAAACGCCAACCTGACAAGTGTAACCGAGTGTACCGACAATTCCGTAACCGCCGGCAACGGCGGCGGCCTTGGTGTAGCCACAGGTATTAGGGCGGCAACCGGGGCTTATGGCAACACTGCTGTTACACTTGTGAATGCAGCGTACAAGGGCATGATGAGCATAGCAATCAAGCCTTAACGTATGAGAATTAGCGGCCGACTTGCCCATGACTTTATGGTTTGATTGACGATGTATAGGTAGTTGTGTAGTACTAAGTTAAAACTGCTTGGCTACTGGAATTAGATTAGTTGAATAGTTTTACGGAAAGTGTTTAATTTGGCATAGCGGCTTGTGGCCGCTATGTCTTTTGATGGGCAGCATTGCTTGCTGAATGTGTAGAGCCAGTTCCTTTAAGTTAGATTTGTGTATAAAAAATATCCACATACGTAAATTTCCCCAGTCCTATGAAATATACGGGCTAACATAAGATGGCAAAAATGAATAATTTTGAGGTATTTGAATTGGAGTATATCGTTTAAAGTCGGTTGTTAAAAAAGGCGTACTACATACTTAACTACTTGTGAACAAAATTGTTAAGAAATTTATTGTAATAAGTAACCGAAATTTTCAAGAAAAAACTTGACTTCAAGATTAACACGTGTTAAAGTAATACTGTGATTTGTAAATAAAGTTGGCTTGATTTAGTGGGATAATAATAAAGGTTTATGTATGGCCACCGTGACCCAGCGAAAATTGGCAGAAATAGTTGGTGTAAGTTATCCAACGGTAAACCGCATACTTAACGGGAATAAAAATGTTCGACACGGACTTAGAAAGAAGGTGCTCGAAGCGGCTGATCTTTTGGGTTATCGTAAGAACTTAGCCGCGAGAAGTCTTTCCACGCAACGTAGTTATGCCGTTGGAATAATCTTGACCAATAGTCCTCATAGTTACTGGTCAGATGTTCTTTCAAGCCTTGAGGGTAATATGAGAATGAAAGAATATCAAGTTGTTGTCTGCCATACAAAAGAAACCATATCCTCTGATTCCAGCAGAGAGCTTGAATTTATGCTTAGTCAAGGGGTTGATGGGATTATTATTGCTGCCAACCCTCCATTTGAAAAAGAAAATTCGTTCCTAAAGGTAGCGGCCACAGGAACCCCTTTGCTTCTGTTGAATAATTTTCTGCCTGGCGTTCCGGCCAGTTATCTTGGAACAGACAGTTTCAATGGAGCACGAGATGCCTGTAATTATTTATTAGAACTTGGGCATAAGCGTATTTGTTTTGTGGCGGGGATAAAAGGCGATTACACATACGACCGAAGGTTGGAGGGGGGGCGAATCGCGATGCTTGGTAAAAGCTTAAAATTTGATCCAGCGATGCTGTTTTATGCTAATGGACACATGGAAGAAGATGGATATACAGTTGTTGAAGACATATTAAAAATTTCTCCCCGACCTACGGCGATTTTTGCTGTAAGTGACCCTCTTGCGTTGGGGATATATTTGGGACTTCAGGAGGCCGGCATAAAAATTCCTGAAGAAATGTCTCTGATAGGATATTCCGGAATGCGTGAAGGAAAATATTTAAGCTCGCCGTTGACTACCGTACAGCAGGACACTGGAATGCTCGGGAAACGTGCGGCTGAACTGATATTAGAATTAATTGAGAAACAAGACAAAAGACCAGTTTTTGAGGAATTAACGGATAAGTTACTTATAAGGCAATCCTGCTGTAGAGTTTTATAATTGAGATGACATTGCTTAATATCCTAAAAAGATGATGCAGGTCATAAAAATAGGAGGTAGTAGTAATGAATAAAAAAGCGTTCACTTTGGTAGAGTTGCTTGTTGTGATTTCGATCATAGCGTTGTTGCTGTCGATTTTGATGCCATCATTGAGCAGGGCGCGTGACCAAGGCAGAGCTATCGCGTGTGCTCACAATTCAAAGACTCTTTCATTGGGCTGGTTCGCATATTTAAGTGATAATGGCGGCAAATTGGTGGCAGCAGACCCGTTTTGGGGAGGGCCTTCGTGGTATGGTATGCCAGAGGATGAACATGGTAATTTTACCTGGAGGTATGATGGTGGTGGGTGGAGTGGGTCAAAAACATTGGAGGACGAGAAAAGGGGTATAAAAAAGGGCAAACTGTTTTCGTATGTCGGTACTGTTGACGTGTATCATTGTTTATCAGATAAAAGATCAGTGGACGAAAATGCTACTTGGATACCGGGGAGTAAGGGTGGTTATCGGAGTTATTCAATCGTCCAATGTATGAATGGCTGGATATACGGTACCTATGTTGGTACTGCATCCACTCTTGCAAAATCGGTCAAACAATACGCAGACATTAGGAGTCCTTCGGGAAGATATGTTTTTATTGAAGATAACGATTCCAGGGGGTTTAACATGGGTCCTTGGACTTTTGACCCAGATAGGCCAATGTGGTCAAATCCTTTGGCAACATGGCATCATGACAAAGGCATTCTGGGCTTTGCTGATGGTCATTCGGAAATCCACAAATGGAAGGATAAGCGTACCATTACGTTCAAATGGGGTGATATAAGACCCCAAAAGGGTAATCAGGATTTGATATTTATGCAAATTGGCTGGGCTACCTATACTGGACCAGTAGGCTGGTAACAGGTTTTTGATTTAGTGGCTTTTATTTGGGCTAACCTGTAAATGAAGAAACTTATAAATTTTAAAAAAGTGAAAAGTACAGATGCGTAATCGAAGTTTAAGTATGTGTAATATTGTTGAATCTTTTATTTTATAAGGAGGTGGTTATGTCAGAGAAAACGTATTGTTTAATTAGTTTTGTGCTGGTCTTGTTTTTGGTATCTGGTGTTAATGCCGAATTGATATCACATTACACCTTTGATACAGATTACAGCGATTCGGGAACATTGCCGAGAACTGGTACAGCACACGGTTCTGTCTTGATTGATGCAACTCCAGGTGCCGGCCCATTAGGCACCACTGGCTATCTTGACCTTAATGGTGGTTATGTTGAGTTACCTGCCTACGATGGCCCGGGTTGGGTATCAGCAACTGGTGTAACAATTACTGCATGGGTTAAGCAGGATGTTGCGGGATCAGGCGGATATATTTTCGCACAGAATTGGTTTTCACCCAGTGACGGAACCATTCAAATACTGACAACACCTGCCGGTATTTATGCTCAATCTCTTGTGAATGTAAATGCCGCAACCGGCCCTTATGGTGCTGCTGGCCAGTGGTACCATGTTGCCTGGGTTGGCAGAGCGATCACGGGTTTGCACGAAATTTGGATCAATGGCGAAAAAGTTGCCGAAACATGGATGCCTTGGGCAGCGTGGCCGGGCCATGTTTTTAAAGCTATGCATGACGTTGTCCAAATAGGCGCATGGGGCGGCGGCACTGTCCTTATGGGTGGTATTGATGATCTGCGGGTTTATACCGACACTCTTGGGGAGGCTGCCATAAAAGATATTGCTGGTGTTGTACGGAAGAAAGCACTTGAGCCTATTCCTGCGAATGGCGCAGGGGATGTGAAGACAGATGTGTTGCTTCAATGGGCACCTGGAACCGGTGTGGTTACGCATAATGTCTATCTGAGTACTGTTGAGCAGGAAGTTGCAAATCGCACAGTTACGCCAGTATCAGTTACAGAGGCAAATTATACGCCAACAGCTCTCAACATTGATACGACTTATTATTGGCGTGTTGATGAGGTTAATAACTTAGACCCATGCAGTCCATGGGGCAGTAACGTTTGGAGTTTTACAACGGCTAATTTTCTTATTGTAGATGACATGGAGTCTTACAATTTAAGTACCCCCCGTATATATAACACATGGATTGACGGTTACACCAATGGCAGTGGTTCGGTTGTTGACCTTGGAACTACAAATGCACATGGTGGGGCTAAGTCAATGCAATATTATTATGACAATAGTGTTTCTCCTTATTATTCTGAATCAATGGCTGATACCGCAGGTCTCCAAATCGGTACAAATTGGACGGTTAGTGGGGTCAAGTCATTGGATTTGTGGTTCCGCGGGACTGTAGGTAATAGTGTTTCAGGCATGATGTACTTTGCTGTCGAAGATGGTAGTACACCGACTCCCCATTTTGCGATGGTTAGATATGGAGATAACGGTGAAAATGTGAATGACATTGCCGATGAAGGATGGCACGTTTTTCACATCAATCTCAGTCATTTGGCCGGTGTGAATATGTCTAATATCCAGAAAGCATATATTGGTTTTGGAGACAGAACCAATCCTGCACAGGGTGGCACGGGGACTGTTTATATTGATGATATTAGATTGTATTCTGTCAGATGTATTCCTGAACTTGCTTCGGCAGGCGATATAACGGGAAATTGTCGTACAGATATGGAAGACCTTGCGATAATGACAAGAGACTGGCTTAAGGGGGACTACACGATTCCTGGTGGTGTTGCTCCCAGTGATGCTAATTTATTATCACATTATACCTTTGATGTTGACCCGTTGATTGATTCAGGTTTAGTGGGAAGAAATGGAGTAAAGTATGGTGCCGGTCCTCTTGCAGTTGTACCTTCCACCGGCCCGGACGGTTCTTCCGGTTACGTAAGATTTCCTGGAGATGCAGGGATTCAATTGCCTGCCAGCCCAACTTTTCCCAATAATTTGACAAAGTTTACGATTGCAATGTGGGTGAAGGTGGAAACTCTAATTCAGGGTGAAACATCACTTTTCTTCGGTCCAGATTCTGTAACATACGCTAACATTAGAGATAATGGTGACGGCAATATGGACATACTTAGTTCTTATGCCGGCCAAATCTTGGTTACGCCATCAATGTCGCAATCAAGAGGCTGGTTCCATCTGGCGCTTGTTGTTAAACCAACTTTAATTCAGTATTATATAAACGGTCAACCGAGCAATTCCATTGTGCCTCCCTCAACACCTCCTGCTGCGAATATCAATGGTGCTTGTGACATTGGTGAATGGGGGCCGAATCGTCGCTTCAAGGGGTGGATGGATGATCTACGAATCTATAATAAAACCTTATCAGACCAAGAGGTCCTTTATTTGGCCGGTGGCGGCGCGGGTGTCTATGTGCCGGTAAATTCACCTGCTAACCTGTCCGATGATGAGCCAATAAATTCCAAGAAAGTTAATTTCAAAGACTTTGCGGTTTTGGCAGAAAGTTGGCTTGTTGACCAGTTTTGGCCGGCGGTTCCTTAGTTTGACAATGTGCTTGCAGAGGCGTACTGATTGGCGGCTCTGCGAAGATGAACTGAAACCGAGTTTTTTGGAGGAAGTAATGATATGAAAAATTGAGATTTTGGATATGTTGAAAAGTAGTAAAATTAGTGGCATTATAAGGTTGGGTGTGTTGCCCGATACTATAAAAGTAATGCCGAAGTAAATGTTAATTTTTGTTGGAGGTTTAGAATTATGAAGATGAAAAGTGTTTTATTGTGTGTTGCAGTACTGTTAATGGTGTCATTCGCGGTAAATGCTGATATGATATCAAAATATGCTTTTCAAACCGATTACACCGATGCGGGAACGTTGCCGAGAACTGGTAATGCGGTCGGTGCTGCCACGATTGATACGACTCCAGGTGCCGGCCCATTAGGCTCTACCGGCTATCTTGACCTTAGTGGCGGTTATGTTGAGTTACCTGCATATGGTGGACCGGGCTGGGTATCAACTGGTGTAACAATTACTGCATGGGTTAAGCAGGATGTTGCGGGATCTAACGGATATATTTTCGCACAGAGTTGGTTTTCACCCACTGCTAACGGAACCATTCAAATACAGACAACATCTGCCGGTGTTTATGCTCAATCTCTTGTGAATGTAAATGCCGCAACCGGTCCTTATGGCGATGCCGGCGAGTGGTACCATGTTGCCTGGGTTGGCCGAGCAGTCACGGGTATGAGCGAAATTTGGATCAACGGCGTAAATGTTTCCTCAACATGGCTGGGTTGGTCAGGATGGCCGAACCACCTCTATAAAGATATGGCTGACGTTGTCCAAATAGGCGCATGGGGCGGTGCCACTCAACTTATGGGTGGTATTGCTGACCTGCGTATCTATACCGACGCTTTGGACGCAACTGGGATTGCGGATTCTATGATTATACCTGAGCCCGCCACATTAGCTATTGTTGGGCTTGGCGGTCTCTTGCTGCGTCGTCGCAAATAGAACATCGCTGAAATCTGTGGAAGCACAGCTTAGTTTGGTTTGTAGTATATCGACAGAAGGGCAGACCTTGTGGTTTGCCCTTCTTTTGCCATAGAGATGGATGTTTGATATTGAGTATGTTGGCCAATTATCTTAAATACCCGTGAATAGTTAATGCAGTTTTAGGGAGATTTGTTTTGAATAGTAAAAAGAATTGTTTGTGCGGCATTTTTATTTTAGTATTTGTCGGTACATTGATTGCTTCTGTTCCAACCGATACGGTACCCTGGCCGAGCTGGCTTGGAAAAGATGTTACGGCTGGTATCGGTTTAAATATGCATCTCACCGGTCCGCTTCATCCCGCAAACACAGCTCGTTACCTCCGTTATATGGATAAAGCAAAAGTTTTGGGCATAAAAATAATACGTGTCCCCATGGATCCTGCCGTCGATTTTACCACTGGCGAACTGCAATGGTTTGTAGACGAGGCCGGCAGACGTGGAATGCGAGTTATGCTCCTTTGCGCAAAAACTTTCGGTGCTGACAACCATGCTCCCGCAACTCAGGCCGAGCGGGAGGCGTTTAGGGATCTTTGTGTTGCGATGGTTACCGGATTTCAAGGCAAAGGTATCATTTATGAAATGTGGAATGAGCCCAATACCGATGCGTTCTGGCCGCCATTAGCCATCGCTAATAATTATATGGCCGCGATGTCAATGGCTATAGCTGCGATGAAAGCCGTTGACCCTAATTGTATCGTCATTGCTCCAAACAGTGCCGGAATTACTGATGCCACCGCTTTCATTGAAACTTGTTTCCAGCAGGGCATGCTCAACTATATCGATGTTGTTAGCGCACACCCTTACTTTACACCCGGCGAATCGCCTGAAATCAATTTCACCGCCTCTCGCTATCCAACTCTTCGAACACTGGTTGACAGCTATTCTACACCGAGAACAATTTCCATCGGCAGCAGTGAACTGGGGGTTTGCCAATCTTGGGCGGGGTATGGAACACTGGTTCGTACTCAAGCACAACAGGCCAGAGATATAACTCGCTCTGTGCTTGTGGACATGGTACTCAGGCATCCGGTACGCATCATTTATACATTTAATGACTGGGTTGATGAGGGCAACCCTAATTTTGAAGGATATGGTTTGTTCGATAGCAATATGTATGCGGCAGATGGTCCCCATCCTAAGCTGTCATATTATTCGGTGAAAACGCTTTTGCAGCGGCTTAGCGGAACCCAGTTTTTGAAGATGGTAGAACCCAGCCCCTATAATGCTAATTATTATGTGGCTCTTTTTAACGGTCAGAACAAGGCAGTTATTGCCGCCTGGATAGGCGGTTCTTTCGACCCTGATTCCAGAACGGTTGACTTCGAGGTACCCAGCGCACCTCTTGAGATGGTGGATGAGTTTGGTACATTAATGACGACTCCAACAATGGTCAACGGCAGGATAACTATTGGAATTACCGACCATCCTGTTTACATCCGCTTTGCCCCCATTGTTGTTTGCGGCGATATTGGTCACCCTTATCCGCCAGGCGATATAACGGGAGATTGTCGTACAGATATGAACGACCTTGTGATAATGGCAGTGGATTGGCTTAAGGGAGACTATACGATTCATGGCAGTGGTACTCCTAATGACGCTGATTTATTATCACATTACACCTTTGATACTGATTACAACGATTTGGGGACATTGCCGAGAAATGGTACAGTACATGGCTCTGCTGCGATTGATACAACTCCAGGTGCTGGCCCATTAGGCAGTACCGGCTATCTTGACCTTAATGGCGGTTATGTTGAGTTACCTGTATATACCGGCCCGGGCTGGATAACAACTGGTGTAACAATTACTGCATGGGTTAAGCAGGATGTTGCGGGATCTAACGGATATATTTTCGCACAGAATTGGTTTTCACCCGCCGCTAACGGAACCATTCAAATACAGACAACACCTGCCGGTATTTATACTCAATCTCTCGTGAATGTAAATGCCGCAACCGGTCCTTATGGAGCTGCCGGCCAGTGGTACCATGTTGCCTGGGTTGGCAGAGCAATCTCGGGTATGCACGAAGTTTGGATTAACGGCACAAAAGTTGCCGAAACATGGATGCCTTGGGCAGCGTGGCCGGCCAACGTCTTTAAAAATATGAATGACATTGTCCAAATAGGCGCATGGGGCGGCGGCTCTGTCCTTATGGGCGGTATTGATGATCTGCGGGTTTATAATAAGGCCTTATCAGGGCAAGAGATTGCTTATTTGGCCGGCAGTGGCACAGATGTCTATGTGCCGTTGGATTCACTTGCTAACCTGTCCGATAATGAGCCGATAAATTCCAAGAAAGTTAACTTCAAAGACCTTGCTGTTTTGGCAGAGGGTTGGCTGGATTGTACCGATCCAAAGCCTCCGTGTAATTATAATCCCTAAGGAAATCCACCTGCATAAACCTACGCTCACAGAAAAAGATTGTGAGAGGGCAATTTTAAAAGTTCTATTAAATTAAGAAAAAGATGCCGGAATGAAAATCAAATTTCAGAAAATTAATATAAACCAATGCGTATTATTGTTAGTGATTTTTACATCTGCTGTTATTGGACAGCAAAATAATTTTTTGGTTTCCACGGCATGGCCCCCTGAAACGATTGTAGATGGGCTTGGAATAAGTGTGCATTTCATAAAGCCCACTGTGGAAAACATCGGGTACTTCGAATCTCAAATGGACCAGATTAGAGAGATGGGGTTGAAAATTGTGAGAATCGATATCCAATGGCGCTGGATTGACAAATCCAAGTGGGAATATGATTTACAGCCATATCATATGCTTGTTGATGCGGCCGAAAAACGTGGTCTCCGTGTATTAGCTCTTTTATGTGCACCCCCTCAGTATGAAGAAGAACTTCATGGCGTGAAGACTATGGAAGACCGGCAAAAATTTGCAGAATTTTGCGCACGAGCAGTGTCTGAATTTAAAGGTAAAGGCGTGATTTGGGAGATGTGGAACGAACCTAATATAAATGATTTCTGGCCCCCATGTTCTGATGTCAATGAATACATGCAGGCGTTAATCTCAGCAGTTACAGCTATGAGAAAAGCTGATCCCAATTGCAATATTATTGCCCCGAATATTGGGGGTCTCGATATGGAATTTCTTGAATCGTGTTTGAAGCAGGGTCTGTTAAACCAGATTGATGCCGTTAGTGTGCATGGATATTGTGAGATTCCCGAGCAAAATTTTGTACGATATCTACAGTTGAAGAGCCTGGTTAGCAGCTACTCCGTTAAGCTTGACAAACCGATGCTTATTGTAACAAGTGAATTGGGTTTTCCTCAGTTACATGATACGCCGGTGGGTGGTATAATGCGTACCGAGGATAAACAGGCTGCCTTGATAATACGGTCAATACTTGTCGACCTTGTAGCTGGTATGCCAATGCATATTATCTACACAAATCTGGAATATGAAAATCCGCAGAAATCGTCTGAGGCGAGCTTTGGAGTAATTACGCACGAGCATAAGCCGAAAGCTGCATACCATGCAATTAGGACTCTGACAGAGCAGCTTGCCGGTATGAAGTTTTGTCGTACTCTTTCGGCATGCAGCGTGGATACAGTGGATACATGGCAAGGATTTATTGATGACTATGTGCTTGTATTCGAAAATGATGAAAAGGTAACTATAGTAACGTGGACTACATCTACCGAACATATCTCGGCTGTTCAAATACCAGGTATTCCAATAAGTATGCAGGACATGAAAGGAAAAGAGAAAGTTGTACCGACTGCCATGATAACAGGCGACGGGCTGCGTCCAGGATTTAGACGGAGAATGATGATAAAGCTATCTGAGGAACCGCTTTATATACAATTTAAAAAATCGGATATTGATAAAAAATAAGTTTTATTTAAATTGCTAATATTGAACTGGTAAATGAGCCGATTCATATCGAGGCAAAAGCAGATTCTCAATAATTTAAAGGTTTTTTACTATGCAAAAAAAACATTTTTTTAAAGTTCTATTAAATCACGGAAAGGATGCCGGAATGAAAATTAAATTTGAGAAAATTAATATAAACTACTGTGTGTTATTGTTAGTAATTTTCGCATCTGTTGTTATTGGCCAACAAAACAATTCTTTGGTTTCCACGGCATGGCCCCCTGAAACGATTGTAGATGGACTTGGAATAAGTGTGCATTTCCTAAATCCTACTAAGGAAAACATCGGGTACTTCGAGTCTCAAATGGACCAGATTAAAGAGATGGGTTTGAAAATTGTGAGGATCGATGTCCAATGGCGCTGGGTTGACAAATCCAAGTGGGAATATGATTTACAGCCATACCATATGCTTCTTGATGCGGCCGAAAAACGTGGACTCCGTACCTTAACTCTTTTAAGTTTTGCACATCCTCAGTATGAAGAACATCAGAGCGTGAAGACAGCTGAAGGCCGGCAAAAATTTGCAGAATTTTGCGCACGAGCAGTGTCTGAATCTAAAGGCAAAGGTGTGATTTGGGAGATGTGGAACGAACCTAATACAGATGTTTTCTGGTCTCCACTTTCTGATGCCAATGAGTACATGCAGGCGTTAATATCAGCAGTTACAGCTATGAGAAAGGCTGATCCCAACTGCAATATTATTGCCCCGAATACTGCAGGTGTCGACATAAAATTTCTTAAATTGTGTTTAGAGCAGGGGCTGTTAAACCAGATTGATGCCGTTAGTGTGCATGGATATTGTGAAGTTCCCGAGCAAAATTTTATACGATATTTGCAGCTTAAGAGTCTGGTTAGCGGCTACTCCGCTAAGCTTGACAAGCCGATGTTCTTTGTAACGAGTGAGATGGGTTTCCCTCAGTTACTTCCTACGCCGGTGGGTGGTATAATGCGTACCGAGGATAAACAAGCTGCTTTGATAATACGTTCAATACTTGTCGATATTGTGGCTGGTATGCCAATGCATATTGTTTATACAAATCTGGAATATGAAAATCCGCAGGAATCGTCTGAGGCAAGCTATGGAGTAATTACGCACGAGCGTAAGCCGAAAGCTGCATATTATGCAATTAAGACTCTGACAGAGCAGCTTGCCGGTATGAAGTTTTGTGATACTCTTTCGGCAGGCAGTGTGGATGCGTGGCAGCGATTTGTTGATGACTACGTGCTCGTATTTGAAAATGATGAAAAGGTAACTATAGTAACGTGGACTACATCTGCCGAACATATCTCAGCTGTTCAAATACCAGGTATTCCAATAAATATGCAGGACATGAAAGGAAAAGAGAAAGTTGTACCAACTGCGATGATAACAGACTATGGACTGCATCCAGGATTTGGACGGAAAATGATGATAAAGCTAACTGAAGAACCGCTTTATATACAATTTAAAAAATCGGATATTGATAAAAAATAAGTTTTATTTAAATTGCTAATATTGAACCGAACAAATGAGCCGATTCATATCGAGGCGAAAGCAGGTTATCAATAATTGAAAGGTTTTTACTGTGCAAAAAAGCATATACCCGTATCTCACAGACCCGCGAACTTACAGTGATTTTGACAGGCGATGTGTAAAAGTTCCCTCTTGGCAGACTTTTGACGACAAAACGCAGTTTATGACCTTACGGCTCTTTGCCGAGAAAGATAGGCAACTGCTGAATTTTAAGGGAGATTTAGATTTATACACAAAACAATTCCCGCTCGGCAATGTTATTTGGCCTTTCTTTAGGACGTTATATGCAGATAATTTTAAAGATTTTGTTGAGGAAATCAAAAAAAGAAAACTATACTTATTCGATGTTTGGGGGCACGTTCCCGGAACTGAGACCGATCCTGGAATGCGGGGCGGGAGCCACTTTATTCCGCCGTCTGGCTGTGTTGAATACCTTGAAGAAGCTTTAGGTGAATTTTTTCTTGGCATCGACAATGGCGAACAAGATGGAAGATACATTGGCTTATATGCCGCACAGTGTTGTGCCGCATCTGACAGGCAAAAGGCATATTTGAATTTTCACCGTTTTTTTGAAGTGATGGGTAATGACCTTGGCAATAAACTCTCTGCTTTGATATCACTTACTTTTGGTCATTACTTCTTAAAAGAAGGTAACACCATGCTGCTCGGGGCAGAAACTGCACAGGGACTCATAAGCTCACAAATATTCTACTCTTTCATACGCGGGGCAGGCAAACAATATGGTGTTTTGTGGTTTGGTAATGCTTCGGTATGGAGCAGATGGGGTTATAAAAATTATAGTGTTGAAAAAGATCAAAAGTACGAAGATCCTTCCAGCGGAGATAGCTACAGTATGGGCCCATGGTGTGGGACATCCTTATCACTGTTGAGGCGATTATTGTATTCACATTATTTGTACAACTGCGCAATAATTGGTTTTGAACAAAGTTGGATGCTTGGTGAAAATACAGAAAAAAGAATTCTTTGCGAACCTGTACCATTGGAGTATGCACCTGAAACCCGTGTTTTAAGTCCAATTGGCAAAATTCAGGCCGGAGCGGTTAAGTTTGTGGACAAATACGGCGTGCCGGGTGTGATGTATGCACCGCTGGGATTATTGTTTGATTTCTACTCAGGTTGGACGGTACCCAGGCATCTTTATGTAGAGAAATTATATCAGGTCTGGGGTAATGTGCCTTATTCGCATGGTGATTACCTGTCTCATAATGTGTTCTCTCTCGTTTATCCGGGATATGAAGATTCTTCTTATTATCGCGATGAAAGGGGCTATATGAGCCCAACACCGTTTGGTGATATTGCCGAAGTGATTTTTAGCGATGCCCATTTGCAATCTCTATCTAAGTATTCGACAATTATTATCTCTACGGATATTAGTGCTTCGCAAGAACTTAAAGATAAATTGCAACGTTTTATTGAAAGCGGCAAAAGGGTAGTAATAAGTGCTGGAAACCTATTGAAATTTAAAGATGGTCTGTGTGGTGTAATGGTTAATGAACAAATTTTGCAGGTTCAAAAGAGTCAAGCTGTAACCGTTCATGAACAAACTGTACAGGAAGATTACAATTTTAATATCCGCAGTCTCTCAACGGATAATTGCGATGTTATTGCCGATTGTGCTGGAATTCCGTTGGTTGTCGAAAAACACTACGGCAAGGGCATCATGACTGTTGTGTTGTCGGACTATGGTCTGGCACAAGATGCTGTTGAGAATAGCGGCGATGGTTCCTTTAATGGCAGAACTCTTGAGCAACCTCTGGTAAACCCGTATCCGCTACTCAAGCATGTCAAAATGGTTTTTGAAAGCATACTGGAAGAATTAAAGCTTTTTGATGTGAGCAATACAGAACTATGCTTTATCGTATGCAGGCGAGACAAACTTAATTATAGAATAGGAATTTTTAATAATTCTCTTAATCCGCAATCGTTTAAGATTAACAGTTTTATTGGCCAAATAGAAAAATTAAAAGAACTCGAAATAAATGATAACGAACATCATGAACCCGGTTATTTGCCTGCTGGATTTTCAGTAGAAGCTATCTGTTCTGATACAAACAGTGTAATATCCGGAATGAATGTAAGACTTTTTGATATTACACTCAGAGATGAGCAACTACACCTGCTCCCTTCTCCAACCCCCTTAGAAGCTTCAGGCAAACTATATTTATCGGTTCAAAACGATAGGACTCTAAAAGAGCAAATACTACTGCGTGAAACATTCTTTGAGCACTTCTGCGGCATTAAGGTTGATTGGAAATATTTTGCGGACAAAGCAGTTGAATTTACCAAGGAAGAAGCGTTGTGGCTTAAACGTCAAAAAGTTGATATTATTGTTGATTTTTCTTCCAATATGAACTTTTATCCAGATTTGACTTTGGTTGACAATATTAAAACCAGATATGAACATACACTTACAAAAATATCACACGTTTTTGATTTAATGGCACATTGCAATGCGTCAAATGCTTTGTTTTCGCTGCATCGCAAACCCCAAAATAGGATGACCGATGAATTAATATCACAGCGCCTTGCGGAAAATGTCAGGCAACTTTGTGATATGGCTATGGACAAAGGAATAAACATCCATCTGCAATGTCACCCATATAAATACTATGGATATTTGCAACAGATGTCAGATTTTATAAACCATCTTAATATTGAGAATCTTTACTTAGCCGTTAATACTTCTCATACGATTATGATGGAGAAAGAAACTCCGGCAATAATACCGTCCAATGCAAAGCTTAACTTGCTATTGATATCATCACCAATTAGAGATATACATTGCCAGATGTATGATGTGCATTTACCGGTTTCTTCAGGCAGTTTTTCTGAGGAGATAAAAAAACTTATTGCATCTGTCGGTACTGATGCAAAAGTTGTGTTGGACGGTTGTTATAAAAATCAAGACGAAGAATATGCCGACATAAAATGGGTAAACACTCAAACGCTAAACAGCGGATTTTAACAGCGGAGCTAAACTGATTTAGTTTCGCAAATTTTAATCTGAACTGCACCTTTAATGTGGTGTAACGTAAATTGAAAATTTAAGAAGTGGGTATTTTGATATTGGGTATATTGCCCAATATTAATAGCTGTTAACGGTTATATAAGCGAAAGAATACAAATGAAATTTCAATATAATAGACCCATGGGAATCCCATTTTTTCTCATCTTACTCACCGGAAATCTCCTGGTTTTATTTTCGTTTGCTGCCACATATGCAGCCAGCGAGTCAGTTCGTCTGCCTGACGGAACACTATTTCACATGTGGGAAGTCTCGCCCAAGTTTACACGCACGTTCCATGTGGCCCAGCAGCACCAGGCGGCAGCAGACGACAATCCCGGTACTGAGAATCGCCCTTGGAAAACAATCGCCAAAGCGGCTGCTACGCTTCAACCCGGCGAGCGGGTCATAATTCATCGTGGCATCTATCGCGAGTGGGTTCGCCCAGCACGCGGAGGCACAGGGCCGGACCGAATGATTTCCTACGAAGCTGCGCCGAACGAGGAAGTCGTTATTAAAGGCTCAGATGTTTGGAAGCCATGTTGGGAAAAGAACACCGAGCTGCTGTCGGGCCAAACTTCTGTTTCCTGGCAGTTAATAGACAAACGGTGGCAGGCGACGTACCCAAAAACATCTCCCACTGTCGCAATCTGGAAAACAGAGCTTAGCGGACAAATGTTCGAAGGCGCCAATCCATTTTGTCTACAGAACTGGCCGCATCTGAGTAACCCTGGATGGAAGGTAGATTTACTCCCCACCTTTGAACTGCGGCGAGGCCAGATATTCATGGACGGAAAACCACTGTTACAGGTAGGAGATGCAAGTTTGCTTAGGGATGAAAACGTAAGCTTCTGGGTCGAGGACAATGGCATGACCATATATCTCCGCCTGCCCGATCCAAACGACGACCCAAACATCCATACATGGGAGATTACCACGCGAGAACAGGTGTTTGCACCGAAGACGGAATATTTAGGCTATATCCGCGTGAAGGGTCTGCATATGCTTCACGCTGCAAACGGTGTACCAATTCCGAAACCGCAACGTGGACTGATCAGTGCCATGCGAGGCCACCATTGGATAATTGAGGATTGCGAAATTGGATATGCCAACACGCTCGGAGCAGACATTGGAAATCAGTGGTGGTATCCTCCCAATGAGAGGTGGGATCCCTCCAGAACAACGTCAGGATTTCACATTTTTCGCCGCAACAATGTGCATGACTGCGGCATATCGGGTCTTTCAGCGTGGCACGGTATCGACAACGTGGGTCTGCTCATAGAGGATAACATATTCACAAACTGCAGTTGGATGCCGGTAACCGAGCACTGGGAATCAGCGGGCGTAAAATTGCACCAACTGGTAAACTCTGTCATTCGGCGTAACATCATTCTCGACAGTAAATATGGTGGCTCATTGTGGGTGGATGGTTTCAACAAAAACATCCGTATCACACAGAATCTGCTGGCCAACGATCCGCCGAGAGATCTCCAATTAGGCCATCTCTTCGTCGAAGTCAGCCCCGGCCCGGTACTGGTGGACAACAATCTGTTAATCAATGGCGGTTACAACGCGGTGTACACCAACAACACCGGGGAGGTGCTGATGGTGCAAAATCTTTTCCTGAACGGTAGTGACTATGCGATCAAGCTCTATGGCGACCATGGACGCAGCCCGGAACCTGCGGGATGGGAAAACAACCATTGCATTTTAGGCAACATATTCGCAGGCTTTGCCAAAGGAATTGTTGTGCCGAACCTCACAAGTCGAAGTAACTACAATTTATGGTCCGGACTGAATGTGAATCAAACCGATGCTTTCCAAGTAGAGAAGCCCCTTGCAACGCATAAAATTTACATAAATGGCGTTATGGCTGGTCAAACATCTATGTCTTGGCTGGCTTATCCGGGCAATCTCTTTAAAAACATGGGGGGTGATGCTGCGATAGGCTCACAGAACGGAGGCAATATTTTTCGTGGCGGTATTGATGATTTGCGGATTTATAAGACTGTTTTATCTGAGTCAGAGATTAGTTATTTGGCTGGCGGTGGTGGTCGTACAACAATTATTGCTGGTGCTAAGCCAAATGATGCCAATTTGATATCACATTATACTTTTGATACCAATTACAGCGATTCTGGAACATTACCAAGAAATGGTAATGCGGTTGGCAGCGTTGTAATCGCAGCTGGTGGTCCAGATGGTAGTCCATGCTATCTTGACCTTAATGGTGGTTATGTTGATTTACCTGCTTATGATGGTCCAGGATGGTTGACAAGTGGTGTAACAATTACTGCATGGGTCAAAAAAGATGCCCCGGCATCAAATGGAGATATTTTCTCTTACGACTGGCCATCAAAAACTAACGGGAGCATTCAAATGAGGACGACAGCCTCTGGCATTAATGTTCAGTCCCTCGTGGAGGTGAATGCACCAAACGGTTCGTCTACTGCTGACCAGTGGTTCCATGTTGCCTGGGTCGCCAACCCAATCCAAATGGGAAAGGATTTTGCCGGGTGGAAGAACGCTGGACAAGACACTGACTCCGTATTGATTCCTCTGGAATTCCAGTTCGATATGCAGAAACTCGAATTGACTGTGAAAGCAACACCGGGGACAACTCTGCCGCTCTTTGAGAATGCTTTTTGGCCCACAGTCCCCGAAGTTGCACCGTTTGTGGAATTGCTCACCGAAGATTTTTATGGCCAACAGCGCACCACTGACAAGTTGGTCATTGGTCCATTTATTAAACTGTCGGTTGACGGCACCCCTATGCGGGTGGACCCTCGCAAAACCAACCCGAAATAAGATATATCGAGGACGCTAATTATGAGAAGGAATATCTTTGAACAAGGCAAATGGATGTGCAGTAAAGGACATCAAAATAATCAATTTGTCCTATTTGCAAAGACATTGAATCTGCCGAAACCATGCAAGTCTGTATTTGTTCGCATATCAGCGTCATTTTATTATGAGCTTTTCATGAACGGTGAATTCGTTAACCGTGGACCCGTATATGGCGATCCTAAATGGTGTGGTTACGATGAATTCGAGCACACATTTGATCAAGAAACCAACACGATTGATATTTCTATTATCGTTCATCACTGTTCTGGCATAAAAATTTTGAGTACTCTTGATGCCCCATTGGGCTTAATAGCGGATTTCCGGATTGGAACTAAATGGTTTGGGACTAATGAATCATGGAGGTGCATTGATCTGGAAATGTGGAAGCAAAATGTTCCCGCACGAAATTGGGCATTAGGATATTGCGAAGACTATGATGCGAATTTAGAACCTTTGGGATGGCAGGAAAAGGTGTTTGCTCCAGGCGTTATTTCATCTTGGCAAAACGCTGTTCTTGTAGAGAACGCTGATTTGATATGGTCGGGTTATCAGGCAAGAATTACGCCTTATTTGGAAAGAAAATTTATACAACCTGTTGCTTTTAAAACTTTTGTTGCAGCAAGTAAAGGTGCTGAATGTATTGGAGACGTTTCAAAATATTGTGACGAAGAAAAGCTGGATCAGATTACTGATTTCAATGCCTTTAATATTGATGCACTAAACAAACAAATCAGTAGTGCAAATGCTGTTACATTTGACCTTGGCAAAGAATATATCGGGTTTTATGAGTTTGATATTGATGCACAGGAAGCGGTTATAGTTGAAATATCAGGGGCTGAACGATTGAAAAATGGCCGTCCATTTATTGCTATGCGCGGAGATCACTATTCTGTTAGATATAAAACACACCAAGGCAGACAAAAATTCAAACCATTTTTCTGGAGCGGATTCAGATATTTGCATTTAATTATTCGAGGGCAAGCCTCAAAAATAAGAATCAACCGCATTGGCTGTTTGTCAAAAGGAGCTCCGCTAAACCCGCGTCACTCATTTAAAACAGAAGACAAGACATTGGGCCGGGTTTTTGAATTATGCCAGCATACTTTGGAAATTTGTGGCCAGGAGCACCTCATTGACTGCCCAACGCGAGAACAACTTCAGTATTGGGCTGATGCGGTATTTATCGCCCAGAGCTTGTGGAAAGGCTTTCAGGAAGAATCGTATCTTAGGTGGTATCTTGAATGTTTTTTGCATGTGCCTTTCAAATCTGACGGACAAATATCAAGTGTCTATCCTGGCGACCATGACGGCTGGACTCTCCTCGATTATCCCTTGACACCTGTGATGGTTGGTCAGCGCTTTTACAAAGCAAACACAGGTCAATTTTACAAACCAGTCGAGACTTTCCAGAAGGCACTTAAGCTAAAACAATGGTATGACAACAATATCAATAAAAAGGGGTTGCTTGACCCGGGTTTTGAAGTAGATGAGGGGCGACGGCTGCGAAATTATATTGACCATCCCGGTATAGGCTGGTTTAAATTTGCTCATCCAGGTATTGACCGTAAAGGAATAAGCTGTCCGCTTAATATATTCTATTGCGGCTTCGTACAGACTCTGTCAGAAATTGCTGCACATATCCAAAGCCCACATTACGAGCAGCTCAAGAGCCAGTCCGAAAAGCTTGCCTGTACCATAAAAGAAGAATTTTTAGTCCATAATTTTTTTCATGATGCTAAAGATAAAGGATGCCTTTCAGATGGGACATCTTGGCAAACAAACTCTTTGGCTGTGTATTTTGATATTGTTGGCGGCAATGAAGCTGCCAGTGTAATGAAACATATGCTGGATGGTTATGACCATCTTTGCAGGTGTACTCCTTTGTTTCACTTTTATTTTTTATATGCTTTGCGAAAAACCGGACTTGAGCAGGAAGCTTTTGAATTGATTAAACGCGAATGGGCACTGATGCTTGAACGAGGTGCAACTACCGCATGGGAAACATTTAGTGGTCACGAAGACGAGAGTCTGTGCCATCCAAGCGCAACTCCGCCATTTTTATTTCTTGTCGAAAAGGTGCCGGTCAGCCATCTGAAAATCTAATCTTAACCTAAGTTCCATAGTAATAGGTGTAATCCGGTGTATTTTAAGCTTTGGCTTTGGAAGCCTTGAAAAGGAAATATGTTAGAGTATCAAATAAAAGTGAAAACAGAAGTATGTCCAATTAAGAAGCCAACGAAAAGCTTCAATTTTGGGAATGGCCCATCAACAGGTCTGGATCAAACAGCTTTAGGCAAAATACAAACTGGATTAGCTAAATCGGACATAGTCATATCAGAATCCGAAATGAAAGTTCTTCGTGAGCTTGCGTTACAGGTAGCTGAAATTGCTGCCAGTTCAAAAATGGCCAGAACACGGGAACTTTGGACGAAACTTAATAATCTTGAAAGAGTACGGCCGGTTATCTTGTGTGATCCAGAGAATGGATGGAACGAAATAATCACTGAAGCACAAATGAAATGCCAAGGCAAATTGGCTCGCCGCTGGGAGATGAATTTTCGTAAAGAGATTTTCTGGGGCGAATATATGGGTGATGACAAGCCTGTTGAACCATATTTTGATGTGCCTTATACCGCCTCTCCAGACGGCTGGGGATTGAAAACAGTTTTTCATAAAACCGAAACTGCAGGCTCTTTTAGTTGGGAAAATCCGATCAAGGATTATGCAACCGACCTTGGTAAGCTGCATAGCCCTAAAATAGAAATTGATTGGGAAACCACAAATGGCTGTATGAAACTTGCCCACGAACTTTTTGATAGCATTTTGCATGTGCGGCTTAAAGGCATTTGGTGGTGGTCGTTGGGACTCACATTGCCTGCCGCAATGCTCAGAGGCCTTACAAATCTGTTCTATGATTTTATCGAAAACCCTGTTGCTGTGAAAGAATTGCTTGCCATAATATCCAAAGGACAAATGGACAAATTGGATTATCTTGAAAAGCACAATCTGCTCAGTTTGAATAATGATGGCACATATGTTGGTTCTGGTGGATATGGCTTCTCCGAGCAGCTTCCTCATGCTGATTTTGATGGAATCGTAAGATGCAGAGATATGTGGGGATTTGCTGAAAGCCAGGAAACTGTACAGGTTTCGCCGCAGATGTACGAAGAATTCGTTTTCCCGTATGAGAAACCGATTCTGGACAGATTTGGTTTAAACTGTTATGGTTGTTGCGAGCCACTGGAAAAACGCTGGAATGCAGTGAGAAATCATGCTAATTTAAGGCGCGTGTCGTGTTCGCCTTGGGCAAATTTGGAACAAATGGCCCGGAACCTTGGAAATAATTACATTTGCTCCATTAAGGTAAATCCAGTTGCTATCGCTTCTCCTGAAATTGATAGAGAAGCTATAAGAGCGGAATTGCGAAGAGCACTTGAACTGACAAAGGGGTGTGTTGTTGAAGTAATTATGAAAGATAATCATACCATAGGTAATCAACCAGGAAATGTTGTAGAGTGGTGCAGAATTACTAAAGAAGAGGCTCAGAGAGTGAGTAATTAATGTCTCGCAAATCACTGAAATTTAACTTCCGCGATGCTGCTGTTTTTGCTTCTGATATTTTCCAAGGAGCGGATTGTTGACATTGCATTTATTAGACTGTCGCATAATTTTCATTTATGCAGCGGCTGTCTTTGTAATAGTGTATGTCTTCTGCCCAAATAAGACAGTAAAGCGGTGTGCATCAATGAAAGAGATTTTTCATTACTATGGAGTTTTGTGATGAATTATAGACCTAATCAAAAAGAGTTCAAGCTTTGGGATACATGGCTTTTTAAGGAAGAATCCGAGGGTGTGTTTCATCTTTTCTTTCTTGCCAACAGGCCAAAACCGCCAAACGCTCCTTGGCATTGGGTGGGGCACGTGGTCAGTGAAGACCTTGTTGATTGGCGGGAATGTGAGCCGATAAAGGTGAATTGTTCTGAAGATACTTACGATGTAGGTGTTATAGGTACAGGTATGGTGATGGAAGTGGGCACTTCGAATTATGTGATGAGTCTTACCTTTAACCTGGAGAGTGAAAGACAATCCATTGGTTTTCTGGAAAGCAAAGATCTATACCATTGGGGGAAGAAATGGGCAGAACCGAAAATTTTTGCAGATGGCAAGTTCTACGAGGACGATACTTGTGGAGCGTTTGTAAAGAGCCCTGCTTTTCGTGATGCTTTTCTGCTGAAACGTGGTAGCAGGTATGAAGCTTTGATTGCCGCCCAGGCAAAAGGTTATCATGGTATTTGCAGGGCGGTTGTGGCGAGGTATACGAGTGAGGATATGAAGTTCTGGAAGGCATCGGAGCCACTGATTGGGCCGGGGGTTACAATGCTTATGGAGGTGCCGGAGTACTTTGAGTTAGGTGGAAACCATTTTCTGATTTGGTCGAGCTTTTCAGGTCTGGGATTTAGGATAGATACTCCTGTTCGAAAGATGTGTGCGGGTACGTTCTATGCGGTTGCTAATCGGTATGAAGGCCCTTATAGATGTCCGGCGGATAATTTGCTTATCGGCGCAGGTGAGCAGGAGACGAGGATGCAGAGTTATGTGGGCAGGGTGATCCGGCATGGTCAGGAATGCTTGTTGTATCATCACCTTGATGGTGAATATCCGTGTTTTGGTTTGCCTAAGCTTTTAAAATGTGAGAGCGATGGTAGTCTGAAATGTTGTTTGTGGAGCGGAGTAGAGAAGCTGTGGTATGAGAAAGTTAAAGTTCACATGGAGAGGGTGAAGGTTCAGGCTTTGCGAGAGCAACTGGGTTTGTGGAGTGTCTGCGGAGATAGTTTGACAATTGATGGTAGTGATTGTGTTACGACAGGTTTGCTTGATAGTGAGATTTTGACTGATATGCATTTGCGTCTCAAGGTTAGATTTGAGGGGTGTAGTCGATTTGCGGTTAGTGTCAGAGATTGTGGTATAGGTGCTAAGGATACGGCGCCGGCGATTCAGGCTGATGTGGCAAATGGCCTGTGGCAATTTGGTAGAATGTCTTACAACTGGTTTGGTATGATGCTACCTGTAGAAAATGTACGAATTGAGACGGAACTGAGGTGCGTGTATCAGATTGATATAATTGTGCGTGATGTTTATTTTGAGGCTTATCTTAATGGTGAATGGATTTTTACACGGAATATAGAGAGTTTTTCAAGGCAAGGGCAAGTGGGTATTACGGTAGAGGGTGGAAAAGTGATTGTGCAGGAATTGGAAGTTTTTAGACTTAAACCGATGTTATATGGTTTTTACAGGAGCAGTGAATGAGTTCTGATGCAAATGTTTGTGAATAGCTAATCAATATTGCATTAAAAAATATTAGTGACAATGAGTATGAAGGGTAACGAAAGAATGAATATGAAGGATAACAAAAAACAGATGAGCCTTATTAGCCATAATAATAAAAGAGAAGCACGATTTGATTCTGAATTTTATCATTCGTGGTTTAATGGGGATTTGCCATGTGCTATTCCGGCGTGTCGCCCCGGTTTTTGGTCGAAAACAATCGAGATATGGGAGAAAGAAGGACATTTAGCTTTCGGACAAGATCCGTGTGATAAAGTAGGCTTAGATGCACAATTGATGGCAGATTATTCATGTCCAATATTTTTAGGTTTGGCCCCGGCGTTTGACGTAGAAATTTTTGAACAAGATGATAATTACGTTGTCTTTCAAGATGATACGGGTGTAGTACAAAAGGCACTATTGGACGATTTCAAAAAAACTAAAGGCCATTTTGAAAATGCTGGAATGGCAAACAGCATGTCTCATTGGCTCAAACATCCTGTAAAAGACATACATTCTTGGAAGATAATATACGAACAGCGTTTTTGTCCAAATATGGAAAAGCGATTGTCCTCGGAATGGCGAGAAAAATTGAAAAGAATTGACAAAAATACCGTTCAAATACTTGAGAAGGGCGAAGTCGGTAATTGCCCTTTCTTGGGGACTTATGGGATGTTGCGGCATTTGATAGGGGCCGAACCTTTGATGTATATGTTTTATGATAATCCAGAGTTAATCCGTATAATACTTTCAGACATGCTAAAATTTTGGGTGACACTGTGGGGATCTTTTTTTGCCAAATATGGCAGTGTGGTTAGGCGTGTTCATTTTTTTGAAGACATGTGTTATAAAGTTGGTCCCCTTATTTCCCCTGATATTTTCAAGGAGTTTTTATCACCTATTTATACCGAGCTTATTGGCTTTTTTAAACAGAATGGTGTTTCTGTTCTTAGTGTTGATTCTGATGGGAATGCGATGACACTTATTCCTGAATTATTAAAATGCGGCGTTAATATGTTTCTTCCTTTAGAGGTTCAATCTGGCATGGATGCCGCTAAATGTCGTGAAGCTTTCCCTGAGTTATTTTTATTCGGCGGCATAGACAAGAGAGTACTTAGTCAAGGTCCGGTTGAAATCGACGAGGAACTTGAACGGCGTTTTATTACTGCTTATAAGAAAGGACGCTATTGGCCTATGTTGGATCATAGTATTCCGCCTATTCCATGGGAAAATTGGGCATATTTCGCTAAACAGTATAAACAACATTGTTCGCGATTGAGGGATGATATTTAGATGTTTGGGATAGTTTTTATGGATAGGTGTTTAAAATGAAAGAGTTTGAGAACCATCTTGTGGCAGGCGTTCGGGCAGTGGTTGAACATCTATTTGCCTGGATAAAAAATGTCGGCTATAAAAGAACTTGTTATCGAGGGTTAAGTTGTAACGGATTCGATTTGGGTTTGTATGCGATAGTGTATAACTGGAAAATGAGTTTTAGTTTATTGAAAGCGGTGCCCATTGTGAAAAGGTTTAAAATAGTAACGGCCCAAGGATTGGAAGTTGTCTGCCGAAAGTGGTCTTTTTTGGCAGTGAATTGGGGTGGCAAATGAGTTTGGGAAATGATGAAAAAGTACAATTAAGCACTGAAGTGGTCGCTTATTATGGAGATAGCAAGCTGCTGATACGCAATGCCTGTTGGCTCTTATTTGGCACGTTTGGGATGGGGATGGGACTGGGAGTGGCATCCAATCTTATACCTATTCACATGGACAAGATCGGAATGAACGCCACCCAGATAGCACTGGGGTGGTCCATAAATGGCTGGATCATTTCGGTGTTGATGATTTATATCGCATTTCGAAGCGACAATTGCCAACTAAAGTGGGGAAGACGTTTGCCTTTCCTGCTTTTATCTATACCTCCAGTTTGTGTGGCTCTCGCATATTTTCCTCATACTCATACTATTGTGACCTGCGTAATCGCATTTGCCGTTTATCGATTCTTTCTGAATTTCAAAGAGCAAACATATCCTTTTTTATCGTATGATATTGCGCCTAAACGGTACTGGGGCAGGATGTGGGCGCTGCAGATGGCCGGAGGAGCGCTTGGACTATGGCTGTCCAACGTGGTACTGATGCGCCTTGTGGATGTTTGGGGTGAAAAGCCGGTTTTCTACCTTGCCGCAGCGATGCTTGGCGGGCTGACACTGACAACAATATTCTTCCTGAAAGAACCGCCGATAAGGATCAAAGATCCACCTAAATTCAGTATAATAAGACAACTCAAAATTGGTTTCAATGATAAAAAGAACTGGCTGTTGTTTACCGGTTTCGGAATGGGGATATGTTCTACAATCACTATTCCGATTTTTATCGTCCTGCATGCTAAAAACAGTGTTCATTTGAATTCGACACAGATCGGCTGGGTCATGTCATGGATGATGGCTGCGCAGTTGGCAATATCTTTTCCAGCTGGGTGGCTCACCGATAAACTCGGCGCCCTCAAAACCGTATTCATCGGCTATGCTGCGTGTGTTATAGCCACTGTAATAGGGTATCCAGCCCATACCGCAACGCAATTAAGCGTCAGTGTGGTTTTTATGTCAACTGGGGGACTGATGATATATACGGCCCTGCTTATATTCCTGGTTGAAGGTGTTAACCGAGAAATACTGGCCTCTTTCAGTGCCTGTAACGGGATGTTTATGGCAGCTTTCAGCGCGACTATGCAGTTAGTTTGTGGGAAATTGATAGATATTACGGGCGGCAATTATGCTATAGCCATGCCGTTCGGGATTGCAATCGGAGCAGTAGGAATTCCAATGCTGATTTTTGTAAGTCGAATGAGAAAGAAGGCACTGCAGTCGATTGAGGCAGAAATTTCAAGCGTACCCAAAAACATACCTGCGATTGGTTGATCGCGAGAAATTACTGATCCCAGCGAATTGCCGTATACCCTTTATACGATATCCTGTTGTCCTGGATTTCCCAAGTAAATCCGTGCAAAAAAATAAGATTTTGATAGTATTCCGCAAAACCAGTTACATATAGGAGTATGTCAATGGAATCAGTCAATGTAGGCATTATAGGTTGTGGTCAGTTTTCCTCGTATCATATACGGGAATTGTGTAAGTTTCCGGATGTTCGTCTGGTGGCTGTGTGTAGCAGAAATAAAGAGAATGCTCTAAAAAGTGTCGAGTTGATTCACGAACATGGTAAAAAGCAGAGACCTGAGAAGATTGCTATCTATACGGATTATCATGAAATGGTACGTTTTCCCGCTATTGATGCTGTCACTGTGTGCACTCCTCCGCCTGCGCATGCTCAGCCCATGATAGCTGCGGCGAAAGCGGGTAAACATGTATTCTGTGAAGGCCCTATGGCGGTGGATCTTGAACAGTGCGATGCAATGATTGCAACAGCGCGATCACAAAGAATCAGGTTTACAGTTCAGCATACAAATCGATTCAATAAAAATGTTTACATGGCTAAAAAAACATTGAGCGATGGGCTGCTTGGAAAAGTTCTCATGGCGAAAATGGATTTTATAGCACCTAGTGGGCTGAGACCGGAAGATCACATAGCTCATGTCCATTGGAGACTAAGCAAGCAAGGTTCTGGCGGGGGAATATTATTTCATGCCGGTCGCTATGCCATTGATACTTTTCTCTGGTTGATGGGTGACGTACATGAAGTTTATGGTAAAATGGAGTCCTTTAGTCATGGGAGCGAAGTCGAAGACTGTGCCTCGGCAACTTTAAATTTTTCCAATGGCGCTATCGGCCAGATGTTTCTCATGGGTTTAGCGCCACCTGGAGTGCTACGCTCCCCCTTCTATCAAATCGAAATCCTGGCAACAAAGGCCGTTTTAACTGTTATACCCGAATGGTCGGTGAAATCGGATAATGAGGATTTTACATATGAACTTAACGAGAAGCTTTCGTTAGAAAGCTCCGGGCCATGTGACGGTTGGGCTAGTCAATTACGAGATTGGATAGATGCGATCAAAGCTGGTAAGGAGCCGCTATTTCCATGCGAATCATTTCGTTCTCAAGTAGAACTAGCTCGCGCATTGTATAAATCCGTGGCCATCAATGTGCCTGTACAGTTGCCGCTGCAGAAGGATGATTCCTTTTATTCTTTTTGAAAAGGATATCGAGAGATGCCTTGGCTTACTGGAAAACATTCATCACTGCACAAATTAGGCCATGGCGTACTATAAGCCAGTTCATAACCTATCAGATGGTCTGTTTTTAGTATCAAAAACGCGGTTTTCTGATGTTGTGAAATTCTTACCGGGAATTTATAGTTGATGTCAGACGATAGTCAACCCACTATAAAGTATATTTTTTTGAGAATGGAATTTAGAAATTATGAATAACAAACAATTGGCAATGGCAGTATTGAATTATAAGCAATATGACAGGTTGCCGATAGTTCATTTTGTTTTTTGGATGGAGACCCTTGAAAAATGGCATCACGAGGGACATCTTACATTCGAACAGGCACACAACTGGGCAGACGGTACGCCGATAGATAAGCAAATAGGGGAGAAACTCGGCTATTGGGATAAAAATTTCACTGAGTGTGAGGAAATCTATAAATTCAATTCTGTAAGGGATATTGAAATTCTTCACATGGTTAAATAGTGTGCACTCTTGATACCGAAAGGCAAGAGAAACAGAAAAAACAAATTAAATCCAAAGAAAGGACGATATTATGTTTACTCGACATTCAAGAGAACGAGTATTGGCGGCATTGGAGAGGCGGGCGTGTGATAGGGTACCGGTTGATTTTGGGGGGACAGTTTTGACTGGGGCACATGTGAGTATCGTGAGTAAACTGCGGGAGAGGCTTGGGCTTGGTGGTTTGAGAGTCAAGGTATCAGAGCCGGCACAGATGCTGGGAGAGGTTGGCGAGGATTTAGCGGCGATGCTAGAGACGGATATAGTCTCGTTAGATGGACCGACGAACGTGATGGGATTTCCACAGGAGAACTGGAAACCATGGCGGACTTTCGATGGGACGGATGTGCTTGTGCCGGAGCTTTTCAATACTGCCACGGCAGAGGATGGGAGCATTTACCAGTGGGCATGCGGAGATAGGAATTATTCGCCCAGCATGAGAATGCCAAGAGACGGATTCTACTTTGATTCGATCATCAGGCAAAAGCCGATCGAGGAAGATAAGCTTGACTACAGGGACAACTGCGAGGAGTTTACACTGCTCACGGATGAAACATTAAAAATATGGCAGCGGAATGCAGACGAGCTTTATGCGAGGACCAACAAAGCTATAGCGACGGTTTTTGGCGGGACAGGATTCGGTGATGTGTTCCTGGTGCCGGGACCTTTTCTAAAGAATCCCAGAGGCATTCGCGATATAGAGGAATGGTATATCAGCACAGTAAGCAGACGGGATTATATTCTGAACGTGTTCGATTATCAGGCGGATATCGCGATAAAGAATATCGAGCTTCTGTACCAGGCGGTGGGGGAGAAGGTGCAGTTAATATATATTTGTGGAACGGACCTTGCGACACAGCAAGGCTTATTCTGCAGTTTGGAAACATATCGAGAGCTTTACAAGCCTTTCCACAAGAGGATCAACGACTGGATCCACAGGAATACAAAATGGAAGACGATGAAGCATTCATGCGGTGCATGTGAACCGCTGATTGGTGATTTCATCGAGGCGGGATTTGACGCACTCAATCCCGTGCAGTGTTCAGCTGCAGGTATGGAGCCAGAGAAACTTGTTGCAAAGTACGGCAAGAAGATTACGTTCTGGGGAGGCGGGGTGGATACCCAAAAGACATTGCCGTTTGGCAGACCTGAGGAGGTATACGAGCAGGTCAAGGAAAGGGTAAAGGTATTGGGAAAAGAAAATGGTCTGATTTTCGCAGCGGTTCATAATATACAATGCGGTACGCCCATTGAGAATGTTCTGGCAATGTTCAAGGCGCTTAGAGAAGTGCGAGTAGGCTAATTATAAAATCTGAGATTGTGCTCTATAGAAAACATTAATTAACGGAAACCGGTCATGACGATAGTTGGTTGCATAACCAAACATTTAATGGAAATGCCAATTTAAAAGCGTAAAGATGCAGATATTACAGGGATTACAGAGTCATCAGGTATTGCAGCGGAACACAAAGAATGTTTGCCAGATATGCATCCGGGGTAAAGCTGCTGTGGCAGGTATTTTGCAGATGCGCGTTACAAAGAGCGGACGCTTGCTGCAAGGTTTCAATTATAAGCCAATTGCAAAGGTCGGCAATGGCGCCTTCTGCGTGTGGCTGACGGGTGTACCGGTAGGGGGGCCATACGCAATAAGTCTGCGGCTTGTCGAACCTGACGGCACTGCCCTTGGCAATGTGATGTTTGATGATATCCTTGTCGGCGATGTGTGGATACTGGCAGGACAGTCCAATATGGAAGGCATCGGCTACCTTAAGGATGCCGCAAGGCCACATTCGCAGACGCGGGCGTTTTATATGGATGACCACTGGGCTGTGGCAAAAGACCCAATACATCAATTGGATATTGCCATTGATAGTGTTCATACAGACATCAACGGCGGCCAGCCCTGCACAAGGGCAAAACATGTCGGTACAGGTCATGGTGTTGCTTTTGGCCGACAGATGCACGAATTTACAAATGTACCGCAGGGGCTTATCGCTTGTGCGCATGGCGGTACGAGCATGAGCCAGTGGGATCCGGCGATGAAGAAAAAAGGCAGCGCAAGTCTCTATGGCGCGATGCTGCGAAGATTTGTTAAAAATGGGTCAAACGTTGCAGGGGTAGTTTGGTATCAAGGCTGTTCCGAGGGGTTTGACGGTGTTTCACAGCTATACACAGGCCGGATGAAAAAATTTGTTGCGGCCATTCGTCGGGATTTTGCGAATGCCAGGCTGCCGTTTGTAATGGTGCAGATAGCGGGTGTGTACTATCCGTCATTTGAATCAAATGTTCGCCAAATAGCTGAAAATTGGAACAGTGTGCAGGAGCAGCAGCGAAAGTTGCCAGGCGTAATCGAAAGGCTGGCTGTTGTGCCTGCCATTGATCTTGCCTACGATGATTCGATTCATATCAGCGGGGCCGACCAGCAGAGGCTCGGCAGGAGGCTTGCCGAGGCGATGGCGGTTCTTATCGGTGGCCGAAAGTTCGGCAATAAACCTATCGAATTGCAATCTGTTAGAACAGTTCATAACAAGCTCTCGGGTGCTATCGATATCGAGGTGCGTTTCGCCAATGTTGCCGGCTGTCTTAAGGCCGCGGGTAAACCGCAGGGTTTTTACCTTGTCGATTCAGAGGGTAGAGTTTTAGAGTGTATTTATCGTATTGACCTTGTAGACAGTTGTGCGATATTGCGTACAAACCAGACACAAATTTCCCAAACACTGTCGCTTCATTATGGCTTTGGCCTGATTCCCTACTGCAACATTGTGGACGAGGCCGGGCGTTCTATGCCGGTTTTCGGTCCCGTCAAATGCAAATGAATAGTTGATTGAGTATGATAATCAGATTTTTTTATAGCACTGGGTGTGGCAGTTGGGTAGGTTTACCGGGCTGGCCGTAGTTTGACTTGTGTTAAATCTGATTAGCGACAATTGTTCTTACCGGGAATTTTGGATGATATGGCCACTACGCCGTTGGTGTATAATGCAGCCGTTCAAAAAAAGTATAGGCATAACGCTGCCGCTATATGCGAGTTAGTGGAGTTGTTGTTCGCATCCTGGCAACAAGGTGCCTTTGCACGCTTAAATCTTCGTAATCAGTCATGTGCCGACGCATAGTTTTGTAAAGTATGAAGTAAGAAAGTTTTGCTAATTTTGATTTGCATCACGATACAGATATGTGCACTGATTCGCTGCATCAAATTTCATGCAATGCCCATGAAAGAGAGTTTATATTGCTCTCTGTTGCATTCGCATTTAAGTACACGGCCTCGTAAATTTATGCATTCTGTGGAGTTGAGAAATTTATTTATTTGCATATTCCGCACAATACAGTTACGTGCAATATTTTGCTGCATTAAATTCTGCAATATTGATAGAAAAAACATATCATTTTTGCCCATGAAATTCCATCCAAATGATGGTGGTTCCCACACTCATTTTTTATCACATTTTGAGTTAGGCCACATGTTTAGGATTTGGGGTACTCGGCGTTGTACTCTCGATGATCGCACTTTTAAAATGATCTTCTGTTACCTGCAAGTAATGTTTGGCCGCCACCAACTGACTGTTACCAAGCCATACGCAAACGACATGCAGTGGGAATTTCTCCGTCAACTCTGTCTCCCTGCTGCTGCGTAAATTCTGAAACAGCTTTGGCCAAGGTTTCAATTGTGCCTTGCAGATTATTCGCTTGAAGCATGTCCGCAGATTAGTGTTTTTCTTGCGGCATAATGTTATGACGTACCCCGACTTGTCACGCGCCTGATTAAATGCCTCCAGTAAGTAAGGGCGCAATTCCGGAAAAATCGGAATCTGCCTCATATCCTTGCCCTGATAACGCTCAGTCTTAGGGCTGTGTACGGTGATGCGTCCACGTTCCCAATTCACATCTGTCCACTTGAGGGTCAAAAGCTCGGATGGGCATCGCATACCGCCGTATCGGCACAATGCAAAAATAGCGCGCCATTGCAAATTTGGGCAAGCATCCATTACTTTATTTGCCTCTTCAATGGTGATAAAATACATTCTTGAGGGGTTCGCCTGAACGACGACTTTTATACCATCAAACGTAACTTTCCGGCCAACTGCATCTTGCGAGGTTCTTTGAAAAGTTGATAATCGGCTCATAGTGTTATTCGGAGATATAATTATGAGCGAAACTATTAAAGCTGAAAAACCAACCAAAGACGACCAG
>Ga0209211_10002052_pt1 | contig 35790 bp, 38 predicted proteins | sample RifGroA2_FD_183992 | JGI IMG/M metagenome (GOLD analysis project Ga0209211, IMG submission 183992) | Groundwater microbial communities from Rifle, Colorado, USA - Groundwater A2 (SPAdes) (version 2) | ecosystem: Environmental > Aquatic > Deep subsurface > Groundwater | place: Rifle, Colorado... | reverse complement strand
GGTAAACCCAAAGTAATCGAAGTTACTGGAGATGTTTTGCAAATTGCCGCATCTTTAGAAAAACATAGTGAACACCCTATTGCCACAGCCATTTTAAAAGAAGCCGAAAGTAAAGATATCAAACTTCTTACCGTCAAAGACTTTTTATCTGTACCTGGCCGGGGGATCGAAGGAGTGATTAATAAAAAGAAATATTTTTTTGGCAAATACGAAGATGGTCTGGGGTTATTTCAAAATAAAAAATTGCTTGGCACTATCATTGTAGAGGATTCGGTTCGAGAGTCTTCCAAAAAAGCCGTCGACTTATTAAAAAAACTCGGTCTGAATGTCTATATGCTCACCGGCGATAATCAAAAAACCGCTCAAAAAATTGCCGGCGTTTTGGGTATAACCAATGTTATCGCCGAAGTTATGCCCGAGGATAAGTCCGCCAAAATAAAAGAATTACAAGACGCAGGCAAGCGGGTTGCCATGGTGGGGGACGGAGTCAACGATGCTCCGGCTTTGGCCCTAGCTGATCTGGGTATTGCCATGGGAACTGGATCTGATGTAGCCATAGAAACCGGAGGGATGGTTTTGGCCACTTCCAACCCAGGAGATGTGGCTCAAGCCATTAGTCTGGCTAAGAAAACGGTCAACAAAATCAAAAGTAATTTGTTTTTTGCTTTGATTTACAATATGCTGGGTATTCCTATCGCGGCCATGGGTCTATTAAAACCGGAAATTGCCGGTCTGGCCATGGCATTATCATCTGTTTCGGTGGTTACAAATTCATTATTATTAAATCTATGGACAAAAAAATCTTACACCGCTTAAAAATTGCCAAAGGGCATCTGGCCAAAGTGGTAAAAATGGCCGAATCCGACGTGTACTGTATTGATATCCTTACTCAATCTCAAGCTGTTCAATCGGCTCTTAGGAAAATCGACTCTTTGATTTTAGAAAACCATTTACGCACTTGTGTCGCCGACGCTCTGACTTCCAAAAACAAAGACAGCGCTATCAAAGAAGTTATAAAAGTTTTTGAAAAGAAATGAACTACTGGACAATATTTTTTACCGGACTTACTGCGGGCGGATTTTCGTGTTTGGCTTTACAGGGAGGTCTGTTGGCCGCCACTTTGGCTGCTTCGGCCGAGGAAAAAAATAAAACTCCCGACTGGTTGCCCACGGTTATGTTTTTACTTTCCAAGCTAATAGCTTACACGATTTTAGGCGTGTTATTGGGTCTATTTGGTTCGTTATTTCAAATTACCGGATCCGTAAAAATTGTTTTCTTACTTCTGGCTTCATTTTTAATGTTAGGAATGGCGGGCAATATGTTAAACATCCATCCCATTTTCCGGCGTTTTGTTATTCAACCTCCCAAATGGGCCTTAAGACTTCTACGCAAAGAATCCAAATCCAATAGCCTGATAGCCCCGGCAATTTTGGGAGCTTTCACTATTTTTATTCCTTGTGGAGTCACTCAAGCCATGGAAGTTCAGGCTACCTCCTCCGGCATTCCTGTGGTTGGAGCTCTCACCATGTTTTTCTTTGTTCTGGGTACAGTCCCAATTTTTATGGCTCTGGGGTATATAACCACCAGATTGTCAGAAAATTTCCGGGCCAAATTTTTCAAGATAGCCGGGATTTTGGTTATTTTTATCGCTCTGAGTAATTTAAATGCCGCTCTGGTTTTGGCCAACTCTCCCTACACCTGGCAAAATTTTACCTGGGCTTTTAAAGAAACTTTTCTAAGTAACCCAAGTAACATAAGTAACTTAAAGGTAAATAACACTATCCTAATTACTGCCACTTCCGGCGGCTATTCACCCCGAAATTTTACCGTCAAAAATAATCAGGAAGTAACTATCACCATAAATTCTCAAAACAACCGCACCTGCGCCCGGGCTTTTACCATTCCCGCCTTGGGGATTTCCCGGTTATTACCGGTCAACGGCACCGAAGAAGTAAAATTTACTCCCACTCAAACTGGCCGCATCGTCTTTTCTTGTAGTATGGGCATGTATACGGGAGTTATTAATGTGGTTAATTAGCATGTTTGGCAGCATAGCAGATTAGCAGCATAGTAGAATATAAATTATGGACAACCAATTTAGATTCGAAAATCTACAAGTTTACAAAGAAGCGTTAATAATTATAGATATTGTTTATCTTTTGATAAAAAAGTTTCCAAGTGACGAAAACTTTGGTATTTCAAACCAGTTGAGAAGAGCAATTGTATCTATTGCTTTAAATATAGCCGAGGGAAGTAGTAGAAGTCAAAAAGATTTTCAACATTTCTTAAGCATTTCTAGGGGATCTTGTTTTGAGTGTATAGCGATACTTACAATTTGTAAAAATCAAAAGTTTATTAATGAAGAAGAATTTAAACTTGTGTATTCAAAATTATTTTCACTCTCAAAAATGTTAAGTTCGTTAAAAAGTTCTTTAAGCTAATATGTCACTTTTTTCTAAACTGCCAAGCCGCCAATCAGCCAATCTGCATACGAAATGCACATTTCGTATAGCTGGTATGCACTGCGCTTCTTGTGCCACTATGATCGATCTGGACATTGAAGATCTTCCCGGCGTTAAGTGTTCAAAAACAAATTATGCCAAACAAATTACTGAAGTAGAATTTGATTCTTCTCAAGTTTTGCTAGAAACTCTCAAAGATACTATTGCCAAAGCCGGGTATGACGTAGTAGATTGAATCATGCGCCTGTCCCGATCAATGCTTCTAATCCTGATTATTTCAGGGGTGGGCATTGCAGTCTTGCGGGCAAGCATTATTGCCCTTACACCTACCCAAGAAGCTCCGGGATGTAAGGCTATGACCACCGATGGTCAGGTAGATCCCACTCAAACCGTGGCTTTTTGGATGAATCAGCCGGTCACTCCAAACTTTGATTTAGCCAGCGCACCAGTGTCACTGAAAAATAAGGTCTTGGGAGAAAACTCGGACGAAAAATGGATCGAAGTAGATTTGGGCAAACAGAAAATGATTGCCCACCAAGGTAACGCGGTGTTTTTGGAAACTCTGATTTCTTCCGGATTGTGGGGTAAAACAGCTCCAGGAGAATTTAGAATTTGGTACAAAATTAGAAGTACCAAAATGGAAGGAGGAAACAAAGCTTTGGGAACATATTATTATTTGCCCAACGTTCCATATACTATGTTTTTCAATAACGACATAGGTATCCATGGGACGTATTGGCACCAAAATTTTGGTCAACCTATGAGCCACGGTTGCGTAAACACCCCCACTCCGGTTGCAGAAAGACTGTTCTATTGGACCGATCCGCCCATGCCCGATGGGGTGTATGCTGTTCGTTCTTCGGATGTAAATCCGGGAACACGTGTGGTAGTGCATCCATGATTGACCTAGCTATCCTACTTGGTAACTACCTGATTTTTATACAGTTTGCAGTTGGCATATTTATCTTGTCCAAAAAAACGAAAAATATTATTTGGAGATCTGTGTTGGGTATAGTCTTAGCTTGGATTATCAGTAAAATTTTTAAGGATTTATTATTCTTTCCCCGGCCGTTTATTACTCACAATTCTCAGTTGACAGGTAATTATCTTCTGGATGGATCTTTTCCCAGTGGACACACTACACTTTCGGCTGCTTTGTCTACTGTAATTACCAAAATAAATCCCAAATTGGGAATTTTAATGTGGGTGATGACCATTTTTGTGGCCTGGGGGAGGATTTTATTGGGTGTGCATACGATTTTTGACATTTTAGGTGGGGCAATTCTGGGTTTTGTGGTCGTAAAGCTGGTTGACAATTATCACTCCAAATGATAGATTGCTAATTATGGGTTTAGTATTACATGAATCAGCTTCTTCCCGTTCTTATCCGGTAGTGGCGTTACGTGAGGGTGTAGTCTTTCCTTATACCGAAGCTCCCTTAACTTTTGGCCGCCCCAAGTCCAACTCTGCTTTGGAAGCTGCTTTCAGGGAGGACAAAAAAGTGGTATTGGTGGCCCAAAAAAACTCGGTAAACAATCCCAAAGAAACTGATTTGCAACGCATCGGAACTCTCTGTCAAATCCAGCAAATAGTCCCGGCCGGAAACGAATTGTGGGCGTTGGTCAAGGGAATTACCCGGGTGCAGATTATTAATTATACCTATACAGAGCCTTATTTTTCAGCCCAAGTTCAAGAAATTCCTGATCAAATTGAAGAAAACGACAAAGTAATGGCCACTGCCAAACAAATCCTGGCCGAATTTAAACGGGCTTTTAATTTAGGTAAACCGGTGGAACTTCCGGTATTTATGCGTTTGATGGCTGGTGTATCGGCTTCAGAACTTGCTGACCAAATTGCCAATACTTTGGATATCAATACTTTTGGTAAACAGGAAATATTGGAAATTATTTCTGTTCAAGACCGGTTGGACAAAGTTTTGCAACAACTGGTGCACGAAATTAAAGTTATAGAACTGGAACAAGCAATTTCCACCAAAACTCACGCCAAATTTGATAAAAATATGCGCGAACAAATCTTGCGTGAACGCCGTAAAACTATCGATACCGAGCTGGAAAAATTAGGAACCGACTCCGATGAAGATGACGAATTTGCCGATCTACGTAAAAAAATAAAGCATGCCAAAATGCCCCTCGAAGTCAAAACAAAAGCAGAAAAAGAATTGTCCAGACTTGCTCAGATGAATTTTAATAACCCAGAATCAAATTACATCCGGTCTTATTTGGAAACATTGGTAGAAATGCCTTGGGGCTTGTATGCCAAATCTAATTTATCAATTACCAAGTCCAGTAATATTTTGGACAACGACCATTACGGACTGAAAAAAGTTAAAGAACGGATTTTGGAATATCTGGCGGTTATGAAACTGCGGGGACAGCAAAAAGCCGATGGTCAACAACAATCTCCGACAATCTTATGTTTCGTAGGTCCTCCGGGAGTGGGTAAAACTTCAATAGGTAAATCCATAGCCAGAGCGTTGGGACGTAAATTTGTGCGCATTTCACTGGGAGGAATTCGGGATGAGGCTGAAATCAGAGGTCACAGAAGGACTTATGTAGGGGCCATGCCGGGAAGAATTATACAAGGCATCAAAAATGCTAAATCCAGTAATCCGGTATTTATGCTGGACGAGATCGATAAAATTGGAGCCGATTACCGGGGTGATCCATCGGCCGCCCTTTTGGAAGCTCTTGATCCGGAGCAAAACCGGGAATTTTCGGATCATTATATTGAAGTCCCGTTTGATTTGTCACAAGTTATGTTTATTACCACAGCTAACGTCCTGGATACTATACCTTATGCTTTGCGGGACCGCCTGGAAATCATTAGTTTTCCAGGGTACACCCAGGAAGAAAAGTTTCACATAGCCACTGGCTATCTTTGGCCAAAGCAAGTGACTCAAGCCGGTTTACCCAAAAATATCAAGCTCTCTACAAAAGCTCTAAATGAGATTATTAGCCGCTATACCAGAGAGGCCGGAGTACGTGATGTAGAACGTCAAATAGCCAAAATTTGCCGTAAAATAGCCAGAATCAAGGCCGAAAATAAAAAAATAACTTCCGAAATAGATATTACCGATGTCCGCAAACATTTGGGTCCACAGATTTATGCCGAAAATCTGGCAGAAAAGAAAGACGAAATAGGGATGAGTACGGGTCTGGCTTGGACACAAGCCGGTGGCGATATCATGTTTATCGAAGTGGCTATTATGCCGGGTAAAGGTAGTCTTCAACTTACAGGTCAATTGGGAGATGTCATGAAAGAATCGGCTCAAGCAGCCTTTTCGTATGTCAGAAGTTCCTGGAAAATTTTAGGACTGAAAGAAGATTTTTACAAAAAGATTGATATTCATATCCATGTGCCGGAAGGAGCCGTCCCCAAGGATGGACCATCGGCGGGTCTGGCCATGGCTACGGCTTTGATTTCGGCCCTAACCAAGACTCCCGTGCGCCGGGATACGGCCATGACCGGGGAAATTACTTTGCGGGGCCGGGCTTTGGAAATAGGGGGAGTCAAAGAAAAAGTCATTGCCGCCCACCGGGCTGGTATCAAACAGCTGATGCTTCCCAAAGAAAACAAAAAAGATTTAGAAGATGTGCCCGCATCGGTCAAGAAAGATTTGGAATTCCACTATGTCTCTCACGTCGAAGACGTGCTCAAATACGCCCTGCGCACCCCAGCCGTTTCTCACGAGCCAAGTTTTCGCCATCTTACCGCCGTAGCCTAGTTTTCTTCCAAAGTTTCATCAATTTACATTTCAAATGCGGTCGCATTATTTATGTAAAATTTCTGTGAGACAGCAGAAAATACTTCTCTCTTTTGTTTAGCCGGTAACTAGAGTGCCCACATCTTCGTCATTTAGAATTTTCTCTATATTTGTTAGATTATTCAAATTAAAAACCACAATAGGGATTTTTTCTCGTTGGCACAAAGCGAAGGCTGTATTGTCCATTACAGTCAGTCCCATTTTCAACGCTTTTTGATAAGAAATAGTCTTAAACATCTTGGCATTCTTGTTTTTTCTGGGATCGGTATCATAAATTCCTTCCACATTGCTCCCTTTCAAAATAATTTCGCAATTTAATTCGCAGGCTTTCAAGGCCGCCGCCGAATCCGTGGTAAAAAATGGACTACCGGTTCCGCCAGCCAAAATAACCATGTACCCTTTTTCCAAATGATGGATTGCCCGGCGTCTGATAAACGGTTCACACACTTGATCTATTTTTAGAGAAGACAGCACCCGGGTAGAAGTGCCTAATATTTCCAATTCTCCCTGCAGGCTCAAGGCATTCATTACTGTTCCCAGCATTCCTATATAATCCGCGGCGGCTCTGTCAAAATCAGTGTTGATTACATTTCTTCCTCTAAATAAATTGCCCGCTCCAATCACAATTGCTAATTCAACCTTGGTTTTTTTCTGAACCTCCGCCAAATATTTAGCCAGTTTTTTAATTGCTACAAAATCCAAACCAAATTGTTTCTCTCCCCCAAACACTTCTCCAGTAATCTTCAATAACACTCGTTTATACTTCACCTAAGAAGTATTATATCAAAGCGACCTCAACGGTTTTTGTTTAGAACCAATCAATACCCAAATTAACATTTTTAATGCGGTCGCATAATTTTTGTAAAACTTTAGGCTTGAAAGGGGCTTGAAAGGGGACCCCTTTTTAATTTCCCCTCTTAGATTAAGAGGGGTCTCCGATGGACGTCGGAGGGGGTGATACGTTGTGACCTCACAGGGAATCGGACCCTGATTACGAGAATGAGAATCTCGTGTCCTAGCCGTTAGACGATGAGGCCTCGCTCAGCGAGGCAATACAGACGCTAAGCGTCTGGCCAGCAAAGCTAATTTTACACTATCCCACTCGCATACTCTAGGTTCATTGACAAGTGGATTTAGACGGGGTATGATACCGAGGAGTTCCTTGCAAAAGGAGCTATTTTTTTCATGAATACTCCTATTCTTATTACCAAAATCGGCCTGAATCAGCTTCAAACTGAGCTGGCTGACTTGCAAAACGTCAAACGTCCACAGTTGGTGGAGCGGCTTTCCGTGGCCAGAAGCATGGGCGACCTGTCCGAAAACTCCGATTACCAGAGCGCCAAAGAAGATTTGATATTTATGGACACCAGAATTGATGAACTGGGCGAGCTGATCAAAAATTCCAAAGTTGCCGTTCCTTCCTCTAATTCCACTGTGGGATTTGGTCATATGGTCAAAGTTAAAATTGATTCTACAGATGCTACTTTTCAAATCGTAGGTGAAACTGAATCCGACCCCAAACTTAAAAAAATCTCTCATTCCTCGCCGTTGGGGCAAGCTTTGATGGGTAAAAAGATTGGGGACAAAGTGGAAGTAGAAGCCCCGGTTGGCAAGCTGGTGTACACAATTGTAGAAATAAAGTAGAATCATTTTATGGCCAACTCTCGTCTGGAAGAAATTAGATCGATCCGCATCGCCAAGCTGGAAAAATTAAAACAGCTGGGTATCAATCCTTTTCCAACGGGCTTTTCTTTATCAAGGATAAATATTTCTCTGGCATTAAAATCTGAAGATAAAGAGGTTTCTGTCGCAGGAAGAATCTGGAAATTGCGTGAACACGGCAATGTGGCGTTTATTGACCTCAGAGATGAATCAGGACAAATACAACTGTTGCTTCAGAAAAAAGTTTTAACTGAAAAATTTCCAATACTAAAATTGTTAGACATGGGAGATTTTATTGGTGTAAGAGGAAAAGTTATCAAAACTCATGCCGGTGAAATCACGATCGATGTAAATTATTTTGAGGTGTTGGGAAAATCGATTAGACCTATACCTGATGACTGGAGTGGTCTAAAAGACACAGAAGAGAGATATAGAAAAAGATATTTAGATCTATTACTAGATCCAGAAGTACGAAAGAGATTTGATATTAAATCGAAAATATATAAAGAAACCCGGAACTATCTCGATTCACTAGGATTTTTTGAAGTTGAAACTCCGGTTTTTCACCCATTGTATGGGGGAGCAAATGCAAAACCATTTGTGACACACATGAACGCTCTGGGTAGAAATTATTTCCTCAGAATTGCATTTGAGTTATATCTAAAAAGATTAGTAGTGGGTGGTTATGAAAAAGTGTACGAAATCGGACGGGATTTTAGGAATGAAGGTATTGACCAAACTCACAATCCAGAATTTACCATGATTGAGTGGTATGAGGCTTATGCTGATTATCAACGAATTATGGATGTAACTGAAGGATTGTTTAAACATTTGGCCCAAAAAATATACGGAAAGACTCAAATGGCGGTTGATGATAGAACGGTGGAGATAGACACAAAATGGCCCCGGGTTTGTATGACTGAGTTATTATCTAAAAAACTCGGCCTTGATGTAGAAAAGTTATCTAAGGATCAATTGGCAAAATATTGCAAAGAAAATAAAATAGAGCTTGTCGGAGGAGAAGCAAAAGGTCAAATGATTTTTGAAATATTTGACAAGAAAGTATCTAAAACACTGATTGAACCGACCTTTGTGATAGATTACCCCCAAGAAGTCAGTCCTTTATCCAAGCCACACCGGTCAAAGCCCGGTTGGGTAGAAAGATTTGAAGGATATATCGGAGGGAAAGAAATTTGCGATGGTTGGTCAGAACTAACAGATTCCGTGATCCAGCGTGACCGGTTTGTATACGATACTAATGCTGTCCGCAAGGATAAGGAAGAAATTCAACAAACAGATGAAGATTTTTTGGAAGCCATGGAATATGGAATGCCCCCTATTGGTGGTATAGGTATCGGTATGGATCGAATGACTATGTTTTTCACCAATACCTGGACATTCAAAGAGATTTTATTGTTTCCAACTTTAAGACCAAATCACGAAATAAGAATAACTCAAAAAATATCTGATAATTCTTATACGATATCCGACAATATGACCCTTACCAAAGATCGGGCTTTAAAATTACTTAATGACAATATCCAAAATGAAAACCTGAGGAGACATTGTTTGAGTGTCGGGGTAGTTATGAAAGCTTTAGCAGCCAAATTAGGCGGTGATCCGGAAGAATGGGAAATACTTGGAATTATCCATGACTCTGATTGGGAAGAGACCAAAGATACACCTGAAAGACACACGATTGTTAGTTTAGAACGAATCGACGATGATCGCTTTAAGCACGCGTTGATGTCACACAACACCAAGCATACCCATCTGGCCGAACTCGAAGGTCCAATGGAATGGTCTTTAGAGTGTTGCGACGAACTCACCGGATTTATTGTGGCCTGCACGCTCGTTTTACCGTCCAAACATTTATCCGACCTATCCGTCCAATCGGTTTTAAAGAAATTTGGCCCAAAAAACCTGCCTGCCGGCAGGCAGGGATTTTGCCGAGCCGTTGATAGATCCCAAATTTCCCAGTGTAAAGAAAAGTTGGGAATAAAGCTGGAAGACTTTGTGCAAATCGCCCTCTCCGCCATGCAATCTATTGCACCGGAAATCGGTTTGTGATAAATTTCAGTTATGACAGTTTTATTTGGTGCCAGAACGGGCGACCAAAAGAATGACATAGGTCATTAAAAGCGCTAGTAGATAGTATCCAACTATCGAGCTTTTTCGGGAAAGCCCGTAACAGCTTACAAATTAAGTATTAGTTGAGGTGGCACCTGAAACCGCAACTCGCCAAAAATGGCGAGTTTTTGTTTTTTTGTGCTACTATGAACTAAGAACTATTAACTAATAACTAAATCATGTTAGACATCAAATTCATTCGTGAACATCCGGAAGAGGTTGAAAAAAACCTAAAGTTTCGTGGCAGTAAGATATCTTTATCCGAAGTTCTCATCCTCGACAATAAACACCGTGAGCTCCTTTTACAAGTTGAGTCTCTGCGGGCCGAGCGTAATCAAGTTCCCGCAGGCAAACCTTCTCCTGAACAATTAGAATCTTTAAAAACCAAAAAAGATCAACTCAATAAACTAGAAGAAGAGATGACACCGGTTGGAAAAGAGTTGCTTGATAAATTATCCCGTCTTCCCAACATGTCTTCGCCAGATATGCCAGAAGGCAAAGGGGATCCAGACCATATTGAATTGGCAGTTTGGTTACCAGAATCAGGGTATTTAGAAAAAGATAAATTAGGCAAAGGTGCAAACGCTGTCCAATATATGCCCAAGAAAATCGGCAAACATCATGTCGATTTGGGGAAAGATTTAGATATCATTGATATTGAACAAAGTGCCATTACTTCGGGATCCAGATTTGCCTATCTCAAAGGCGATGCCGCTTTGTTGCAATATGCATTGTTTGAATTATTAAAAACAAAATTAATCGCGGAAGGATTTGAACCGATGATCGTTCCGGTTCTAGTCAAGGAACAGGTTTTATTTGGTACCAGTCATTTCCCGGAGGGGCGCGATCAGGTTTACGAAATAAAAACCGAGTTTGTGGAAAATAACAGTCAATTATTTTTAGTTGGCTCTTCAGAACCTTCTCTATTTGCCTATTATATGGGCAAAACTTTGAGTGAAAAAGATCTGCCCAAGAAGTTTTTCGCATATACTCACTGCTTTAGGAGTGAAGTCGGATCGTGGGGTAAAGATGTCCGCGGCATAAAGCGTGTTCACCAGTTTGACAAATTAGAAATGGACGCACTAACCACTGAAGATAAATCTCGGGAAATGATGGAATACTTGCGCAGTATTAATGAATGGTTGATGCAGGAACTAAAATTGCCATACCGGGTAATCAACAAATCTTCTCACGATTGTGGCTACAATGCCACGTATTTACAATATGATTTAGAGGGTTGGTTACCTACTCAAGGCGAGTTTATAGAATTAGGATCAAATACCGATGCGTGGGATTATCAGGCTCGACGCATGAATATTACTTACAAAGATTCGGACAACAAGAAAAAATTTGTACACACAGTAAATGATACCGGTATTCCTATGGGCCGGATGATTATTACGATTTTAGACAACTATCAAAACCCCGATGGGTCGGTTACGGTTCCGGAAGTATTAAGAAAATATATGGGCAAAGATAAAATCACATGACCTCTTCTTTCCACCGTTTTCTGCTGACGTACAAACGCATCCTTAAACTAGTTTACGAAGTCAATCCCTCTCTTTTGATTTTGATTACTTTAATCAACGCTTTTTGGGGTCTGACCAATTTGCCAGTTCTATACATCAACAAAATTTTGATCGATCTGGTTATTGGCAACTTGGGGCATCCCAATTGGCAAAGTGTTGCCCAAACTATTATCTTCGTGATCGCTCTGCGTTCGTTGATAGAATTTCTGCGTAGTTTTTTCAACCGTTACAACAATGCCCTTACTAATCAGTTAATATATTTAATTAATAATCATCTCGACGTAGCTTTGGGAAAAAAGTTAAATAGTTTAGATATTCCCACCATCGAAAATCCGGATTTTCAAGACAAATACCGTAAAGTTACCCGCGAATCCAATACCCGTGTCTGGGGGATGATTTCGCCCATTTCTGAAATTCCCAATTCTTTTTTCACTATCATGTCTGGTTTGATTCCCTTGCTTCAGTTTAATCCCCTAATTGGACTGCTGGTTATTGTTGTCAGTCTTCCAGAGACTTTTATCAACAGCCGCATTGCCAGATGGGATTACCGCGATCGGGACAAAATGAATAAAGAATACCGTTTGTGGAATTGGTTAAGTTACATTATTTCCGACACCAGTCAAATCTACGAAAACAAGCTCTATCAAACCGTCGAATATGTTGTGGAGAAGCTTCGAAAGTTGCAGGATTATGTATTTTCCATCGATAAGTCGATGCGCATGAGAAGGGTAAAATGGCGGACTCTCACCGATGTCCCCAGCTGGTTTTTGTCAGTCGGATTAAATTCTTATTTCTTCATTTTGGCCCTCATGGGCCAGATAAGCATTGGACTTGCGCAAATGCTTTATCAATCTTCAACCACTCTGGCCAATGGCTTTGGGATGTTAACTCAAAACATGGCCGTTATTTACAAAATTATCTATTTGTTCAGGACTACACTTGGTTTATGGATCTCAAGCCGCAAAACATGGGTGGCACCCAAATTTTTCCGGTAAAAATAAGAACCGGGATTGAATTTGATCATGTGTGGTTTAGATATCCTTCCAGTTCGGAATGGATTCTCAAGGATATTAGTTTCAAAATTACTCCCTTAGAAAATATTGCTATGGTTGGAGAAAATGGAGCCGGAAAAACCACCTTGTTAAAATTGTTGCTGGGCTTTCATGTTCCCAGCAAAGGCCGCATTTTAATAGATGGAGTGGTGGTTACCGATTACGATATCCAATCTTTATGGAAGAAAATTTCTGTTCTCCAACAAGATTTTCATCTGTTTCCGTTTTCCGCCCGCGAGAGTATTGCCTTTTCGGATTTGTCCCGGGTAGACAATTTGACCGATATCAAATCAGCCGCCAAACTCACTGATATTGACAGCTACATCGAATCTTTACCTTTGAAATATGACACCCCCCTTACCAAAGAATTAGAAAAAGGCGTTGATCCCTCAGGAGGTCAAAGACAAAGAATAGGTCTGGCACGGGCTTTATTTCACCCGTCTTCAATTTTAGTGTTAGACGAGCCGACTTCCAATGTCGATCCCAAGGCCGAAGAGGAAATATTTGAGAACATTATCAAGATTACCAAAAATCAAATTCTCATTCTGGTTTCACATCGTTTCAGTACTGTCCGCCGCGCCAATAAAATATTTGTTTTGGACACCGGAGAATTGGTCGAGGCGGGTACCCACGAACAATTGATGAAAAAAAGAGGACTTTATGCCAAGCTCTTTACCCTCCAGGCCAAGAGTTATAAATAAATAACCTAAGCTGTAATCGATAGTTCGGTTTCTGCACCACATATACATTTTAAAAGATAATATGTAGTCATTAAATCGCTGTCACGGCTTGCCAGCGTAGGATCACTTTTTACTACTGAGATTTCATGCTCCGGATTGCTATGAGAAGCGACAAATCCTTCTGCTTCTTTTTTAAGCATGGGAGGCAATTCTGATAATGTATCAGGAGTAGACATATATCGACCGATGTATTGTATCATAAACCCATGTTTGGGCCGAAAGTTATTGCCGAATATGATTCGAAATATAGCGGGAAGTTGTTTGTCAAAAGCGATTGGGGCAATAAATATGTTACCACCGGATACTTAACTCAAAGTGGGGGACTTATTAACGATCTTTGGAATCCGATTCTGAAAAAGCTGTCAATGAACCATGAACTAAAAACTATGAACTGTTTGATTTTGGGATTAGCTACAGGGACAGTCGCAAAAATAATAAATAAAAAATTTAAAAACGCAGAAATGGTGGGTGTAGAAATCGATCCTGTGATGATTGATATTGGCAAAAAGTATTTTGATTTGGACAAAATTAAAAATCTAAAAATTTTGAACCTAGACGCTAAACGCTATACCCTAAACGCTAAAGAACAATTTGATCTGATTTTAGTTGATCTGTATTTAGGAGATCAACCCCCAGGTTTCCTATACTCACCTAAGTTTCTTAAGGAACTCAAGAAACTGGGCAAATTGGTCATAATCAATCATCTTTTTTACGACGAAGATAAGAAAAAGGCAGCTCAGGAACTAATCACATCTCTAAACAAACACTTTCAAAATATCAAGTTAAACCATGTGTTAACTAATTTAATGATAATTTGTTCGTAAAAAGATATAATCTTGGAACTGACACCCGACATTCCCCTCTCTTAGATTAAGAGAGGGGGAGGGGTGAGTTATTATGTTCAAATTCATCTCAAAATTCCTCGATCTTAATCAAAAAGAAATAGAGTCTTTGAAGGCTAGAATTAGCCAGGTTAGTCAGTACGAAGCCCGTTACAAAAAGTTTAAAAAAGAAGAAGACTTCGCCGCCGAAACCGCTAAATTCAAATCCCAGCTGAGTGACGGTCAAACTCTAAACGAATTACTCCCCGGAGCTTTTGCTTTAGTCCGTGAAGCTTCCGACAGATCTATCGGTTTGCGGCCATACGACGTTCAGCTCATGGCCGCCGCCGCTTTTCATTTGGGCAAAGTGGCCGAGCAAAAAACCGGAGAAGGTAAAACTTTGTCCGCTGTTCCCGCTCTCTATCTCAATTCTTTATCTGGCCGCGGTACACATTTGGTGACAGTTAATGATTATCTGGCCCGGCGTGACGCAGGTTGGAATGGGCCTACTTTTCATCTTTTGGGTCTTTCGGTTGGAGTGATAGTCCACGAACAATCTTTTATCTACGACCCCACTTATTCCGATCCCAGTCACGGTGACGACCGTTTAGCTCATCTCCGGCCTTGTGAACGGCGGGAAGCCTATGCCGCCGACGTTACTTACGGCACTAATAATGAATATGGTTTTGATTATCTGCGCGACAACATGGTGGGACGGTTGGAAGAAAAAGTTCAACGCGGGCATCACTTTGCTATCGTCGATGAAGTAGACTCGATTTTAATTGATGAAGCCCGGACTCCGCTTATTATTTCTGCTCCCGATACCGAACCTACTCAAAAATATTATGAATTTGCCAAGTTGGTGGACCACCTATCGTCTGACACTGATTATGTCATAGATGAAAAGCACCGTACCGCCAATCTTACTGAACACGGTTTAAAAAAAGTAGAAAAACTTTTAGGTATCGACAATCTGTATGAAAAAGATTTCGAAACAATTCATCACATGGAAAATGCCCTCAAAGCCCGGACGTTATTTTTACGCGACCGCCATTACGTAGTTCGTGACAACCAGGTAATTATTGTCGATGAGTTTACCGGTCGTCTTATGCCCGGCCGCCGCTGGTCCGAAGGCATTCATCAAGCTGTGGAAGCCAAAGAAAGTGTGAGCATTCAACAGGAATCCAAAACCATGGCCACCATTTCTTTCCAAAATTATTTCCGTCTCTACGAAAAATTAGCTGGTATGACAGGTACGGCAGCCACTGAAGCCGAAGAACTGAGAAAAATTTACAAACTGGATGTAGTCATCATTCCCACCAACCGTCCCAATGGCCGGGTGGACAATCCGGATATTGTTTACAAAACCACCCGGGCCAAATACTCGGCTTTGGTTGCCGAAATTGCCAAAATCCACAAAGCCGGCCAACCAATTTTGGTGGGTACAACATCCATTGAGAAAAACGAAATAGTGGCCGAGGCACTTAAACGCGCCGGAATTCCTCACCAAATGTTGAACGCTAAAAATCACGAAAAAGAAGCACAGTTTATTTCCGAAGCCGGGAGTAAAGGCGCCGTTACTATCGCCACCAATATCGCTGGCCGGGGAGTAGACGTTATTTTAGGCGGCAGTCCTCCAGCCAACCCCAAATTTGTGTTGGGTAAAGAAAAACTCACCGAAAAACAATACGAAACTGGCTTGAAAAAATGGCAAAAAGACCACGACGAAGTTGTTTCGTTGGGAGGTCTGTATGTGATTGGTACCGAGCGGCATGAATCCCGGCGCATCGATAATCAGTTGCGGGGCAGGTCTGGCCGTCAGGGGGATCCGGGAGCCACCAGATTCTATCTGGCTCTGGATGACGATATCATGCGCATTTTTGGCGGCGAGCAAGTGGCCAAAGTCATGGGTTTCTTAAAAATTCCCGAGGATGAACCCATCGAACATTCCATGGTAAGCAAAGCCATCGAACAAGCCCAAGTCAAAGTTGAAGGTTTCAATTTTGATGCCCGAAAACACGTGGTGGAATACGACGACGTCATGAACAAACAACGCGAAATTGTTTATGGTTTGCGAAACAGAGTGTTAGCAGGCGAGGTAGAAGACAGTGAAATTACCACCAAAATTCAAAAATCTCTAGGCAATACTGTGGATTCATATGCTCCCAGAGGCGTAGTCGAATCCGAAGTATTACCTATCACTACAGCCTTGGTAGAAGTTATTCCCTTCGACGATCTTTCTCAATCCGCTATGTCCGATCAATTCAAAAAATTGGGAACGGCCACCGAAATCAAAAGTTCAATTAATCAAATCGTAGTAGACACCGTTAATCAAAGAAAAAATCAAGTCGGTCCGGAAGTTTGGAAAGAAATAATTAAATATGCTTACATTTCATCCATAGATAATTTGTGGGTCGATCACTTGGACGCCGTAGATGATTTGCGGGAAGGTATCGGTCTGCGGGGTTATGGCCAAAGAGATCCTCTGGTTGAATACAAAGGCGAAGCCTTTAATATGTTTGAGAGACTTATGGTGCAGATAGATTCTGAATTTAGTAAGCGCCTGTTTAGAATCCAAGTTGGTGGCCAACAACCACCTCCACCCGTAGAGCCACTTCTAAAACATGCTAGCGAAGTCCGTCCCAATGCTCCCAAAGCCACGTCGGAAAATAACGATTTTCTCTCTGCTATGCAAGGGCTGAAAAAAGGTGGCAGCGAAAATTCCCACAAAAATTTGGGTCGAAATGATCCTTGTTGGTGTGGATCTTCAAAAAAATACAAGAAATGTCACTTTCCAAACTGACACTTCGCAGTCCGTCCGAAGCTTTTAGCGAAGGAGGACAAAAAATGCCATTTTCCAAATTAAGAACTATAGTTTACAAATAAGTTTACAAATAAGTTGACAATTGTCGATAATTTTGTATACTGAGATAGATGTTTAAGCCAAAGTTTGCCATCTCTCCCACAATAATTAACAATCTTACTCAAATCGAAAGATTATACGGTCAATTGGAGGGCCTGCGTATTCCTCAAAAATTAGAACTCAATTTAGAACGGGATCATCTCATCAAATCCACCTATATCAGTAACAGTATCGAGGGAAACTCATTGTCTCTCCCCGAAGTTACAAATCTTTTATTAGGCGACAGGATCCCAGCCAACCGAGACGAGCGTGAGGTAAAAAATTATTTCAACCTTCTTAAATCACTCGATCAATATGTCAAACAGCCACTTAGTTTAGATTTAATTATAGATCTTCATGGAAAGTTACTTAATTCAATAGATAACGAGATTGCGGGTACAATCAGAAATACTCATGTTGTCGTTGGCGGTTATGAAACAGAGAATGGTATTCCAAAATTGCATATCAAACATGAGCCACCATTTCATAAAAAAGCACAAATTGAACAGGCGTTAATAGAATTGTTTAATTGGATCCAAGGGGATAATGATACTTCTCCGTTGCTTAAAATCGGTATTTTTCATCACCAATACGTTTATATCCATCCATTCGTCGATGGTAATGGGCGCACCTGTCGTCTTCTCACTGCCCTAATTTTTCTTAAGTACAATTACCGGATTAACAAGTATTTCGTTCTCGACGATTATTATGATCTAGACCGTTTTCAATATTCAGATAAATTGGGCACTGCAGATAAAGGAGATAAGAGCGAATGGCTCTCTTATTTTACAGACGGGGTAAAATATTCTCTCCAGAGTGCTCTCTCGCGAATAGAAACGGCTTTGCAGAGCGGAAAAGTTACCGATCGTCCTACTCCCAAGGAACAGGAAATTCTTATCTATCTCCAATCTCACACAGAGATTATTTCTCAAGACTTGGTAGACGAATTTACCATCTCTCGCCAGCAAGCTCATAAACTCCTGAGTGGTCTTATCGAAAAGGGATATGTCCAAAAGAAGGGTGGAACCAAAAATAGTTATTATTCACTTAAATAAAGTGTCATTATCCAAATTGATAATTGTATTAATGAACAAGAGTAATTCAGAAATACTAACACATGAAGTTGAAAAGTTTGGTTAAATCTCTTCCTGGTTGGTGTACACCGGAAAAAGCGCAAAGACTTTTTGATTTGGTTATTGAAAGTAATTCACAGATTACTTGTGAATTAGGTGTTTTTGGTGGCCGTAGTTTTATTCCTTTGGCTCTTGCTCACAAGCAAAAAGGAACCGGTTTTGCGCTTGGCATTGACGCATGGAAGAAAGAAGCGTCGCTAGAAGGAACAAATTCACTCGAGAATAACGAATACTGGTCAAAAATAAACTACACCAAAGTTTATAGGCAGTGTATTTATGATATTCAAGTTAACGATGTAGATGATTTCTGTAGCTTAATTAGAATGCGAAGCCAGGATGCTGGGTTCTTGATTGCAGATAATGTGATAGACATCTTGCATCAGGATTCAGCGCACAATATTGAGACCATTACAACGGAATTAAACTTGTGGATTCCAAAATAGAAGATAGGGGGTTACTGGATAGCTGACGATCTTTTGTGGGAGGAGGCGAAAGAGGGATACGCAAAAATGCCAAAGTTTGGGCTTGAAATGATCGAAGATCATCACGAATGGGGAATCTTTAAAAAAACAAGATAACATTGCAAAAATGCCATTTTCCTAATTAGGGCTGTATATAGCCAGTATTTTAATATATTTCTCCACGACTAGAATAGATAAAACATAATCAAATTATCTCACTCCCAAAATAGCTAAAGTTCTCACTAATAGCCACCGGGTACCACATGGTCTCTATTTATATAGCGCTTTTAGCTCCGTTTCCCAAACGAACCGAGGAGGAAGAACCTCAGTAGGTACTTGATGTGGGTAATTTGCAGTTTCTGAATCAGGTAGTAAGTTGATGTCTGATGGTTTAACAATCTCACCTTTTTCTATAAGCTCATCTACTTTTTGTTGTGCAGCGTCAACTTTGGATTTTAATTGATCTGTCCAAATGATTTGTGATAGGTCTGGGTCGACAAACTTTCCGTTGTCATCATCCAAGTTTTTACGAACTTTGTATGGGGTTTCATGATAGTCAGTTATCACACGTCCATTCTTAACCTGGGCTTTCCATTCTACTGGCTCGGTTACACGTACTAGCCCAAAGGCATCGTAGACGACTCTTCTAGTTTGCATCGTTATCTCTGAGTCTGGAGTCGATGCACCAACTTGACCAGATTTAGGAACAGAAATGTAATAATTAGAGGACTCTTTGCTATTTTGGCCCGTAATATCACCTAGAGTACCAGGGTTTGGAACGTATCTAACTGATTTGGTGGCGACCTCTACTAAACTACCATCAGCTGGGCCATACTTAAAAGTTAAGTCTAAGCCTTCTGATCTGGTTTCCGTTTCACCACCCGGTTTGTCTATAGAAAACCTATGTAGATAAGCCGTGTAATCCAATCTGTCAGCTTGTCCATCGTTGACAAAAGAGACTCTAACGGTTTCGGACACACTAGATCCTTTATCATCTCGATTGCGCGTATGACTTATTCCGATGTCTGGAAGCGCATTAACAATTCCTGAAAATATGGATTTTGATTGCATCTCGACTTCTCGGGCATAAGTTCGATATCCTATGCCCACCTCTGGACTAAGATAAAGCCGATCCCTTTGTGTGAAGAAAAGTTTATCAGTTTCCACTACTTGTTCAATATGGTCTTTTGAATTATTGACCGTTGGAGCTTTGTTTTTGTAGTCGGTGGTTATTGATCCTAAATCAAAAACTGCGGTTTCATCAGCCATATTTTGATTGTAGCATAAGTGAGCCTTAGATATTGAACTCATGCTCAACAATTAGCTTTGCTTGATCTAGTTATATGTGGTACCCTGTTTAGATAACACCGCAAAAAATGCCACTATCCAAATTAAAATTGATGAAATCAAAAATAAGCTTAATTACACTTGGAGTTTCCGATTTTAAAAAGTCTTTGGATTTTTATAGAGATGGGTTGAGTTTCAAAACTCACAAATACAAAGAAGGGGAAGAAATAGTTTTCTTTGAAATGGAAGGAACTTGGTTATCTCTATTTCCAAAAGATAAATTAGCGGCAGACGCATCTATTTCTCCAGACGGATCAGGCTTTACGGGCATTACTATGGCTCATAACGTTGGGTCAAAAGCGGAAGTTGATAGAGTTTTTGGCTTGGCAATTTCTGCAGGAGCCAAACCAGTAAAAAAACCACAAGATGTATTTTGGGGTGGATACTCCGGCTATTTCGCTGATCCTGATGGATACTTGTGGGAAGTAGCATATAATCCTTTTATTAATCTAACATAAGAACTTCCTATTACTATGAAACTATTTTTAGTCAGACATGCAGAGGGAGAAAACTCCAGAACACATTGGCAATCTCCAGATACTCCACTTAGTTCTCTCGGGATTAAACAAGCCAAGGCGCTTGTAGCTACAAAAAGATTCAATACTGTAGACAGAGTTTTTTCCAGCAGTTTAGCTCGATCAAGACAAACCGCGGATATAATTGCAAGAGATTTAAATAAAACAGTAGAAGAGAACGTAGATATTCGGGAGCGGGAACAATCTTCACAAATTTATGGTCTAGCTCGTACAGACACAATCTCAGAAAGGTACGTAAAGGCTCTTCAAGAAAATACAAATGATTGGAACTACAAGTGGGATAATGAAGAGGAATCAAAGAACGAAGTGAGATCCAGGGTTATAAATTTTAAAAAATATTTAGAAGCAAACTTTTCTGAAGATAACATTTTAGTTATTTCTCACGAAAATTTTTTAAAACAATTAATCCCTGTTTGTATCTTAGGTTCAGGCGATTTAACAAAGGAGTCGGAAAAATTATATCGTTCGATTAATATCGAAAATACAGGAATATCATTGCTAATTTTTAACTCAGACACAAAAAATTGGAAACTTTGGTACCTCAACGATTACGCCCATTTATGAGATTATCGTAATTTTTGAAATACAGTTTTTGTGATAAACTACAGAAAGTATGAAGAAAATAGTTGTTGCTGGACCAAAGCTTTCAGAGGATAGAAAAAAACGATTGGAAGTAATTGGAGAAGTTACATATTATCCAAGCGTTTCATCTTCAGAAGAACTAATAAAAATTTCTGATGGAGCCGATGTTTTGTTTAGTAATGGGGACTTTTTACTAGAGAGTTTGCCCAAACTTAAAAACATCTTTGTAACTTACCCATATGTTGAACTTGGAGTTTTTGACTCCGATGCACTGAAACGCAATGGGATATTAGTGGCCAATTCTCAAGGTGGCAACAGATCGTCCATTATCGAATGGGTGATGTTTATGACATTGGAATTGTTTCGTAAATTTCGTTATATGGTTAGAGCGGCAGAAAACTTTCCGGTAGAGTTACAAGAAAGCTTGGTAGATAAAAAAGTGTTGATAATTGGTAAGGGGAGCATCGGAACAAAAATAGCTATTCCTTGTGAAGCCTTTGGAATGAAAGTTGATTTCTTTTCCCGCGGAGATGATTTGAAAAGCAAATCTTCTGATGCAGATCTTATTATTAACGCATTAAATTGCAATTCTACCAGTAAAAACTTACTCGACAGGGATTTTTTTATGTCGCTTAAAAAAGGAGCTTACTATTTAACATTTGCCAGGCCTTACACATATGATATTGATGGATTACTTAAAGCAATCGATGACGGGATTGTGGCTGGAGCTGCTATTGATTGTGACCCGGAGGACTTTGGAGATACGACAAACGATTTTTACCAAAAGTGTCTTAAAAATGAGAAGATTTTAGTTACTCCACATATAGCTTTCTCTACAAAACAGGCCGTATCCAATGGTGGAGAAATTGCTATTCAAAATATAGAGGCATATATTGCCGGTAAACCTCAAAACGTTTTGACTAAGAACTGATTGATATGAAAAAAGTTTTAATTACGGGTGCAAGCAGGGGAATTGGGAGAGCTACGGCCCAGAAATTTTTAGATGAAGGATGGTTCGTATTGGGAGCGTCAACTTCAGAAAACGAAATTTTAAGACACGTCAATTATAAACATTATTTATTAAATTTAAGCGATCCAAAAAGTATAGATTCCTGCACCAATTTGATTAAAAAACAAAACCCACAAATAGACGCTTTGATTAATTGTGCTGGAGTGAGTTTTGAACCTGATGATAATAACATCAACGTATCAGCTTTATACAAGAATTTAGAGGTAAATTTGATTGGAACTATCAGTTTTACAGAAAACATTTTACCAACTATTAAACCTGATGGCCAAATAATGACAATCTCTTCAAGGATGTCCTCATTAGATGAGTATGATGGAGGGGAGTTTGGCAGTGACGATTATCCCGCGTATAGAATCAGTAAAACTGCTTTAAACATGTATATAAAGACTCTTGCCCACAGATTGAAAAACATCACCGTTTCAGCTTTTGATCCGGGGTGGGTAAAAACTGATATGGGGGGAAAGGATGCTCCCCGAAGTCCCGAAATACCGGCTGATGAATTATATGATTTAGTAACTACCGCTCACCCAACTGGTAATTTTTGGTTTGAAGGAAAAATCCGTTCATGGTAACAAAGTTTGTATTTTTTGATCTCGGTGGAGTGGTGATTAAGGATTTTAGTGGGACAAATAAGTGGCAAGAGATGAAAAATGCAGTTGGAATTTCTACCGAACAAAACTCACGATTTAATACTTGGTACGATCAAGCGGAGAGAGATTTAAGCGAAGGCAAAATTAATTTACCTTTACAGTTTGAAAATATCAACTTAACTCTGGACGATTTTGTTTCCCGATTTGAAACAAACCCGTCTATTTGGCCGGTGATTAATGCTTTTCACCAAAAATTTCCAGTTGGATTATTGACCAATATGTATCCCAGCATGTTTGAGGCTGTCAAAAATCGCGGTCTTTTACCCGATGTTTCCTGGAATATTATTATCGACTCCAGCATCGAGAAAGTAGCCAAACCCGATCCCAATATTTACAAATTGGCTCAAGACAGAGTCCACGCCAACGGGTCGGAAATTTTATTTATCGAAAATACTCCGGGTAACATCAAGCCAGCACGGTCATTGGACTGGCAAACATTTTTATACGACTCGGCTCACCCAACCGACTCCAGCCAAAAACTTAGTCTCCTTCTTGAAACCGAATAAATACCAAAGTATACTCAAGGTATGGCAGAGCCACTAGCATTTCGTATCCGCCCCAAGAATTTGGATGAATTTATTGGTCAGACCCATCTGGTTGGACCTGGTCAGCCTTTGCGGGTGGCTATCGAACAAAAACATCATTTTTCATTTGTTTTATGGGGTCCGCCCGGAGTTGGCAAAACTACTTTGGCCAAAATTTATGCGGCCGCACTAGATGCTCCACTCATAGAAATATCTGCCGTTTCCGCCGGCAAAGACGAAATGCGTCAGGCGGTCAAAACTCAGGGAGCTGTTTTGTTTGTGGACGAAATTCACCGTTTCAACAAAGCCCAGCAGGATTTTTTACTGCCGTATGTCGAAAACGGCACCATTATTTTAATTGGTGCTACCACCGAAAATCCCAGTTTTGAAATAATTTCTCCACTTTTATCCCGGTGTAGAGTTTTTGTACTCAATGAATTATCCGAAATAGAAATGAGTAAAATTATTGATCGTTGCCAACTAACCATTGACCAATCAGCCAAGCAATGGCTGATTAACATGGCCAATGGTGACGCCCGGCAAGCTTTGACTCTGCTGGAAAACACTCAAAGTTTGTATAAATCTATTACGGTAGAAAATCTCAAAAAGACGTTGCAATCCAAATATTTGCGTTACGACAAAGCCGGTGACGAACATTACAATATCATTTCGGCCTTTATTAAATCCATGCGCGGCAGTAACCCCGACGCGGCATTATATTATTTGGCCCGGATGGTAGATGCTGGCGAAGACCCGTTGTTTATCGCCCGCCGGATGGTAGTTTTTGCCAGTGAAGATATAGGCATGGCTCAACCTACCGCCTTAGTTGTAGCCAATTCTGTTTTTCAGGCTTGTCAGACCATTGGTTTTCCCGAGTGCCAGGAAAATTTGGCTCATGGTGTAGTTTATTTATGTTTAGCCAAAAAAGATCGCTCGGCTTACGATGCTTACATGAAAGCCCTGGCCGACGTCAAACAATATGGCAATCTTCCCATCCCTCTCAAACTCCGTAACGCCCCCACCAAACTTATGAAAGATCTAAGTTACGGCAAAGATTACCACCCCTACGGTGACACAGATCTCTTACCTGAACAATTAAAGGACAAAAAGTATTATTAAACTTTTTACAACTTTGCCACGATCGTGGATTTGTTGTAAAAATTTGGTTCTTGAAACCGAAGATAGTCCAAAGTATACTTGAGATATAAAATTAAAAATACTAACAAAAGTTGAAATAAAACCGACTATCCCTTTTAATTTTGACGCTACTTTTCACAAGCCAGACCATTTTACTACTGGAGATAATTATTGGGAGCCGGGAATCAGATGGCAGACGTGGTTATGGCAAAACAAACCTTTGGGATTAAAGTTCACCCAAAACAAAGTAGATATTTGGTCCCAAGATAAGTTATCAAAAGAGTTTATCGATTCTTTAGTAGCAGAAATCCGTTATCGCTACAATCTAGACCTAGATTTGTCTGATTTTTATAAACAATTTAGTTCAGATAAGATTTTAGTACCAATTATCAGAAAGTGGAAAGGAATGCGTCCCGGCCACCCCAGCTCTCTTTATGAATATTTGATTATTGGGGTAGTTTTACAAAACGCCACCATCCGCAGGTCAATCCAAATGTTTAAATCTCTTCTGGAAAAGTATGGGACGAAGTTAGAATTTGATGATAAGGAATTATGGTGTTTTTGGAGTCCCGGCCGGTTGACTAAAGTTTCAGAACAAGAACTTAGAGATTTAAAAGTTGGTTACCGGGCCAAGTTTATTAAAAGAATTGACGATTATTTCGCCTCTGGGGCCATAGATGAAATGACATTGCGTCAAAAGGACAGAGAAAATCAAATGACCGAACTTTTGAAATTATACGGAGTCGGACCGGCCACCGTTTGGTATTTGTTATTCGATGTATTTCACCATTGGGATTTCTTTAATCATGTTTCTCCATGGGAGCAAAAGATTTATTCCAAAGTTTTCTTTGACAAAGATCCGGAAAATCCCGTCCCGGTAGAAAAATTGCTTAAACACTTTGAAAAATTCGGCAAATATAAACAATTAGCCGTGCATTACATTTGGGAAGATTTATGGTGGAAAAGAAAAAAAGAAAATATCCCTTGGTTAGAAAAACTAATCAGGGTATAATTTGAATATGGATCTAAATAAGTTACAAGAGTTTGTGCAAAGAGCTGGAGCGGCAACTTATATCAGTGGAGGAAAAGAAGAAGAAAATCCCGAAAGACCGGGATTTAAAGAGTTAGTTTATATAGAAGGTGATTGGAATTACCGTGATAGTTATATCGGTTTTACGCGTTCCCGTGGAATGGAAGTGGTGAGATATCAAAGGACTCCAGTTTGGTCAACGTCTTATGGCGGCGGCATGGTTAGAGGCAAAGAAAATTTAGCAAAAGAGACCTTTTCTTTCTTAAAAAAAGTCATGTTGGCTAAAAACCCAAGCACTTTCTCCGCCCGCGGTCCACTTAATCTTAAAGAGGGTGACTGGGAATATAAATATTTGCAAGAAGGAGATATTGAGGAATTCAATGGTTATGAGGAAATTTATTTTAAAGGAGAATTCTTTTTCTTCCACAGAATTATCGGCGGAGTCATAAATTATTAATTTTTAGGATAAATTGGTGCAAAGTTGTCACGATCGTGAACATATTGCACACAAAGTTGGTTATTTGTGATAAAAGATAGTAGATGAACAAAAAATTAAGACAAGCTACAATTTGCTTACTTAGAAAAGGAGACGAAGTTTTATTAGCGATGAAAAAGAGGGGATTTGGAGTAGGGAAATGGAATGGCGTGGGAGGAAAAGTTAAAGGGGAAGAAACCGTTGAACAGGCCGCTATCCGTGAAACTCAAGAAGAAATTGGAGTTACTCTAGTTGATATGAAACAAGTTGGCTTATTAGATTTTCATTTTCCAGAGATTCCGGCTGAAAAAGATTGGGATCAACAAGTGGTAGTGTTTATATGCAATAAATGGGATGGCGAACCAGTAGAATTAGAAGAAATGTTACCCAAGTGGTTTAAGCTGTCTGATATTCCATATGATCAAATGTGGTCAGACGATATTCTTTGGATGCCCAAAGTTTTTTCTGGTCAAAAAGTTAAAGCCGAATTTATTTTTTCAGGTGAAGGTAAGTTGAAAAAATATAAATTTAATGAGCTTGTGTAAAATACTAAAGAGTGATAAAAAATAGATGATGGATCAGAAGATTGTTGATTTTTTAAATAGTGAGCGGGTGGCTGTATTGGCAACCATGTTGGCCGATGGCACTCCCTACACTTCGGCTATGCATTTTATTTACCACGATGGTGCCCTATACTTTTCCACTCAGCCAACCAGCCGCAAAGTCAAAGATTTAAATGGCATTACAAAAGCTTCGGTCACCGCTGGTTTTAGTGAAAAAGATTGGGTTACAGTTCAATTGGATGGCACACTAGAGAAATCCGAACTTGCGACCGAATTACATTTAGCAAAATATCCCGAGGATGCCAAACATATCGGCGGAGAGGCTGTTGTTTTTAAATTCACTCCCACCTGGTGGAGATATTCCGACTTCAAAACCAAGCCGGCTACTTTTATAGAAAATAAATAATGGATTTTGCCGATTCTGGCGACAACCGTTGCTATTTATTAGCATCTACTAAAATCTCCTAATATATACTAATATCTACTTATGGATTTTAGTTTATATAAATGGGAAGTTACTCCGACCATACAGCAACTCTTAATCAAGCTAGAGGCCGTAAAACTCGTCTTCGAGGGTTTAAAGATAAATCCCCAAATAGAAGAAAATTTGCGCAAGACAGCTTTACTTAAAAGTGCTGTTTATTCAGCTAGAATAGAAGGTTTTTTGGATACTGTAAATTCGCCTAAACTGGAAAGCCAAAACCTGGTGCGGGCATATAATTTGGTTCGTTCACAGCAAGCTCCCAAAAATCTTACCTTGGGATTTACTAAATCCTTACACAAACTTGTTTTAATGGATATTTCTGGAAATGCTGGACAATTGCGAGGCGAAGCTTGGGCTATATACAATCAAGCTGGAGTGATTATTCATACTGCGTGGCCTCATTACGAATTACCTGAAGTCATGCCCAGATATGTAAGTTATGTGAACGGTTTAAGAGACCATTCGGTCATAAAGGCTGCTGTGGCTCAGTTTGTTTTTGAGAAAATTCATCCCTTCGCGGATGGAAACGGGCGGGCAGGACGTCTTGTTTCTGCTTTCTTATTGGCGAGACATGGCTATGGTTTTCGAGGATTGGCTCCTTTTGAACAATATATAGACGAACATCGAGACGCATATTACTACGCGTTACAACCTAGCCACAAAATAAATGATTTTATTGAGTACGTTCTTGAAGCCTTAACTTCTCAAGCCCTACAAACAATTGATCAACTAAAAGTGAGTGAAGAAAGTAAGTCGAATGTCATCCTTTCTCCCAGACGGCAGGAGATCGTTCAATTGATTCAAGATCATCCATATTGTTCTCTGGATTCAATACACCGCAGGTTTATGAATATTAACGTCAAAACTTTGGCTTATGATATTTCTCAACTAATTAAACAGGGACATATCAAAAAGGTCGGATCAACTCGGGGAGCGTCATATCTTGTTACAACCTGATATACTTGAATCAATGTTTACTCTTCCTGAATTACCCTTTGCCACCAACGCCCTTGAGCCGTTTATCGACACTCAAACCATGGAGATTCACCACGGTAAACATCATGCCGCGTATGTTAAAAATCTTAATGATGCCTTACCCGACGTTTCCGACTCAGACCTCTTAAAGACTTTAAGAAACTTAAGTGACCTACCGGAATTAATCCGTAATAAGGTCAAAAATAACGGCGGCGGTCATTATAACCATAGTCTTTTCTGGCAGATGCTTTGTCCTGCAGTCGATTCAAAAATAACTGAAGGCAAGCTGCTTTCTGCTATCAATTCAACTTTTGGGAATTTGGATGGATTTAAAGAAAAGTTTGCTGCTGCAGCACTAGGTAGATTTGGTTCAGGTTGGGTATGGCTAGTAGCCAACGACCAACAGCAAATAGCTATCACCGACACTCCAAACCAAGACTTGCCCGAAGGCACTCCTATTTTGGGATTGGATGTTTGGGAACACGCGTATTATCTAAAATACCAAAACCGCCGTCCTGAGTATGTCGAAGGATGGTGGAACGTGGTCAACTGGAAAAAAGTAGAAGCTAATTTTTCCGGTTCTGTCTAATTCGGTCGGTTTTTGAAAGAAATCTTTTTCTCAGTCTCAAGTAGTGTGGAGTAATTTCCAAAAGTTCATCGTCTTCAATAAAATCCAGCGCTTGTTCAATACTCATTTTTACGGCCGGAGTCAGGGAAATCTTCATATCCTTATTGGCCGAGCGCATATTGGTTTTGGCTTTATCTTTACACACGTTTATTTCCATATCCCCCTCCCGGGAGTTAAGTCCTATGATCATGCCCTCATAAACCTCTTCACTGGGTTCTACAAACAGTAATCCCCGTTCCTCGGCATTTTCCAATGAGAAAGCCATGGCTTTTCCGGTGTCGTTTGAGACCAAGACCCCATTTCTGATCTGGTCAAGTCCCGCCCCCATTGGTCTATATCCCAAGGGGGTAGTATTAAACAACACTGTACCTTTACTAGCTGTCAGTAAAATATTTCTGGTTCCCATCAGATTTCTTTGGGAAATTTCAAAAGTCAGTTTAGTGTTTCCCTGGCCATCGGAATGCATATCTGTCATCATAGCCTTACGTTTACCCATTTCCATATTCACAGCGCCCAAATACTGGTCGGGAATATCAATAAACACTTCCTCAAATGGTTCCATGCCGTCTTTCATAATTACTTCCGGTTTGGAAACCTGGACTTCATAATCTTCCCGGCGCATATTTTCCAAAAGCACTGCCAAATGCAACTCTCCTCGTCCGGCCACTACATAGTTTCCCCCATCACTATCGGAAATTCTCAGTCCCAAATTGGTTTCCCGTTCTTTCATCAGTCTTTCGCCAACTTGCCGGGAAGTTACAAATTTACCGTCTCTTCCGGCCATCGGGGAGGTGTTGGCACCAATAGTGATACGTAAGGTAGGTTCGGTGACAGATATCAAAGGAAGAGCTTCGGGGGCGCTGGGGTCGCACAAAGTTTGGCCGATTTCAATATCGGGTACTCCGGCTATGGCCACAATATCTCCGCTATGAGCTACTTCGATTTCCTTACGTTCAATTCCTTCACTGGTATACAATTTTTCAATTCTAAATTGACCAAATTTTTTCTCTGGAGTGACGGCCACGACGGATTGACCTAAGTTTAGAGTTCCTCTTTTAATCCTGCCAATACCAATTTTTCCCAAATGGTTGTCGTAATCCAGGGTGGAGATTTGTAGTTGCAAAGGCTTATCAATATCCACTACGGCATTAGGCACTTCTCTTAAAATCATTTCAAACAGGGGAGTCAGATCCGAAGCCAAAGTTTCAGGAGTATCGCCGGCTTGGCCTTCGCGGCCGACGGCATAGATAATGGGGAAATTAAGATGTTTTTCATCTGTCGCGGTTTTTAGAAACAATTCTTCCATTTCGTTCAATACTTCTACGGCCCGGGCATCTTTTTTGTCGATTTTGTTAATTACCAAAATAACTTTAAGTCCCAATTCCAAAGCTTTTTTGAGCACAAATTTGGTTTGAGGCAGAGGGCCTTCGGCCGCATCTACGACCAGTAGGGCGGCATCAGCCATGCCCAACACCCGTTCAACTTCACCGCCAAAATCAGCGTGTCCCGGAGTGTCAATGATGTTAATTTTTACGCCTTTGTAAAAAACTGCCGTGTTTTTGGCCAAAATAGTAATTCCCCTCTCTCTTTCCAAGACGTTTGAGTCCAAAATGGTAGTTTGGGTCATTTCGGCCTGGTTGTCACGGAAAGTATGGGTTTGCTTGAGCATTCCGTCCACCAGAGTTGTTTTTCCATGATCCACGTGGGCTATAATAGCAATATCGCGTATGTCAGTCATAAATAAAGCGCCTTTAAGCGCGCCTCCCTATTTTAGCACTAATATGGCCAAAGTTCTGCGTTTCTTGCTTAAACGCACTGGGGGTAATCGTGAAGTTGCCCAAGAGGTACTCCAGAACACTCTAATCTCAGCCTACAAGTCTTATTCCACTTTTAAAAGCAAGAGCAGTTTTTTTACTTGGGTATGTAAAATTGCGCTCAATAAATTGGCCGATTATTACCGTTCTCAGATCCGGCACCAATCGCATTTTGTGGTGCCAGCTATCGATTCATTTAATCAAATTATTGATCCCAAAATATCGGTTGAAGAAAAATTGGTTTTAGACGAGTTTAAATTCAAAGTTAATCAGTGTCTCAATCTTTTGCCACAAGAATATAAAAATCTACTTACTCTAAAATACTACGAAGACTTATCAAACCGCGAAATTAGCCTCAAGCTAAAAATTCCCGACCGCAGTCTGGAAGGCAAACTTTACCGGGCCAAAAAACTTCTGGCCAAAATTTATGCAAAATCTAAAGTCAGCAGTCACACACCTTAAAAAAGATCCGGTTTTAAAAGATCTTATAGACCGTTTCGGTGTTATAAACTATAAACCTCCTCAGGACCGATTTACCAATTTAGTCAGCGAAATTATCGGCCAGCAACTTTCGGGTAAAGCTGCCGATACCATCTATAATCGTTTTCTTACTCTTTTTCCGAAACAAAAATTTACTCCTGATTTGATATTGGACATCGAAGATTTGACATTACGAAATTGTGGGATGAGTTGGGCCAAAGCCAGATCTTTGCATGATTTATCCAATAAAATTATTTCAAAGACAGTTCAATTAAATAAATTAGATCAAATGTCAGACGACGAAGTTATTGCTCATCTCACCCAAGTCAAAGGCATTGGCCGCTGGACCGCCGAAATGAAACTGATGTTTGCTTTGCAGCGTCCGGATATTCTGCCCCTGGACGACGTCGGCATCCAAAACGCATTTGTAAAAAATTATGGATTCAAAAAAGACAAGAGACTAAAGACTAAAATTCTAAAGACTGCCAAATCTTGGCAGCCATATCGCACCCTCGCCTGCTGGTATCTGTGGAAAAGTTTGGATAATAAGTAGTAAAATAGGTAAATGGATTTTCGGAACAGCTTTTATAATATAATCTCCAAGTCAGACAAAATAGTGATAACTTCACATCACTCGTTGGATGATGACGCAATTGGTTCGTGCATGTCGATGTACCAAGTCCTCAAAGAGAAATATCCCTCAAAAGTTATCGACATGGTTATTTCTGGACAGCGTCTTATTAAATACAAGTATTTTAAGTTTTATAAAGACATCATATTTGTAAACGATTTTTCAGAAGTAATTAAAAAATACGACTGCTTAATACTGTTGGATGGGGGTCAATATGCCCGTTTTACCAAACTACCCGAAGTTATTTCTGAATATCAAAAATCCACTATCTGTATAGACCATCACAAATCTCCACCCGATAAATTCACACTTTTATATCAAGACGATAAAGCCACATCTACCTGTGAGCTGATTTATAAGTTAGTTGCGAAAGATTCGACATTCACAACAGATCTTTGTGAGTCAATCCTGCTGGGTATTTTGGGAGACACCGACACTTTTAACTTCATAAAGTCGAATCAATTGGACGTATTTTCTACCTGTAGGTTTTTAATAGAAAAGGGAAACATTAATATTCAAGATTTTAAATCTCAATACGATGTTATTCATCCCCACATCTTTGAAATCATCCGCATTTTAGTAAACAATCTTACATACAAGTCTATTTCTAAATGGCCAGATTTTGTTTTTTCCCAATTTCCTCGAAGTTATTTGGAATCTAATCATTTTACTGACGACGAGATCAGCGAAGCTGCACACCTTTTTATGATTCACTACTTGGTAAAAATTCAAGGGTTTGATTGGGGATTAGTAATTACGCCCAAATCTGACAATTCTTACTCCATGTCTCTAAGGTCTCTTCCTTCTAGTGTAAACGTTAGAACTATTGTAGAAAAAATGGGAGTTGGGGGCGGACACGATCGTGCTGCTGGATCAAATTTTAAAAACACATCAAGTGCAGAAGAATGTTTAAATAAGATGTTTAGCTGGTTAGAATCTAATACACCAGAAACAATTGAGCATGGACGGTGAGCCACGCTTTCCCGGTATAGAACTTTCTGACAAACTTCGTCAAAAGATACAAGAAGTGACCACCCGAAAAGTTGTTAATGGGTTAGTGTTGGATGTTTCTAAAGAAGCTTTTGATGCAGGAGATCAAGCCGCTATATACGCCCCCGGTTATGAAGTGGATGATTACACTGAATTAGCAGGTTGGATGTCCTCATCCACTGTGATATGTAATTCTGGTAGCGCGGGAACAGGTTTGGGACTCAGTTTTGCTTCTGACATAGAGGTTCTTAGTTTAGGTTATCCACCACATCTTTCCCAAGAGGTTTCAAGAAGATATGCGACATATCTTAAAAGTTTAGGGGTTCAAGTGGACACAACTCATATTGGAACAGAACCATTTTTTACCACAGACACCTCCTCGATGCATCTTAAAAATATTTACACTATTGCAGAATGGCGGCCTGAAAAACAAATCCACAATCAGGGAACATTAACTACTATTCTTATGGCAGATCCAATTTGGGGCAGTTCCAAGGTTCTTGAAAGTGTTAAACGGAATGTCTTAGATGCCGAAACTCTTTTAAAATTGTCAATCTATTCAGCTGTTAGTGATCGACAATGGAACGTTGATTTGTCGGTAGGTAAAGACCGAGTTAAGTATGGAGTAGGAGGCAATCGGGCAATCATGAATTGTTTCGTCATGGCAGCTTGTATTCTTGGAGATAGAAGTTTTTTCCAAGCTCCCATCAAAATGTTGGATAATATGCGTAACCATAGTCTTATTGATCAGGTTCAGCAAGGATTATTGGCAAACGCTTTATCAGACATGGTGATAGAACGAACTTTGGTTAAGGGTGCCTCCAAAACACCAAATGCCGTATTTGGTTCTTTAGGGGAATCAGCAGCAACCTTTCCTGATGAATTTCTAGATCAAAATTATCGGAAAAAAAGAGTACGATCTGATCGAAAACCTGTAATTCAAACTTATTATGCTCTTCGGGATCGGATTCTTTCCCCATTGGGATTTTCGGGTCGGCAAGCCGTAGACTTCAAATCATTACCACCAGACAAACAACTGGAATTTGTTTCAAAAAAAGATACCTCTAATCGGATAGGTACGGCTTTGGCCGCTATTTGGTTGACCAAAAGCGCCGAGGTGGTGGGAAAAATATATGAAATGTATCCACAAGAATGGCTTGCCGGTTTGGCAGTGGTTAAGTTCAAGCCTCAGGCAAATCAAACTGAACGAGACACCCACGCTCGTGCGATACTTAAGGTTGAAGCAATGAATGAAACTCTCTGGAAAGATTCATATCTTTCTAGAATTGCGCAAAAAGCAGCATCACAGCTGGGCTATTCTTAACCGACCTTGGTCGGCCATAATTATACATAAATTGACGGTCGTCCGAAAATGTATAATTTTAAATACCCATATTAAGTGATAAGATAGAAGTTAATGTTCGGTTTTTTGTTTAAGATTCTTATAATAGTCGCACTTGTCGGTGGAGTGGGAGGATATATCGTTATCAAGCGTGGGGGATCGATTATGGATATACCAGGATATATATCCAGTCTGCCAAAAACCTTATCTGTCAAAAATGCTCCCAAATTGCTGTCTAGTCTGAACTTAAAATCCATAGATACTACGGATTTGGGGGGCAAATTAAGTGACGCCTTAGACGCCTTGGTTACTCATCCGGACAAAAATTCACCTGTAGTTTTAGGGGTCAAAGTCACCAACGACAGCATTTCTACTATTACCGACGTGCTTCTCCAGCTTCCCAACGATCAACTAGATCAAATCAGAAGTGTGGTGTGTACACCAACAAAAAATACCACCCCTTAATCCCCTCCTAAGTTAGGAGGGGAAACCCGCAGGAGGGGTGGTAAAATGACTTCATGGAAGAGATAAAAAAACAATTGGATAGTATGTTAGTTCGTTTGGCCGAAGTGCAAAACAAACTGGATCCGGCCACCAGAACCCGGCAAATTCAGGAACTGCACGAAAAATCCTCCAGCCCTGGTTTTTGGGACGATACCCAAGCTGCTCAAAATTCCATGAAAAGGCTAGCCGATCTTGAAGCCGAAGAGAAAGAAATAACCGACCTTAAAAAAGATCTGGAAGATGCCGTTTCAGTTTTAGAAATATTAGAAGACAAAGACGTCAAAAAATTGGAAAAAAGATTGTCCAAACTGGAAATTAAGACATTTTTAAATGGGCCATACGACGCCAGTAATGCCATCATGACTATTCATGCTGGTCAGGGAGGAACCGAAGCCATGGATTGGGTATCGATGCTTTTACGGATGTATCTTAGCTTTTTTGAAAAGCGTGGTTGGGTGATAGAAATTGTAGATCAAACTCCGGGGGAAGAAGCGGGCTTAAAATCTGTTTCTCTAACCATTGCCGGACCCTATGCTTATGGATATTTGGCGGGTGAAAGGGGAGCTCATCGTTTGGTTCGTCAATCCCCTTTCAATGCTGACAAACTTCGTCAAACCTCTTTTGCTCTGGTTGAAGTTTTGCCCGAGCTTCCCGAAACCAATGACGAGATCGAAATTAAACCTGACGATTTGTTGTTTGAAGCTTTTCGGGCCACTGGACATGGCGGCCAAAACGTCAACAAAGTTTCCACGGCTGTGAGGCTCACTCACAAACCCACCGGTCTCACCGTCTCTTGTCAAACCCAAAGATTCCAGGAACAAAACCGCAAAATCGCTTTGTCTCTTCTCAAAGCCAAACTTTGGCAGTTGGAGCAAGAAAGACGTGTTTCGGAAACCAAGGGTTTACGGGGAGTTTATACCGCAGCCTCCTGGGGGAACCAAATCCGTTCGTATGTTATTCACCCCTATAAATTAATCAAGGATTTACGTACAGGAGTGGAAACTAGCGATGCCTCAGCAGTTTTGGGGGGTGATCTGGATGAATTTATTGAAGCCGAGGTTAAATATGATATACTACAAAAGAAATGAATACCAAAATTCTTCTGGTAATTTCAGCAGTCTCAATAATATTGTTAGGGTCGGGTTTGGGCTTACTTATTTCCCGTAAAAATTTATCCAAAGTTGAAGGGGCATCCACCGAACAATTGGCAAAAACGGACAAACAAGCCGGTCTCAAAGATTGCAAAGGAGATCAGGCAACTGGAACATTAGAAAAGACTTCGGGCAAAGAACAGGGGACCCATAAATTAATCCGCGACGGTGGGCCTAGTCAAACAGTGTACACGGTTTCGTCAGTAGTTGATCTAGATGAATATGTCGGAAAAAAAATGGA